>OIXV01003897.1_pt1 | contig 10622 bp, 10 predicted proteins | sample 1587771 | NCBI WGS metagenome assembly OIXV01 (sample SAMEA3888893, study PRJEB22519) | human gut metagenome | biome: human gut; feature: human-associated habitat; material: faeces | place: Denmark | collected 2010
GGTCATGCGCTCGCGGATGACGCTCTCCATGCGGGAAAAGCCGATGCGGAATTGGTTCTGCAGCAGCTCTCCCACGCAGCGCAGGCGGCGGTTGCCGAGGTGGTCGATATCGTCCTTATAGACGATGCCGTGCGCCAGCGCGTTCATGTAGTTGATGGAAGCGAGGATATCGTCGACGAGGATGTGCTTGGGAACGAGGCGGTCGGCGTTGTCGCGGATGGCCTCCTTGAGCTCTTCGCCGCTGTACTGCTCGAGCAGCTCCTTGAGCACGCTCTCGCGCACGCGCTCTTTGATGCCGCACTCGGCCACGGGGTCAAAGTCGACGAAGCGGTCGAGGTCGACCATGTGGTTCGAGAAGACACGCATCGTGCGGCCGTCGACCTCGATGGTCACGTCGTTGACGCCGATGGCGTCCATCTCGCGGGCCTCCTCGTCGGTGACGATGTGGCCGGCGTCGAACAGGATCTCGCCCGTGCGCGGGTCGGCGATGGGGAAGGAAAGCTTCTGCCCGCGGATACGGGTCCACAGGGAGAGCTTCTTGTTGAACTTGTAGCGGCCGACCATGGACAGGTCATAGCGGCGCGGGTCGAAGAAGAGGTTGTTGATGAGGGTCTCGCAGGCCTCGACCGTGGGCGGCTCGCCCGGGCGCAGCTTGCGGTAGATCTCGAGCATCGCCTCTTCGTAGGTCTTGCAGGCATCCTTTTCGAGCGTGACGGCCACGCGGTCGTCATCGCCGAACAGCTCGAGTATCTCGCTGTCGGTCTTGAAGCCGATGGCGCGGATGAGCTGGGTAATGGGGATCTTGCGGTTCTTATCGATGCGGACCCAGAAGATCTCGTTGGCGTCGGTCTCGTATTCGAGCCATGCGCCGCGGTACGGGATGACGGTGGACGTCAGCAGCGGGAGGTCGGTCTTGAGGTCGATCTCCTTGCCGTAGTAGATGCCGGGGGAACGGACGAGCTGGGAGACGACCACGCGCTCGGCGCCGTTGATGACGAACGTGCCGGACTCGGTCATGAGCGGGAAATCGCCCATGAATATCTCCTGCTCTTTGATCTCGCCGGTCTCCTTGTTGTAGAGACGGACGCTCACCTTCAGGGGAGCGGCATACGTCGCGTCGCGCGCCTTGCACTCGAGCACGTCGTACTTGGGCGCTTCATCCATCTTGTAGTCGATGAAGCTCAGCTCAAGGTTGCCGGCATAGTTGGAAATGGAGGCGACGTCGGAAAAGACCTCGCGCAGGCCCGTATCGAGGAACCACTGGTAGGACTTCTTCTGAAGCGCCAGCAGGTTCGGCATATCCACGATCTCTTCGTGTCGGGCGAAATTCTTGCGAAGGGTCTTGCCATACATCTTGTCTTTGGCCATTTTGCTCTTCACGCCTTTCTTTTCTTCAGGCCCTGTCCGCCTGAAGGAATGTATTGAGCGGCTCGGTCAGCTCGACACGCCCGGCCTTGTTGTCAAAACAAACGAGCGATATCTTGCTTTTTTTGCCGCAGTATGCTATTCTCTCGGTAATGGGTGGGGAATTTTCCTCACCTTTTCCCGTTTATAAGCGCTTTATTTTACCAAACCGTGCCGAAAAAGTCAAGGCATTTTTTGTGAACATCTGCAATTTCCGCAGATGTTTTTTTGTGCGCTTCGACGGACCTGCCGCCGCGTTGCAATGTTTCCGGTACTGTGGTATGATAAGAAAATGAGATGTGCGCCTTTCGGCGTGCCCGATGAAAGGAGTTTTCCGATTATGAAGCCTATCGCCATCGACGATTTCTGCGCCGTCCGTTCGCTCGCGAACGTGACCTTCTCCCCCGATGGGAGCAGCGCCTGCTTCACCGTGAGCCAGGCAAAAAAAGAAAAAAACTGCTATGAGTCCCGCCTGTACACTTTAAAGAACGGCTCCGTCCGCCCGCTGACCGGCGGCGGCAAGGAGTCCTCCTTCTGCTACTTAAACGAAAATACCGTGCTCTTTGCGGGCGACCGCGAGGGCGAAAAGGAGCCGTCGCTCCAGAGCCGCTACTATAAGATCGCGCTCGACGGCGGCGAGGCCGAGCTCGCCTACACCTTCCCCATCCCTGTTTCACAGGTCTTTCCGCTCCAGAACGGTGACCTGCTCGCCGTCGGCTCGACCTTCCCCGGCTTCGAGGACCTCTACAAGGGCGATAAGAAACTCTCCAAGGCCTACCTCGACGACAAGAAGGAAAATGAGGACTATGAGGTCATCACCCAACTGCCCTGGTGGTGGAACGGCAGCAGCTATACGCGCGGCGCGTATGAAAGCCTCTTCTATTACGACGCAAAGAAGAAGTTCCTCACCCGCTTGACGGATGCAGGCTTCTCCGTCTCCGACGTGCAGCTCACGGAGGACAAGAAGTCCGTCTACTACAGCCTGCTCGACGTGTCCTGTCCCCGCCCCGCGCACTTTGGCGGCGCGGACCTCTACCGCATCGACCTTGCCTCGCGCCGTCAGGAGCTTGTCGTCAAGAGCCGTCCCGACTTTGTCATCGCGACGTACGCGCTCGGCAGGTCCTTCCTGCTCGTCATGGCCGCAGACGGCAAGTTCGGCATGAACACGGACTGCGACTTTTATAAGCTCGACTACGAAACGCTCGCCGTCACGCCCTACGCCGTCTACGGCGAGGCTATCGGTTCTTCCGTCGGCTGCGATGTCCGCCACGGCGGCGGCCGTGCACTCAAGATGGATGGCGACGTGCTGTACTTCATCTCCACGCGCTTCGACGACGCGGGGCTCTACAAGCTTGAGGACGGCGAGGTCTCCCCTGTTCTCGTGCACGACGGCTCGATCGACAGCTTTGACCGCAAAAACGGTAAAATGCTCCTCTGCGCGCTCTGGGATATGAAGCCGCAGGAGCTCTACGATGAGACGGGCCGCCGCGTCACGCACTTCAATGACACCGCCCTGCGCGGTAAGTATGTCGCCCGGCCCGAAAAGCTCTACTTCATGTGCGGCGAGCACGAGGTACACGGCTTCATCTTAAAGCCCTTCGGCTTTGAAGAGGGCAAAAAGTACCCCGTCATCTTCGATATCCACGGCGGTCCCAAGACCGTGTACGGCCCCGTCTTCTATCACGAGATGCAGTATTGGGCAGGTCAGGGCTATTTCGTTATCTTCTGCAATCCTACGGGCAGCGACGGACGCGGCGCGTTCATGGATATCCGCGGCAAGTACGGCACCGTGGACTATGAGGACTTGATGGCCTTCTGCGACACAGCCCTCGAGCACTATCCCGAGATGGACCGCGACGAGCTCTTCGAGACCGGCGGCTCTTATGGCGGCTTTATGACCAACTGGATCATCGGCCACACCGACCGCTTCCGTGCCTGCGCCAGCCAGCGCTCCATCTCGAACTGGACGAGCTTCTACGGCGTATCCGACATCGGCCCCGACTTCTCCGAGGACCAGTGCGGCTCGACCATCTGGCCGGACGTCGAAAAATTCTGGTGGCACAGCCCCATGAAGTACGCCGACCAGGTCAAGACGCCGACGCTCTTCCTCCACTCCTTCGAGGACTATCGCTGCCCTGTCGATCAGGGCTATCAGATGTACTCCGCGCTCGTTGCGCACGGCGTGGAGAGCAGACTCGTCCTCTTCCGCGGCGAGAACCACGAGCTTTCGCGCAGCGGCAAGCCCAAGCACCGCATCCGCCGCTTGAACGAGATCACCGGCTGGTTCGAGCAGCACAAAGGCTAAGACCGTTCCCCACCGTCACAGATACCAAGGGAGGTCCCCATGTATCACGCTCTCCGGCGCATCATGAGCTCCGCCACCATCTTCGGGTATTTTCTCGAGGTCGTTCCCGTCACCTGCCTTGTCGGCATGGTCTATGCCATTTTTCGCCTGCGTGCCCTGCGCCGGAGCGATCGCATCGCGTGGGGCGCGGAGATCATGCAGTTTCTGTTCGTCTGCTATCTCACAGGGCTTTTGGGCCTTTTGCTTCTCCCGCCCGGCTTCTGGTGCAGCATCTTTGACGGCATCGCCTTCGGCTGGTGGAGCGAGGTCAAGCCTGTCTTCGGCCTCGGCGGCGTCAATTTATCGCCCACGCTGCTGCAGTGCCTGCGCGGCGAGTTGACGCTCGGGAGCTGGGTGAAGGAGATGCTGCTCGGCAACATCCTCATGTTCCTGCCGCTCGGCTTCTTTCTCCCCTTTGTGACGCGGCGCGTCAACAGGAAGAACATTTTTGCATTTGCTCTCTGCGTGCCCCTTGTCCTTGAATCGCTGCAGATCGTTCTGGGCCGGTCGTTCGATATCGACGATCTTCTCTGCAACTTTCTCGGCATCACCGTCGGATACTTTGCCGCAGCCGCTGTCCGGCGCATCGGCAAGCGCCCGGCGCACCCCCCGCTCGGAAAGGACCATTATGGAACGCCAGACCGTAGACAGTGAGATCACGCTCGTCCCGTATTATCCGAACTACAAGGCATCGCTGCCGTGGTATCAGGACCCCGACGTCTGCAAACAGGTCGATGACCGTAATAGCGTGTATGACCTCGATCTGCTCAAAGCGATGTACCGCTACTTAAACAAGCGCGGCGACCTCTATTACATCAAGTATCGCGGCCGCCTGTGCGGCGACGTCTGCCTGCATCCGGACGGTGAGGTCAATATTGTCGTGGCGAGGAGCTTTCAAAATAAGCACATCGGCCGGCGAGTCATTAGCAAACTGGCCGAACTCGCAAGAGCGCAGCACATCCCGAAGCTGCACGCGGATATCTACTCGTTCAACACGCAGTCGCAGTGGATGTTTGAGCACGCCGGATTTCGGAAAGCCGGCGACGAGCTGTATGAGCTCTGTCTGTAAATTCCAATATTCCATTGTAAAAGCGCCCGCTCAGTGAGCGGGCGCTTTGCTGTTCTCTTTTCCGGTTCAAAACTCCGGGCCGTTGTAGTAATGGTAGTCGTTGCCGTCGATGAAGCGGTCATCGCGCGCGAGCTTTTTGATCATGCGGTATGCCGCGGCGAAGAGCAGCACGACAAACGCAACGAAGATCCAGGCGTAGCCATCGTACTCATAGGTCGCAATGAAGTCGTACGTGCCGTGCAGCAGCATCGGCACGAGCACGGCAAAGCGGCGGCAGCGGCGGCTGCGGTACTCGTCGCCAAAGTTGTCGTAGCGCTTGGCAAGGCCATAAAACGCGCCCATGAACACGCCGAAGCACGCGTGTCCCGGCACAGCCGTGACGGCGCGGACAGCCGCCGTGCCGAGGCCATACATCAGCACATAGCTGATGTTCTCCCACAGGGCAAAGCCGAGCGCGACGAACACGGCGTACACAATGCCGTCGAACTGGCAGTTGAATTCGCCAGAATACCACGTGCGCTTTTTGAGCAACAGATACTTAAAGCCCTCCTCCGACAGCGCGACGACGATGAAATAGAGAATAGCGTTGTAGGCGGTCGTATCCTGCGGCACGATGAGCGCGAGGACCGTCTCGCCGATCTGCTCGCTGATGAGCGCGGCAAAGGTCGCGATGATGCCGAAAAGCACGAGCGAGAGCAGCAGCCTCGGCGACTCCTTATCGAGCCGGTCCTCCTTGTAGACAAAGCGCAGCAGGACGATAGCCGGGATGACCGCCGCAGCGATCAAGATCGGGTTTACATAAAAGAGAAACATCTTTCCTCTCTCCTCTTTATCATGATATCACAGCATACCAGCCATGGTGGATTTTGTCAACGCAAAGGGATTTGGACAGTCTCCCACTTGACTGCTGGGCAAAGAGTGTGTATGATGATTGCATTCGCTTTATTCATATAAAGGAGGTGAGCGGCATGGACCGTCGAAAGCGGTGGCTTGGTTATCTCTTCGTGATCTTCAGCGCCGTCATCTTCGGCTGTATGCCGCTGGGAGCAAATTTCCTCTATGCACAGGGCGTGACACCGATGAGCCTCGTCTTTCTGCGCAATCTGCTGTCGCTTCCCATCCTCGCGCTGCTCGGCAGCCGCCAGGGCGGGCTGCGCATCGGCCGCGGCGCGCTGCTTGAGGTCGGCATCGCCGCGTTCTTCGGCTGCTGGCTCGCCCCTGTCCTTCTGTTCAGCTCGTATCGCTATCTTGCCTCGGGCATGGCGACGGTATTCCACTTTGCCTATCCCGTCATTGTGGTGCTCGGCGGCTTTCTGTTGCATGAAAAGGTAAAAAAGAGCGCGCTCTTCTGCGCGCTTCTGTGCTCGCTCGGCATTCTGCTGCTCTTCGACCCGCACGGGACCATCGACCCTCTGGGCGTGACGTTCGCGCTCACCTCCGGTGTCGCGTACGCCGTCTACATCCTCATTCTCGGCCATTTCCGCCACCGCGAGGTCACGGGCTTCCGCCTGAGCTTCTACATGGCGATCGTGAGCATGGTCTGCACGTTTTTTCTCTGCCTTGCGACCGATCAGTTCCGTATGCCGCAGACGCCCGGCGGCTGGGGCGTGGCGTTCCTCTTCTCGTTCGCCATCAGCGTCGTCGCAGTCGTGCTCTTCCAGGAGGGGACGTTCCTCATCGGCGCGCAGCGCGCGGCCATTCTGAGCACGTTCGAGCCCATCACGAGCATCTTCTTCGGCATTCTGTTCCTCAATGAAACGCTCACGCCGCGCATCCTGCTCGGTTCGGCGATCACACTGCTCGCAGGCGCGCTCATCACCGTGACGGGCAGGAAAAGCGACGAAAAAGCCGCCCCCGATGCCCTTCAGGACTGATCGATCCCCGCGCCCGTATTCGTCCCCGCGCGCAGCGCGAGGATCATTGCAAGGCTGTCGCCGAGCTGCGAAAAGAGCGCAGAGAGCAGCGCGAGCTCTTCATCGCTCCTGCCCTGCGCCAGCGCGGAGGCCAGTACACCGATGAGCGCGGGCAGCGTATCCTGACACGGCATCGTCCATCACCTCATGTCTATTCTATGCAGACGGGCAAAAACCGCCCGCTGAGTTTTCATTTCACCAAGGAGGTCTCCCTTGCACAGCAGGTCACCCGCGGGCGCGGCGCTGAAGGCGGCGTTCCCGCACACCATTCCCATTTTAGCAGGCTTTTTGTTTCTCGGCATGACCTATGGCGTCTATATGCGCACGTCGGGCTTCAGCTTCTGGTACCCGATGATCATGAGCGTCGTCATTTTCGGCGGCAGCCTTGAATTTGTCGCGACGAGTATGCTGCTCGCGCCGTTCGCGCCGGTACAGGTCTTCCTGACGGCCGTGATGATCCAGGCGCGCCACCTGTTCTACGGCATTTCGATGCTCGACAAGTACAAAGGTACGGGCTGGAAAAAGCCCTACCTCATCTACGCGATGTGCGATGAGACATTCAGCGTCAACTACACGGCGGATATCCCCGAGGGCGTGGACCGCGGGTGGTTCTATTTCTTCGTCTCGCTGCTCGATGAATTCTACTGGTTCCTGGGCGCGACGCTCGGCGGCATCCTCGGCGGGCTTCTGCGCTTCAACACCGAGGGGCTCGACTTCGTGATGACGGCGATGTTCGTCGTCATCTTCATGGACCAGTGGCTCAAGGAGAAGCACCATTTCAGCGCGTGGATCAGCCTTGCGACGAGCGTCGCCTGCCTGCTCATCTTCGGCGCGGACAACTTCCTCATCCCCACGATGATCTGCATTCTTGTCGCGCTGACCGCGCTGAGAAAGCCCATTGAAGCGAAGACGCAGGAGGCGGCAAAATGACGATCTTACAACAGGCCATCACCATCATCCTCTGCGCGCTCGGCACGATGCTCACACGCTTCCTGCCGTTTCTGGTCTTCAACCCGAAAAAGCCGACGCCCAAGTACATCCAATACCTCGGCTCGGCGCTGCCGGGCGCGATCTTCGGCATGCTCGTCGTCTACTGCCTGCGCAATGTCGACGTGCTGCACTTTGCTTACGGCCTGCCCGAGCTCATCGCCATCGCCGTGACGATCAGCCTGCACCTGTGGAAGAGACAAATGCTGCTCTCCATCGCGGGCGGCACGGTGTGCTATATGCTGCTGGTACAGTTCGTGTTCTGAGTTCAATTTTCAATTTAACAGAAAGGAAGATGTTCCCATGCGCGTGATCGATCTGACCCACACTATCGCCGAAAATATGCCGGTCTACCCCGGCACGGAGCCGCCGATCCTCGCCGGCGCGAACACCTATGAAAAGGACGGCTTCAAGGAGACAAAGCTGACCATGTACACCCACACGGGCACGCACATGGACCCGCCCGCGCATCTGTTCGCCGGCCGCACGACGCTCGACGCCTTCCCCGCCTCGCAGTTCATCGGCAAGGCACTCGTCATCGAGTGCAGCGACTTAAAGGAGGGTGAGGCCATCACACTCGAGCGCATCCTGCAATACGGCAAGGACGCGGAAAATGCCGATTTTCTGCTCTTCCGCCTCGGCTGGGACAAGCGTTGGGGCACGGACGCCTATTTTGGCGACTATCCCTGCCTTGACAACGCGGCGCTCGACTACATCATCGCGAGCGACTACAAGGGCATCGGCTTCGACGTCATCGGCCTTGACCCCATCGCGGATGAAAACCTGACGCGCCACAAAAAGCTCTTCAAGAGCAAGGATATCGTCAACATTGAAAATCTCAAGGACCTGGACAAATGCGGAAAGGGGCTGTTCTCGTTCAGTTGCTTCCCGCTCAAGCTTGAAAATTGCGACGGCTCGCCCATCCGCGCGGTCGCGTGGTTCGAGGAATAATGTGCAAACTGAAAAAGGACGCTGCCCGCAATGTGGACAGCGTCCTTTTTGTATACAGAAGATCACTGGCTGATAAGGTTTCTTCCCCCACTGTAAAGGTAGTCGTAGTTTTCCTTCATAATGTTTTTCATAAAGGGAATGCAGAGCACCGCGTCTGCGGCGATCCATGCAAAGGGATCTGCCACGCACAGGCCGTAGACTGCTGCCTGCGGCGCTTCTGCGCTCACCGTGCCGCCCGCAAGCGCCGCAGGCAGCAGCAGACAGACAGCCACGCGCGCCACAAGCTCAGCCGCGCCTGCGCCAAGCACGAACTGCGGCTTTCCGATCCCCTGCACACAGTTGCGTGAAACAAAGATAAAGCCAAGGAAAACATAGAGCGCAAGGTCAACGTAGAGGTAGGAGTTGCCAAAGCGGATGGTCTCGGACGTGACCTTGTCAGCGCTGAGGAAGATGTGCAGATACGCCCCGTCGATCGTCAGCAGCAGGCCGATGAGGATGGAGCAGCCCGCCATGATGAGCATAATGATGAGCGACTGGAGCGTCCCCTTCTTGATGCGCTTTGAGTCCCCGGCACCGAGGTTCTGCGCCGTAAAACTCGTCATCGCAGAGCCGAGACCATTGAGCGGCGTCATCAGCAGGTTGTTGATCTTATTGGCCGCGCCAAAGCCGTTCTGCGCCGCATTCGAGACCATGATGCCGTCAAGCATATCGAATTGAACGACGATGCTCTGCACAACGATGATGCCAATGGCCAGCACGGAGAACTGAAGTCCAAGCGGGACACCCTGAATGATGTGACGCACGACATCATGGCGCGTGATCCGCCAATCTTCACGGTGCAGGTGCAACTCGGGGTACTTCATAAACGCATAGAAGAAGCAGCCGATCGTGCTGATGAGCTGCGCGCTCACCGTGGCGATGGCTGCACCGGCTACGCCCCAGCGGAACGAGACGATAAAGAGCAGGTCGAGCCCCACATTGAGCACTGTGGAAAATAGCAGGAACATCAGCGGCGTGATGGAATCACCCATACTGCGCAGGAACGAGCAGATAAAGTTATAGAAAAGCTGTGCGCCGATGCCTGCGAAGATGATAGCGCAGTAGGTATAGGCCGCGCGGTAGACCTCCGGGCTGTCTGGCGTGACATTGATCCAAGCGAGCATCGGGTCGAGCAGCACAAGGGCCAGCGCGGTGAGCAGCACCGTCAGTGCGGCGGAGAGGATGATCTGCGTCGTCATCGAGCGGCGCACGCCTGCGGGATTGTGCGCGCCCACATTGCATGACGTGACCACGCAGAAGCCTGCGCTCACGCCAAAGGCAAATTGCAGAAAAATGAAGATCAGCGAGGACGTATCGTTGACGCCCGCGACCTCCTGCGCCGTCAGCGTCTGGCCGACAATGGCCGCATCGCTGATGGTGTAGACTTGCTGTAATAGATATGAAATGATGATGGGGAATGAAAACGCGAGTATCGTTTTCCAGCACTCACCCTGCGTGAGTTCTACCGGCTGAAACAACGCGCGTAAGCCTTTTTTGTTCATTGTCTTTCCTATCCTTTGATCCTTTCTTTTTTGACTGGCAGATTATAGTCTCCCACAAAAACATTGTCAATGAGAAAGTTGAATAAAACAGGCAGGCTTTTGATCGTGAAATGGGCTGAATCGGCGCAAGCGAGCGAATATACAAAAAAGAAGTCACTCGATGAGTGACTTCTTTCCGTGTTGGCGCTACCTATCTTTCCGGGCCGTCTCCAGCCAAGTATTGTCGGCAGAAGCGAGCTTAACTTCCGTGTTCGGGATGGGAACGGGTGGACCCTCGCCCTAATCAGCACCAACTGCTGTATCGTAACTGCTTTACACAGTAACAAACTTTTATCAAATTGTCAAGTCTTTTGAGAAATGGTGACCCGTACCGGATTCGAACCGATGTTAACGGCGTGAGAGGCCGCTGTCTT
>OIXV01003898.1_pt1 | contig 10620 bp, 7 predicted proteins | sample 1587771 | NCBI WGS metagenome assembly OIXV01 (sample SAMEA3888893, study PRJEB22519) | human gut metagenome | biome: human gut; feature: human-associated habitat; material: faeces | place: Denmark | collected 2010
AGCTACTTGCTAGAACAAATAAAACTTTACAAGTCTGATGTTGAACTCGTGGAGGTTACAAAATGACATCTTTTTATCTTACTGTTGCAATTAAACTAGCTTTGGGGCTTATTTCACTCGTCTTTGTTATCAATTTAACAGGTAAAGGAAACCTAGCACCTAGCTCAGCTACTGACCAAGTACAGAACTTTGTTCTTGGTGCAATCCTCGGTGGTACAATTTATAGTAGTACCGTTTCAATCCTCCAATATATCGTGATTTTGATTATTTGGACGATTTTGATTTTACTTCTAAAATGGCTAATTACCAATATTCTCTTTATCAAACATTTGATTGACGGTAAACCAACTGTCATCATCAAACATGGTCAACTAGATCCTGAAGCTTGTCGCTCTAAAGGACTTTCAGCCTCTGATGTCGCTTTAAAATTACGTTCCCAAGGAATTTTTCAACTCAAAGAGGTTAAACGTGCAGTTATTGAACAGAACGGCCAATTGATTGTGGTCCGTTCTGGCGATGAAAATCCAAAATATCCAATCATTACTGATGGGGTCATTCAAACAGAAATTCTTGATACTATTGGTAAAACGGAGGATTGGTTAAATGAAGAGCTTCAAAAAATGGGATATGAAAACGTTTCGGATATCTTTATTGCTGAATACGATAAAGGAAACATTAATGTCGTTACTTATTAAACAAATCACTTGCATTACCGTTTAATATTGTCTACAATGGTCTCATCATAAAAAGGAGGTTCTACTATGGGAATCGAAGATAAATTGAATCAAGCTAAAGGTGCTCTTAAAGAGGGTGCTGGTAAACTGACTGGCGACAAAAAGACTGAAGTCGAAGGTGCTGTCGAAAAAGTTGTAGCAAAAGCAAAAGACGGTATCGAAGATGTTAAAGAAGGCGTTGAAGGTGCTGTTGAAGGCCTTAAAAATGCTTTTTCTAAAAAATAATAATAAATAAACAGAAGCTCTTTTCCTTTTTTGGAGAGGGCTTCTGTTTTTCTTTATGTTCTTAACTAGAATTACTTACGAGAATGCTTGCTTCCTTTTAAGGAAAATGAGGTTGTCATCATCACTGCTCCTAATGCGCCTAGTCCCAAGCTACTCACATCACCAGTATCTGGTAGGGTTGATTTACTTGTTTGATTGCTTTGTGAACTTTTTGATGACTGATTAGCCTTAGAGCTTGTCTGACTATTTTGTTTTTGAGCAAAATCAGTCTGAACGCTTGATTTCGTAGCTTCCTTTTGGTTGGAAACTTCTCTTAGCTGACCTTTTGATTCCGCTTGGGAACTTTGATTTTGAGTGAAAATCTTATTCAACTTCTCAGCTGTCTCTTCGTTTGGCTGTTGGACACTGCTTGATGTATTGGTACTTGCCTGTTCAGGCTGTGCTTCTGCTGACTGATTGGCAACTGCTACTTCAGATATAAGTGATCGTACTTCAGGCTCTGCAGCTCTAGTCGTTGATGAACCTTGACCTGATGGGCTTGTGCTTCTGGCTGTCGTTGCTGAAGTAGTTGCATTTGATTGGTTCGCATTAGTTGTTGCTGCTGATGTACTAGCAGTCGCAGAAGTTGTGGTACTCACATTTGGAGACGTTGAGTTACTTGTTTGACTAGCAAAGTTTGGTGGGGTTGGACGACCTGTATTAGGTGTCTGACTTGTTGAACTTGTACTGCTTGTGCTTGTCGTATTTTCAGAACTTGTCGAAGCAGATTGGCCCCATGGTGTGTTAACGCTTCCGGTATTGGTAGAGCTGCCACCATAGCTAGTTGGTCCGCCGTAGCCTCCGAGGTTATCAGACATTGAACTATTACCAAAACCACCACCTGGGAAGCCGCCCATGCCACCTACACCAGGACCGTTGTTTGTACCTTCTTCAGTAGCTGTTGCAGTCACACTAGCACCACTTGATGTCGTAATGGTATAGGTTTCACCCGAAGTTAGACTCTCGGTACTAAAGACCACATTTCCAAATGAAGTTGTTGCTGTTGTTGTCGCTACAACATTTCCAGAACTATCTGTAACTGTGATGGTATCTCCAGCACTACCAGAGATGTTGGTCATGATATAAGACTGGCTTGAACCCGTTGTAAAGGCCTGAGCCATTCCTTGGTTACCTATGGCCCAAACGGTACCGCCAGAAATAATACCTGTTCCATCGTAGTCGACAGCAGCATTATCTGCACTTGTCTGAGCGACATAGAGGGAACCACTTTTAATGGTCACATTGCCGTTACTGTCGATACCGTCACCATCTGCCAAGATAGTTACCATTGCACCGTCAATATTGATGCCCACTTCATTTTCCAAGTCAGACGTCGAATTGGTTAGGCTTGAAGTATCAGCGCTGTCCTTGGTCGTCCACTCAGTGGCGTTAATACCGTCATCACCAGCAGTGATATCAACGGTTCCACCTGTCAAATTGATATAACGCCCTTCAAGGCCTTCGTCACCTGCCACGACTGTTACTTTAGAGTTACCCTCAACAGTCAATTCATCTGTAACCGTAATGCCTTTGTCCGTCGCATTAATGGTTACTGTTGAATTGGTAATTGTCAAATCACCACTATTAACATCTGTTTCGTCTTCGACTTGAATACCGTCATCGGTTGCTGTGATATTAACTGTGGCATTTTTAATGGTAACAGCTGTCGTCGCATTGATACCGTCTTTAGTCTCTGACGTCAAATCAAGCGTTACTGAATCAACAGTCACACTATCAGCCTTGATGGCGTGCTTTTCAGTACTTGAAAGGGTAAGGGTGCTTCCAGTACCACTCGTGATTGTTAAGGCACCAGCGGCTTCAATCGTATTAGCAGACGTTGAAGAAATCGAACTGTCTGAAAGGATATTAACAGTCAATTCTGCTGAAGAATTGGAAGTAATAGACGAATCTGTTAAGGTCACACCATCCAAGTAGATTGTAACTGGATCTGTCACGCTACCCGCCACAATAATGGTATAACTTGAACCATTTCCGGTCAAAGTGTATGATCCTGCTTGATTAATGGTAATTGTCGTTCCATCAACTGTGACAGTACCACTATCACTTGTTACCACGGTTGTTCCATTGAAAGTAATCGTTGTCGTAGAGCTTTCTGAGTCACTATCTTCAGACTCAGTTGTCGTCGTTTCAGTAGCTGAATCTGAGGCGCTGTTGGTTAACACTGAAGCTGTTTCAGATGCAGTGGTTTCAGTGGTGCTTGATCTTGTATTAGAGCTAGTGTTTTCGTCTGCATTGTTCGTTTCAGATGCTGAGGTTTCACTAGTTGTGCTTTCAGCAGTTTCAGAAGAACTTGCTTCTGGAGTTGCTGAAGTGCTTGAATGATCAGATGTTTCACTGCTTGTTGATGTAGCAGTCGTGTCCTCTGTCGTACTTGTTGTACTTATTGTCGACGAATCAGTGTCTGAAGTTGAAGCCGCAGTTGAAGTACTTGTAGCCGATTCTGTGCTTGTTTCAGTAGTTTCTGATGTATTGTCGGTCTGATTACTTTCTTCAATTAAATCAGCAGTGGTTTCACCTGTTGAAACCGTTGAGAGTGTTGATTCAGTGTTTGTCTCGTCTGCTGAAACCTTGCTGTCATTTAAGACAACTGAGCTAGCAAAGATTAAGCTCGCTACCAGGACTGAACCAGCAGTTTTCCATTTTGATGATTTCTTAATGGCATAACGTTCTTGTGTTTGTTTAGTTTGTTTGTATGTCATTTTTTGTTCCTCTTACTTTTGTGATGACTCTATTAAACACAAGAAACCTAAGATAAGACTTAAAGAAAAGTTAACCTTTCCTTAATGTAAAAAAATCCCCAAGATATTGGGAACTTTCATACTATAGGATAAACCACTCTAACTTCTACTGAAACAATTAACCTTTCATCACTGAAGGTCATTCCTGTCTCATGCAGGCATTTGCTAAAGAGGTCTTCATGGAGCTCTTACCAATAGGATAAGCTTCAGTCTCCAAGGCCTTCCTTGTAGGATTACCACATTTGGTAAGCTTTCATATTTGTACTTCTGTATTGTCTCTCTTCATTTTATCAAAAAACGCTAGGCCGTCTGACCCAGCGTTTTCATCTTAATAATTAGAATGTTTGTAACCGTAAAAGGCATAAATAGCTGAACCGATTAGCACTGCTATGCCAAAGGCTAACCAGGTTTGCCAACTATACTGACTCATAAAGGAGAGACAGACGATAATTGAGATAATTGGCAAGACCGGAACAAATGGGACCTTAAACTCATCCTTCTGCGGCAAGCCCTTGTCCTTACGAAGAATGATGAGGGCAATAGCCAAGAGAACCAGGTAAGCCAAGGTCGCAATGTTAACCAAGGAGGCCATATTAGCCAAAGAGAAGAGTCCTGCTGAAATGGCTGAAAGAATACCAGTCAAAAGTGTCGCATGATGTGGAACCTTATGGGTCTTTGAAACCTTTTGGAAGGTTTGTGGAAGGAAACCATCACGCGCCAAGCTATAAACCATACGGCTAAGGGCATAGGCCATGGAAATACATACGGTAATCAAGGTCATAATGGCAACCACCGATACATAATTGGCAGCCCAAGGCACACCAATATAACGAAGGGCATAAGCTACGGCATCGTCAACATTTAACTTGGTATAGTGAACCGCTCCCGTCAAGACTAGCGAAACCACTGCATAAAGTGCAGCGACGATAATCAAGGCGAGAACAATGCCTCGAGGAACATTCTTTTGGGGTTCCTTAATCTCATCTACTGTCATAGAGATAGATTCAAAACCAAGAAAACCAAAGAACATGAGAGAAGCCCCCGCCATAATCCCCGTCTTACCACCATAGATTTGACCAAAGCCAAATGGTGCGAAGTTAGCCCAATTGCTTGGATTCAGATGGAAGAGACCAACTAGGATGAAGACCGCCAAAGCAGAAAACTTAAGCACCACTAAGAGCGAGTTCAAACGAAGGGCTTGTTTGGAATCCAAGAGGAGGAGAGCCGTCACTAGTACCAAAACCAAGACTGGCAAGAGGTCAATATAAGTTCCTTGACTCGGATTAAAAGGGCCACTGATAGCTTGAGGAAGCTGTAGACCAAAGCTTGCCAGGAGTCCCTTGAGGTAGGCTCCCCAACCAGAGGCAACACTGGACACGGCATTCATGAAAACGATCATTGTAAGCCACCCCCCCATCCAAGCAGGGTACTCACCCCAAGAGGCGTAGAGATAACCATAAACACCGCCAGCTGATGGGTAACGTGAGGCAAACTCAGCAAAGAAAATAGCTGACATACCCACACAAACGGCTGAAATCAAAACCGAAATAATCAGGGCAGGACCTGCCAAGGTTGATGCTGCGGTACCAGTAATCGTAAAGATTCCTGTTCCCACCATGGCACCAATTCCCAAGAGGACGACATCCCTGAGGGTCAGATGCCGTTTCATCTCGGTTTGAGCGAAACCGACATCCTTTTTACGAAAAATACTCATTTTTATACTCCAATTTTTGAGAAATACCGCACTATTATACCATATTCCAGGCCAAAAATAGACCCATTTCTGTATTTTTATACCCCTATTATTAAAAAGCATGTTCAAGATTAGGATTTCGTAAAAATGATTTTCTAATGTATTGCCTATACCTATCAAAAACCACCTGCTCAAAATCTTGATTTAGTCGCCCATTTCTTCTACTGTTTTAGTAGATTTCGAAATATTTAAAATATTTAGAAAAGTCTATGAAAGCGAGGCCAATTGCGTTTGATTCTTCTAATGAAAGATGTTAGAATGAGGTCATAAAAATGGAAAAGGGGAACTTTTATGGAAAATAAAGTTCATTTTAAACTTCATAAAGTGAAAAAACAATGGGTTACCATTGCCGTGTCTGGTTTGGCACTTGGTGCCTCATTGATTGGTGCTACTGTCTCTGCCGACGAACAAGCTGCAAATCAAGTCACCTCAGCTAACGCACCTGAGAGTGTTAACCAGAATCCTGATTTTGTCATTACAGAGACAACTACAACTACGACTAAATCTGAAGACGCAGCAACTGCTAAACCAAGCGATACAAATCCCACTGTCACGGCTGATAAACAGCCAAGCCTCAAAGAAGACCAAGCAAGTAGTTCTTACAATTTGTCCAGTGGCGAAACGAGAACTGCGACATCAACTTCAGAAGTAGCCAGTACAGCTACTGACGTGAACAGCCAAGCACCTGAAGCTGTGGAAACTACTGTCGTCTCTGGAGGTCAGTTCAAGAGCGATGCGGAAGGCAACTGGTACTACCTCAAAGATGGGAAAAATCTAACAGGTGCTCAAAACGTTGACCATTTCGACCTTTATTTCCACGAGGATGGAAAGCAAGCCAAGGGCGAGATCATCACTGAAAATGGACAATCTTTCTACTATGACAAGGCCAATGGACGTAAGGTAACCAACACCTCTATCAATATCAACGGTCAAGCCTATACTGCTGATGCCCAAGGACGCCTGACAGTGGTTCTGCCTGAAACCAACAAACGCAACCAGTTTATCGAAGATAATTACCACAACTGGTATTACCTCGGAAAGGATGGCAAACCCGTCACTGGTGCTCAGACCATTGATGGCTTTAACCTCTACTTCCACGAAGACGGTCGACAAGCTAAAAACGAAATTATTACTATTAATGGTGATAGCTACTATTTCGATAAAGACAATGGTCGTCGTGTAACAGGTCGCCAAGCTCTTGACAACGTCAACCATAAATACTTTGGTTTTTACTACTTCGACAAAGATGGCAAGATGGTCAAAGATGACTTCGTCACCGAGAATGGCGATCTTTACTACTTTGATGCTACTGGCAATCAACCTAATTTTGTCTTTGTTTCGGATAAAGCTGGTCATTGGTATTACATGAGTGACTTCAAGGCAACTAAAGGTTTCTCAGCCCCATTTGGTTTCGATACCGAATTCCTAGACCGTAGCCGATCCGACTATAAGACAAGCGTGCAAAACCTGAATGGCCAACAGTATTACTTTGATCCCAAGACTGGTATCATGGTAACCAATCGCTATGTTTCTGACGATCAGGGAAATTGGTATTACTTTGGCAAAGATGGTAAAGCGCTTCATGGTTTTCAAACAGTGGACGGTAACCTTCATTACTTCAATGATAGTGGCCAACAAGTCAAAGGTGACTTACTTTACTACAATAACGATATCTACTATTTCGATAAAGACAATGGAAATCCAGTAACTAACCAATTCGTTAATAGAGACGATGCTTGGTACTATTTCGGAGCTGATGGTAAAGCCGTGTCTGGTTTCCAAACCATTAATGGACAGAACCTTTATTTCCACGAATATGGTGTCCAAGCCAAGGGACAACTGGTTACTGTTGACGGTAAAACCTACTACTTCGACCCAAATACAGGTGAAAAGTGGGTTAATCGTTCACTTACCTTAAACGGTACGGTCTATAACTTTGACAATAATGGTGTGGCGACGACTAAAGCTGACCAGACCACAAATCGAAACCAATTTGTTAAAGGTACCGATCAAGAATGGTACTACTACGATGCTAATGGTAAAAAAGTCACTGGTTTCCAAACTATTAACAAGGACCTCTACTTCTTTAACGAGAAAGGCCAACAAGTTCGAGGAGGTATTTTCAACCTAGGTGATAACTACTACGTCGCCAACAAAGATACTGGTGCTATCATTCGTAATGCCTTTTATCACGATACATCAACTGGACCTTATGGCAACTTCTCTGAAAACATCTACTACGCTGGCAATGATGGTGCCTTCAAGACAGGCTGGTTAGAAGTCAACGGTAACCGTTACTACGCTAGCGACTATTCTGATGACAACACCCCCAAAGGAAACCTCTACACAGGAGTTATCAACTCTCAACTCTTTAGCCCAGATGGGAAACTCTTGACAAATGGTCTCTATCCTGAGTTTAAGCGTACTGGTGAAAATGCTTATGACCTTGAAGGTGTCTATGTCACAGATAACGACGGTAATATCAAAGAAGGTCCTTATCAGTATGATGGCAAGATTATTGGGTCTAAATATAGTAGCGTCCGCCAATCCCAATGGTCAACTTTTGACGAATGGGACATTCTTAACGGACACCTCTACCATTTCGACTCAACACCTATGACCTTCACAGTACCAAATGGTCAAAAAGTGACCACAAACGTTGCCATTGCAACAACTAACAAGGCCCTTACCTATCGAGGTGTAACCTTTAATTTTGATGACAAAGGTATTGATGCGACAAAAGAAAAAGCCATCCACTTTGACCAATTGAAGACGGATCCTAGCGGTACAAGTTATCTCTATGAAAATGGCCAAAAGGTCACTGGCTTGAAGACCTTTGATGGCGTTAGTTACTATTTCTATGACGATGGCCACCAAGCTAAAGGTACTGAGGTCGCAATCAACAATAATGTTTACCAATTTGACCAATTGACTGGTATCATGACACGCAACGCCTTTTCAAAATCATACAACTACGAAGGTTCTCCACGTTTTCCATACTACCCAACACGCTACTATGGCAATGACGGAGCTGCTCTGACAGGTTGGCAAACCATCAACGGCAAGGACTACCACTTCCGAGATAGCGGAAACCTTGAAACAGGACGTTTTGTCATCGGGGACAGAGCTTATAATGCTGATGACAATGGCGTGGTTGCTGACCGCAAGGGTGAACCTGCCTACCGCAATCGTATCGTCTACGATAAGGGCGACAACTATTATTACAATGATAAAGGTGAGAAAGTGACCGGCTTCCAAGAAGTTGACGGCAAGGTCCTCTACTTCGACGCTGAAGGCAAACAAGTCCTAGGACGCTTTGTCACAGTTGATATTTACACCTACTATTTAGACCCTAAAACAGGTGAAAGATACACTAACCGATCTGTCCTCATCGACGGTAAACTCTATACCTTCGATAAAGATGGACACGTGGTGTCTTAAGATGAGATGAAACCTGAAACCGAGACGAAAGTCTTGGTTTTTTTGGTGGGGAAATGCTAAAAGCTATACTGTAAGAGTACATTTCTTATGTCTCTATTTTTGCTATAATAGTCTCAAACAAAGCAAAGGAGATTTTCTATGACATCCTTATACGATTTTACAGTTTCAGATCAAGCTGACCAACCCGTGTCTCTCCAGAACTATAAGGGAAAGGTCGTCTTAATCGCCAATACAGCAACAGGCTGTGGTTTGACGCCACAGTATCAAGGCCTGCAAGAACTTTATGACAAATACAAAGACCAAGGCTTCGAGATTCTTGATTTTCCTTGTAATCAGTTTATGGGACAGGCACCTGGTAATGCTGAAGAAATCAATAGCTTTTGCACCCTCAATTACCAGACGACTTTTCCCCGTTTTGCCAAAATCAAGGTCAATGGTAAGGAAGCAGAGCCACTTTTTGAGTGGCTTAAAAAAGAAAAATCTGGACCCCTTGGGGCTAGAATTGAATGGAACTTTGCTAAGTTTCTGATTAACCGTGAAGGTAAAGTCATCGAACGCTTTTCTTCCAAAACAGACCCACTAAAAATGGAAGAAGCTATCAAGTTTCTTCTTAATAACTAAACAAAAACGAGAGTAAAACCGAACGACAATCTCTGACTGTCGCAAGTTCTGCTCTCGTTTTCTGCGTTAAGAAAAATAGTATAAAAAGAAATTACGCTCTATTTTAGAACAATGCTGTCAATGCTGTAATTAAACCAAAGACGATGCCTGGGGCATTCGCAGCAGCAAGGGGAAGGTCACGTTCTTTTTTAAAGAGACCATAGTAAACCCAAAGGCTACAGTTGATAGCTGCTACCAAAGGTTGGATAAAGTTTCCTTTATGACCAGACAAATTGTCCATGATTTGTGGCACGTAAGACACGTACATCATTACTGACATAAAGGTTGCCACCCAACCAAGGGTTTTCATTTGTTTTTCTGACATTTTGATTCTCCTCTTTCATAAGAAATTCTCTCTGTCCTTTAGACCTGTGAGAATGGTCTCAGGACGTGTTTCAATCCTTTAAAATTAAAACAGAGCCTATCTTACGCTACCAGAGCAGAGAATGCAAGGATTCTGGGACAATGTTAATAAGATGTAAACTATCACAAGATTGTGATTGGTCACAATCTTGTGATAGTGAATTTAGTCTCTTATGTAGCATTTTCATAAGATAAAAAGACCTCTTTAAGAGGTCAATTTTTCATAATATTATCTTTTGATCCTTAGAATAATAGACTCTTTATGATTGATTATAACGAAATCATTCTGCTAAGAGTACTTCTTTGATGGTTTGTTTTTGGAGTTTTCTGTTGGAGAGATAAAAGAGGCTTTCATAAACCACCACAAAACCTAGCAAAGTCCAAAAGCATACATTCCAGTCAAAGTTGTGCTCAATCTTTTCAGGTACCGTGTCTTTGATCACACCAATCAAGATTTCCATGATACCGTATTGATAAACCGTCCCAAGAAGGAATCCTAGATAAGCCCAGAAACGATAAGGAGCGAGAATATGACTTTGGCATTCACGATCGGTGTAGCCAAAAGCCTTCATAAGAGCCAAGGTTTCACGACTTTCTGAGACGACAATCCCCAATGACAAAAAGAGAATCGAGAAAGAAAGGATCA
>OIXV01003899.1_pt1 | contig 10619 bp, 6 predicted proteins | sample 1587771 | NCBI WGS metagenome assembly OIXV01 (sample SAMEA3888893, study PRJEB22519) | human gut metagenome | biome: human gut; feature: human-associated habitat; material: faeces | place: Denmark | collected 2010
TGACGACTTCTTATAAAACGATGGTGGTAAAGATCGGTTCGTCCACGGTGGTGGGCGCCGATGGCAAGGTCAACCGCGCCTTTATCGGCGGGCTTGCCGATCAGGCTGCTGCCCTGCGCAAACTCGGCTGGCGTCTGGTCGTGGTGAGTTCGGGCGCCATTGCCTGTGGCTATCCCGTGCTGGGCTTTGACCGCAAGCCGGTCGGTGACCTGCCGAGCCTGCAGGCCTGCGCCTCGGCCGGTCAGTGCATCATCTCGTCGGCCTACGACGAGGAGTTCCATGCGCGCGACCTGCTCACCTCGCTCGTGCTGCTCACGCGTCACGACACGGCCCGTCGCACGTCCTATCTGCACGCGCGCGACGCGCTGCTGCGTCTGGTGGAACTGGGCGTGGTGCCGGTCGTCAACGAGAACGACACCGTTACCGTCGACGAGATCAAGTTTGGCGACAACGACACGCTGGCGGCGCTTGTGGGCTGCCTGGTTTCTGCCGACCTGTGCGTGACGCTCTCGGACATCGATGGCCTCTATACCGCCAATCCGCACGAGGACCCCACGGCCGAGTTCGTCCCGGTCGTGCATAGGATCGATGCCAAGATCATCGCCTCGGCGGGCGATTCTTCCACATCGGTTGGCACAGGCGGCATGATTACCAAGATCCGCGCGAGCCGCATCCTGATGACGGCGGGCATTCAGAGCGTGATTTGCTCGGGCGAGGAGCCCGATGCGCTCGTGCGCCTTGCCCGCGGCGAGAGCGTGGGCACGCTGTTCGATCCGCCGGCGGAGCGCCTGGACATTGCGCCCCGCAAGCTGTGGATTGCACTGGGCGACAAGGCGCATGGCTCGGTGACGGTCGATGACGGCGCCGCGAAAGCGCTGGTCAGCCGCGGTTCCTCCCTGCTTGCGGTGGGTATTCGCGAGGTCGATGGCACGTTTGCCGAGGGCGATGTGCTCGACGTGTGCGACCCGAGCGGTATGGTTGTCGCCCGCGGTATCGCCGAGGCCGATTCGGACGTGCTGGAGCTTGCAGCCGGACGCCGCCAGGACCAGATTGCCGGCAACCGCTTGCTGGCAAACTTGGCCGAAAAGCCCGCGATCCACCGAGACAACTTGATCGTCTTTGCATAAAGAAAGACAGCGCTGCGGATCGTTTCCCGCAGCGCTGTCTTTCTCGTGCCGGCACTTGGGGACGTTCCTTTTGTGCCGGCCGGCGGGGACACTCCTTTGCTAGAAGATCTGGCGCAGGTCTCCGCGGTTGAGGGCCTCGTCGAAGAGGTGCTTGAATACCACACTGCCGTGCAGGCCGTCGTGCTCGAACTCGTTCGTCACCCAGGCATGTGAGTTGCCCACGCGGCTGAGCGTGTCGAGCTGCAGGCCCGAATCCACGTACATGTCGTCGAAATACACCGCGGCTTGGAGCGGCACCTCGTTGCAGGCCAGGCGCTGCGGGTCGTAGATCTTGTCCCAGCTGGTGTCTTCCATCAGCAGGTCCATGGCGGGCTTGAAGGGCTTAAGCTCGGGCATCTGCTCAAACATCCACGGGAACATGGCCTCGCCGGTAAACATGAGTGGGCGCGCGAGGGTGTCGAACTCGGCACGATGGGCCTTTTCCTCGGCGGCTGCCCAGCCAATGGGCATCGTGTCGCCATCGGCGTAGATGAACTCCTGTAGCGTCCAGTACAGCGGATTCGTGCGCGTGTTGGTGCGCTCGAAGGCGCGCATCAAAAAGCTGTCTGATACCGAGGAGCCGCAGCTCAGCGTACCGTCGCCATTAACAAACGCGTGGTCGATAATCCAGTGCATGCGCTCAAAGCTCGGCTTCATGCCAAAGTCGCTGCCCATGAGCTGCAGGCGCTCGACCGTCATCGGCGAGCCGTCGGGCAGCGCGGGCTTTTGCTCCTCGAGGGCATCTGCCAGGGCCGCCACGCGCTCGACGTCGGCGGGGTAGCGGTCGTAATACTGCTGAGTCTTGGCCGCCATACGCGGGAAGGTGTGCGCGTAGACCTCGCTGGCGCTCGCCGGTACGTGCGGAATGCCGCCGCAGGTAAAGCTCGCCGCCACGCCCTCGGGGAAGAGCGACAGATAGCTCAACGTCAAAAAGCCACCGTAACTCTGGCCGAGCGTGACCCAGGGCTTGCCGCCAAAGCCCACCAGGCGCAGGTACTCAAAGTCGCGCACGATGGAGCTGGCGAGGTGGCGCTTGAGGAAGTCTGCCTGCGAGCGGGCCGCATCGGAGCCTGCCGCCTCGGCGCGCTCGCCCAGTGCGGCAATCGTGCGCCCGTCTACACAGCTGCTGCGCCCGGTACCGCGCTGGTCGGGCAGGACGACGCGGAAGTGCTTGACGGCCTCCTCGATCCAGCCGTCGCTTGTGGGCGACAGCGGACGCGGGCTCTCGCCGCCGGGGCCGCCCTGCAAAAAGAGGAGGAGTGGCAGGTCGTCGTTGATACGGTCGGGAGCGCAAACCACGCGGTAGAAAAGCTTGATGCTCTCGGGTGCGCCGGCAATGGGCGCCGGCATGGCGCCGCGGCGCATGGTGCTGCCGACGGCCAGGACCATCGGCTCCAGGCCGCGCCAATCCAAGGGGACGTCGATGCTGTGGTCCTCGACATAGAGGCCGGGGACGTGGTACGAAGTGATGAGGGCCATGCGGTACTTCCGTTCGTTGTGGTGTTTCGGGTTGACCAATTCTACCGCCGCCAGCGAGGATGCGCATAAATCGGCTACCATGATTGGCAAACTTCTAAGAGAAAGGGCCGCCCATGTCGGTCGATATATCCACGTATGTCCACGATCTTGCCGTTGCCGCCAAGACAGCGTCGGCCTCGCTTGCCACGGCGAGCGACGAGCAGCGCCAGGAGGCCGTGCGCGCCATGGCCGCGGCGCTGCGCGATGGCGTCGATTCCATCGTCGCCGCCAACGAGCTCGATATGTCCGCTGCGCGCGATGCGGGGACCTCGGCGGGGCTCCTCGACCGCCTGCTGCTGACGCCCGAGCGCGTCGAGGGCATGGCCGCCGGTTTGGAAAAGCTCGCCGAGCTGCCCGATCCTGTCGGCCGCGTGCTCGATCACCGCGTACTTGCAAGCGGTGTGGACCTCACCCGCGTGAGCGTGCCGCTGGGCCTGGTCGCCATGGTCTATGAGGCGCGTCCCAACGTGACGGCCGACGCCGCGGGCATCTGCATCCGCACCGGCAACGCCTGCATTCTGCGCGGCGGTTCGCTGGCCTATCACTCGTGCGCCATGATTGCCGAACTGCTGGCCGATGCGCTCGAAGCCAAGGGTTTCCCGCGCGAGGCTATCTCGATGATCGAGTCCACCGACCGCGAGGCCACCGGAGAGCTCATGAAGCTTCGCGGCATCGTCGACGTGCTTATTCCGCGTGGCGGTGCGGGCCTGATCCAGCGCTGCGTGCGCGAGTCGCTTGTGCCGGTGATCGAGACGGGCACGGGAAACTGCCACATCTACGTGCATGAGTCGGCCGACTTTGATAAAGCGCTCAACATTATCGTTAATGCCAAGACCCAGCGCGTGGGTGTGTGCAACGCCGCCGAGTCGCTGCTTGTGGACCGCGCCGTGGCAGATTCGTTTTTGCCGGCGGTCGTGGCCGTGCTGCACGACCACGGCGTGCTGATTCACGGAGACGGGGCCGCGTGTGCCGCATGCGCCGACGCCGGTCTTGCCGAGGGCGATGACTTTGTTGCCGCAACCGAGGAGGACTGGGGCCGCGAGTACCTGGCGCTCGAGATGAGCGTAAAGGTCGTGGCGAACGAGGACGAGGCCATCGCGCACATCAACCGCTATGGCACTATGCATTCCGAGGCCATCATCGCCGAGGACGCGGACGCTTGCGAGCGCTTTTTGGATGAGATCGATGCCTCGGCCGTGTATGCCAACGCCAGCACGCGCTTTACCGACGGCGGCGAGTTTGGCCTGGGCGCCGAGATCGGCATTTCGACCCAAAAGCTCCACGCCCGCGGCCCCTTTGCCGCCGAGGCCCTCACCACCTACAAATACAAGCTCCGCGGCACCGGCCAGGTCCGCCCCTAAACCTACCAAAAAGGGACAGGTTTATTTTGGCAGGTTTTATCTGCGGTTTTGCCGGGCGACGCGTTCGCCCGGCTTTTTTCTCCGTATGCCTTTTCTGCCTTTCGGCTTGAGCCGCGGCGATATACGATAGTGACACCGTGTCCTAGCACCGACTCACCTGGAGGTATTGCCATGTCCCAGACGCTTTCCGCCGGAATCACCCGCGACCGTGCGTTCGAATTGCTCAACGAGCACAACAAGGACCCGTTCCACATCACCCACGGTGAGACGGTCGAGGGCACCATGCGCTACTTTGCGCGCGAGTTCGACCCCGAGAACGAGGAGTTTTGGGGCATCGTCGGACTGCTGCACGACTTGGATTGGGAGGAGCATGAGGACGACCCCGTGAACCACACCATCTATGCGGCCGAGATCCTCGAGGGCGAGGGCGCATCGCCCGAGCTCATCCGCGCCATCCAGACGCATACCTCGGACTTCAATGCCTCGCTGCCCAAGCCCGAGCTGCAGATGGAAAAGATCCTGTTTGCCTGCGACGAACTTACCGGCCTGATCGGTGCTGCCGTGATCATGCGTCCGAGCAAGAGCGTCATGGACTTTACGACCAAGTCGCTCAAGAAGAAGTTCAAGGACAAGCGCTTTGCCGCCGGCTGCTCGCGCGACGTGATTTCGCAGGGCGCCGAGATGCTGGGCTGGGAGCTCCCCGAGCTTTTCGACCGCACCATCGCGGCCATGCAGTCCTTCGCGCCCGACCGCGACACCTTCCAGGCCTAACCTGCCAAAAAGGGACAGGTTTATTTTGGTAGGTTTTATCTGGGAAGACGCTCCCGTTGAACGTTATTCAGCGGAAGCGTTTTCTGTTTAACATGGTGGCGCTTGCGAATGGCGGCGCCTCGCGGCAGGCAGCTGCGCTTCGCCGTATCCGTAACTCGGTAAACGCGACGCTAGGACGCGTTCTTGATAATCCATGTTCCGAGTCCTGTCAGCAGCTGAACCTGCTTAACGGTTAGCCCTTGTTTTCGAAGCGCGAGAATCGCCTCATTGCGAAGTGGCTTGGAGACGGATTTGAGTTCCGTCGGAGCGCATCCTGCGACACTCTGCACGATTGCCGTGCCAAATTCGCATAGATCTTCCTCGCGAACCTTGGCTGTTGCGCTGGGGCGATAGGGAAGCGACGGCGCACTTTCCATGAGCTGAAGGTATGAGCGAGGTGTTGGGAATAAAACACCGACAACGCTGCCGGTGACATGCGGCCGTGACCTGGCGTTTGGGGAGGATTGCATCGAGGATCTGAAGCATGGCGATTCGGTCCTCGGTATCGTCAAACAGCAATTGCCCTCCGTTTCCACGCAACGTGACGTGGAAATAACCGGTTGGTGACTTTGAACGAGGTTTTCTCGGCATGGCCCCTCCTTTAGCTTGGATGGGCTGAAGACACCTCATTCGGAGGCTTCGGTTGTCGAGATTCAGTTTACCGACTATAGCTGCTACCTGCCGAAATGTTATTGCGTTTTCAAATTGATGCTTTTTAATGGTAATTGAGCAAGACGGGCGCGCTTGCTGTGGATGCGGGCGTTGCTTGCGTCGATCTGGACGGCCCTCGCGTGATGTCATCACAAATGGGCTTCACGCATTTTCGCGGCGATAGAAAAATGGCCGGGGCTTACAAACAAAACGGAGCACCCGACCATTTACCAGTTGTTCGTTGACGTTTCCCCAGATAAAACCTGCCAAAATAAACCTGTCCCTTTTTGGCAGGTTAGTTGAGGGCGGCTTGGGATAGGCGGGCTTCGGCGTCTTCCTCGGTGACGCCCAGGGCCACGGCAATCTCCTCGATGGAGCGGCGCTTGGCTTCCTTGAGTACGCGCATGTAGTAGGAGCTGGGCTTTTTATCTGCTTCCTCGGCCTGGCGAATACGGTGCATCATTGTTTTTGCCACGCGGACCGTCTCGGGCGCACCCAGCTTGAGCTGCTGCTTAAAGTGCGTCTCCTCGAGCGAGCTGTTGCGCTCGGTAAAGGTGTCGCACTCCAGCTCGTCGTAGTGGCTCAGTAGGTGCTCGGCATCTTGCTGGGAGATGGCGGCATGCAGACGGTCGGCCTGCGCCACGGGGTACATGAGGATCGTCTGCGCATGTCCCTGCTTGGTCTCGAGCAACAGCATGGGCTGCGGTGTGTCTTCCCTAAAACCGACGACGGTGCAGACTCCCTGACCCGGATGAATGACGTGTTGACCGATTGAGAACATGCTACCTCCAACTTATACGAATTTACGTATGTCTAGAATACCACGCTGACGTGCGCAAACCCTTACTTTATGCAGGAAAAGCACACAAATCTGATAGGTAAGAGTATTCGATATTCTGAGCTGCCCATGCAGATGTTTATGCATTTTCGGCGAGTGCACAACCAGCAGGCAGACCGCCATCTTTGAATGGCCTTGCGACAACTGTGGTCAATTATGTGCATATGCAATATCGATTGACTTTACCCTGCGACAGTAGTTACCGCTTGTGATAGAGTGCTGCAAACTCTGGCTTTTGCCCTACGAGTGACCAAGAGCTCGGGGGCTTTAACACAAGGAGGATCTATGCCCGAGAAGATTGAAGAGCTGGTACGCGCTGCGCTTGCTGCGGCCCAGGAGGCCGGCGACCTTTCCGCATTTGAACTTGACGATTGCGCTATCGAGCGACCGGCTGACACTTCTCATGGCGAGTGGACCTCCACCATGGCCCTGAAGTCCGCCAAGCTGGCTCACTGCGCCCCGCGCAAGATCGCCGAGGCCGTCGTTGCCCATATGCCCCAGGATCCCGCGATCGAGAAGGTCGAGATCGCCGGCCCTGGCTTCATCAACTTCTACCTCTCCGTCGCCGTCAAGAACGCCATCTTCGGCGAGGCTCGCGAGAAGGGTATGGACTTCGCTAAGTCCAACGTCGGCGGCGGCCTGAAGACCCAGGTCGAGTTTGTCTCCGCCAACCCCGTCGGCCCCATGCATATTGGCCATGGCCGCTGGGCCGCTCTGGGCGACTCCCTCTGCCGTGTTATGGACCATGCCGGTTACGATATCCAGCGTGAGTTCTATATCAACGACCACGGCTCTCAGATGAACACCTTCGGCAACTCCATCAGCACGCGCTATATGCAGCTTGCCGACATCATCGCCAAGCAGGGCGTGGATATCGACGAGGCTCACAAGCTGCTGATTGCCGACCGCGATGCCTTTGTTGCCGACGAGAACGACGAGCATCCCGAGACCCATCCGTATCAGGACAACTTTGCCGAGACTCTGGGCAAGGACTCCTACGGCGGCGACTACATCATCGACGAGGCCGCCGAGTTCTGGCGCACCGACGGTGACAAGTGGGTCGACGCCGATCCGCAGGAGCGTATGGAGAGCTTCCGCGAGCGCGGCTACGTAAAGATGGTCGACAACATGCGCGACCTTTGCCATGCCGTCAACTGCGACTTCGATCGTTGGTTCTCCGAGCGCTCGCTGTACGTGAAGGACACCGAGGGCGAGACCGCCGGCACCTCCGCCGTCGACCGCGCTTTTGAGAAGCTCGACAAGATGGGCTACCTCTACACCAAGGACGGCGCTCTGTGGTTCCGCTCCACCGACCTGGGTGACGACAAGGACCGCGTTCTGATCAAGTCCGACGGCGAGTACACCTACTTCGCCTCCGACGTTGCCTATCACTGGGACAAGTTCCAGCGCGTCGACCACGTCATCGACATCTGGGGCGCCGACCACCATGGCTACATCGACCGCGTCCGCTGCGTCTGCGACGCTCTTGGCTATCCCGGCAAGTTCGAGGTTCTGCTGGGCCAGCTCGTCAACCTGCTGCGCAACGGCAAGCCCGTCCGTATGTCCAAGCGCAAGGGCACCATGGTGACCCTGCAGGAGCTTGTTGACGAGGTCGGCTCCGACGCCGCCCGTTACACGCTCATCTCCAAGAGCTCCAACCAGATGGTCGACTTCGATATCGAGGCCGTTAAGAAGCGTGATAACTCCAACCCGGTCTACTACGTGCAGTACGCTCACGCTCGTGTGTGCTCCATTCTGCGCCGTGCCGCTGACGTTACGCCCGAGCAGGCTGACGAGATGGGCATGAAGGCCGTCGCCGCCAAGGCCATCGGCGAGAACGTCGACTACTCGCTGCTGACCGACCCCACCGAGCTTGCCCTTTCGCGTAAGCTCAACGAGCTCACCGACCTCATTGCCAGCTGTGCTCGCGACCGCGCCCCGTTCCGCCTGACGCACTTTGCCGAGGAGCTCGCCGGCGACTTCCACAGCTTCTACGCTGCCTGCCAGGTGCTTCCGAGCGAGGGCCGTCCCGTCGATCCCGAGCTTTCGCGCGCCCGTCTGGCCGCTTGCGACGCCGTCCGCGTGACGCTCGCCCTGGTGCTCACTCTGGTTGGCGTTTCTGCACCCGAGCAGATGTAATCTACGGGTCGTTTGACCGTGTAGGTTTGGCTTTGCTGAGCCCTATAAGCCCGATCTCCATGCGGAGGTCGGGCTTTTTGCGTTTGGCGGGGCTTTTTGGCGTGTTGAAAAATGCTACAAAAACGCAACTATACCGGTTTACGGGGCTGAATCGCTGCCTGGCGACCATAGCAACAGCAGCGAAAATAAAATCGCAGGTAGACGGCTTGCCGAATATTAAAAATGCAGGGTATGGTTGGCTTACGCCGTTCTTGCACCGTAATCCGCGATCGTTTTGAAAACGACCCCTTGGGGACGGAGGAAAACGGATTATTTTTGTCCGGTGGGAGAGCGGTGCGAAACCGTCCGCCACGAATCGGGCTTATCTACTACGTTTAGTCGCATACCCCGAACCATGCCGAAAAGTACGATATTAAAACCGCAGGTAGCGGGCTTGCGATTTTAGGAAGATCGAGGGGATGGTCAGGGGTCGCGGGTCAAACGTAGTAGATAGGCGCGTTTCGTGGCGAAGCTATTCCGGATGCCACGGCTTCACTCCTCTGGTGCGACAGAGGAAGCGCTTTTGAGGGAGAGTGTCCCTTTTGACCAGTTGTATAAGAACGTCTAATGACTAAGTTGCAGGTGGTGGCGGTTGTGTTACACTAACGCTGCGTATTTGACGTAATCATCTCGATACAGATCAATGATGCCCGTTGTGTTTTGAACGGAGCTAGACTGTTTAGCCGCCCTGAAGGTTTATGCAGGGAGCATGTGATCACAGGGCTTTAAAAGAAAGTTGAGCAAACACTGTGTCTGATCAACAGCAAGAAAATGAAATAAGCATGGCACAAACCACTCCCACTGCACCGGTTGCGTTGGACCAGATCGCGAAACCCGCACCGTCGCAGGCGTCGGTCCCCGAGACACACCAGAACGCTGCCTCGGCTTCGAGTGAGAACCCTGTTCCCGTCGCACCTGTTACCGGGGAGGAGGCTGCGCCCGTGAAGCCCAAGCGCACGCGTCGTGTGGCCAAGCCCGCTGCGGATGGCGATGAGGCTGCAAAGCCCAAACGCCGCACCACGCGCACGACGCGTGCCAAGCGCCCGGTTTCCGCCGAGGTTTCGGCGCCGCTTTCAGATGAGGTTGCGCAGGCCCGCGCGCTTGCGCAGATCAGCGAAGCCCAGGTTGTTCGTGCTCGCCGTCGTGCCGCAGAGCGCGATGCCGCGGCTCTGACCGAACTCGCGGCTCCGTCCGCCCCCGAGGCGCCTTCGGCTCCGGCTCCCGAGCAGGTAGCAGAAAAGCCGGCTCCGCGCACGCGCCGTCGCACGGCGGCCAAGGTCCAGCAGGCTGCCGAGCAGGCTTCGTCCGATGCCGCCGAGACCTCGGTTCGCTCTGCGGCGGGGGAGGACGCTTCCTCTGCTGAGTCTGTCGTGCCTGCCGAGGCCGGCGGTGCATTTGTCGTCGATCCTGCTTTGCGCCCGCATCGCCGCGGCCGCAAGCCCAAGGCATTTGTCGAGGCGGAGAAGGCGGCCGCTGCCGCGGCTTCTGTCCAAGATGCCCCGGCGTTCGTCGAGCCTACAGCGGCTGTCGTGGTTTCGGCCGAGGGTGCTGATGTTCCTGAGGTCGCTGTTTCTGCCGCTGCCGAGTCTGCCGACGTTCGTCCCGGGCGCAGCCGTCACACCGCAGCCAAACGCCCAGCTAAGGCAGAGGCGAAGTCCGGTGCCGAATCTGCGGTAGCTGAGTCTACCGAGGCGAGTGTCGACACGACTCCCGAGACGGAGGGCGCCGATCGGTCGGCAGGCGAGAAGCCCAAGCGCACGCGCAAGAAATCTTCCAAGACCAAGTCTGCCGAACAGCAGGGGGATGCTGAGCAACAGCCAGAGTCCGACGCTAAGTCGGACGGCGAGACCCCGGCGACCGCCGATGCGCCCACGACGCCTGCCGTCGAGAGCGCTGAGGCCGAAGAGGGTTCCCGCCCCAACCGTCGTCAGCACAAGCGTAACGATGAGCGCAGCGAGCGCAAGGATGATCGTAACAACGACCGCCGCAGCCGTCAGCGCGACCGCAAACAGCGCAATAAGGAGCGCAATGCTGCTCCGACTGAGCCCACGCTTTCGCGCGAGGAGCTCGCGGCCATGAAGGTCGCCGAGCTGCGCG
>OIXV01003925.1_pt1 | contig 10556 bp, 10 predicted proteins | sample 1587771 | NCBI WGS metagenome assembly OIXV01 (sample SAMEA3888893, study PRJEB22519) | human gut metagenome | biome: human gut; feature: human-associated habitat; material: faeces | place: Denmark | collected 2010
AGCGGGTGGTTTTTTGTTCCGTGCTTCCGCACGGAACTGCCTCAAGGTGAAAAAAGAAAGCGGCATCGAAAGACGGCTCTTTCTTTTTGCCCTCATCGGCGAAAACGGCATATCTCTTCCTTCCGCCTCATAGGATACAGCAACAAAACCGTGTTGAGGTGTACGATATGGAAGGAAGCCAGAACTATGTAGAGCTGTGGGGCGTTGTCGGGAGCGATCCCGCCTTTTCGCACGAGAACCATGCACGGCGGTTCGACAAGTTTCCCCTTCGGGTGGAGCGCCTGTCGGGTCAGAGCGACGTTCCCATCATCGTAGCGAACGAGGCGCTGCTGCGCACATATCCCGTGAGCGAGGGGCAGAGCCTGCGCGTCACGGGACAGCTTCGCTCGTTCAACAACAAGAGCGGCCAGGGCAGCAAGCTCGTCATCACAGTCTTTGCCCAGAGCATCGAACCGGGGGACGGGACATATTTCAACCGCATCCTGCTCTCCGGCGCGCTGTGCAAAAAGCCGTCTCTGCGGAAAACGCCGTTGGGGCGCAGCATCTGCGACCTCATCTTGGCCGTGAACCGCCACTACGGGCGGGCGGACTATCTGCCGTGCATCGCCTGGGGGCAGACTGCGATGCAGATCGCAGAGATGGATGTGGGCGACCGGCTGACCATCGAGGGGCGCGTGCAGAGCCGCACCTACACCAAGCAGCTCGAGACCGGCAGCGAGGAGCGCACGGCCTTCGAAGTCTCCGTGATGCAGCTCGTGGAGGAGACAGAGGACCCGAATGTTGAACGCTCCTGACAGACGGAATATATGGAAAAAGTCACTGCAATTCGCTCTTGCAGTGGCTTTTTTGCGTCGATATTCTCATTTTTATCCCCATAATGGCCGAAAGCGTTTATAGTCCCTCTTCCTATTCAAATAATTTATTAGTGCATCCCTTTACTTTTATCGATAAGAATGTTATGGTTTCATAATGTTGTATACGACCATCGCAAGAGATACCAGCGGTGGGACCATTGGTAACGGAGAGAGAAAAATGGCAAGAATTTTTTTACTCAAAGGCGATATCGCAAATCCCGGCTATGTGGATATCCCCGAAGATGCGACGACCATCCGGCAGGTCATCTATGACATCGGCGGCGGCATCCCGTGCGGGAAAAAATTTAAGGCTGTGCAGATCGGCGGGCCGAGCGGCGGTCTTTTGACCGAAGAGCATCTGGACCTTCCGCTGCACTTCATCAAGCTCAAGCCCTACGGTGTGCGCCGCGGCGACAGCGTCATCACCGTGCTCGACGAGGACCGCTGCATGGTGGATGTGGCCGCGCGGTTCATGGAATATACGCAGACGGAGTTCTGCGGCAAATGCGTCCCCTGCCGCGAGGGCACGAAGCGCATGAATGAGCTCCTCTGGGGGCTGAAGGACTACCGCATCGACCGCAAGGAGTTCACACTGCTCACCGACCTCGGTGAGATGGTATCGGTCACGGCGTTCTGCAACCTCGGCAAAAACTCGTTCCATACGCTGGACACAGCGATCAAATACTTCCCCGAAGAATTCGAGGATCATCTCAAGGGCGAATGCGCGCTCTGCGAGCGCGACCGCGAGCCCATCGAGCCCGGCGGACTGCCCTATAACAAGATCCGCCTGATCGTCGACCCAACGATCTGCCGCGGATGCAGCAAGTGCGCGCGCAACTGCCACGCCGACGCCATCACGGGCGTCATCAAATCCCCCTTCTCCATCGATCCGGAGAAGTGCGTGAAATGCTATACCTGCATCGAGGCCTGTCCCTTCGATGCCATCCGGGAGGTGGAGATCGATGGCTAACATCATGTACGTGGACAACATCCGCGTCGAATTCGATCAGGAGGCGACGGTGCTGGACGTGTGCCGCAAGGCGGGCGTAGAGGTACCGAACTTCTGCTTTCATTCCGACCTTTCCGTTTACGGCGCGTGCCGTATGTGCATGGTCGAAAACCTTGACACCGGCGAGATCTCGGCTGCCTGCACGACCAAACCGAAAAACGGCCTGCGCATCCGCACGAACACCGCTCGACTCCTCAAATACCGCCGCATGATCCTGGAGCTGATGCTCTCGGCCCACTGCCGCGATTGCACCATGTGCGAAAAGAGCCGCACCTGCCGCCTGCGCGAGATGGCGGTGCGCTTCGGCATCCACCACATCCGCTTCAGCGATACGCGCGAGCATATCCCCGAGGACCACTCCTCCCCCGCCGTGCAGGTGGACTACAACAAGTGCATCCTCTGCGGCGACTGCGTGCGCGTCTGCAAGGAGGTGCAGGGCATGAACATCCTGCACTTTGCCGGCCGCGGTCCGGGCCTTCACATCGAGGCGGGCGACGACCAGTTGCTCGCGAACACGCACTGCGTGAGCTGCGGCCAGTGCTCCGCCGTGTGCACGACCGGCGCCATCACGGTAAAAAACCAGATCGGTCAGGCCTGGCGCGCGCTGCACGACCCGCAAAAGCGTGTCGTCATCCAGATCGCACCTGCTGTGCGCGTAGCGCTCGGTGAGGCCTACGGCATCCCGAGCGGCGAAAACGTGCTCGACAAGCTCGTCACGGCACTCAAGATCATGGGCGCGGATGAGGTGTACGACACCATTTTCGGCGCAGACCTCACGGTGCGTGAAGAGTCGCAGGAGTTCCTGCGCAGGCTCGAAACAGGCGAAAACCTGCCGCTGATGACCTCCTGCTGCCCCGCATGGGTGCGCTACGTGGAAAACGAGCGGCCACAGTTCCTCAAGAATCTTTCCTCCGCACTCTCGCCCATGCAGATGCTGGCGACGGTGCTCAAGGACCGTTATCGCGAGAAAGATGCCGCCGATGGGCACACGACCTATCATATCGCTATCATGCCCTGCACGGCGAAAAAGATGGAAGCGGGCCGCCCCGAGTTCCGCCGCGATGGCGTGCCGAATGTGGACCTTGTGCTCACGACGCAGGAGGTCATCCGCATGATCAAGGAGTCCGGCATCCGCTTCCAGATGCTTGAAAAAGAGTCGCCCGACCTGCCATTCGGCATGGGCAGCGGCGCGGCCGAAATTTTCGGCACCTCCGGCGGCGTGGCTGAGGCCGTCGCGCGCTACTGTATGCCCGACAAGAGCAAAAACGCCCTGCGTATGCTTGAACACAGCGGTCTGCGCGGCAGCGAGCCCATCCGCTTTGTCACGCTCCCCATCGGCGACCGCGAGGTGCATATCGCGCTGGCGCACGGCCTTTCCAACGCCTCCAAGCTGCTCGACCAAATCGAAAACGGCGAGGTGCAGGTCGACCTGGTCGAGGTCATGTCCTGCCGCACGGGCTGCGTCGGTGGCGCGGGCCAGCCCTACGCGCTGATGAACACCAAGCTCCAGCGCGCGCACGGCCTTTACGAGATCGACCGCAGCGCGATGTTCAAGCGCAGCGAGCGCAACCCCGTCATCAACGCGATGTACGACGCGGGTCTCGATGAGCGCGCCCATGAACTGCTGCATCAGGAGTACGAAGAATAAAGAAAAGACCGGCTGCATCGGCGCAGCCGGTCTTTTGCCCTATCTTTTTTGAAAAATACCATTATTATTTGTAATAGGTCTATTGACAAATTCCGACATTTCCAATAATATATTTTCAGAGATCCATTATAAATTCTAAACTGGAGGCTCGTATGGAAGTCCGCAATCTGGTCACCTTCTTGAAGGTTACGGAACTCAAAAGTTTTTCCCGCGCTGCTGAAGCGCTGGACTATTCTCAGTCTGCCGTGACGGTGCAGATACAGCAGCTCGAGCGGGAGCTCGGCGTGCAGTTGTTCGACCGCATCGGTAAAACGGTCTCCATCACGCAATACGGCAAGGACTTTGTCTCCTACGCGCGTGACGTGGTCAGTGCCATCGCACGGGCGAGCGCTTTTGCCTCGTCCGACTCCGAGCTCAGCGGCACGGTGCGTGTCGGCACGCTCAACTCCCTGCTCACGGCATCGTTTTCCGATATTGTACCGCTCTTCCACGAGCGCTTCCCGCACGTGCAGATCAACCTGCACGCGGGCAACATCGCCTCCATCACGGAGATGCTCGTGAAAAACGAGCTCGACATCATCTATACTCTCGATGCGCAGATCTTCGACACGCAATTCGTCAAGGTCTTTGAAGCGCAGGAGGACGTAGTCGTCGTGACGAACGCGGAAAATCCGCTTGCCGAACGCAGCGACGTCCACCTTGCAGACCTTGTCTCGCATCCATTTATCCTGATGAATCACGGCAACCCCTACCGCGACCAGTTCGACCGTGAGCTTGCCCGTCAGGACCTGAGTGTGGAGCCGTTTTTGGAGCTCGAGAGCGACACGCTGGCGCTCAGGCTGATTCGCGAGAACCCGGAGTACCTCTCCATCCTGCCGCTCTACACGGCGGAGATGAGCATCCACAAGGACAACCTTGCCATCATCCCCGTGGCGGACTGCCAGATGCGCCAGTGGCGCCAGGTGCTCTACCACAGAAACAAGGTCATCACACCGCAGATTCAGGGGATGCTGGACGTCATTCTGGAAGTGGCGAAAAAACCGTTCTGAGCTGATATCTGTCTTCCCGCGGGGGCGCACCGAAGGGTGTGTCCCCGCTTTTTTGATCTACCGTGTCAGCACGCCGCAAAAAATGTAAAAAAAGGATGCAAAATAGAAAAAGGCGCGGTATAATAGGGAGCAAATTCCAAGTCCGCGTCGTCTGCCGCGGCATTCCGATCGGAGGGATCATTTTATGCGTATCGTTGTCAAGGTCGGCACCTCCACGCTGGCGCACCCCACAGGGCGGCTGAACATCCAGCGCATGGAGCGTTTCTGCAAGGTGCTGAGCGACCTCAAGAACATGGGACACGAGATCATTCTCGTCTCCTCCGGCGCTATCGCCATGGGATTTGGCAAGCTCAATCTGAGCGAGCGGCCGAAGGACACGCCGACCAAGCAGGCTTCCGCTGCGGTCGGCCAGTGTGAGCTGATGTATATTTACGACAAGCTCTTCACCGAGTACAATCACACGGTGGCACAGCTCCTCATCACCGCGCCCGACATTGAAGAGGGCGGCACCCGCAAGGAAAACTTCCACAACACACTCGCACGTCTTTTAGAGCTCGGCGCGCTGCCCATCATCAACGAGAACGACACCATCTCCACCGCGGAGTTCGGCATCGGCGACAATGACACGCTCTCCGCCATCGTGGCAGTGACGGTCAAGGCCGATCTCCTCATCCTGCTCTCGGACATCGACGGGCTCTTCGACGGCGACCCGCGCAAGAACCCCGACGCCAAGCTCATCGACACGGTGGACGTCATCGACGAGCACATCATCTCGCTCGGCGGCGGCAGCGGCTCGAATCTCGGCACCGGCGGCATGGCGACAAAGCTGCGCGCCGCGCAGATGGCAACGGCGGCGGGCTGCGAAATGGTCATCACCAACGGCCAGTCGCCCGAGATCCTCTATGATGTGGCTGCGGGCAAGCGCGTGGGCACAAGATTTACAGTAAAGAAGGATTGAATATGACGACCATCGATCTGCTGAAAAAAACAAGAGCTGCCTGGGGCAGCATCCGCAGCGCGAGCGCCGAGGAGAAGGACCGGCTGCTGCTCGCAATGGCGGAGAGCCTTGAGGCCAACAGCGAAGATATCCTGCGCGAAAATGCCAAGGACATGGAGGCGGCGAAGGGCACGATCTCCGACGTGATGCTCGACCGTCTCGCCCTGACGGAGAGCCGCATCCACGCGATGGCCGAGGGCATCCGCGAGGCCGCGGCGCTGCCCGACCACGTGGGCCGCGCGCTCGCGCAGTTCAAGCGCCCCAATGGTATGACCATCACCAAGCGGCAGGTGCCGCTCGGTCTGGTCGCCATCATTTATGAGAGCCGTCCGAACGTCACGTCGGACGCCGCGGCGCTGTGCATCAAGAGCGGCAACGTCTGCATGCTGCGCAGCGGCAAGGAGGCCTATCGCTCCTCTCACGCCATCGTCACGGCGCTCAAGGCGGGCATCGAGGCCGCGGGCGGCGACGCCGATATTGTCAACATCGTTGAGGACACGACACACGCGAGCGCGCAGGCGCTGATGACGGCGGACGGCCTTGTGGACCTGCTCATTCCGCGCGGCGGCAAGGGTCTCATCCGCGCCTGCGTGGAGAATGCGACTGTTCCCTGCATCGAGACCGGCACGGGCATCTGCCATGTGTACGTCGACCGTGACGCGGACCTTGACATGGCGGTGAAGATCATCGTAAACGCCAAGACGAGCCGCCCCTCGGTCTGCAACGCCGAGGAAGTCTGCCTTGTCCACCGCGCGATCGCAAAGGACTTTTTGCCGCGCCTCAAAACGGCGCTCGTCGATGAGCGCAAGGCTGCAGGGCTCGTCCCCGTGGAGCTGCGGCTCGACGAAGCGGCGGCGGAGATCATCCCCGGCACGATGGCGACGGAGCATGACTTCGACACCGAATTTCTCGACTATATTCTCGCCGTGGCGGTCGTGGACGATCTCGACGCTGCCATCGCGCACGTCCAGCAGCACTCCACGCACCACAGCGACTGCATCGTGACGGAGGACAAGGAAGCGGCGGCGCGCTTTGTCGACGAGGTCGACAGCGCAGCGGTGTATGTCAACGTCTCCACCCGCTTCACCGACGGCGGGGAGTTCGGCCTCGGCTGCGAGATGGGCATTTCGACGCAGAAGCTCCACGCGCGCGGGCCGATGGGCCTCGACGAGCTGAGCACCTACAAATATGTCATCACCGGCAGCGGTCAGGTCCGATAGATCCAGAAAGGCGGATACTCCGATGTACCACAACGACAAACGATACGCACTGACGAATTGCGTGATCTTAGACGGCTCTGAGCACATGGAGCCGCAGACGGGCAAAGCCGTCTGCATCGACGGCGATAAGATCGCCGAAATCACCGACGCGCAGCACATCCCCGCAGGCTATGAGACCGTCGACCTCGGCGGCAGATATGTGCTGCCGGGCCTCATCAATATGCACGTACACCTCCCCGCCTCGGGCAAGCCGAAGAAAAAGGCAAGCGACCCGAAAAAGCTCGTAAAGCTCATCACCTCCTGCAGTTTGATGAACATGATCGGCGTCAATCTGTGCGAAAGCTACGCCAAAACCGAGCTGCTCTCTGGCGTGACGACGATCCGCACAGTCGGCGGCGTTGCGGATTACGACACGCGCATCCGCGATCTCGCGGCGGCGGGTAAAATTCTCGCCCCGCGCGTGCTGGCGTCGAACATGGCAGTCTCCGTCCCCGGCGGGCACATGGCGGGCTCGCTCGCCTACGAAGCGCACACAGCGGCGGAGGCCGCGTCCTTCGTCGAGAAGATCGCCGGGGACAAGCCCGACCTCATCAAGCTGATGATCACTGGCGGCGTGCTGGACGCCGAGGTCGTGGGCGAGCCGGGCGTACTGCGCATGGCCCCCGCGCTCGTCAAGGCCGCATGCGACAAGGCGCACGCGCTCGGTATGCTCGTCGCGGCGCACGTCGAAAGCCCTGAAGGCGTGATCGTCGCGCTGCAAAACGGCGTGGATTCCATCGAGCACGGCGCGCAGCCGACGCAGGAAATGCTCGACCTCTTCAAAGCGCGCGGTGCCTTCCAGATCTCGACCATCTCCCCCGCCCTTCCCTATGCGCTCTTCGACCGCAGCATCTCGCACGCGACCTACGAGCAACAGGAAAACGGCAGGATCGTCTTCGACGGCATCATCGCGCTGGCAAAAGCAAACCTTGCTTCCGGCGTGCCCGTCGGTCTCGGCACGGACGTGGGCTGCCCCTACATCACGCATTACGATATGTGGCGCGAGCTGAACCACTTTGTCAAATACTGCGGCGTGACGCCTGCCTTCGCGCTCTACAGCGCGACCAAGCTGAACGCGCGCCTCGCCGGTATCGGCGATGTGACCGGCAGCATTGAAGCCGGCAAGCGCGCCGATCTCATCGTCTGCACAGACGACCCGCTCAAAAGCCCGAGCGCGCTGCGCACGCTTGACATGGTCATAAGCGGCGGCTACCGCATCGATAAGCCGCAGGTCAAGAAAATGCCTGAGGTCGAGCGTGAGCTCGACAAGTTCCTGTGAGCGCGATGAAGTACCTTGTATTATCCGATTCCCACGGCAATGTGGACAATATGGCGCGCGCCGTGGAGCGCGAGAAGCCGGACGGCATCATTCACCTTGGTGACTGCTGGCGCGACGCGGAGGAGCTGCTTGAGCTTTTCCCCCGCCTGCCGCTCGAGCAGGTGCCGGGCAACTGCGACTTTGGTCGCTTTGAGGCGCCCGAGCGCGTGCTCATCTTAGACGATCACCGCGTGCTCATCGCGCACGGGCACACGCTGGGGGTGAAGACGGGCCTTCTCCGTGCGCAGTACCGCGCGCTCGAGATGAATGCCGATATCCTGCTCTTCGGTCACACACACGTGCCGCTCGTGGATGCGGCGTCTCGGCCGATGATGCTCAACCCCGGCTCGATCGGCGATCCCCGCCGCCCGACCTACGGCGTGCTCGAGTTCAAGGACGGGCAAATTTACCCGTCGGTCTTCAAATTAGAAACCGAATAACAGACAGAGGATACGCTATCGCGGCGTATCCTTTTTTCTTGCAAAAGCCCTTGACTTGAAGTTAACTTTAAGTGTTATGCTCATCTCCATCAAAGAAAAGAAAGGAAATACAATATGAACGCCGCTGTTTTGAATGTAACGCAGGAGTGGGACAAGGTCTTCCCCCAGAGCGATAAGGCCCGGCACCGCAAGGTGACGTTCCATAACCGCTTCGGTATCACGCTGGCGGCAGACCTCTATGAGCCGAAAAACGATAGCGGCAAGCTCGCCGCTATCGCCGTCTGCGGGCCGTTCGGCGCGGTGAAGGAGCAATCCTCCGGACTTTACGCGCAGACATTGGCCGAGCGCGGCTTTCTGACCATCGCGTTCGACCCCTCGTTCACCGGTGAGAGTGGAGGTGAACCGCGCTATGTAGCTTCTCCCGACATCAATACTGAGGACTATCAGGCAGCGGTCGATTTTCTGTCCGTGCAGGAAAATGTCGACCCGGCGCGCATCGGCATCCTCGGCATCTGCGGCTGGGGCGGCCTTGCGCTGAATGCCGCCTCCATCGACACGCGCATCAAGGCGACCGTCGCCTCCACGATGTACGACATGACACGCGTAACGGCGAAGGGCTATTTTGATGCTGCCGACAACGCGGACGCGCGCCATGCATCGCGCAATGCGCTGAACACGCAGCGCACCGAAGACTACCGCAGCGGCAGCTACAAGCGCGCAGGCGGTGTGGTCGACCCGCTGCCCGCGGATGCGCCGCAGTTCGTCAAGGATCACTACACCTATTACAAAACACCGCGTGGCTACCACACCCGCTCGCTCAACTCCAATGGCGGGTGGAACATGACCTCTTCGCTCTCATTCCTTAACAGTGAGCTTCTGCGCTACAGCGATGAGATCAGAAGCGCCGTGCTTGTCGTACACGGGGAAGCCGCGCACTCCTGCTATATGGGAAAGGACGCCTTCGCCAAGCTCAAAGGCGACAACAAAGAGCTCCTGCTCATCCCCGGCGCAGTCCACACAGACCTCTATGACCGCATGGACGTCATCCCCTTCGATAAGATCACCGCGTTTTACAAGACCTATCTTCGGTAAGCGCTCACAGATCAAGGAACCGGTGCGCAAGAGCTGCGGCATTCGTATTTTTGAGACAGGCGACGTTCAGTTCGTGCACGCCCGTGAGCGGCGGACAGGAAAAGTGGGCAATCTGCGCCTCGTCCTTGACGACAGCCTCATAGAGGAAGCTCACACCCTGCCCTGCGCGCACGAGGTCGCGGATGAGCTTGAAGCTGCTGATGCAGATATTTGCGTGAAAGGCCTCGACGGTATAGCCGCACTGCTGGAGCTCGCGCTCTAAGATATTGCGCGTGCCGGAGCCGGGCTCGCGCAGGATGAGCCGCTCGGAAAAAAGCTCGGTCATCGCCACCTCGCGTCCTGCAAACGGGTGCCCCTTAGCACAGACGCCGATATAGGGTTCGCTGCGCAGCAGAAAGCTCTCGTACCGGCTCTTGTCGAAAATGCCCTCGAGCACGACGAAGTCAAGCTCCCCGCCCTCGAGCTGGGCGAGTAGATGCGCCGTGTTGTCGACGGTGAAAAAGAGCTCGTTGTCCGGCTCTTGCAAAAACCTTCCGATCTGCGGCGGCAGGATATAGTCGCCGATGGACTTCGTCGCGCCGATGCGCAGGCTCGTCTTCTCCTGCCGTTTCAGCGCACGGCGCAGCTCCTCATCCTGATAGCGCTGGCTGATGGCGTATATCTCAAGCGTTTCACCCTGCGCCGTTTTTCTGAGCTTTCGGCTGTCGTAGGTGAAAAGGCGCACGCCATACAGTGCTTCGAGCGCCTGGATCTGCTTCGTCACGGCGGGCTGCGTCAGGTGAAGCTGCTCCGCCGCCTTACGGTAGTTCATCGTGGCACAGAGCATCAGAAATGTTTCAAGCCGCTGGTCCATGCTCTCCTCCTCATCAATAATAAAATGGAATCGACAT
>OIXV01003928.1_pt1 | contig 10546 bp, 16 predicted proteins | sample 1587771 | NCBI WGS metagenome assembly OIXV01 (sample SAMEA3888893, study PRJEB22519) | human gut metagenome | biome: human gut; feature: human-associated habitat; material: faeces | place: Denmark | collected 2010
GTAGTATTCCCAGACGCACAGCCGTTTGTTGATGAAAACGGACGAACACAAGTGCCGATTCGTGCAGTATCTGAAATGCTTGACTGCAAGGTTGATTGGGACGATACATCAAAAACGGCAACCATTACAAAAGAAAATGGCGATGTTGTAAAAGTGACACTCGGAAGTGATGTTTTGACAGTAAACAACAAATCATCACAAATGGATACAACCGCAATAATAAAAGACGACCGAACATTTATCCCTGTGCGTTTCGTCGCAGAGGCACTGGGCTTGGAAGTTGAATGGTTGGAATGATTAGGAAAGAGGTAGAATTATGAAAAGAAAATCAAAGAAAATACTTGCAGCCGTAATAGGGCTGGCGTTGATGTCGGCATTGTCTGTCGGATGTCAAAGACAGTCTGAAAGAGTATCGTACAATATTTCAAAGCAAGCTGATAACTTTAACACAATTAGGCAAATAACCGTTATTAACTGCATTCAGGGCGATGTACTTTTTCAGATGACAGGAAAAATGTCCTTAAATGCGGATACCGCAGAAAATCAGCTTGAAATAATAGTTGAAGATGAAAACGGCGCATATAAAAAGCATTTTATAGGGCTATCAGATAACGTTACTTATACTGTCGAAGATGTTACGGATAATTACGTTGATAATTACCACTATACGCTTAACTTCAATCCGAATATGTGGATTCCGGTAAGCTTTGAAACTATTGATTAAGCGCTTTTATGAGCGCTCTTTTCATGCCCTGAGCATGGCATAAAACTGCTTGAATATTTTTTGGAGGTAATTTTTTATGGCAGAAGAAGCTAATACAAACGGAACTCAGCAGATATCCGATTCGTCAACTACACCGGAGCCTGCCGGGGCTTTATCCGGCGGAGGTGATCCAAAATCTAATGCAGCGGCAACGGAACCTAAAACAGTCTCTAATAACGAACCTGCAAAATCAGAAAATACGCCGTCAGCCGAAGAGCTTGCGGAATTTCGCAAGTGGCAGGAATCTCAGAAATCGGATGCCGAAAAGCAAGCGGCTGCAATCGGAAAAGCCGAAAAAGCAAAACAAGCCGCTGAAGAAAGAGCAGCAGCTGCAGAACTGAAATTTACTGCAATGTCAAAAGGCGTTTCCGCTGAAGCTTTAAACGACGTAATAGCTCTTGCGAAAACCAAAATTACGGATAAAGTAACGGCTGAACAGGCTATAGATGAAATCGTCAAGAAATATCCGGCATTTACAAATCCGACAGAGCCGAGTATTACAACGGGCGTAAGAACCGGCGGTAATACTCCTCCCGCATCATCGGCTAAAGCCATTGATATTATACGCAGTGAACAGGTTAAAAGAAAATAAGAAAAGAGGTTAATTTATGAGCTATTTAAAGGACGAACTTTCCGGCTTTATACCGGAAGAGATTTCAGGAGAAATTATAAAAGACGTAGCAAGGGGGTCAAGCATTATCCGTTTGTCAAAAGCAGAGGAAATGAAAACGGATGAAAAGAAAGTTCCCGTTATGACGTCGGGAGCCGGCGCATACTGGGTTGGCGAGGGCGAACGTATTAAAACCTCCGGCGCAACTTGGATATATCCTAAGCTTGTGGCTAAAAAGCTTGCCGTTATTATTCCGGTTACTAAGGAAAAGCTTGAAGATACAACTATCAATGTATTTTCCGAACTTAGAGAAAGCATTTCAGAAGCTTTTTATAAAACAATTGATTCAGCCTGCATTTTCGGAACAAATTCACCGTTTGAAACGTCCCTTTTCGGAAAAATCTCAACATCCGGCAATACAATTGCCGCAACTGAAAAAATTGATATTGACGTATCAGACCTGATGTCTAAGGTTGAGGAAAACGGTTTTGATGCCAACGGATTTACAGCTACAATAGGTCTGAAAGGCACTCTCAGAAAGCTTCGTGATAACAACGGCGCGTCGCTGTTTATAGAGGGAACAAACCAGAAGGAATTTTATTCACAGCCTATTGAATTTGTACGCAACGGCGCATGGGATAAGGAAAAAGCTATTATCATCGGCGGCGAGTGGAAATATTCTCTGTTCGGGCTTAAACAAGGGATAGAATTTGAGATACTTAAGGAAGCAACATTGCAAAACACACTTGATTCAGACGGTAAGCCTATTTCTCTTGCCGAGCAGGATATGGTGGCAATCAAGGCAACTATGCGAGTAGCATACTTATGCGTCAAAGAAAACGCATTCGCGGCTGTAATTCCTTCCCCGGCTACTGACGCTGATGCAACGCTGTCCGGCTTGTCAATAGGTTCGCTGACGCTCTCCCCAACCTTTGACAAGGACGTCACCGGTTATACAACGTCTACAGCCAACGCTACTAACACTATTACGGCAACGGCGTCAGATTCGAATGCAACTGTTGAAATAAAAGTCGGCGATACCGCTGTTAGTAACGGCGGCTCCGCTACTTGGGAAAGCGGCGAAAATATCGTTACGATAAAGGTAACCAACGGCTCCGCTGAAAAAACCTATACCATAACGGTTACAAAATCATGATGATTAACTTTTATAAAGACGAATGGAAAGGAGACTATGACGGATCGGACGAGGAGCTTTCACTGCTCCTCTCCCGTACTGCCGATATTGTTGACAATGCTATTGCTTTTAGCGGATACACTGTTGAAACCGTACCGGAAGCTTTAAAAACAAGAGTATGCAAGGCTATATGCGCTCATGCTGATTATATAAGCAATAACGGCGGTATTGATAGCCTTACCGATATGTCTTATAACTCCGTATCTTTAGGCAAATTCAGCTATTCGGCTGATACGCCCGGCAATACGGATAACGGCGCTTTAACCTTATGCCCGCTTGCCGTCGGTTATCTTGCGCCTACAGGATTGCTTTACAGAGGGGTGACGGTAAAATGAAACCAATTCCTAAAAAACTTTTAATTCATTCGGCTGACTTGATTGAAGTTAGTACCGCCAACTCTTGGCAAAAGGAAGAAACAAAAACTATTGCCAACTTAAAATATGTGCGTATAGAGCCGTCCTCAAAGCTTATAACCGCCAAGGATAACAGACAAGTTACTTTGGCGGCCACGCTTTTATATGACTGCTGTAACAGCCGACCGTTAGACGTGAAATTTATACAAGGGCAAAAGGTTATTTGGAACGGAATAGAACACGTTATCGAAACAATAGAACCGCTTTATGACAGCGGAAAGCTGCATCACTATGAACTGGGGCTGATATAATGGCAGACGTAAAAGTCACTCTTAACAAACAAGCGATAGCTGAACGCCTTGCAAAGCAGCATGAAAAGGCTCAGTTTATAATGTCTCAGCAGGCCTTGAAGGACTGCAATTTTTACTGCAAACAGGATCAGGACGGTCTGATTAACAGCAGCCAGATTCACAGCGATTTTGAAACCGGGAACTTGAAGTGGCAAACGCCGTATGCCAGAATGCAATACTATCTTGATTCGGCGTCAAAAGACAAAAACCCTAACGCGCAAAAAATGTGGGCGCACAAAGCCGCGTCCGAACACAAAGAGGACTGGCGGCTGATTTACGACAAGGTTTTTAACGGAGGTAAGTAATGGAGGTGCAAACAGAGGTTTTACAAGCGTTTTCAGATTTTATCGGCGTAAGTATAGGACAATTGCCGGAAAAAGGCGGCGCTGCAATGGAACTGTCGCCGTCCTCAGCTCTGCGTAGATTTTTCAATGGTGAAAGCTATGAATCAATGTCCGTACTTGTGCTTGCAAAGTATAAATCACAGAAAACGGCATTAGATAAACTGAATCAGATATGTAATAAATGCAGGACGCTTGATTTGCCAAGCGGTGAAAATTGGCGTATAAAGACAATTGAAATTTCCACGTCCCCCAATTATGTGGGGCAGGAAAAAAATTCAGACGGTATAATGTGGATTTATTCCTGCATTTTGACCGTCAATATATACAATATGGAGGGATTTTAATATGGCAGAATCAACAGGCGGAACAGTAAAAGCGGAAGATATACAGCTTAATTATGATTACAAGCTGCAAATAATCGTGCCCAACACCGAAGACGCCGGTGGAACACCGCAGACCATAGCCAGAGGCTTTGATAATATAACGGAAGCAATTAACGAGGTTCTTTATCAGACCAGTTTTCTTTCAGATAAAGGCTGGGGATCGTCTTATGTAACGGGAGGGCAGCTTATTTTTACCCTGACAGGCGTAAGAGTTCTGGGAGACGCTGCGCAGGACTACATTTTCAGTGATAAAGTATATATGGGCTTCGGCGCCGCAAGAGACGTACAGCTTTTATTACAGATACCTAAGTCGACTGCCGTACAACCAACTACCTTGACGTGCAACGCTACTCTTGCTAAAATTACGCGCTCCGGCGGCGCTGCCAATCAACCCTGCGCTATATCGGTAGAAATACACATAAACGGAAAGCCGGAAATAACGGCGGGAGGTTAAATATGGCTTATCAGATAAAAAAATCAAATCATATAGTAGAGAATTTAGAGCTGCTCGGCGATGACGGTAAGGTCGAGCTAACCGTCCATGTCGATATTAATACCGACAGGATGGCCGGCGGATTCCGCAAAGCTGAAATCGGTCTTATTAATGCCCAGAGGGGCATAAAAAAGGGCGAAAATGCCGAAGCGCTTGAAAACTACGGAAAGGCGGTTATTGAATTTTTCCGGCTGGTTTTCGGAGAAGAAAACACTGCTGTTATGCTTGAATATTTTGAAGGCAAGTATACGGATATGTTTATACAGTTATATCCGTATATAAACGATGTCGTAAAACCCGCTATAGAAACTTCGGCTGCCGAACAAAAAGCAAGAATAGCTAATAATTTCAGCTATACAAAAAAACAAAAACGCAAGCTGGGATTGAAATGATCAATATTACAAAGCCGCTTACTGACTATGTGATATATAAGAGCAAAAAAATCAGGCTTAATATATCCTTTGATAACGTTATAAAAGTATACGATATCTTTAAGGACAATTTTTTGCTTGATTATGAAAAAGCGCAATACGCTTTAGCGTTACTTACAGAAGAAAGAAAGTTACCTAATATAAAGGCGCTTGACGTTATTTTCAAGGAACAGATTGAAACCTTTCAGCGAAGTACGGGTAAAAACAATTTAAGAGTTGTAGATTTTAAGCAGGATTCCGCCTACATCTACAGCTCTTTTCTTATGGATTATGGGATTGATCTGATTGAACAGCAAGGTAAATTACACTGGCAGAAGTTTATTTCTCTCTTTCAGGGACTTTCTGAGAGAACTAAAATACGTGAGGTTATGTCAATTCGTTCCAGACCGCTGCCGAAGCCGGATAAGCATAATCAGGATTATATCAGGTCACTGATGGAACTTAAGCAATATTATGCCCTTGATATATCTCAGGAGGAACGGGAAAAGAACTTTCAGGACGGTCTGAAACGGCTTGCGGATACTTTACTGGCGAGGGCTAAAACATGAACAAGTTAAAAAAGATCGTGTGCCCTTTTTGTGGAAAAACACTTTGTTATACTGATAGTGGAAAATTGGAGATAAAGTGCACACGAAAAAGTTGCAAAAAAATAATAAAATTTGAAATTGGTGATGAGAGTGTAAAGTACATGATTATTCAGTAGTAGCTTAACACCTGCCTATTATAAAAGGTGGTGTTTTTATGGCTGACGGTTTAGTTGAATTTGACGTCCGAGCGAATCTTGATAATCTGCAAAAGGATATGGACAGCGCACAGGATACAGCCAAAAAGGGCGGCAATAAGCTTGCTGACATTGCCGGTAAGTCTGCTAAAGCTATCGGCGCGGCAGCGGTAGGCGTAGGTACGGATATGCGGTCAATCTTGCTAACGACGTTGACAAAGCGATGAACAGTTTTCTTTCAAGTACAGGGTATGCCGCCGATGAAACAGGACATTTTCAAAATGTCCTTGAAAAAATCTATGCCAATAACTATGGCGAAGATTTCCAAGACATAGCGGACGGCATGGCAACAGTAACGCAAAATCTCGGTGAAATGTCGGATGAGCAGTTGCAGTCGATTACGGAATCCGCGTTTGCTCTTAGAGATACGTTTGAATACGATATATCCGAATCTACAAGAGCCGCTAAAGCCATGATGGATAATTTCGGCGTATCCGGTGACGAGGCAATGTCTATGATTGCCGCCGGAGCGCAGAATGGTCTTGACTATTCCGGCGAATTAATTGACAGCATATCGGAATATTCCACGCAATTTGCAAAGGTCGGTCTGGACGCCGACGATATGTTCAAGATTTTCGAAAAAGGCGCTGAAAGCGGCGCCTGGAATCTTGACAAAGTCGGAGACGCGGTCAAGGAGTTTTCTATAAGAGCAATTGACGGCTCCGATTCAACTGCCGCAGGATTTACGGCTATAGGACTTAACGCCGACGAAATGGCAGCCAAGTTTGGGCAGGGCGGAGAAACGGCTAAAAAGGCGTTTAGCGATACGCTGAAAGCGCTGTCAAGTATAGAAGATCCTCTTGAAAAAGACGCGGCGGGAGTTGCTCTTTTCGGAACTATGTGGGAAGATTTAGGACCCGAAGCGGTTGAGGCTCTCGCAGATATAGAAGACGGAGCTTACGATACTTACGGCGCACTGGATGACATAAAGGGAGTAAAATACGACGATCTCGGTTCTATGTTCGAAGGACTGAAACGATCTGTTGAAATGTTGGTACTTCCTCTGGGCGAAATGCTTATACCCGTTTTAAGCGAACTTATAGAAGAGGTATTGCCTGTTTTACAGGAAATTCTCCCTCCGCTGCTCGAATCCTTCGAAAGTTTTTTACCCACGTTGATTGAAATGGCGGAAAATCTGCTGCCGATAATACTTGACGTATTCACGCAGCTTGCGCCGATTCTGATGTCGGCGATAGAAGAGATACTACCGCCGCTTATGGAAGCTTTGCAAGCGTTAATGCCGGTATTTACTATGATAGTACAGGAGCTGCTGCCCCCGTTACTTGATTTATTTACTCAGCTTATGCCGATAATTGTTGAACTGGCAACAGCTTTGATACCGCCGCTTGTTGCAATCTTTAACGCGCTTATACCGCCGATAATGGAAATAATAAATGCCTTATTGCCGCCGTTAACGGACTTGTTGAATGGGTTATCTCCTCTAATTCAGGCGCTTACTCCGATTATAGAAGTTCTTGCTTCGATGTTTGGAGACGTCTTAGGCGGAGCAATTGATCTTGTAATGCCTATTATAGAGGGAATTACGGATGTTTTGGGAAATGTTATTGACTTTATTTCAAATGTGTTTAAAGGTAATTGGGAAGGCGCATGGAACAGCATAGTTGAAGTATTTAAAAGTATTTTTAATCTTATACCAACCTTTATTGAAAGCGTACTTAATGGCGCTATCTCGCTTATCAATAATCTGATAAACGGTATAAATAAAATTACCGATAAGGTTGGAATTCCTGCTATTCCCACAATTCCGGAGGTAACGCTCCCCCGTTTTCACACCGGCGGCATCATTGATTTTCAGGGAGAGTATGAAGCGCCTATTATGGCTCTTGACGGTGAAATGGTGCTGACAAAAATGCAGCAAAAGCGGCTTTTTGACATAGCAAACGGCATGTATTCTCCCCAACAGCAAGGCAGCGAAAGCGTTATTGAAAACCGAACCACAGAAGTTAAAATAGAACACAAAAACTATTTTACCGTAAGAAACGATACTGACATTTTACGCATTTCCGAAGCGTTGAGCCGTCAGGAAGTAAAAGATATTAAATCATCCGGAGGTTAATATGACATTTACTTTTAAAGAAATCCCATCACAAGATATGGGAGTTAAGATAATTACTATGTCAGGCGTTCAGCGCGCACCATGCGAACCGCAAATTACTTCAATACCGGGGCGTTATAATCCGTTAATACTTGAAAAGCAAGAACGCCAGACAACGGAGATAACCGCTGAACTATTAGTTGAATGTCCCGATAATATAAGGAACATTTTTTCATGGCTTTTAGGCAGAGGTAAGCTTATTTTTTCTGACGAGCCGGATAAATACTATAATGTAATTTCAGACGATGTCATATCTATTCAGAGGATTGACGACAGAATACAGTCATTTGAAATTAAATTTATATGCGAACCATTTGCTTATTCCGTCACAAACCCGTTTGTATCAACGCCTATGGGAATGGACGACGATACGCTTACAGGCTCGATGACGATAATAAACAACGGTACCGCTGAAAGCGAGCCTAAATGGTATTTCAGCTTTGCGGGAAAGCTCAGGGTTACGGTCAACGGCAGCGAAAACCCTCTTGTTATTACAACGCCCGGAGAATATACCGGTGAATATGAGGCCGACGTTTCAGGCGGTACGGCTAAGTATTACTACGATTACAAGCAGCAGAATATCTATGTTGACGTTTCGTCAAGGCTTGCGTATATGTTTTCAGGCAGTAAAAAGCTTGTGGTAGTAAACCAGACTGCGGGAATATTCCCCGCGCTGAAACCCGGAGAGAACAGCATAGTCGTCGAGCTGGTCCAGGAGGAGTGGGAGCACGACGGAAAAATATACAAGTCTCATAACCAACAGCTCCAGTATTTGGGTTACAACAAAAATGAGAGGTGGTATTGATGTATGACTACATAAGCGTGTTTTCGCCCGACGAGACTGACTTCTCTCACAACGGCTTGCGTATACTGTGTCCCGTTTCCTGTGAGATAACAGAGGTTTTAAACGGCGAATACTCATTAACAATAACACACCCGCACGATGAGTGGGGTAACTGGAAATATATCCGAGAAAACTGTATTATAAAGGCGCAGGGACAGCTTTTCAGAATATACCGGAAATCGCTTTCAATGTCATCGGACGGAAATTACGAGGTCAAAGCGGACGCTATGCACATCTTCTACGACCTTAATTATTACTTTATCCGTGACACCCGCCCTATGATGCAGACAGGCAGTGACGCACTCAACTGGATTGTTACTCACACATACACCGACAGAGGAAGCAGTACGGCGGAACAGCCTGCCGAACGCTTTCTGTTTTCAACGGACATAAAGCCCTCCGGAGAGTTTCCGTCCGCCGACGATTTAAAAACGGCTTATTACGAAAAAATGTCGGTTACCAAAGCGTTGATCGGAGCGGATAACTGCTTTATAACCGTTTGGGGCGGAGAGCTTTTAAGGGATAACTTCAATGTTGTAATTAACAGGCGGAGGGGCGAGGATAACGCCTTTTCTATACGATACGGCTTTGACATGACGGAAATTCAACAGGAGGTAGATTATTCGAATTACTGTTCCACAATCTACTACGAAGCGACTATTTACAATGAAAGCATTGTGAACAATGAAAAACAGAGAAATGAAACGGTACTGACGGGTACGGCTTCGCTTAATACTCTTGATATGGCTGTCCTTCCAGTTCCGCCTATGCAGTTTTACAGCTTTGAAATCAATATTAAAGATATAAAGCGCATTGTTAAAGGTACTGTAAAAAAAATAACCGATCTTCCGGTTGAAGGCAACAGCATGGGCGATATTTATTATGTTGAAAAACTCGCAGACGGCACAGGCGCATATTATGTGTGGGCAAACACATCGCTTTCAGAATCGCCCCAGTGGACATTAAGCGAAATTCCTACGATAGCGGAAATGAAAGCCGCCTGTGAGGAACGCGCAAAGGAATATATGCTTATCAACTGCCAACCAAGTATAAATTACCGAGTAAGCTTTGCCGACCTTAAAAACTATGATTTATATAAAAGCTTTATAGGCTTGCAGGAATGTAATTTAGGAGATATAGGGACGATTTATCATGAGCTGTTAGGAATAAACACAACGCAGCAGATCGTCAAGAAAACAATCGACGGCATAACGGGCGAAGCTATCGGTATAGAGCTAGGCTCTCTGCGTAAGTCCTTTACAAGCGACGGCAGAATAAACGGCGGTATAAATTCAGTACAGTCCGAGCTGATAAAAAATGAAATAGCCGCTGAAAACACATGGGAGAATCTCGGTAATTTAGGCTATGAAATGCAGGACTTAAACCTTTCATGGACTGAGCTGACGGGAAATCCAATTGTAGGAGGCGTTGACTAATGCCGCTTGTTAATATACCGGCTAATCGAAACGTAGGAGCTTGTGTCGGAGACATAAACGCCAACTTTAAATACCTTGACCGAGAAAGCAAGGATAAAAGCGGAGAATATACGCAAGATACTCAAGCAAAGGTCTGGGTGATACTTCACAGCTTAAACAAAAAGCCGTCGGTTACAGTCATAGACGATACCGGAGCGGTTGTTCTCTGCGATATAGAGTATACGAATGAAAACACCGTCACCCTTAGGTTTTCCGAGCCTACGGCGGGAACGGTTTATTTAAATTAACGCTTGACATATTTTATGAAAAATTGTATAATAATAAAAAAGGGGCATACCGATAGACGGTCGCTCCCAAACTTTAGGATTATACAGGATAACCGCTTAAGTTGACAGCTGTGGGCGGTTATCTCTTTTTATTGTCGTTTCGAAATATCTGAATGATATT
>OIXV01003929.1_pt1 | contig 10542 bp, 6 predicted proteins | sample 1587771 | NCBI WGS metagenome assembly OIXV01 (sample SAMEA3888893, study PRJEB22519) | human gut metagenome | biome: human gut; feature: human-associated habitat; material: faeces | place: Denmark | collected 2010
TTTTCCACTATTTTTTTATATAACTCAGATTGATTTTCTGACTGGTAAATAATATCACTCAATTCAGTTTCTGCGCTCTTAAATGTTTTTTCCACATCTAAGGAGGCGAAATAATTTCTTGAAACCATTAAATTTAAAATTTCCTCATCAAATAAAGGATTTATCTCAGACTCATAATTTAGTTTACCATTAGAATAAGTAACTGGAACAGTTTCTTTATCCTCGCCAAGTGTTATTGTGTAATCACCTTTAATGTCAGCTTGATTAATATCTAAGTCCACTTCGTACTTTTTGACTTCAGCTTGATTTTTTATATAAACATCACTAGTGTATGACTTTAGTCCAGTAAAATCTTTTTTTTCTTGTTCTAAAAACTTAAACATGGGCTCAAACGTTTTTTCGAATTCGTACTGCTCCTTTGTCCTGTTTTTGGGAATGGTTTCACCACCCAAACTACATCCATTTAATAACGATGCTGTCATAAGTATAACTCCTCCTATCATTAACCATAAAATTATTTTTATTTTTTTCATCTTTCTTTACTCCGCGATTATAATGTTCAATATTGATTTGTGATTGCGCCTTTTATCAAGCGTTTAGCGCATCAATGCCTTGATCTTAATGTATGTACTCTCACAAACAAAATAATGAACTTGATTTTCTAACATAGTCTCTCTTAGAGGTTTCTTTGCGACGGGTACAACGTTTTGGTCATTGAGCCTCATGCTAATCAAAGCTTGTTTAAAACCTTTTGCTAGGCGCAACGGAGCCTCAATATTACGAGAAATACTTTGGTTCGTAATAACAATTGAAGCAAAGCCTGCTAGTAAACCTTGTTTAAAGATAAACTCTAGTCTCTTTTGTGCCACAGGTGTCAAATTCCCAATTATTTCCGTGATATTATAAAGAACGATGGTAACTACATGTTCCTTTAATCCCTCTTGATTTCGCTTATGAAGTTCCGATTCAAGAAACTCTAGCCTTTTTTCGATGTTTTGTATCTCATTCTCATAAACGACTTCTTGTCCAAATCTCTCAAGATTGAGTTTAGAAAATTTCGGTGCCAAGACGATGACTTTCTGTTTCCCTTTGGCAATGTGTTTCACCAAGGCTGTCATCTGCTCTTCTTTATCCGTTAGATAGAGAAGATTGCCTTTAGCCAGATTCCAAGTCACGGGCTCAACTGTCTCCAAGTCAAGTCCTAATGGCACGAGGCCGTGTTCATAGGCAGTCTGCACACTTGCACGACCATAGAAGTCTGCCTCCGTCAACTCCTCCGGCACCATCGGGATAGCACTTGGGCGTTGTCCTGTCCAAGCTTCTTGGAGGGAAGCCACTTCCTGACGTATGTTGTTGAGGACTTGGGTGTCATTGGCACCCGCTACTGGCAGTGCCAGCTGGATGACATCCACCTCTTCACGCTTCATGAGAGCTCGTCCCTTGATATCTTCCATAGTCATAGCGAGTGGCGTAGAGCCCACGATGGCCCGCACTTCACCTGCCTCATTCTGTGGTAGGCTCAATTGGTGCTTGAAGTTCGAGTAGAGTTGAGCACGAAGGTTGGTCTGGCGACCAGCTGTCACCAAGAGGTGAACCCCGATACTGAGACCTTCACGGGAGATGCGCACCAAGAGCTTGAAGAGTTCCGCCTCATAGGCTTCTTCCTTGAAGGCTTCATAGCTATCTAAGAGGATAACAATAGCCGGCTCTTCCTGACCACTGGCCTGACGGTAGAGGTCTAAAGTCCCAACACCATAGTCCGCAAGGAGTTTTTTACGACGGTTGAGTTCTTTCTCCATGATTCGTACAAACTTAGAGATCTTCTCCGTTTGGTCCAGAAGCATGGTATCCGCCACCTGTGGAAGCTTGGACAATGGAGCCAAACCATTAGTACCAAAGTCCATCAAGTACATGGTAAGGGCCTTGGGACTGAATTTGCGAGCCAAGTCCATACCAGCAGTCTGAAGGAAGGTGGTCTTTCCTGTACCCGGACTTCCGTAGAGGAGGATATGACCATCCTTGGAGAGATTGATAGAGACAGCTTCCTGCTTCTGGGCCTGCGGGATATCCGCCATCCCCAAGAGGACAGAGAGTGGTTTCTCTTGTGTCCAGGCTACTGTCGGTTGCACTTCTTCCAATTCGTCTAGCGTGATTCGCTCTTTGAGCGGTGGCAACCATGGCTGTGGTACTGGAGGAATCTCTTGTTCTTCACACAAGAGCTGGATATGGTGCACTATCGCATCCAACTCTGTCGGAACTTCCTTGATCTCATCCACATCTTCTAAGCCTGATAGGTCTTCATTCAAGATCTCATACTGCCCTAATTCATTGATCAGGTAGATGGTGTGGTCCTCAATCCCCATATCGTCCTTGTCCGGCTGGTAATCTGCCCCTGACCAGGCTGACTGGAAGAGCTCATAGACTTCATTATTTCCGACCTGTAGATAGGCACGTCCTGTCTGGGTGATCTCGGCCGCGTCCGGTGTATGAAGCATTTCATTGGAGTCCGAACGGTCCGCTACCTTAAGGGCGATCTTGAAGCGTGAGTTAGACCAGATCTGGTCATCCACCACACCAGATGGTTTCTGGGTAGCTAGGATCAAGTGGACCCCGAGGGAACGCCCAACCCGAGCGATGGATACCAGCTCCTTGATAAAGTCGGGCTGGTTGACCTTGAGCTCTGCGAACTCATCTGAGATGAGAAAGAGATGAGGGAGCGGTTCTGTCGCTTCTCCGTTTTTAAATTTCTTCTGGTATTGATTGATATGGTTGACTTCAAACTCTCCAAAGAGTCGTTCACGACGATGGATCTCCGCATTGATCGAAGCCAGAGCCCGCATAGATTGGGCACCATCCAAGTTGGTAATCGTCCCCAAGAGATGGGGCAGATTTTTAAAGAGATTGGCCATCCCACCACCCTTATAGTCAATCAGCAAGAAAGCCACATCATGAGGGTGGAAGTTAACAGCGAGGGATAGGATATAGGATTGGATGGTTTCTGACTTCCCTGATCCAGTCGTCCCTGCGATCAAACCATGAGGTCCATGGGCTTTTTCATGCAGATTGAGCTGAACCAGGTCATCCTGACCGCGCAGACCAATTGGCACAGCCAAACTCTTGTAAGGTGCGTTCTTTTTCCAACGGCTCGATACCTGCAAATCCTCAAAGGTCTCCGCCCCATACATTTCCATAAAGGTCACAGAATCTGGGATCGAACTCTTCAGGTTTTGGAGGTGATTGAGCGGAGCCAAGGTACGGGCGATCCGCTCCTTGTCATAATCAGCTGGGAAATGGTCCAAACGGAAGTCCGTCTCTTTCAAAACTCCTTCTTCCATGACCAGTTGGCCGGTATTACGGTCCTTGATATTGATCACTGTCTGGATGTTCTCAGACAAGGAACTCATGACATCCTCTACAAAGATGAGAGAACAGCCTAATTCCGTTGGATCTTCGGTAAAGAACTCCATGATGATATGATCCAAAATCAGCTTCTCATCGGTCACCAAAACCACGTAATGAGGATGGAAGAGGGTGCTCTCCTTGTGGGATGCTTCTTCCTTTTGACTACGGCGTAGTTTCAAGATTTGGTTCAAACTATTCAGAACTTGGTCCCGTGTTCGTTGATTGTAGACAAAACCGCGGACATTGAGTTCTTGCAGTTTGGCATGAGGGAGCCAACGCATCCAAGACCATTGCTCTTTTTCCTCTTCAGGCAGGATCGTAATAAACTGCACATCATGATAAGAATGGAAAGTCGCTAGCTGCATCACCAAAAGTTGCAGTTGTTCTAGAACGAGATTTCTAGGTCCAATATAACCCACTGGTCCATGGCTGAGGTTTGCCGGGATTGGCATATCTGGGATCTTTTTGTGACGACTATAGAGAGCGTAACCCTCTTCTTCTAGAGCATCCTTCTTACCACTACGCTCCTGTTGACCGTATTTCAAGTCATAGCTAGTCGGCATTTTCCCGAGTCCCAAACGATAGTATAAAAAGTCAAAATGCAAGGGAGTCTTTTCGTAGATCCGGTGATTGTAACTCTCAACCAAGTCCGTCAATTCTAAAATCGTTGGAAAATGATAGTGCATCCCTTCTTTTTGTTCTCGTTCCAGACGAGTCAATTCCTTGACCTTATCTTTCAGGTAAAGACGATAGAGATCGACCCGTTCCTTCTTATCAGCCTTGTACTTTTTACGATTTTTGATAAAACCACGGATAGAAAAAATCATTGTGGTTATGGACATCCCTACTGTCGCAAGGATATAGATCCCTCGAGGTTGAATTAAGGTGATTAAGACGGTTACTCCGACCATCATCAGAGGAGGAACGATCAGCTTTAACAGTTCATCGCTCGGTTTAACCGGTTCCTGGCCTGGGGGATTGATCAAGATTTTATCTTCGCTGCCACGATAGATGATCCGTGGAGAACGATGATAATCTGGATAATCTTCATAAAAACCATATCGAGATGGTTCTCTCAGAGTCAGTTGTGGCCCAACTTGGGCAGGACCCTGGACCCATACTTCATCAGGATAGAACTTGATCGTCACCGCCCCTAGACTCAACTCATCTCCAAAACCAATCAATTGCTGGTCCATTTGTTCCAGATGATTGTTTCGATAAAATGCGCCTTTTAGTCGAGTTAGCTTCCATTGATTTTGGGATTTTTGGAGTAAGAGTTCAACATCTCCATCTAGTGTGATCAATGCACCTCTTTGAGAGCCAATCTGAAACTCTGATAAATCCAAAAGGTCATAAACCCTTGGCTCCCCTTCTCGGAGATAAAAGACGACCTCACCCAAACGCAGACCATCTTTCAAGAGTCCTGCTTCATCGTCGTACTGATAAAAGACCTCGTCACCATCGACCTTGAGCTGAATCGGTCTTTCCTGTTGAGAAAGGTAGACTTGGGCCTTTTCAGTCGCCCCGATCAAGACCGTCTTATCTGCACTCAGTTCTACTTCATAACGTAGACCTTGGCTGTAGAAAATGATTTGTTTTTTCATAATTTCTCTCCTTGGTCTACTTTAATTGCTAGAGGAGCTACTTGGAACAGGTTTCTTCTCAGATGACGGTTTGCTTTCAGAAGCCTTGTCTTGAGGGTTAGGAGTTGTAGAAGCATTGGAGCTTGATTCACTCGTTAGTAGCTCACTTCGACTATCCCAGTATTTCTTATACTCGCTTTCCAAAGTATTCAACTTACTTTCACGGTCTTTCCCTGACAAGTTACCATCTTCTCGAACCTGCTTGATTTCCTGAGTCAAAGCATAGAGAATCAAGTCACTGTCGTTAATCCGTTTGGCAATATCAAGAGCCTCTTCAAAGCGATTGCGCCCAACCTGGATCCAGTAAGTCAAATAAAGCTCATCTGACTTGAGTGTTACGTTGTTCAAGATGACTTTCTTTTGTTCAGAAGAAAATTCCAACCCCTGAATATAAGAGTAAGCCAACTCATACTTTTGCGTATTCGGCAAGCTAGCTGGATCAATTCTCTCTAATTCTGTAATAACACCACTATAATCAACTTTAATAAAGGCAGTATCTGCCTGCAACATCTTTTCTTTGAAAGGATTTTGCACAAAAATCAGATAGATCAGTGGAACGATCAACAAGACAACGCTGGCTGTTAACCAAATCGTTGCCAGTTTAAAGACACGATGGCGTCTACTTGGAACCAAGACCAAATCTGCCCGTTCTTTCGCAGCCTTCTCCGTGTAGTACTTCTCCAAAACAGCTACTGCAGCCTCTATATCATCTGCCTGACATAGGTCATTTAAGAAGTCGGGCAAGGTCTCTAATTCCAAGGAACCATTATAAAGATCCATGAAATCCAAATCGCTAAATAGTGTTACTGTAAAACATTTAGCCTGGCGTAAAAAATCTTCTGAGGATATGGATTGAGGAACCATCAGACCAGGAATTCCACGATAAGCAATCTTAGCCTGAGCATCCTTGGTAATAAAGAGATTTACTGGGTGCAAAAGGAAAGTCACAGGTAACTCCAAGGCGCCCTCTAGACGAAAAACGTTTAGGGCCAAACGGATTCTTTCCGAAATGGTACGTTCCTTTATTTCCTCATAAGTCAGTCCATGAGCTTCGACTTGATAGGAGAAGGTGACACTATCCTCATCAGACACCATCGATTGCTCCAAAAAGAATGGATGATGCAAATCCAATAGTAAGAGTTCCCGTAAATCTTGACTCGCAACATCTGAACGTTTGAGTTTTAATTCCCAGTTTGTTTCATTTTTTTCATAGACAAACGACTGTCCACCAAATTCAAATTTTTCTTCAGCCACCTATATCTCCTCAATTTCTACTAAATCTCCTGTCGTCATAGGATAATCAGACAGATGTTTCCCTTCATCAATCAACAAACCTTTATTGACAATTCTTAATTGATATTTTTTTCGCTTGATACCTGGATTAAAAATCGTATCCACTTCTCGCACCAGCCGGCGCACTTCAATTCGCCGTGGAATGCGAATATCCACATCTCTTTCTCTCAAACGTAGGGTAATATTGATATGTTGCTCCACCTTTTACACGCCTCCTATGTCTGGTTTATCCTTTTCTAAGTTAGTTAGACAGACTAGTTGTAAAATTAGTCCATCCCTTCTACCATCACACGATAACTCATTACTGCCGTTGCTCCAAAAAGCAAGAAAATCAACACCACATAGAATATCTCTGGAAGAAAGTCATTCAGACCACCTTTTTCTACATGGCCTATATTTGTTTGAAATTTAATTGTTTTTTGAGCATTGGGCTGAAACAACTGTTCTTCAGAAGATTTTTTCACTGGTCTCTGTATAGCAGAAAACAGTTGGCCCCTTTCTGTGATCAACTGTTCCTCTTGATGCTGTTGCATGTCCTGCAACCTCTTTTGAGTTGCTTCATTAAAAAGCTCCTTGGTTTGTTCAGACTGTAGACCAAATTTCAATCCCTCTTTCTTTTCAAGTCGGGAATCATCAATCTGCAGACTGTTATCCTTCAAATCATCTGCAGCAGCCCCAGAGACTGCTGCACATGTTACTAAGGTAAGAAGGAAAAGAATGATTTTCTTCATATTTCTAATTTCTATTCTTTCTCAGCTTGACTTGCTTGAAACCACAAACTACTTTCTCTGATAAAAACATTTATAACAAGTAAAACAGCTATGACAACAATCGTTGCAACAAAAGCGATAATTGCTGCTGGATGTCCATCAAAGTATCCTGAGAGCAAACCTTCTAATATCGATAACGCATTGAGATTTTTGATAAATGCTGGGAAACCAGTTAGACTTGCTGTTGTCCCAATAGCATTTGATAGGTAGACAAAGCTAATCATCATAAAGAAGGAGAGTCCCATACCAATCACTCGGAAATGTTTAAGCAATAGATATTGTCCTTGAATCAGTACAAATGCGGCTAAAACAATTAATAGAACCCAAGATGGTTGATACTCACGACCAACCTGTAGCTGAACACTTGATACAACACCAACTACCAATCCGACAACGAGACTTAAAGCAGATAGGATGGTTACCGTCATCAAGTCTGTATCATGTAACTTATCAAGTTTGAACTTATCTTTGACTTTGCGAATAACGTTTTGAGTTGCAAACAGATAGGCTGTAAAGAGGCTAACAATCTCCAATAGTAAAATCCATGTAAATGGACGGTAAACATTGACAGTCGCTTTCACTGAAGTAGCATTTTGGATAACAGGATTGGATAAGAAGTTCAACAATACTTCGTTTGGCACCCCATTTTGATAGGCATTATTCAGAACCTTCACAAAGGATTCTACAAAGTTTCCATTGTTAGTCAATTCTTCGTTAAACTGCGTCATCAAGGAGTCAGCATCTTGTGACAACTTTTCAGTACTTGTTTGAGCGTTTGACAATTCACGATTGAAATTACCTAAAGTCTCATTCACAGACTCTGCAGCTTTGACATTACTTTGAGAAGATTCCTTCACACCCGTAGTTTCTGACAAGAGAGCTGCATAATCCGAATTTAGGGTAGCCAATTGATTATTAGTCTCTTCAAAAGCAGAATTGCTCCCCCCTTGCTTCTCAACCAAATCATCTAGTTTCTTTTCCAACTGGTCGTACAACTCTAACTGTCCCTTGATTTTGGTAGTCAATTCTTGGTTGGTAGCCAAAACATCCTTCACATTTTGTTCTAGAACAGGCTTGAGAGTAGTCAGTTCTGACAAGGCTTTATCTACTTTTCCTTTAGTACCATCAGTTTCTGTATCGCTAGCAGGTGTAGTTAAGCTGTCTTCATATTTCTTCAGATTTGAACTAATAGCTTCAAACCAAATATCTGACAATGCTTTAGACACATTACTATTTTTTAACTCTTTGACAGTATTATATGCTTGTGTGAGTGCTTGTACCTTTTGGTAGTCAGAAGCTATTTTCTGAACCTTTTGTCCATAAGACACTGCAGCTTGCTGAACACGTAACACATCTACTGGAGCACTAGCTGCTTGAACATCATTCAAGGAAATATTAATTGATTTTAGCTCTGCTTTTGGAGCTGGGCTTGGAGTCCCGGTTGAACCTGTAGTTGGAGTCGGAGCTGCCTCTGCAACACTATAGGCTACTTTAAAAGTCCCACCCGTCTTTAAATCAATTTCTTGACCAAACTCAACTGGTGTACCATCATAAGTGACGGAGTGAACTGTCACTCCTGATTCAGCTTTCCATGATACCTTAGCCTTTGTTCCTGTTCGTCCAACAGCACTCGTACTCGTGATTGCCAGATCTTCCAAATTCTTCAAATCAGTCGAATTGATTTCGTCACTAGGCTCTTTGATTGTTTTTAATTCAGTATAGTCTACAGAAGGAATTGTGATCGGTGTCATACCAAAACCATTAAATTCTTTTCCACTAAAGTTTTCTTTTGGTAATTCTGAGATTGCAGAAGCCAACTGCTCTTTGAGAGATTCTTCAGCCTTCTCTAGGTCCTTGTTTGCAGCTTTATTCAAAAATTGATCAAGAGTGATGTTGCTCTTCTCACTTGTTCCATAGTAAGTAGCTAATTTCTCATCAATAAAGTTATGAATATCCTTTTTATGATTTTCAAACTTGGTTCTTTCGTCTGTTAGATTATTCTGTAAGCTAGCAATCTCTGTGCTGATGTTTTCTGCGACTGTTTTATAGGAAGGTACAACTTCAGATGACGTACCATCAGAGGATGCTGCTGTTCCGTCTATATTAGAAGTCAGACTACCTTGAGCTTTAATTAATTCCTTATAAGTTTTAATTTGTTCCTGAACGTCTTCCCGACTCTGAGAGATGAGCCCAGTGATAACATCCGCATGATTTTTCTTCTCATCTACTCTATTCTTAAGCAGAGTTCCAAACTTCTCACCATAGGCAATCTGCGAAACATCAAAACGACCAAAAATCTGTGAGTAGCCCTCCAAACCTGTCTTTAAAGCAGTGTTGGCGTCAACAGAAGAACTCGACATACTATAGAGAGTTGGGAAAAGATTTTTAGTGTTGATAGCTGTCCCATATAAGTTCGTACGATAGTTTCCGATATTGGTCGCTTGTATCTGTGAACTAGCTTGGACATTCTTTTGTGCAGTGTAAAGATTGTTCAAAATACTAGCCATATACATATCAACTAACTGACCATTCAAATCAGCAACAATGTCTTTTGCTAGTTTATTTGCATCATTTTCTACCTGCAAATTTCCTTGCGCATTCACCTTATAATTGATGGTTGTCTTATCAACATTGATGCTGTTAATATCGAGTATTTTTTCAGAAAAGTCACTAGGAATTGTTAAAACGAGTTGGTATTTCCCACTTTCTAACCCAGAATCAGCTGCTCCACGAGGGACAACAGACCAATTTTGTGAATTATCACGCTCGATATTTTTTACATAACTAGCACCTAGATTGTATTCTTTTGTATCTACGTAGACAGGCTTATCTTCATTTACGATAGCTACATTTAATTTTGTCTGCTGATTAGCCTTTGCATTATTTTCATTGCTAATCGTTGTATTTTTTTGAACAGATAGATTCAAAAAAATAATCAATGCAAGCAATCCTAATGCCAACAGACTACTTCCTATATATTTAAAAATTCTATTCTTCCTCATATTACTTTAAATCTTCTCCATCATAAAAAATAGGAAGGCTCTCGCCCTCCTAAAGCCACTTATATAACAAATTAAATTTGTGATGCAAGATCTTGGTCGTTTTGCTCAACAATTTCAGCAACCTTGTTCAACTGTGCATTGATCTCATCAAGCAAAGTTGCAAACTCCTCAATTTTTGGAGACAATTCTGTGAATTGGCGATCAAAGCTCTCAAAAGCAGCACCTTTCCAGTTGTCTCGGATAGTATTTTGCTCTTGAGTCAATGTACGAAGTACTTGTCTTACTTCCTCAGAACCTTGAGTGTACTTTTGAGCAGAGGTGCGCAATTCTTCTGTTGTTAATTGAATTAAAGCCATGTGAAACTCCTTTATATTAATTTACTCCCTCATTATATCAATAATTTGCCTCAATTGCAAGTTTAAAATTCATTTT
>OIXV01003934.1_pt1 | contig 10538 bp, 9 predicted proteins | sample 1587771 | NCBI WGS metagenome assembly OIXV01 (sample SAMEA3888893, study PRJEB22519) | human gut metagenome | biome: human gut; feature: human-associated habitat; material: faeces | place: Denmark | collected 2010
GACCAGCGGCGGCGACGCCCCCGGCATGAACGCAGCTGTCCGTGCCGTGGTCCGTACCGGCCTGCACAAGGGCTTCCGCATGATCGGCATCCAGCGCGGCTATAACGGTCTGCTGAACGGCGAGTGCTTCGAAATGAACCTGCGCAGTGTCTCGAACATCATCTCTGCCGGCGGCACCATCCTCTACACCGCACGCTGCCTTGAGTTCAAGACCAAAGAGGGCCAGGATAAAGGCGCAGCCAAGTGCCGTGAGCTGGGCATCGACGCGCTGGTGGTCATCGGCGGCGACGGTTCGCTCACGGGCGCCGGCATCTTCGCCGAGGAATACAACGTGCCGATCGTGGGACTTCCCGGCACCATCGACAACGATCTGGGCGGCACCGACTCGACGATCGGCTACGACACGGCGCTCAATACGATCGTCGAAGCGGTCGATAAGCTCCGCGACACGGCGTCGAGCCACGAACGGCTCTTCTTCGTCGAGGTAATGGGCCACACGGCGGGTTATCTGGCGATGAACAGCGCCATCGCCACGGGTTCCGAAGCGGCGATCATACCCGAAATGGAAACCGAAGTGGACCAGCTGGCCGAACTCATCAACCACGGCTTCCGCAAGAGCAAGAACTCGGCGATCGTCATCGTGGCCGAGAACCCGAAGACGGGCGGCGCCACGGCGCTGGCCGAACGTGTCAAGAAGGAGTTCCCGCAGTACGACGCGCGCGTCACGATTCTGGGCCATATCCAGCGCGGCGGATCGCCGACGGCCGTGGACCGCATCCTCGCCTCGCGCATGGGCGAAGCCGCCATCGAAGCGCTTCTCGACGGACAGCGCAACGTGATGATCGGCACAATGAACGGCAAGATCGTCTACGTCCCCTTCGCCAAAGCCGTGAAGCACGACAAGGGCATCGACCGCAAGGACCTCGAACTGGTCAAGATACTCTCCATATAATCCAAAACGCAATCCCGAACTTACCGAATGAAACGTGTTATAGGCATCGGCAATGCCCTGACGGACATGCTGGTCAATCTGAAATCCGACTCCGTGCTGAGTCGCTTCAAACTCGCCAAAGGCTCGATGAGCCTCGTGGACACCACCCTGCAGACCGAAATTTCGAAATCCGTGGCAGGACTGCCCTACTCGCTGTCACTCGGCGGCTCGGCGGGCAACACCATCCGCGCCATGGCCAAACTGGGCTGCGATGTCGGGTTCATCGGCAAGGTCGGACAGGATACGACTGGCGACTTCTTCGTGCAGGCGCTCGAAAACTTGGGTGTGGAACCGGTCATCTTCCGGGGCACGGAGCGTTCGGGCAAATGCGTGTCGCTCATCTCGCCCGACGGCGAACGCACGATGGTCACCCATCTGGGTGCCGCGCTCGAACTGACGGCCGAAGAGATCGAAGCGTCGATTTTTGACCATTACGACTGTCTCTACGTCGAGGGCTATCTGGTGCAGAACCACGACCTGATTCTCAAAGCCGCCAAGACGGCCAAGGAGTGCGGGCTGAAAGTCGCCGTCGATCTGGCCAGCTTCAACATCGTGGCCGAGAATCTCGAATTCCTGCGCGGTCTGGTCCGCGACTACGTGGACATCGTTTTCGCCAACGAGGACGAGGCCAAGACCTTCACCTGCGAGGCCGAGCCGCTGAACGCCCTCCAGGCCATTTCGCAGATGTGCGAACTGGCCGTCGTGAAGATCGGCACGAAAGGCGCGCTGATCAAACAGGGCGAGGAGGTCGTACACGTGGGCATCATGGCCGCGGCCAAGCGCGTGGACACCACGGGAGCGGGCGATTTCTACGCCGCCGGATTCCTGGCGGGGCTTTGCGACGGACTTTCGCTGCGCCAGTGCGGCACGATCGGCGCCATCACCGCCGGCAAGGTGATCGAAGTCGTCGGCACGACCTTCGGCGAGGAGGCCTGGGCCGACATCCACCGGCTGGTGAACAAGGTCAAAAACGAAAAGTACCTGTTTTAAATACAAAGGGCTGAACAAATGTTCAGCCCTTTGTATTTAAAACAGCAGTGCATACCGGAATCACAACCAATTTTCTTCCGGAGAATTCGCTGTCGCCCGGCGTTCTTACGGCGTTCTGCCGTATTTACAATTCGGCCCCACCCCAAATCCCTCCCTCGGGAGGGGCTTATCGCATGCGACCAAAGCCTGCAACTCCTAATTTTTAATTTTCGTAAACAGCCCCCGGCTGATTTCCAGACGCATGCGCAGCAGCCACCGCGATTTGCGGGGCGGCATCGTGCAGCAGAGCACGAGCGTCGCCGCCCATTTGGCGATCTCCAGCACGAAGGTCTTCGGCAGCCGGCGGTGGATTTCGGCCCGCAGCCGCTGGCTCACCCCGACGTTGTAGCTCAACCGCCGAAAATAAGCCCCGGTGAGTTTCGCCGGCGGAATGATGTGCCACATCACCGCCCCCGGCACATACCAGATCGTCTCGCCGCCGAGCAGGAGACGTTCGAAAAAGTCGTTCTCCTCGCCGCCGATCAACTCGCCGTTCACGCGCCCCAGCGTCGGATCGAACCCCCCGTAACTGGCCAGCCCCGCACGGCGGAAAGCCATATTGCCGCCCCCGGGAACGCGTCCCGCCGGGAACGGACGCACCCGCTCTCCGAAATCCATCGGATTGGCGATCGGCATTTCGACGTATTTCGACATCCACGCCGGACGTCCCGCGGGGTATTCGGCGACGATGCGCCCCCCGGCCACGACGGCCCCGGGACGGGTTTCGAAGAATTCGAGATAGGCGCGCAGAAACCCCTCGTTGACCCGTTCGTCGTCGTCGATGAAGGCCACCAGCGGCGCCTGCGCCTCCCGCAGTCCGCGGTTGCGGGCGTACGACACCCCCGGTCCCTCCTCCGCGACGAGCCGCAGGCCGCACCCGGGATGCGCCGCGGCAAAGGCCGCGAAACGCGCCTCGGTGTCGTCCGTGGAGTTGTTGCTCACCACCACGCACTCCCACTCGTCGCGCGGAAGATCCTGCCGCACGACGGATTCGAGCGCCGCAACGAGTTGTGCGGCACGGTTGTGGGTGGGAATGACGAGCGAGATTCGAATCATCGTGCGAATGTAGCAATTTATCCGTAAAAAACCCGTATATTTGTCCGAAATATAAAAAGCGACACGACTATGTACAAACTGATTCGCACCCTCCTGCCGGTCCTTGCCGCAATGATCGCCACGACCGTCTCGGCGCAGAGCGTCAGCTGGAAAAGCTCGGTGCAGCACCTCGACGGCCAGACCTACCGGATCGTGCTGGAAGCATCCATTCCGGCTCCCTGGCACATGTACGACATGGGACCCTACGAGGGCGGGCCCAACGCCACGACGATCACCTTCACCCCGGGCGAAGGCGCCGTCCTCGAAGGAGGCGTCGAGCAGCTGACCCGTCCCGAACGCCACTACGACAAAACGTTCGGAATGGAGATCGGAACCTTCGCCCGAAAGGCGCAGTTCGCCCAGAGCGTGAAACTCACGGCCCCGCAGGCGACCGTCAAAGCGGAACTCGCATGGATGATCTGCAACGATACGAGCTGCCTGCCGCCCGACGACACGGAACTGACGATCACCCTGCCCGCAGGTGCGACGCCCGCCGTGCAGCCCGCGGAAACTCCGGCCAAGGAGAGCGCCGCGGCACCGGAAACCGTCCCTGCGGCCGAAATCGCTCCCGCACAGAAGGACGCCGCAGGCGGCGGCTCGCTGTGGGGGCTGATCATCGAAGCCATTCTGTGGGGCTTCGCCGCCCTCCTGACCCCCTGCGTCTTCCCGATGGTCCCGATGACCGTCTCGTTCTTTATGAAAGGCTCCGGAAGCCCCGCGCTGGGCCGCATCCGCGCCGGCATGTACGGGTTCTTCATCGTGGCCCTCTACACGCTGCCCATCGCGGCGATCATCCTGATCACCCGCCTGGTGGGCGGCGACGCCGTGACGGCCGACATCTTCAACTGGCTGGCCACGCACTGGCTCCCGAACATCCTCTTCTTCCTGGTGTTCATGGTCTTCGCCGCATCGTTCTTCGGCGCGTTCGAGATCACGATGCCCTCGTGGATGGTCAATAAAACCGACTCCAAAGCCGACTCCAAAGGCCTTGCCGGCATCTTCTTCATGGCCCTGACGCTCGTGCTGGTGTCGTTCTCGTGCACCGGACCCATCGTCGGCTCGGTGCTGATCAAATCCACCGCCGGGGAGTTCTGGAGTCCCATCGTGACGATGCTGGCTTTCTCCGTCGCCTTCGCGCTGCCGTTCACCCTCTTCGCCTTCTTCCCCTCGATGCTCAAGAAGCTGCCCAAGAGCGGCGGATGGCTCAATTCGGTGAAGGTCGTGCTGGGATTCATCGAAGTCGCGCTGGGCATGAAGTTCCTCTCGGTGGCCGACCAGACCTACCACTGGGGACTGCTCGACCGGGAGATCTACCTCGCCGTGTGGATCGTGACTTTCTCGCTGCTGGGTCTCTACCTGCTGGGTAAAATCAAGTTCGCCCACGACAGCGACATGCCCTACCTCGGCGTAGGACGCCTGGCGCTGGCCATCGTCACCTTCTCGCTGGTCGTCTACCTCGTCCCCGGCATGTGGGGCGCCCCGCTCAAAGGTCTTTCGGGCTACCTGCCGCCCCTGCACACGCAGGACTTCGTCATCGGACAACAGGACGGCTCCGGACCGGCCCCGGCAGGCGGCGAGGCGCGCATGCTGCTGACCGTCGACGGACAGAAACCCAAACACAGCGACTTCCTCCACCTGCCGCACAACCTCGAAGGATTCTTCGATCTCAAGGAGGCCGAGGCATACGCCGCCAAGGTCGGCAAACCGCTCTTCATCGACTTCACGGGCCACGGATGCGTCAACTGCCGCGAAATGGAGGCCCGCGTATGGTCCGACCCGCAGGTGCTGGACATCCTGCGCAACGACTACGTGATCGTGGCGCTCTACTCCGACGACAAGAAAGTGCTTCCCGAGAGCGAATGGGTGACCACCGATGCGGGCAAGGTGCTCAAGAGCCTCGGCAAAATCAACTCCTACTACGCGCTGAAGACCTTCGGGGTCAACGCCCAGCCCTACTACGTGTTGCAGGGGCGCGGCGGGAAGGAGCTGGTTCTGCCCCGCGGCTACGACCTCGACGTGCAGGGATTCGTCGATTTCCTCCGCAGCGGCGTCGAAGCCTACGACAGGCAGAAATAGGGATTCCCGCCCCGAAAAAAGCCTGCGGCCGTTTCGGCCGCAGGCTTTTTCAGCATTCCGGACGGAGGATCAGTCCGAGAACTCGTCGAACATCGTCGTGCTCAAGTACTTCTCGGCCCGGTCGGGGAAAACCACGACGATATTGCCCCGCTCGATCTTCTGCGCCGTACGCACCGCAGCCAGCATCGCCGCGCCGCTCGACATGCCGGCGAAGATCGCCTCCCTGCGGATGATTTCCCGGGCCATGGAGATCGCCTCCTCGCTCTCGATCATCTCCTGCACGTCGATCTGCGACGGATCGTAGATGTCGGGCACGATGGCCTCCTCCATGTTCTTGAGCCCCTGAATGTAGTGGCCGCGGATCGGCTGTGCGCAGACGACCTTGATGTCGGGCTTCATCACCTTGAGGAAACGCGAAAGACCCATCAGCGTCCCCGAAGTCCCGATGGCGCAGACGAGGTAGTCGATGTTGCCGCCGGTCTGCTGCCAGATCTCCAGCGCCGTCGACTGGTAGTGGGCCAGGTAGTTGCTGGCGTTGGCGAACTGGTCGGGCATGAAATACCTGCCGGGAGCGTCGGCGACCTTTTTCCGCGCCAGGCGGATCGCCCCGTCGGTCCCCTCCTCGGCGGGTGTCAGAATCACCTTCGCACCGTAGGAGCGGATGATCTTCCGCCGTTCGATCGACACCGCTTCGCTCATCACGATCTCCACGGGATAGCCCTTGACGATCCCCACGATGGCCAGCCCGATGCCCGTGTTGCCCGATGTGGGTTCGATGATCGTCTTGCCGGGCGTCAGCCGTCCGTCCCGCTCGGCGGCCTCGATCATCCGCAGCGCAATGCGGTCCTTGATGCTTCCCGTAGGATTGAAGCCTTCGAGTTTGGCGAATATTTTCACGTTCGGATTGGGGCACAGCCGGTTGATCCGCACCATCGGGGTCGTGCCGATGGTCCCCAGAATATTCTTTTTAACCATAAATCACCGCTCATTAAACCGCGTAAAGATAATCATTTTCCGGAAAAAAGATTAATTTTGTGAAATGTCATGTCCGTCTCGTGAAGACAAACGGGTCCCGGCCTCACGAAACGGCATCCCCGGACAAGAACCCTCCCTACCCGAATGAACCCATCGAGATTCAGGCCGGCCGCCGGCATGGCGCTGCTGACCTTCGCCGGAATTCCTGCGGCACAGCACGCTGACGCACACCCGAAACACCCCGGACAACAGCCGCCGAACATCGTGCTCATCCACCTCGACGACATGGGCTACGGCGACCTGACCGCAACGGGGGCCACCGGATACCGGACACCCAACATCGACCGGCTCTGCGCCGAAGGCATGCGCTTCACCAATTATTACAGCGCCCAGGCTGTCAGCAGCGCTTCGCGCGCCGGGCTTCTGACGGGATGCTACCCCAACCGCATCGGATTCGCCGGGGCGCTCGGTCCGAAATCGAAAACAGGACTCAACCCCGACGAGGAGACCATGGCCGAAAACCTGAAGAAAGCCGGCTACGCAACCGCCATCGTCGGCAAATGGCACGTGGGATGCCGCCCGGGGCTTATGCCCCTCGACCACGGTTTCGACGAATACTTCGGGCTGCCCTACTCCAACGACATGTGGCCCCACCATCCGCAGACGTCGTCCTATCCGCCGCTGCCGCTGTACGAAGGGCGCAAGGTCGTCAACCCGTCGGTCTCGGCCGCGGACCAGGCGCAGCTCACCACCCGGTACACGGAACATGCCGTCGACTTCATCACACGCAGGTCCGAAGGCCCGTTCTTCCTCTACCTGGCCCACTCCATGCCGCACGTGCCGCTCTTCGTCTCGGACAAGTTCAAGGGCAAAAGCGAGCAGGGACTGTACGGCGACGTGATGATGGAGATCGACTGGAGCGTGGGCGAAGTGCTCAAGGCGCTGGAAAAGAGCGGCGCGGCCTCCAATACGATCGTCGTGCTCACTTCGGACAACGGGCCGTGGATCAACTACGGCGACCACGCCGGCTCGACGGGCGGTCTTCGCGAAGGCAAGGGAACCACCTTCGAAGGCGGGCAGCGCGTGCCGTGCATCGTGTGGTGGCCGGGGACGACGCCCGCCGGAACGATCTGCAACCAGCTGGCCTCGTCCATCGACCTGCTGCCGACCTTCGCGGAGATAGCGGGCACGCCGCTCCCGGCGAAGCAAATCGACGGCGTAAGCATCCGCAGCCTGTTCGAGGGCGTGCCGGACGCCGCGCCACGCACGTCGTTCCTGTTCTACTACCGGAAAAACAGCCTGGAAGCCGTGCGCGACGGACACTACAAACTCGTGTTCGCCCATCCGGGCCGCAGTTACGAAGCATTCCCGCCCGGCAACGGCGGACGCCCGGGCAAGGTGGCCGAAGGGCACGAATTCCCGCTGGCGCTCTACGACATGCGCCGCGACCCCGGCGAACGCTACGACGTTCAGAACCAGCATCCCGAAGTGGTCGAGGAGCTGATGCGGATCGCCGATGCGGCGCGCGAGGACCTGGGCGACGACCTGCGGGGAATGCCCGGCAGGAACAGGCGTCCGGCAGGCAGGGCTGAATAAACGACGAAGGGCAGGTCCGCCCGGACCCGCCCCTTGCCTTTGCGGCGCGGGAAACGGACTATTTACGCTCCTTCCCGGTTTCGGCGAAAGCCGATTTCACTTCATGCTCTTTCTGCTGACGGGCTTTGGGCGTCGGAGCCTTGCCCTCTTTAACCAAACGATTGATGTTACGCTCGAAATTCTGCTCGCAAGGTTCGCAGGCGGTGTCTTTGTTCTCTTTCATGGCTTTGGAAATTTTATGGTATCGACTCCTGCTGCAAATAGCGCGCCGTTTGCCCGACCATTCATTCCGGCAAACAAAAAAAACGGACAACTCCGTAGAATTGTCCGCTTTGGTAGCGGGAGGAGGACTCGAACCTCCGATAATTAGAATTGTATTTCAATAAGTTACACTCGTTCTTTCGTAAAAAAGTATTCCAACCGGCATTATTTAATTCAATATTTGAACAGGTTAACCCCACCATTTCAGCAGGTATCCGAAGAATACCTTGTAGAATAGCCGTATCATATCCAAGCGGTTTTTACTCGACAAACCACCTGTACTCGGGTTCCCCGATGAGCGCCTTTGCCACTCCCTCCGTGAATACCGTCGCATTCCGGCTTCTTGCGAGGAACGAATCGATGTAGCTGGACTTGTTGGCTCCGGTAAAGAGGTTGAACACCCTCCATAGGTCAATCTCCCGCTGTCTGTCGCACGCAAACGCCGTATCGTTGTAATAGGCCCTTGCGATGGTGTTCAGATGGCAGTCCGTGAATTCGAATTCCGGGAGCTGCTTGCGTTGAGCAGGCGGCAGGAACTGATACAACCGTGCCTTTCCCACCATCTGCGCGAACTGACTTTCCGACATGGAGGTATCGAGCAACGCCCGCATCCGCTCCAAATGCCGCTTGACATTGTAGCTCACGATCAACTCCGTAATTTTGGCTGTCAACTCCTGCGTGTTCGTCACCCGCATCTCTCCGGCCAGTCCGTCCGTGGCCACACACATATTGCAACACACCATATTCTTGAACCCGATAAAGACTTTGAATTTCTCGAAGCCTTTCTTACTGTAAAGGTTCTCCTGGTTGTAGGCCCTTACACCTCCTACAGTCAGGTTGAGCCTGCATCCGTCGATAACCTCCGTTACGGCTGGTATCTCGATGCAGAACATCATCCGCTCGTAATAGATGGTCTTGTCCTCGTCGGTAAGGTCCTTTACGGCCTTGTGGATGGCTTCGGGAGTCCGTCCCTTGACGATATGGCTCACTCGTATCTCGGGCTCCTCTACCGTACAGCTTCGGAACATCCGTTGCGCACACTCCCACATGGTTTCGATGAACTGATTGTGCGAGATGGTCACCTCGTTGTCCTTGGAGAACACCGGGGTAATGCAATCGTTCTGGAGGTGGCTGAGTGTAACAGCCTTGGTATTGGCCTCGATGAAAGGCTTGCGGGGCTGTTCTTCGGGAGTTTCCCGGAACGGGGATTCTTCCAGCACTTCGAACGAGGGCGAGGGGATAATCAGCTGTGTTGCATCCCGTGCATCTTCACGGAGCGTAAAGGGCAGTACGTTATTGTGCGATTCTGCCCGCGGGATAGCTTGTTCCATAATTTGCGGAGGGTTGGGTTCGACATTGGTTGCACCAGTCGAGAATCTGCATCCCGACTTGTTCAGTCAGCGGAAACTCCGCCTTTCCGGCGAAAAGCTCCGTGCGGTCCTTGGAAGCCAGCGCATAATGTTTCATGTTGACATCGAATACGATGGTGAACTCGTAGTCTACATTATCCCGCTGTACGGCTTTAAGACCCACTTTCTCGGGGATCATCTTCCCGTTGCGCTCGTTGAGCACGTACTCCTGCTTGCTTCGCATCGTACAGATCACATGGCACGAGGAGTTGAGAATCCGCTGGATAAAGGCGTTCTGCCGGGGCGTGACCTTGGCCCAGTTGGCAAAGGAGTTGCCTTGCAGATTGGCGTGGAAATCCAGCAGGTAATCCCAGCAATGGGAGATGCTGTCGATGATGATAACCTCCATGCCTGCGCTTTCGCAGATACCGATGGCGTCGATGTATTTCTCGGGATTGTAAGGCTCCGAGAGGGAGAGCACGTTGTAGGCTCCCAGGTGGGCATAGAGGTCCGCACTCCCGTTCTCGGTGTCAATGACAGCGATTTTGGACCAGTCGGAGGTCATGCCGTGGGCGATAAGGAGCGACGAATAGGTCTTGCCCGACCCCGAGGCTCCTTGCAGGGCTAACCGCATCTTGGCTGCCCGGCGTTGTGAATGGCGTAATTGCATGATGAAATGAAATTGGATTTGGTTGAACTCGTAATAGCATAATAAAAAGGCCGCTCCCCCGGAGTGGAGGAACAGCCTTTCGATGGAAAGATAGACAAGGTTACAGCGTGGCAACCGTGGTGAACTGCGGGTTATCCCCGGCATTGTGAAGCAGGAGAAACTGCTCGCCGCTCTCCTCGGAGATCACCTCCGAAACGACGGGATGATCGAGCGGTTCTGCGGGATACTTCGAGGTAACGGCGCCCGCCTTATCGCCATATCCGAAGAAATACTTTCCCGTCTGCTCGTTGCGGATGATACGGATTTGCAGAATACCTTTCCACTCCTTGAACTCGTCGAGAGTGAAGGTCCGCAGGAATTTGAGTGTGTTTGTCATAGCCATAAAATTTGAGATTCGACAATACGCGGAAATAATATGATTATCCCCGGAGGATAGCCGGGGTCGCACCCCAATCCCGCAAAGCGGGGGGGGGTATTCGGGGAATATCCTGCGCTC
>OIXV01003937.1_pt1 | contig 10531 bp, 10 predicted proteins | sample 1587771 | NCBI WGS metagenome assembly OIXV01 (sample SAMEA3888893, study PRJEB22519) | human gut metagenome | biome: human gut; feature: human-associated habitat; material: faeces | place: Denmark | collected 2010
TAAAAATTACAGCGATGAATTCGGCATTATCCAGAACGACAACATCTTGGCGTGGATGACGCCGGAAACGGACGGCATTTTGCAGGTGCGCCGTAATGCGGTATCGTGGCTGGAGCAAAGCTTCGGCACGGAATACGGTATGCTGCCGGGGTATCAGCCGGCGTACGGCTTTACGTCCGACCAAGGCGCGTACATCACGTATTATCAGGTGGCGGCGATACAGAGCGCTATCAGCAGCATGGGCGTACGCTACAACATGGGGCCGTATTCGTTCAGTGCGAGCCAGCGCGTTTTGATGCCCGACGCAGTTTTAGAGAACGGCTCCGGAATTTGCATCGAAACGGCGGTTTTAATGGCGAGCGTGCTGGAATCCGCAAGCATGCACGCGATGATTGTGTTCACGCCGGGACACGCGCAGACAGCGGTGGAAACGTGGAGCGGCTCCGGGCAATACTTCCTCATTGAGACGACGATGCTGCCGTTTACGGCGACGCAGGACGCGCTGCAGTCGCTCATTCAGCCACTGAGCGCGGAGGAATGGGCGAACTACTTGTACAACAAGGAGCAGGAGGCGCAGCAATCCGGCGGCATGGTGTATGTGGTGGATTGCGATTTGGCGCCGGTGCTGAACATTCAGGGATTAAACTACTGAGGAGACAAACATGACACGAACGAAACGAATGACGGCGGCTGTGCTGATGCTTGTATTGCCTTTGAGTTTTGCGGGCTGCGGCGTGAAAAACGCGCTGTTTGACCGAGTGAGCGGCGCGGGAAAATTTGCGGCGGAAAGCCTGACGATTTACGAAGAAAAAGGAAGCTTTGCGGCGGAACCGAAAACGGTGCGGGACGCAAAGCAAGCGGAAGAAATTTTTGGCGCGTTGGACGCGAGCGAGAAGATCAAGGAAATGCAGAAAAACGGGACCACGGCGGAGATTGTTGCGGCAAACGGCGATACCATAGCCGTAGCGGCGAAGTCTTCCGATTACGCGAACTCCGTTTTTAACCTCAATAATCTGGATGAAAAGGGCAAGAAGGATTTTTTGAAATACATGGAGCCGTCTTCCATGGACGGCAGCACGACCGGCACCATCACGTGGTACGACCACGCACAGATTCCGTTCTTTATGATCGACATCTGTGCGGAGAATATCAAGGAGGAGGGACCCGTGTACGAGCGCCTCTATGGTACGCTGTACGACGGCAAGATTGTTTCGTTTGACCTCTTCGGCGATACGAAAGAAATCTCGGAGGAGACGGACGCATTCATGCGCGCCGTGGTCGATTCCGCCGTCATCTCTGCCTTTGCGGAAGCACCTACGATTGAAAACGGTTTGAGCAGACAGAGCGCTGTGACGCTCGGCGCAGTGGGTGTGCTCATTGTGCTGCTCATCGTTTACTTTGTGACGACGCACAGCCGCAACAAGCGTGAAAAGCAGCTTAGAAAAGAGACGGCGGATCGCCTTGCGGAATACCGCCGCTCGAAGCAGGACGACGAATCCGTCGGTACGGGCGCGTTGCGTTTTGTAAACGAGACCGACCACGACGACGCGGCCATCAAGACGTTCGCGAACTATCAGGCGTATCACTTGCAAATTTTCATGCCGGTGTTCACGGTCGTTTTGAGCGTCATCGCGCTGTACGTCGTGTGGCAGCTCGGCAATTTCGACAGCAACTGGTGGGTCATGCTACTGCTTATCGGCTTTGCGATTTACAGCCTTTATAAGCTTGCGACGGCTTCCACCAACACGGCAAAGGTGCTTATGCGCTCCTACGGTAAGCTGCGTAACCGCCGCGCCGCGTACTATTTCTACGATGGCGACTTCCGCATCACGGGTTTACAGGCTTCTAACCTGCACCCGTATTTCCAGATCAGCCGCATGTATGAGACGAATGAATATTTCTATATGTATTTTGGCGAGGGCAATACGTACTTTATCCGCAAGGACGGCTTTAAGCAGGGAGACGCCGATGCGTTCCGCACCTTTATGAAGGAAAAGCTCGGCAAGCGCTTTAAGTAAAAGCAACAAATAAACAACAAAATAATAGGAACGCGCAACAAATGAAAATCGACCGCGCGGGCTTTATGCGGTATAATAGGGGCGCTTTGAAAGCAGCCCCGAAAGAGAGGATTTCTTACATGATCGGTATTATCGGAGCGATGGAGATTGAGGTCGCGGGCATCACCGCGGCGCTGACAGACCATAAAACGGAAACGCTGTGCGGCGTTACGTTCCACACGGGCAAGCTGAACGGCACGGACGTTGTCGCCGCAAAATGCGGCGTGGGCAAAGTGAACGCGGCCATGTGCACGGCGGCGATGATCCTCAGCTACGCGCCGTCCGTCGTCATCAACACGGGCGTTGCGGGCGGCATCGGCGAGGGCGTGAAGATCGGCAATATGGTCGTTGCGTCCCACACCGTGCAGTACGATTACGACACCACCGCCATCGGCGAGCCGAAAGGCTTCGTAATGATCGGCAGTGAGGGTGTTGTGCAGCTGCCGACGAGCGCGAAGCACAATGCGGTGCTCGAAAAGTACGCCGAGAAGATCTACAACGGCGTGCACACGGGCGTCATTGCGACCGGCGACCGCTTTGTGGCGGATCCCGCCTTCTGTTTGCAGCTGAAAGCCGAGTTCGGCGCAATCTCCTGCGAGATGGAGACCGGCGCTGTGGCACAGGTGTGCGCGGTGAATAAAACGCCGTTCTGCGGTCTGCGTGCCATCTCCGATAACGCGAACGACGAGGGCAGCGTCGATTTTGAGACGTTTGCAAAATCCTCTGCGGAAAAGTGCATCGAGCTTTTGAAAGATGCTGTGGGTGAGCTGAACGAAGTGCAGTAAGACAGTTTGGTTTAGAGCGAAAGGAAAGAATGTATGCAGAACAAATATCTTGCCATGACCCCGCCAATGGGTTGGAATTCATGGAACACCTTTACATGGAACATCAACGAAGACCTCGTGTGCGGCGCAGCAGACGCTCTGTGCGCAAGCGGCCTTAAAGATAAAGGCTATGAGTACGTCGTCATCGACGATTGCTGGAGCCTCAAGCAGCGCGACGAAAACGGCCGCCTTGTGCCGGATCCGGAGAAGTTCCCGCACGGCATGAAGGCTGTGGCGGACTATGTGCACTCGAAGGGCCTCAAGTTCGGCATGTACTCCTGCTGCGGCACGCACACCTGCGCGGGCTACCCGGGCAGCTTTGAGCATGAGTTCGTAGATGCCGAGACGTTTGCTTCCTGGGGCGTCGATTACCTTAAGTACGACAACTGCTATAAACCGAAGCACATGGACGGCGAAGTGCTCTACAAGCGCATGTCCCTTGCGCTGCGCAACTGCGGCAGAGACATCGTGCTCTCCGCCTGCAACTGGGGCAACGAAGACGTGCACAGCTGGATCAGAAGCTCCGGCGCACAGCTGTTCCGCTCCACGGGCGATATTCAGGATAACTGGGAATCTGTAAAGAACCTGTTCCTCTCTCAGCTCGATAAGACGGCGTTCAGCGGCCCGTACTGCCACAACGACATTGACATGCTCATCGTCGGCATGCACGGCTCCAGCAACAACGAGTTCATCGGCAACATCGGCTCCTGCTCCGACCTCGAATACCGCTCGCACTTCGCACTGTGGGCCGTCATGGGCTCCCCGCTGATGATTGGCTGCGACGTGCGCAATATGACCGATGTGACGCTTGAAACGCTCGGCAACGAAGACCTCATCCGCATCAACCAGGATATCGAGTGCCGCGCGCCGTACTGCATCCGCCAGTGGAACAACCCGGAGAACGTCATGGCACTCGTAAAGCCCCTTTCCGACGGTTCTCTTGCCATCTGCTTCGTAAACTTCGGCGATAAAAAGAGCGAAATGTCCCTGCAGTTCTGGGATATGGGCATCTCTTATGCGGAGAACATCGGCCTCTCCTTCTACAACTGCTATACAAAGCAGGATGAGGGCAAGTTCGCCGAGCGCTACGTGGCGCAGGTGGAGCCGCATGACACCATGGTGTTCATTGCAAAGCCCGTGAAGCTGAAATAATGGCAAACTATAAAACCTGCCGCACCTGCGGCGCACCGCTCCACGATGACGACATCGCCATTTACCGCAAGCTCGTCTACCGCGGCGCGGAGGACTTTTTGTGCATACAGTGCCTTGCGGATTATTTCAAGTGCCCGAAAGAGGAAATCGAAAAGCGCATCCGCTATTACCGCGAAAGCGGCGTGTGCACGCTGTTCCGCTGATTCTATCCCGTAAATTAACACCGCCGGAGGATTTTTTTGCCTTCCGGCGGTTCGGCGTTTTCATTTATAAGAAATCCATTTCGCAAAAAGGAGATACCACTATGGCCGATACCATATCTGTCAGTATCATTATCACGTTTGCAGCAGAGCTGCTGTTTTCGCTTGCGCTGCCCATCCTTGCCCTTGTCATCTGGAAAAAGAAGGAGGGCACAGAGCTTCGCCCGGCGTGGATCGGCGCGGCGGCCTACTTTGTGTTCGGTATGGTGCTGGAGCAGCTCATCAATGCCGCTGTGCTCGGCACGGGCAGCTCCGCCGTTTCCGCGTTCCTGCTCGGCCACCCGTGGCTTTACGCCGTGTATGGCGGTCTTTCGGCTGGCATTCTGGAGGAGACCGCACGCTTTCTCGTATATAGAACGATGCTGAAGGACAGCGTGGGCCGCGAAAACGCTGTTACGTTCGGCGTCGGCTTCGGCGGGCTCGAGTGCATCATGGTGCTGGGTCTTACGGTGCTCTCTACGCTCATGATGTCCATCTCGTTCAATAACATGGGAGCAGAGGCGTTTGCCGCGCAGTATGCGAACTCGGAGTACCAGATCGTCCTTGAGACCATCGCGGAGATCAATGCCATCAGCCCTCTTGCCGGCGTGATGAACTGCGTGGAGCGCACTGCGGTGTTCGCACTGCAAATTGAGCTTTCCGTTTTGATGTTCGGCGTGGTGCGTTCGCAGAAATTCTGGCTGTACCCCGTCAGCATCCTGCTGCACGCGGTTGTTGGCTTCCTCGCAGCGCTGTATCAGACGAACGTGCTTACCTCCGTCTATCTTTTGGAGGTGCTGCTCGTTGTGTACGCCGTGGCGGTCTTCTTCCTCGCACGCAAGGTCTACGGTGAGCTGCCCATGGAAAAATCGCGCGAGCTTGACCATTTCGGCAGAGTGATTAAGCGCAAATGAGTTTAGAGGTTAAAGCCTGTGCCGCACTTACAGAGCCGGAGCGTGCAGAAATTCTCGCGCTGCAAAATGAAGTATACAGCGGCGAAAATCTAAAGAATACGGTCTGGCTGCAAACGGAAAGCCACTTTGACCGCACCGTACCGTGCTTTTATCTCGGTCGTGAAAACGATGCGCTCACTGCATTTTTGTCGCTGTTTCTGCCGACGCAGGAGGAGGCCGAGGTAACGGCGTTCACGAAGCAATCCGCGCGAAATTGCGGGCAATTCACGGCACTTTTGCACGCCGCCGCAAAGGAAATGCAGGTGCACGGCGTGCCTGATTTTTTGTTTGACCTCGAGCCGCAAAGCGAAACGGGAAAGGCGTACCTTAAAAAGCACTTTCCGAACGCCGTCCACAGCCACACGGAATATCGCATGACGTGCGAGCCGGCGGTTTTCCCACTGCCGGAAAACATAACCGTAAAGTGTGTGACGGGGGAGACGCTCGCGGACTATCTGTCCGTTTCCCTGCGCAAATATAAAAATTTTGAAGCCGCAAAAGAGATGCTCCTCGCCGAAAATCGCACGGCGTATGTGCTGTATGTAAACGGTGAGCCCATCGGCGTGTTTGACCTCGCGGGGGAAAAAACGGACGAAACGTTGTCCCTCTGCGGCGTGGCGGTAAAAGCCGGTGAGCGCGGCAGGGGCTACGGCAAACTCCTTATGCGCGCGGCGCTGACCGAAGCCAAAAACGCGGGCAAAGGCATCGAGCTCGACGTCGATTCCGAAAACCCGACCGCCTTAAATTTATACCGCTCTTTCGGCTTTGCGCCGACCTTTGAAGTGGAATACTGGCGTGTGCCCGTGCACGACTGCCTGTAAAAAATGACCCCCGCACTCTCGTGTGTTAACGAGAATGCGGGGGCGTTTAAATTTAACTTATTGCACAAAAAGCCGCACTTTTCCCGTGATGCCGCTCGCGGGCAGTGTCATATACGTCGAAAAGAAATCCTGCATACGCTGTGCAAGCGTGTTGCAGACAAACACTTCTACGTCGTTTTCGCCCGCCTTTACGGCTTCCGTAATATCCCAGCGGTACGGGCGGCAGATGCGTTGTCCCATGTCCTTGCCGTTTACGAACAGCTGTGCCGTTACGCCGACATTTTCAAATTCAAGCTCTACGTGCGCCGTATCGTTTATGTTGAGCTTTGTCTTATACCGCATTTCGCCGGAAAACTCCGTTTCACCGTTTTTGCCCGTGATGTTAAAAAGCTTCGAGTTTTTACGGAACGGCTTGAATTCCGTCTCCTTGCCCGTCTCACGCAGGTCAATGTCCCACAGCGTCTCAATCTCCGCCATATGCAGACCCTCGGATTTCTCCGGAAAGCCTGCCCATTCATCTTCCGTAGCGCCGCCGAAAATGAGGATCACCGATTGCTCCGCTTCAAGTGCGAGCTCGACTGTGCCGTCTGCCGTCTCGCCACGTGTATAGACACCGTTTAACAGATCCGTCGCGATGTATTTGCCGCTGACGGGCAGCGAAAGCGTCTCCTGTACCGCGTTCGGCGCTTCGTTGAAGACAAAGAAGCTTGTCGCTTCGCCGCGCGTGAACTTTGCAATGCGCAGCAGGTGCTCCTTTGCGTTATATTCGTGCGCGAGGCCGCTTTCTTTGATGTGCGCTGCAAGCTTTTGAAGCGGCACGATCTCGTTTTCACTGATATTCACGCAGTCCGGCGCGTAATCGACAAAGAATACCGGCACGCCTGCGTTTTTGAGCGCTTCGCAGATTTTTGCAAAGCGCTCCGGCAGCTTTCTGCACGCCGGCACGACGAGGTATTTGTACCCGCGCCCAAAGCGCCCGTTGTTCTTTTCCGCCGTCTCCAGATAATCGAGCGGCACGATGTCGTAGGAAATCTGCGCGTCATAACACGCTTTTGCAGGCTTTTGCGTCAGCATGGCGCTTGATTTGTCCATCCACTCGGCTTCCGCGTGGTATAAAATTGCGCCGGAGGCTTCCATCTCTGTGCCGTACAGATAGTGCGCCGCGCGGTTCACGTAGTGCATCAGCTGCGTGAAGCCCGCAAACTGCGGGTCGTTGCCGTCTGCGCCAAAGTGCGGCGGACAGTCGCGGTCGGGGAAGAAATCGTCAAATGCGTGCGGCACAAAGTGATTTACGCCGCGCACAAGCAGGAAGTCCATCAACCATTTCATGACGTTCGCGCCTTCTGCCCAACCGTATGCGCCGAACACCTCGCACATGGCGCGGCCGTTCATGTTCGGATTTTGCCGCGCGTGCGAAGCCGCAAGCTGCCCCAAAACGTAGTGGAAGAATTCGCCGTCCACCATGCCGCCCGAGACGAGCGCCGCCGTTTTGTAGTCGGCCATTCCGGGCATTACCTGGTGCAGCACAATGTCTATGCCACTCATGTCCTGCCCGTCGAGTCCGCGGAAGTAATGTCCCGCACTGCACCCAAGACGCGCGTGCGCGTTCATGTCTTCAATCAAATGCCCAATGTATTGCACACCGTGCGCACGGCACCAATCGCCGAGCGGATAGGAGAAATTCTCTTTCCAAAGCAACGTCACGGCGCCCATGTACGCAAGGCGAATTTCCGCGGTCAGCTCGTCATGTGCATACCACAAAATCGGCAGATAGAGCGTCGGCTCGTCGATGCCGTCTTTTGCCATGTGCACGGCGGCCGCGTCGCGCCACGGCAGCATCACGCCGGGTTGGCCAACCGAACGATTATAAATGCCGGTGTCGTACCCCGTCATGCCAAAGTGCGGCGCATCAAAGCCCGGCTCATCGGAGAAAAATCCCGCGAGCGTGTTGCCAAAATACTTTGCATAGTGGTCGTAATGCGGCTCGTACACGGCTTCAATGAGCTTGTGCACCGATTCTTTTGAGAGCATGTCGATATAGTATTTTTTGTTTTCTTCGCCGCTGAACGTCTCAAACACGAAAAATACGCGGTAAAGCCCTTCGGGCACACTGAAATATACGAATTTATCCTCCGACTGCACGTCAAGCTCAATCGGTTCGCCGGTCAGCTCTTCATCTTTGCCCGTGCGGCGGAACAGCACGGCGGAAACGAGCTTTTCCTCCGGCGTGTGCATTGGCACCAAGACGGACGCTTCCGCCATGGGCCCCATCACGTCCACATGCGATTCCCGCAGGAATTTTCGACGCAGGTTCAGGTCTTCGTGCTCTAAAATACCGTTTGCGTAGCCCGTCGGGAAATGCTTATCGTCGAGAATCCACACGCGCATGCCGCGCTTTTCGGCTTCCGCCAAAATAATGTCCATCGTCTTCCACCACGCGTCCTCGCAGAAGTGTTCATACGGGCGCGATTCCACACAAAATGCGCGGCAGCCGCTCTCATAGATCTTCTGCACGCGTGCGGGAATCTCCGCGTCGTGCCCGTCGTGCTGCCAGAAAAACGGCAGCAGGTAGTTTTCCGTTTTATTTTCCAATATACTTTTCAAAATTGGTTCCATTTCAATTCCCCCAAAAGAGTTTTACAAATAAAGCTGCATCGACGCCATCGCGTACACGGCGAGGTAATATAGGATCAGCGCACCGTTTTTCTGTGTGCCCGTAATGCCGCAGATGAAATCCCGCGCAACGAACAAGTCCGAAATGCAGAACGCCGCTGCGCCCAACGCGAACAGTATCCACTGCGTCGAGACAGCAAACGGCAATGTGCCCGCCATAGCTGTCATGAACGAAAGCACGAGCGGATACAGAACCATCGGGAGCAACATAGAGCCAAGCGAATGCAGATATTGCCGGAAAATCAGCGCAATGATGCCGTAAATAATCAAAGCCGCAACGACCGTGCCCCACCGAAACCCGCCGAGCTGTGCAATATACCCGATAAGCACAAGGTGCGCGAGTCCGAACGAGATCACGCCGAAGCGAAAATCGCGCTCGATGACAAAATCCGCGATGCAGCAGAATAAAAGCGCCAAAGCGAGCAGCCACGCGTTCGCCGAGCGATTAAACAACACGATGCCGAGCACCGCCGTGATGACCGCTACGAACGTTGCGCCGCACTTTGCGGCTGAGCGCCACATCGTGCTGCCGAACGAGCGCGTGGCATTATAGATGTAACAGAACGAGAGCATCATCGGCAATGAGATGAGTGGCCAAAGCACACGAAACACGCGCATAAAAACGCCTTCTTTTCCACAATTATAACAAACGTCCCCGCAAAATCAAGCAAAATAAAAGCCGTCGGCAGAGGATCGGCAAAATCCACTGTCGGCGGCGTGTTGACTTGTCAAATATTACCCATGAAAGCCGTAGTTGATGCACCAGAAGACGCACACAACGGCAAGCACGATGCACTGCACGATGAGCAAAGCACGGGAAATGGTGCGCTTATTGATGCCGGAGTTCGGGGAGAAGCTCCAAACGGCAGCCATGATAAGTCCCAAAACCGGAACGAGCTGGATGAGGAACATCATCACGCACTCGGAAACGGAAAGCGCAATGGTGTTTTCCGGCAGATATTCCACGGCGCGGCCGGGTCTGGAGGAAGCCTGCACAGCGTTATCATACAAAACCGGTGTTACGCCCTGGTTATAAACCGTTGCGCAGGGGGTCTCGATATCGGAACGAATTCTTTCCGGGTCTCTCGGCTGTATATTTTTTGTATAGGTTTCATTGAGCATCATAAAAGGTCTCCTCCTTATAAAACTGACGGTTCAAGTAAAAAAGTGTTTTTATCTCGCGGACATATTTCCGCATCTCTTTCTGTATACAGAATAACATGAAAAGGGCATTTTATCAAGTATTATCTAAAAAATTGTAAAGTTTATTGCGCTGCTTACGCTTTAAATGCTTAAATTGTTCACAGCATATACGCAATTTGTCCGTGCTACAAATACACTTTGCAACTTGATAAACCCGGTAATTCATGCTATTTTAAAATTGACCTTATTATACGGCAATTTTTGAGAAAGAAGGAAAAAATATGCAGCTTTGCAGTGTAAAAGCTCCATGCGAAGTCTGACCCCGGGCGGGCCCGCATGGAGCGTTTAGCCATGCCGAAAAGTTATGTGAAAGCGGAAAGCTTAGGAAGACGATGTCGATTGATTTAACGCCGGTCAGCGGCAAGGGAGCTTTCGTTCGAGACCCGTTAAGATACGGTGCGGTAGCAGTTTGTGAACGGCTTCGTATTAAAACTGCATAATCCTTTACGGGATAATTTGACAGGGATTCCAAAGTTGAGATTAAATATTGACAAAATGGTATGATATTGTTAAGATTACAAGCAAGGAAAGCGTTTGCGTACTAATTGCGCAAATTGTGCAATCAGCATGAATATGGTTAATATGAAAGGGGCGGCTATGCGACAAATA
>OIXV01003943.1_pt1 | contig 10515 bp, 7 predicted proteins | sample 1587771 | NCBI WGS metagenome assembly OIXV01 (sample SAMEA3888893, study PRJEB22519) | human gut metagenome | biome: human gut; feature: human-associated habitat; material: faeces | place: Denmark | collected 2010
TGATGATCCTGCGGCGCACATCTGACACGGGGCGCTACATCCGGTGGGCGTGGAACAAGGATCATGCCCACCCCATCGACGAAGAAGAGCTTCGCCTGTTCCTCTGCGATGAACACTACGGTGATATGACCGATGAGCAAAGAGCCGTTGCCCGTCGGTGCCGGGACGAGATGCGGAGGGTCTATGCGGAGCTGTGCGTGCGTTTACTGCAAAGTGGGATCATGCTGGAGTGTGGCATGGTGCCGGACATCAGTACCTACCGTAGCGTGTTCTGCCCGGAAGGGGGTGATGCACCGTGGATGCTTGACCGGGCGGGATGACCGAAAATCGGACCGATTTGCCGCCGACGAAAGAAAAGCAGGAGAAAGGACCGGGGTCGTAAACGCCTCGGTCCGTCCCACAAATGCCCGCAGTGCGGGCATTTTCAAGGGTTTGTGACCGGGGACAGAGGAACGCTCCTTTCGGGAGTTTGTACCCTGTGGAACGCTCCAAGTTCCAGCTTCCTCAGTGTTTTCAAGGGTTTCCGCCGACGCTCTACCGGCCCCATGCCCCGATTTTGATCCAATTTACACCTAATTTGCACTTCAAAACGCAGAAAAAGAATTGAGAAAAGCAATAGCTATTTCCGCAAAAGTGTGGTAGTTGTTTGTGTTACAAAAAGAAAACGAATCCAAAGGAAGTGAAATACATGGCAAAACGAAGACCGGCCGGTGACGGCATGGTGCGCAGGCGAGAGGACGGACGCTGGGAGGGTCGCATCGTCATCGGCCACCGGGAAAACGGCGAGCCGCTGTTCCGTCATGTGTATGCCAAGACGCAAAAGGCTCTGCTGGACAAGCTGCACCAGAACATCGAGTGCTACCGCGATGTGGAGCTGACCGAGGACAGCTGGATGACGCTGGGCCAGTGGCTGGATCGATGGCTCACGGAGTACAAGGCGGGTACGGTGCGGCCCGGTACCCTCGAGGGCTACCACCGCTACATCGAATACTACATCAAGCCGCAGCTGGGCGACAAGCAGATCTCCCTCCTCTCCCAGCAGGACATCCAGCGGATGTACCGCCGCCTGAAAACGGAGGGGCGCATCCGCGAGCACCCCGAGATGGGGCATCAGCTCTCCGACTCCATGGTGCGCCACATTCACTCCACCCTCCACGCCGCGCTGAAGGACGCGGTGCAGGCACACGTCATTTCCAGAAATCCCACCGAAGGTACAACGGCGCCCAAACCCAACTACAAGCCCAAGCGCATCCTGACCGGCGAGGAGCTGGATGCTTTCCGCGCGGTGGTGGAGCAGGACGAGGTGTGGTGGGACTTCTTCCAGACGGAGCTGATGACCGGCCTGCGCCGCGGCGAGATCTGCGGTCTGCAATGGAGCGACTTCGACGAGGAGAGCGGCATGCTGAAGGTGTGCCGCACCCTCCACGGCCAGCGGAAGGGCGAGTACACCGTCGGCGAAACCAAAACCGAGACGGGAACGCGCACGATTGTCCTGCCGCCGAGCACTGCGGAACTTCTGCGGAAGCGAAAAGAAACGGCAGTCAGCGAATGGATATTCCCGAATATCTATGAACCCGAAAAACCGATGCACCCCGACTATGCTTACCACCGATTAAAAACACTGTTAAAACAGGCGGAGCTTCCGCTGATTCGGTTCCACGATCTGCGCCACCCGTATGTCAAGCTCACGACAAAAAAATTTGCAACTTTTTTTGAAAATTTCCGGGCAACCGCATAGCTGCCCGTAGCTGTTCCATACGGCGTTCATGGCTCATGCCTCCTTTCACGGTTCCGCAGTTGCTAAGAAGTCCTGCGTAACATATTCAATCTCAATCCGGTCTCCCGGAAAGATATAGACCTTATTGATAAGCCGGTCAATCAGGGCTTGCGTCAGAGTGCCGGCACTGTCTACTTCCTGAACGATTTCACGCTGTTTCAGTCTTGCTTCGTAATCGCTTTGTATCTGTTTGGTCTGTGCGGTAATAGCGGCATGGACATTCTTTGCCTGCACCAGTTCCGCGTCATATACCGCTTTCCGCTCCCTGTAGGTTTCCAGGTCAATCTCTCCAAGCGCATACTGTTCATAGAGCTGCCGTTTACTGTCCTGGATAGAGTGCAGCTTATCTTCATGCTCGGCCTGCTGAACCGTCTGCAAATCCAGCTTGTCTTTGCTGCTGTCAATTCCCAGCGCCGGACACATCTGCGCCCGGATTATCTCAAAAACCGCCTGCTCCAGATCAACCATTTTTACCCTTACCCCGTGACAAGGAAGATTTTCTGCCACTTCGGAATGACGGCAGTAAAACCAGACATCATTTCTGAGTGACATGGCATGGTCGCAACATCCACAGAATACCTTTCCACGGAGAAGGTAGTCACGCTGCTTTTTATTGGGAAGGGAGAACCGCTTAATTGAAGCATTGGCTTTCTCAAACAGTTTCTTGCTTACGATTGCCTGGTGGTGATCCGGGATTTTGAACCACTCGCTTTCATCCTTCAATTTCATGCGGCGGCTGCCAATCTCCTGTACCTTGCGCTTACCGATCACATAGGTGCCGATATACCGTTGGTCCGCCAGCATCCGCAGCACCGTTGAACTGTTCCAGACGCCATGCGTTCGGGAAACATTGTAGTGATCTTTGCCTTTATTCCTCCGGTATTCTCCAGGCGTAGGAATCTTCATGGCGTACAGTTTCCTCGTGATCTCTGCGGCGGTATTGCCGTCGGCTGCCCATTCAAATATCTGCCGGACAATTTCTGACACTTCCTCGTCCGGTTCCATACGCCCGTCTGCGCTCTTACGGTAGCCATAAGGACAAATGACGCTTTGATACTCGCCCCGGCGCATCTTTGCGTATTTGGCGCTTTTCGTTTTCATGGACATATCCCGGCTGTAACACTCACTGATAAGATACTTAAAGGCAATGTCAATCCCTCCGGTATCTCCTTTGAAATTGGCGGTATCAAAATCGTCGCTGACAGAAATAAACCGGGTATGGTAAAGCGGAAACACTCGCTCAATGAAATAGCCGGTCTCAATGCTGTTGCGGCCAAACCGTGAAAGGTCCTTCACAATGATACAGTCAATTTTCCCGGCCTGCACCATTGTCAAAAGCTCCTGTACCGCGGGACGTTCAAAGTTGGTTCCTGTATGGCCGTTATCAACAAATTCCAGGACTTCGCTGTTATCCCATTCCTGCAGCGACATGGCCTTTTCCAGAAGGAGCAGCTTTTGGTTGGGAATACTCAAACTTTCCGTCTTGAAGTCCTCCACAGACAGGCGGATATAAAGGGCAATCACATATTTCTGCTTCATTTTACCGCCTCCCCCTGAAATTCACTCTTAAACCGGAAAAAAACACGGATATTCCGCTCATGGTCGATCTCAATCCGCTCAATCAGCCGTTCAATCAGTTCCGCCGTCAATACATGGTCCTGAGCCAGTGATTTTGCGTCTTTTTCCATTGCACGGTAGCGTACAAGCTGGTCATCCAGGGCATCCATATCTTTTTCAAGCGCCTCAATATCGCCGGAAAGGACAGTGATAGATTCCTCATAACCTGCTTTCAGTTCAAAATATTCATCGCTGGTTAAAATGCCCTGTACGAAGTTTTCATACAGCCCCCGGATTAAACGCCGCTGTTTCTCTATTTCCTGCCGTTTGGCAGACATTTGGGATTTCAGCCCGTCTTTTTTCTGTTTCTGCCTTGCCTCCAACTGAAAGAGAGGAAGGGACATACCCAAAGCAACGGACAGCTCTTTTTCTAAAATAGTGGTGACGGTTGCAATCAGCTCTGTCTCCTGCATCATCACGCCTTTGCAGGTATCTTTCGCCACACGGCTGTTCGTGAGGCAATGGAACCAGTAAATATCCGGGCCTTTTTTACGTTCCGCCCGTTGCCGGTGGAGGCTCCTGCCACAGTCGGCGCAGAATACCTTACCCTTGAAAACATTCGGGGTATAGGGGCGTTTGGGGACCGCCCGGCTTTCCTCGCAGACCTGTTTCCGGTATTCCTGTACCGCAGTAAAGAGTTCATGGCTGATAATCGGCTCATGGGTGCGTCTGGCAATAATCAGGTTGTCATCGTCAGCCTTGACCTGCTGGTGGTCCACCATCTTTGTTTTGCCCTGCACCAGATCGCCGGTATAAACTTCGCTTTCTAAAATCTTCATTACCGTGCGGGTCTGCCATTTGCCGCTCCCAATCAGGCCGGGGCTGGTGATTTCACCGGTGGATTTTTTGTAGTGGCTTGGCGCCGCAATCCCCATTTCATTGAGGTTACGGACGATACGGTTCAACGCTACGCGCTCATAAGCCCATTCAAAAATCTGTTTCACGACAGGAGCCGTATTCTCATCGATCAGCAGCTTGTGGCAGTTATCCGGGTCTTTCCGGTAGCCATAGGGTGCCCGTGCGCCAATATAATCGCCGTCTTTCATGGCCTGTCTTGCCTGTGCCTTGATCTTTCTTCCAATATCCAGAGAATAGGCTTCATTTATCATATTCTTCAGGGGAAGCATAATGCCGCCGTGAAGGTTGCCGGGGTCCGCCGTGTCAAACTGGTCCGTGACCGCAATAAAACGGACATTATGCGCATAAAAATACTGCTCAATATAATAGCCGGTATCAATAGAATTGCGTCCAAGCCGGGAAAGGTCTTTAACGATCACACAGTTGATATGGCCCGCTTCAATATCAGAGAGCATCTGCTGAAATCCGGGGCGGTGGAAATTTGTACCCGTCAGTCCATTGTCGATGTATGTGTCATAGACTACAAAATCCGGTTTGTCCGCCAGAAAATCATTCAGCACCAGCTTTTGGTTCTCCACGGAGCAGCCCCGTTTCTTGTTATCCTCCACGGAAAGCCGGATATACAGTGCCACATATACATATAAGGACGGCGCCGGCATGGGAGATTCCGTCTGTTTCCTGCTTTTTCTTGCCATTTAGCCTGCCTTCCTTTCTGCGGCCTGTTCCGCGATTTGCTCCGCCAGTGCGACGGCTTTTTTATATTCATCCTGATAGTTAAATTCAATATGCAGCTCGTCCTTGCCGATTACCCGGATACTGCGGATAAGCTGCATGACCGCACGGCGGTCAATTTCTTCCATTGTGGAGAACTGCATGAAATGGTTGATCCAGCGGTTCCGCTCGCTGCGGTTCTCCAGTACATCCGTCAGGCGTTCTTCCCATTCGTCAATCGCCTTTTGCAGAAGTTCAATGTCGGCATTGTATTTCCGCTTATAGGAAAGATATTCTTCTTTGGTGAGAATCCCGCTTACCAGGTTCTCATAGAGCTTTGTCTTGAATCCCTCGATCTGCGCCCGCTGCCTTTCGTTTGCCTTGATCTGCGCGGTATATTCCTGAACCAGTTCCCGGTTGATCCGCTCCTGACTAATACTGGACAGCAGAGCATCCAGGGAAGCTACATTTTCAATATGGCCTTTCAAGCTGTCCTGCACACACTCGATCAAGTCTGTTTCCTTTAACATGACAGAGGAAGTACAGCCATTTTTCTTTCCGGTCGGGCAATAGTAGTAGTGGTATTCCTTGTCCTTGTAACGGTTCGTCTTGCGGGTCATGCGGCAACCGCAGCACCCGCAGATTAAAATGCCGGAGAACAGGTAGACCTTATCTGACTTTGGAGAGGTGCGGGTATCAATCCTTCGGAGCCTCTGCACCAGATCAAAATCATGTTTCTGGATAATTGCCTCGTGGGTACCCTCCACACGGACCCATTCGGAGGAAGGCTTGTCCTCACGCTCTTTCAGCTTGAAGTGGGGCGTCGTCTGCTTTCCCTGTACCAGCGTTCCGGTGTAGGTTTCATCCTGCAAAATACGGATAATGGTAGTCGCAGACCATTTACAGTCCTTGCGATCCGTATAGCCGCCTTTTGCATGGGGCATCCCGTGATTGCGTTTATATGCCAGTGGGGAAAGTATGCCCATCCGGTTCAGTTCATCCGCAATATGGGAAGCGCTAAACCCTTCCAGACGCTTTCTGAAAATATCCCGCACCACACCCGCCGCATATTCGTCAACTTCCAGACTTTTATGCTTATCGCCGGTTTTTACATAACCGTAAATGGTAAAGGCTCCGACAAAATCACCGCTGCGGCGTTTCACATCCAGGGCGCTCCGGGTCTTTACAGAAATATCCCGGCTGTATGCCTCATTCATAATATTTTTGACAGAGACGGTAAGGTCATCGGCAGCATCGGTTTCCGTGTCCACGTTATCATTGATGGCGATAAAACGGACGCCGTAAGCCGGGAACACCCGGCGCATATAACGGCCAGTTTCTATGTATTCGCGTCCCAGGCGGGAAAGGTCTTTTACAATTACGCAGTTGGCCTCGCCCTGCTCGATCATCCGCATCATTTCCTGGAAGGCCGGACGGTCAAAAAGAACGCCGCTGTAGCCGTCGTCAATCTTTTCCGCAACAACCTCAATTTCCGGATGCCTGGCAATGTAGTCGTCGATCAGCCGCCGCTGGTTGGCAACGCTGTCGCTTTCCACTGATTTGTCATCCGTATAAGAAAGACGGATGTACTTAATGGTCTTGTAAACCTGCATAAAAAAACACTCCTTTCTTTGCGCAGAAAAATCCCCGCAATTCAAGAAGTGTGGCTATGCCGTATTCAATTCCTTTTCCGATTTCTATTCTACCACGACCTCGCGGGAAAGTCAGCCCCTTACTGAAAAATATCCGGCTTACCGCAGGATTCCTTTGATACATTCCTCCAGCGTGGCGCCGCCGGAAGCAAAACTGGCGTGGACGGTAAACTGTCCGCACTTGAAACGGTAAGGGTTTTTGATCTGGCGCACAAATTCAGCAATCCGTTCCTCGCGGGAAAGCTCCTTATCTACGGTGACATCCCGAATGTCTACCAATGAACCGTTTCCGGCAGCAATAATATTCTCCATGTTACCAACTCCTTCCTAAAATTTACTGGTCTATCAAAACCACATGAATAAGCTGGACCTGCCCTACAAACAGAAACAGGTCCGGCCCATTGTATCTGATTTCGATTTTGATTCCCGTATTTGCCACGCCCCCCGGCAGCTCTGTCTACACAAAGCGGGGCTGCTATAGGCTGCGGCCAGCTTTACCGCATCATAGCCCCGCAGATGCCGCCGCTTTGCCAGAGCAAGCGCACACCGCAGGGACTTCCCTTCAAGTCTGTGAGGGATTGTGAAAAAGTACCATTATGATCTGTGCCGTCATCGCGCCCGGCCTGCCACAGCCAGGTCAATGAGTTGCGTTGATCGCTCGGACAGCCTGATTCATCACCTCCCTGGCTGCCTGTCTTTGCGCCGCCCCATTTGCCGCTCGGAACACAGAATGACGTACCTATAGCAACGTATATTCAGTTGTCAAGGAGCAACGAGGGGCGTGGCAGTTATGACATTTTTATAGCTGGGGCGGACCGGAGCATGTGCTGCACGGCCACACCCATCGGGCTTGTCCCGCCGAATATGTCCCTCTATTATTCATTTCATTTTTGGGGCTTATTTTCGGGGTCTCACTCCATTTCTTCTAAAATTTTTTTCAGGCGGCGGAGTCCGCGCTGGATTCCTTCATGCACTGAACTAACAGCAGAGCCTTCGCTTTTAGCAATCTCTGATAAGCTCATTCCGAGCAGAAAATGTGAAGAAATCCGATTGCGCTGTTTCTCTGGCAAAGAAGCCAGAGCTTTATACAGCTTCGCATTTTCTTCTTTCTGCTCAAAAATATCAGCAGGTGTCAGGACAATTACCAGTGCGTCCCGCTCAACATTTGCATCATAGTCCAGCGAAAAATATGCCTTATGCCGGTATGTACGCAAAATATAAGCTGCCTCGTTCAGCCTATACTCATGGAGCAGGTCAGCCACTTCATCCGGTACTTCCACAATAGTGTCTGTTGTATAAAACGGGTAGTAATCCCGCAGATTGATCTCTTTCATGGGTTATCCTCCAATTTCGATTTTTAGTTGATAGGCAAAATCGAAATCAGAGGGTGGGGAACGGCAGCGTATAATCCCGCTGTCATTTGTTGTCCTTTTTATTAGACGGCTATGTCTCTGCTTTTGACCGGGGACGTAAAGTATGCAATATTTGTTATTTTGTGAAAGTGAATAAAATAAACTGGCTTTTCTGTCGAATAGAAAAGTGCCGCAATTTCCCAAAGAAATGCGGCACTTTTAATAAAACATATTACATTTTTGCTTAGCCATTGACAGTTTGATTTTATCCGCTGTTCCGTTCCAATTCCCCCTATCAGAGAGAAAGTGACACAACACCTCACTTATTCACATATGTTTTGTCAATAGGGAGATTATATTGTATAAAACAGTAGAACAACCGTAGATTAACAGTAGAAACGGCATAATATATCGCAAGTTGCGACAGGATATAGGGGCAGAAAGTCGCATAAAATCAGACCTGGCCGGAATTTGGACAATCTTATTGGAAAAGCAGCGGCCTGATTTCTCAAGCCGCTGCTCCTTAAACCATACTATTTAGATTCCATGTCAAAACAATATCCGACCTCCCGGACACATCGTATCGTAAAGGATGTATCCGGCGCTGCTTCATATAGCTTTTCCCGCAGATTGCGGATATGGCACCCTATGGTATTACTTTCATTGCCGAGTAGTTCCTCGCCCCATATCCTTTGATAAATCTGTTCATAGGTAAGGACACGGCCTTTATTTGCCACCAGCAGACATAGTAGGTCATATTCCTTTGCAGTCAGATTGATTTCCCGGCGGTTCCGGTATATCTTGCGACGATCCGGGTATATTTCCAGTCCCGGAAGGGATAACACATCTTCCTCATTAAAACGCAACTGTTCAAAGACGGAATGATGTTTCAATACAGCCATCACTTCGTCAAAGACCGACGAATCCTGGTCATTGAATTCTATCACTAAAATGCGTCCGATGGTATCACCCCTTTCAAAGAAAGGCGGTGGCAGGTTTTGCCCCGCCACCACCAAATTGTCGTTTTATTCAGACTTTTTCTTTTTCCTCTTGCCAATGTAAATGGTTGTTATTATGCCGCCGCAGGATACGAACAGCAATGCAAACCAAAGAACCATATGGCTGTTATCACCAGTCTGCGGAGATTTGGTATCATCAGTCAGTTTGGCAATCACGGTTGCGGCCTTCGTGATTTCATTCTTTGCATCCGCATCCGAGAAATACTTGCCGCAGTCCTCGCAATACCAATACTCAATATTTCCCTCCGCGTTTTTCGTCGCCGCCTTCGCTTTGATGTGCTTGAGGTCGGTATGGTTGTTGGCGTTGATCTCACCATAGGCTGTACCGCAAACCTCACACTTTGCTTTTTCGGTACAGGTAGCCGTACCGCCAGTATGTCCGTCATTGACAGTCACGGTCATTTCAGCCTTGTTTCCTGCCTTGTCGGTTACAACAATGGTCTGTTTGCCATCAGCCGGCGAAAGAGTAAATTTCCCGTCCGTGAGGGTAACAGCCGTTCCGTCCATGGTGACGCTGTCAACATACTTTTCATTAATCGTAACCGTCTGCGCTTCACAATAGGTCTTGCCGTCTATAATGCCGGAAATCAAAGGATCAACATTATCCAGCACAACGCCGTTGGAATTGATATAGCAGGTGTTACCGGAGCTATCGGTCAGCTTTGCGTAGATCACATATTCGTTATTCGGTTCAATGTAAAACGCACCCGTGTATGCAGTAAATACGCTGGCGTTCAGTTCGTCAACGGTAAGCTCCTTGTCGCTTAACAAATAGGTAATGGTAACATTATCACCGCTGTTGTCGCTTGCCGTGATCGTCACTTTCTGTGTATCCTTAAAGAACAAACCAAAGGTAATGTTGTTAAAGAACGTATTCCATTTGCTTTTGTCAACCGTAATTTCGCCTGTCGGGCAGGTAACATCTTTCCACTTTGCGTAGAGCGTCAGGCTCTCGGTGACGGCGGTGGTGAAATCATACTCTGTGGTGCAACCCGCTTCAGTGTACCAGCCGCCAAAGGTGTAGCCTTCGTAGGTGGGAGCAGTGGGTTCGGTTACCGTGCCGCCGTGGCTGACGGCCTGGCTGTCTACCTTGCTTCCGCCCTGGCTGTCAAAGGTGACCGTGTAAGTATTCAGCGTCCACTTTGCATAAAACTCTTTTTTGCCTGTGTCGGTGGCGCTGATCTCCGTGACAGGGGAACCGGAAAAATTCTCGTCCTCATACCAGCCCTCAAAGGTGTAGCCCTCGCGGGTTATATCATCTGCCGTCGGCAGGGTTGCCCCTGTGCCGTAGGTGTATTCGGTCACATCCTTGCCGTTGGCAATGGTGCCGTCATTGAGGTGAAGCGTGACCGTGTAGGTATCGGGCGTCCATTGTGCCGTCAGAGTGGTAACGCCTGCCGGAACGCTGTCGCCGGGGGCGTAAAGGTTGCCGTCACTGTCCTGCCATTGCACACTATATCCAACCTGCGGCGCAGTCAGACCGTCGGACGCAGGAGCGGTAAAGGCCGCGCCGTTCTTGACAATGATCT
>OIXV01003949.1_pt1 | contig 10506 bp, 8 predicted proteins | sample 1587771 | NCBI WGS metagenome assembly OIXV01 (sample SAMEA3888893, study PRJEB22519) | human gut metagenome | biome: human gut; feature: human-associated habitat; material: faeces | place: Denmark | collected 2010
GGGGTGGTATCTACGGAGCGATATTATATGGCAAAAACAAAATCCTATGCCGGAAAGCTGCAAAGACCGCCCGACCCGCTGCTATGAACATATCTTCCTGCTTTCAAAGGAAAAGAAATATTACTATGACGCTGCCGCCATTGCAGAACCCTTAGCACCTACTACCGCAGAACGGTATCGCAGAGCGCGCAGCACCAACAGCAAATACACACAGGAAATACCCGGACAAGGAAAGGTGCAGGGACTAAACCGACCGCGGGACGGTGGCTACTATGACGACGCGCTCATGCCGACCACGCGGAACAAGCGGGACGTGTGGCTGATTAACACTGTCCCATATAAAGGGGCGCATTTTGCAGCTTTTCCCCCGAAATTAGCGGAAACCTGTATCTTGGCGGGCTGTCCCAAAGGTGGGATTGTCATAGACCCGTTTTTCGGAAGCGGAACCACAGGATTTGCAGCAAAAAGCCTTGACCGCCATTATATCGGGATTGAATTAAATGCAGAATATTGCGCCCTTGCGAGGGCGCGGATTGGAGGTGCAGGACTATCAAGCAATTAAAACCACGCGATAAAATCACACAGAAAATGACCCGCGACGGGCTTATCGAGGTAAACGAAACACAGCAGACCGCCGAGCGTATCAGCAGCCGGGAAGCAGACAGCGACTTTTCACAGCCGGACAGTGCCGCAGCGGAACGCGTCATAGAACATCTTGACGCAGCACATACCCGAAAAGCAAACAAAAAGGAAGTCAAAAAAGAGCAGGAAGCTACTGCTTTGCGTACTTCCACTTCCCGCTTACAGTTTACCGAGGAAGAACGGGCAACGCCGGAACTGGAAACTTACATCAAAAAATCGGAAAAAGCCGCTGACCGACTGGACGCAGCAAAGGCAGCTATCCCAAAGCAAAAGAAACTGGTTAAGGAGCGCACCTTTGACGAAGCCGCAGGAAAGGCAAAGACCCGCCTGCACTTTGAGGAACAGGAAAAGCCGATACCCGGCGGCAAAGCCCACAGCAACCCGTTATCCCGCCCCGCGCAGGAAGCGGGTATTTTTGTTCACAACAAAATCCACAGCGTCGAGAAAGACAATTCCGGCGCGGAGGGCGCGCACAAATCGGAGGAACTTGCCGAGCGCGGCGCAAGGTACGGGACAAGGAAATTCAAACAGGGCTACCGCAGCCATAAGCTGAAACCCTACCGGGAAGCAGCAAAGGCAGAAAAGGCAGCGTTCAAGGCAAATGTGAACTTCCAGTATCACAAAGTCTTGCAGGAAAATCCTCAGCTTACAAGCAATCCCTTTTCCCGGTTTATGCAGAAACAAAAAATCAAACGCCAGTATGCAAAAACTGTAAAGAAAGGCGGTGCAGCCACCGCCAAAGCAACCGCCGGAGCGTCACAGACAGCAGCAAAGAAAGCGGCTGCCTTTGTAGGGCGACACCCGGCGGGCGTGATAATCGCTATCGCCGCGCTGCTTCTGTTCATCATGGTATCAGTAGGGCTTTCCTCTTGTGGGGCAATGTTTTCCGGCAGCATGAACAGCGTGTTAGGGACTTCCTACACGTCCGAGGACAGCGACCTTGTGGCAACGGAACAGAGCTATGCTGCAATGGAAAACGAACTGCAAAGTGAGATTGACAATATCGAAACCACCCACAGCGGCTATGATGAATACCGCTATGACCTTGACACTATCGGGCATAACCCACACGAACTTGCGTCTTATCTGACCGCCCTTTTACAGAGCTACACCCCACAGAGCGCACAGGCAGAGCTAAAACGGCTGTTCGGCTTACAGTACACCTTGACGCTGACGGAAGAAATCGAGATACGCACCACCACCGACGAGGAGGGCAACGAGGAAGAATACGAATACCGTATCTTGAACGTGAAGCTGACAAACAAGCCGATTGCTTCCCTTGCGGAAGAACTGCTGAACCCACAGCAGTTTGAAATGTTCAAAGTGTACTTACAGACACAGGGCAACAAACCGTTGATTTTTGGCGGCGGCTCTCCCGACGGCAGCCCCTCCGAGGATTTAAGCGGCGTGGAGTTTGTAAACGGCACACGTCCCGGAAACCCGGAGTTTATGGAGCTTGCAAAACAGCAAGTCGGAAACGTGGGCGGTTATCCCTATTGGAGTTGGTATGGCTTTAACAGCCGCGTGGAATGGTGCGCCTGCTTTGTGTCATGGTGCTACAATCAAGCCGGAAAAAGCGAACCCCGCTTTGCAGGCTGCGAATGGCAGGGCGTTCCTTGGTTCCAGTCAAGGGGACAATGGGGCGCGCGGGGCTATGAGAATATCGCACCGGGCGACGCTATCTTTTTCGATTGGGATTTAGACGGTGTTGCAGACCATGTGGGGCTTGTGCTTGGCAGGGACGGAAGCCGCGTCTATACCGTTGAGGGCAATTCCGGCGACGCCTGCAAGATAAAGAGCTATGACCTTAACTATCAATGTATCAAAGGCTATGGGCTGATGAACTGGTAAAGCAGCCCCAAAAAGAAAGGAGAAATGACCTATGGCAAACAATAAAATCGACCGTATCAATAAGGAAATCGCAAAGACCCGCGAGAAAATCACAGAGTATCAGAACAAGTTAAAAGGACTGGAAGCGCAGAAAACCGAAGCGGAAAACCTTGAAATCGTGCAGCTTGTACGAGCTATGCGTCTGACCCCGCAGGAACTGAACGCTATGCTGTCCGGCAGCGGTATTCCCGGCATGAACGCCGCACACGCTACCGAAGCGGCAGACTACGAAGAACAGGAGGAAAATGCAGATGAAGAATAAACTGAAAAAGACCATGACTGCCCTTTGTGCCGCCCTTATCCTTATGGGCGGTTTTTCTGTCCCTGCCTATGCACAGGGCGCAGCCACAGAGCCGCCCGCAGGGGACGCGACCAACGACAGCAACGTAGTTGTGGAGGAAAAAGAGGAAACGCCGCCCCTTACCCCAAAGGGAAACGCAACACTGGTTGACGATTACGGCGGCAATAAGCAGCTTATCACTGTTACCACCAAAGGCGGCAACTATTTCTATATCCTCATTGACCGCGCCGCCGAGGGCGAACAGACCGTACATTTCCTAAATCAAGTGGACGAAGCCGACCTTATGGCACTGACCGAAAACGGCGAAGCTGCCAAAAAGCCGGAAATCTGTAACTGTACGGAGAAATGCGAAGCCGGAAAGGTAAACACGTCCTGCCCGGTATGTGTTACCAGTATGACAGGCTGCACAGGCAAAGAACCTACCCCAACACCAACCGAGCAGCCGGAAGAACCGAAAGGAAAAGGCGGCAATCCCGGTGTGGTGCTTGCCTTAGTCCTCTTTGCCCTGCTTGGTGGCGGCGCAGCGTTCTACTACTTTAAGTTTCTAAAGCCGAAGCAGAATGTAAAGGGCGATACCGACCTTGAAGATTTTGAATTTGAGGACTACGACGAGGACGAGCCGGAAGCAGATACCGGGGAAACTCCCGAAGATGAAGAAACGGAGGAAGAAACCCTATGACCCTGTTTACCGACAATCCCTTTGAAAAGATGATGATACAGAAACCGAACGGGCGGCGTGATAATGCTCCGCCTGTTCCTTATCCCCCGGCTTGCGCTTCCTGCCCTTACAAGGGACAGTCCCCTTGTGTTGGGTATTGCATTAGAAAGATTGAAGCAAAACGACAGCCGGAACGATAAAAAGATGTACTTTCGATATGGAATATGATATAATTGTTCCAACCATAGGAAATGATAGAGTTAAACAAATTTTTAGAGTAAGCAAAGGAGATAAAAATATGTTACCCATTTCTGATATTCTTATTCGCTCAATAAGTGGATATGTGTTTATAGTTCCAGTTTTTATATTGTATTTCTTATACCTTAAAAAATCAGGAAGAAAGCAAAGCCTTCTCCATATTACTGCTGTATTTTTATTCTATTATTATCTTTTCGGGATTTTGACCGTAACAGGTATTGGTTATACAAGCACAATATCATTTCGTCCGAGGATTTCTCTGATTCCGTTTCTCGGTATGATAAGTGGACCAATAGATACCATACTGAATGTTGTTTTATTTGTTCCTTTTGGATTTTTTCTGCCGTTGCTGTATAAGAAATATCATCACATAAAGACTGTTGTATTAACTGGTTTTCTGTTCTCTTTATCTGTTGAAATTGTTCAGATGTTTGGTTGGGGTTCAACAGATATAAATGACCTTATTACAAATACAGTTGGAGTCTGTTTAGGATATTTGGTTTATTATTTGCTATCAAAAGTCTTGCCTAATAATTTAAGAAAACAATTTCAATCTGAGAATGTCAATGATATGGTCGAAGTGCCTTTGTTTGCAATTTACACATTTATAATCATGGTTACAGTTCAACCTTGGGTAATCCATAGTTTACTCAATATTGGATAAATTTTAGTTTTGTCAAATCATTTTACTATTTCATATCGCACAATTTTATACAATCACTTGTAGGAGCAATCGAAAAATCGGTTGCTCTTTTCTTTTACCCGAAAGGAGGATTTTTATTTGATTTTAGTTATCGCAGAAAAGCCCAGTGTGGCGCAGACAATCGCTGCCGTACTTGGGGCAAAGGAAAAGAAAGACGGATTTCTCACAGGAAGCGGCTATATCGTTTCTTGGTGTGTGGGACATTTGGTAGGGCTTGCGGAAGCTGCCGCTTACGGGGAGCAGTATAAAAAGTGGAGCTATGACAGCTTACCGATTTTGCCGCAGGAATGGAAATACACCGTTTCCGCTGACAAGGAAAAGCAATTCAAAACCTTAAAGGAGCTTATGCACCGGGCAGACGTTTCCGAAGTCGTCAATGCCTGCGACGCAGGGCGCGAGGGAGAACTCATTTTCCGTTTTGTCTATGAAATGGCAGGCTGCAAGAAACCTATGCGCCGCCTTTGGATTTCTTCTATGGAGGACAGCGCAATCAAAGAGGGCTTTTCCTGTCTGAAGAACGGCAGGGATTATGACCCTCTCTTTGCTTCCGCATTATGCAGGGCAAAAGCAGACTGGCTAATCGGTATCAATGCCACCCGCCTTTTTTCTGTCCTTTACAATCATACCTTGAACGTGGGGCGCGTACAGACCCCGACCTTAAAAATGCTTGTTGACCGGGACGCAGCGATTACCACTTTCAAGAAAGAAAAATACTACCATGTACGCCTTGCATTATCCGGCGCGGAAGCTGCAAGTGAACGAATTTCAAATAAGGCAGAAGCCGACGCATTAAAAACGACTTGCGAAGCGTCGCGGGCAGTATGTACTTCCCTTGTGAAAGAGAAAAAGACCGCAGCTCCGCCGAAGCTCTTTGACCTTACTTCTTTACAGAGGGAAGCAAACCGCCTGTTCGGATATACGGCAAAACAGACCCTTGACCTTGCACAAGCCTTGTATGAAAAGCGTTTGCTTACTTATCCGAGAACAGACAGCGCATTTCTGACCGACGACATGGGCGACACAGCGGCGGGCATTATCAAGCTGCTTTGTGGGAAGTTTTCCTTTATGGCGGGAAAAGACTTCACGCCGGAACTTGGAAAGGTGCTGAACAGTAAAAAGGTATCAGACCACCATGCCATTATCCCAACTATGGAGCTTGCAAAGACCGACCTTGCCGCGCTGCCGGAAAGCGAAAGGAATATCCTTACCCTTTCCGGGGCGCGTCTACTTATGGCGACCGCTGCACCGCATACCTTTGAAGCGGTTACGGCAGTCTTTGAATGTGCCGGACAGTCCTTTACCGCAAGGGGAAAAACGGTGCTGTCCGACGGGTGGAAAGAGATTGACCGAAGATACAGGGCAGCCTTAAAGAACAAGCCCGAAACGGACGACGCAGACAGCGACACAGAAAAGACCCTGCCGCCGTTTACCGAGGGACAAACCTTTGACAATCCGGCTGCAACGGTAACGGAGCATGACACAACACCGCCAAAGCCCCACAACGAAGCGTCGCTCCTTTCTGCTATGGAACGCGCCGGAAGTGAGGACACCGACCCGGACGCAGAACGCAAAGGGCTTGGAACTCCCGCCACCCGCGCCGCTGTCATTGAAAAACTGGTAAAGGGCGGCTTTGTGGAACGAAAAGGCAAGCAGCTACTTCCCACAAAAGACGGTATCAACCTTGTGTGCGTCCTGCCGGACACCTTGACAAGCCCGCAGCTTACCGCAGAATGGGAAAACAATCTGACGCAGATTGCAAAAGGCAAGGCAGACCCCGCCGCATTTATGGAGGGTATCGAGAATATGGCGCGGGAACTGGTAAAGACCTATCCGTTTCTTTCTGATGATAAAGCGCAGATGTTCAAGCCGGAACGGGAAGCGTTGGGAAGCTGCCCCCGCTGCGGTTCTCCTGTCTATGAGGGAAAGAAAAACTACTATTGCAGCAACAAAGAATGTATCTTTACCATGTGGAAAAATGACCGTTTCTTTGAAGAACGAAAAGTAACCTTTACCCCGAAGATTGCCGCTGCACTCTTAAAATCCGGCAAGGTAAATGTGAAAAAGCTCTATTCCCCAAAGACAGGCAAAACCTACAACGGAACTATCGTATTGGCTGATACGGGCGGGAGATATGTCAACTACCGCATTGAACTGCCGAAGAAAAAATAACTGAATAGCAAGCATAGGAAAAGAGTACCCTTTTCCGTAAAATCCCTGCTTTCTCTACCGAGAACGGCGGGGATTTTTGCTTGTTGGGAAGTTTCCCAAACCCTCTGAAACCGAAGAAAGGAGGTTACACATGGCAAGTTTACGGGACACCGTAAAGGACTATCAAGAAGAATTAAGGGACGGTATCGCTTGGGTGGCGTTTTGGAAAACGGGACGCTCTTGGAACGCAGAATATTTCCACCTTGAAATGAGCGATATTCTCTACCCGGAGGACAGAAGCCGCATGGAAGAAATCAAACAGGCTGACCCTGCCGCCGTTGTGGTAAACGGCTATTACTCCGGCTATCTTGGCGAGGATAGGAACCTTGACGAGCTGACCGCCGGGGTGCGCCGCCACTACGAAAACGGATATAGCAATATCGGGGAATTTATCGAAGCCCACGACGACAGGCTGCCGCCGGAGCTTATCGAGGAAGCAAGAGCCGCCGCCCACGCTGCGGGGCTGCCTTTCTCTGAAAAAGCCTACCGGGACGGCGAAGAACCCGACCCCTATCTATTTGACGGGAGCATGAGCATGGAGGACTACGAGCTTATGCACCGCATGATTGAGAAAGAAAGGAGCGAACACATGGAACAACCGATTTTAAGCGGGTATCTTTCTAATCTTGGAAAGTACACCGAGGGCAGACCTGCGGGCGAATGGGTATCATTCCCCACGACTGCCGAGCATTTGAAAGAAGTCTTTGACCGTATCGGCATAGACGGCAAAAACTACGGGGAGCTGCATATCACAGAATACCAGTCCTCTATTGCGGGACTGGCAGGAAAATTGACCGAGCTTGAAAGCCTTGACGAGCTGAACTATTTGAGCGAACTTTTGAAAATGCAGTTTGACGACGACAGGGAAAAATTTGTTGCAGCTATGGCATACGGCGACCATACAAGGGACTTGCAGGACATTATCAACCTTGCACAAAACCTTGATTGTTACTGGCTTTATCCGTCCGTACAGAGTGAGGAAGATTACGGGCATTATCTGATTGAAGAACTGGACGAGTTGGAGCTGCCCGAAGAAGCAAAAAAATATTTCATGTATGAGGAATACGGGCGGGACGCTGCTATCAATGACGGGGGCAGATTTACCGAGCAGGGCTATATCTACAATAACCGTAATACCTTTACAGAATGGTATGACGGGCGCGACGTGCCGGAGGAATACCGGGTAACGCCGCAGCCGCCAGTACAGGAAAAGGAACAGGCAGACCTTGACGCTTCCGCAGCTATACCGACCACCGCCACAGAGCAGCCCCCGGTTCTCCCGATTATCCTATCTTCTGAAAAGCCCGCTGACAAGATGAAAGAGATTACCGACCGACTGGAACAGGGGATTTTAGGACTGTATGAAAGCGACCGTTACGCCGACTATCTGCGTACTATGTCAAAATTCCATGATTACAGCCTTAACAATACAATCCTTATCGCCATGCAGGGCGGCAACCTTGTAAAAGGCTATAAACAATGGGAAAAGGCGCAGGCCCGGATAAGTTCGACGTCAAGGGCTTCGGCTGCGATTTCGCCTACACGCTCGATGGCGGCGAGCTTGGCGGCCTCGATTATGAAAACTTCAACGGCACCTCCGCCGATGTGGAAATTACCGGCAGAAGCGTGCATCCGGGCAGCGCAAAGAACAAGATGATCAACGCAAGCCGCGTCGCCATGGAGTTCGCTTCTCTGCTGCCGAGCCGCGAAGTGCCGGAAAACACCGAGGGCTACGAAGGCTTTGCGCATCTCAACAACATGGAGGGCGACGTAGAGCACGCTCACCTGCACTACATCATCCGCGACCACGACCGCGACCTTCTGGAAGCGAGAAAGGATAAATTTAACCTCGCGGCCGAGTTCATCAACCGCAAGTACGGCTTAGAGCTCGTCAAGGTCACACTGAAGGACGCATACTCCAACATGAAAGAAATGATCCTGCCGCATCAGGAAATCCTCGACGTTGCCCGCGTCGCCATGCGCAAAAACGGCGTAGAGCCGGTCACCACCCCCATTCGCGGCGGCACAGACGGCGCACGCCTGTCCTTTATGGGTCTGCCCTGCCCGAACCTCTGCACCGGCGGCGAGCTTGCACACGGCAGAAACGAATTTGCCGTTCTGGAAGAGATGGAGACCATCGTCGAGATCGTCAAGTCCATCGCAGAGCTCGTTGAATAATGGAAAAGGAATCTGAAACTATGCTGCGATTTGGAACGATCGGCACCGGCTGGATCGCGAACAGCTACGTAGACGGCGCTTTGGACAGCGGCCTATGGCAGCTCACCGCCGTTTACTCCCGCACAAAAGAAAAAGGTTTGGCTTTTGCTGCGCCTTACGGCGTTAAAACCGTCTTTACCGACCTCGAAGAAATGGCCGCAACGGACAAAATCGACGCGGTGTATATCGCAAGCCCGAACAAACTGCATATCAAGCAGGCACGTGTTTTTCTGGAGCACGGCAAGCACGTCATTTGCGAAAAACCGCTTTCCGCCCACGCAAAAGATGTAGCAGAGCTGCAGGCGCTTGCAAAAGAGCGCGGGCTCATCTACCTTGAAGCCATCATGTTCATGCACCTGCCGCAGAGAAAGCTTTTGGAAGAAGCTTTAAAGAAGATCGGCGATATCTCCGTGGCGAAGATTGATTTCTGCCAGCGTTCTTCAAAGTACGACGCGTACCTCGCGGGCAGCCTGCCGAATATCTTTAACCCCGCGCTCGAGACCGGCGCTTTGATGGATCTCGGCGTTTATTGCGTCTATCCCGCGCTGTATCTGTTCGGCAAGCCGCAGAACACGCTCGCCGTGTCGCATTTATTGGCGTCCGGCGCAGACGGCAGCGACATTGTCGCCATGCAATACCCGGATAAGCTCGTGAACCTCGTGTTCTCCAAGGTCGGTCAGGCCGGCGCGAACACGGATTTTCAGGGCACAAACGGCACTGTATCCGTGGAGTCCATCTCAAAACTCGCCAACATCTCCATCCGTTATAACAACGGCACCGTAGAGGAGATTTGCGGCGAAGAAGAAAAATTCAAGCTGATGGGCTACGAAACGAAGGATTTTTACCGCTATATTACAGAGCCCGAAGCTTCCCGCGCGGAATACGAGCAGTGCTCCGCCCTCGCTTACGACGTTTCCGTCTATATGGAAGAAATCCGCAAGCTCGCGAACATCCGCTTCCCCTCCGACAACTAAAACATAAAACAAAACGGCACCGCATGATGAAGTCTTTTCCCGTGCGGTGTCGTTTTCGTATGGAGTGAATTCAGTTCTTAGCGTCTCTTTTGTTCTTTTTACGCGGGCTTTCCGGGTCTTCATCTGTGTGCCGAATATCCTGCATTACGTCCCATGGCGTCAGCATACCGAGCAGCGGCTCATCTCGGCTCCCCGTCTTCGTGATGAAAATGACCGAAAGGCGTTTGTTGCGACCACGTATCTTCTCAAACATACGCCGTGCCTCAATGCAGGTCGTTTTCTCGTCGACAAACGCAAAGTTTTCCACATGCTTTTCTACGGCCAGCATTTTCCCAAGCTGTGAAAGCGTCGTTTCCTTCGTGATGCGTAAGGTTGGGTCACGCAAAATGCACGAAAAGATTGTGGACACGCTGAAAACACCGAGAAATTTCTCTTTTTCTATAACCGGAATGTGCGAAAAGCCGCTCTTGTCCATGCTTTCCATCAAATTTAAAACGCGAGAAGAAAGCCTTGCACAGCGAATGCTGCTGCCTTTTGTCGCAAAGTCGAGTGCAAGCGGCGGACGACAAACGTAGTCGAGCGCCTCCCGCAGTGCTTCCACCACCGGCTCGCTCGGCTCCACGATCGGCTCGCCGCCGAGGTTCGCATTGTGCGT
>OIXV01003955.1_pt1 | contig 10497 bp, 10 predicted proteins | sample 1587771 | NCBI WGS metagenome assembly OIXV01 (sample SAMEA3888893, study PRJEB22519) | human gut metagenome | biome: human gut; feature: human-associated habitat; material: faeces | place: Denmark | collected 2010
CGGAGGCGTTGGAGTGGAGGGCCAGATAGAAGTCGTACTGTCCGGCGTTGGCCTGCCGGATGGAGGAGGCGGCGGTCATGTCCGGCGTATTGCGGGAGAACTGGATGCCGTTGAGCAGCAGAATGGGCTCCATGGCATCGGCCAGCAGGTTCATGAAGGATTCCTCTGACCCGGCGCCGGTGACGTAGGGGTTATATTCCTGGGTGCTGGGACTGAGATAGATCTTGGGCATGGAAATGGCTCCTTTCCGGAATGTTCCTGTGACAGTGTATGCGGGAGGAGGAGGGGGTGTTCTTTTGGGGGGATACGGGGGGTGACTTTCTTTCAGCAGTCCCTTTTGCGTAAGGAACGTGCCTCCGGCGGCCCACTTTTCCCAGCAGCTGGAAAAGTGGGCAAAAGAGCCGCCAAAAACCGATGGTTTTTGGATTTCCTTTTGTTTACAAGAGAATGATTCGATATGAGCCGTAGTGGGAATTGACTCAGCAACAGACCCGCTGCCGCTCCTGCTCAGGTGAAGAAAATGGTGCGTCTACCGTTTTGGGGTATGGATTGCCACGGTAGAATAGTAACCTTCTTCAACCATCCAATGTAGCGGCAGCGTGAGTAGGAGGAAGTCGATTCCCCGTTTCGGCGGGATTTAAGTAGCAACTCTTACAAACCGAGAAGGAAGTGCAGAAACCATGGGCTTCTGCTGGCGTTCTTTGGTGACTTTCTTTCGCTATTGAAAGAAAGTCACCCGCCGGAGGCAATAGAAGAAAAAACTACTGGGAAAATATGCCGCCGGAGGCACGTTCCTTACGCAAACGTGCTATTGGCAGAAAGTCACCCGCCGGAGGCAATCGAAGAAAAAACTACTGGAAAAATATGCCGCCGGAGACAAAAGGAGAAAAGACTGCGGGGAAAGGATACCACCGGGGAGCGAAGCACAAAATTCCGCAAAAAAGGATTGACATTTCTCTCATACCTGCTATAATCTGAAAACGGTTTTCATTTTCAAATCTGCGAGGTGACGCATATGACCTATATGACCCGGCAGCAGCAGGCGGTGCTGGACTGCATCGCCGCCTGCCCCGGCGGCTGCGCCACGGCCATGGCACTGGCGGACCGGCTCCGCAGCGGCGGTCAGTCCGTGGGACTGACCACCGTATACCGCCAGCTGGAGCGGCTGGAGAAGCAGGGGCTGGTCCACAAGCTGGTGACGGACGAGGGGGCCTGCTGGCAGTACTGCGACTGTCACGCCCACCGGGACTGCATCCTACTGAAGTGCGAGGTGTGCGGGGCCATCCAGCACATGGACTGCGGCCATCTGGGGGAGCTGTATCAGCACGTTTTGCAGCGGCATCATTTCCGCATCAACCCCCGCAGGACGCTGTTTTACGGTCTGTGCGACCGGTGCAGGGGGGAGGAGCCGTCATGAGGCGGCTGCTGGCGGCGGTGCTGGCGGCGGTGGTGCTGCTCCCTGCGGTGGGATGCGCCGCCCGTCCGGCAGAGCCGGAGAGCGGCAAGCTGCGGGTAGTGTGTTCCCTGTTCCCCTACTACGACTTTGTGCGGGCCATCGGCGGGGAGGACGTGGAGGCGGAGCTGCTGGTACCCGCCGGACGGGAGACCCACAGCTTCGAGCCAACGCCGCTGGATGTGATCCGGCTGTCGCAGGCGGATGTGTTCGTCTACAACGGCGGGGAGAGCGAGTACTGGGTGGAGGAGATCCTGGACTCCGCCGGGGAAGAGATCCCCTACACTCTGCGGCTTATGGACTATGCCCAGCCGCTGGAGGAGGAACTGGCGGAGGGGATGCAGGGGGCGGGCCACGACAACCATCATGACCACGATGACGGCCATGAGGACGAGGTGGAGTACGACGAGCACATCTGGACGTCGCCACGCATCGCCATGGGGCTGTGCCGGGCCATTGCCGGGACGCTGCAGGAGGCCGACCCGGAACACGCACAGAACTACGCCCGGCGGCTGGAGACGTATCTGGCAGAGCTGTCGGAGCTGGATCAGGCCTTCACGGAGGTGGTGGCCGACGGCAATCGGCACATGGTGGTGTTCGGGGATCGGTTCCCGCTGCTGTACTTCTGTAAGACCTATGGACTGGAGTACCGGGCGGCCTTCCACGGCTGTGCCGGGGATACGGAGCCGTCGCTGGCTACCCTGAAATATCTCATTGATAAGGTGCAGGAGGAGGGCATTCCGGTGGTGTATACCATCGAGCTCAGCAGCCGGAAGGTGGCGCAGGCCATTGCCGAGACCACCGGGGCCAAGGTGCTGACCTTCCAGTCCTGCCAGACCGTGTCCCGGCAGGACTTCGACGCCGGGGCCACCTACCTGTCGATGATGCGGCAGAATGTCGCTGCACTGAAGGAGGGACTTGCCTGATGGATAAGGAAACGCTGCTGTCCTGCCGGGACGTGTCGCTGGGCTACGAGGGACACACCGTGTGGGAACATCTGACCTTCTCGGTACATTCGGGGGAATACCTGTGTATCGTGGGGGAAAACGGCTCCGGCAAGTCCACGCTTCTCAAGAGCCTGCTGGGGCTGCTGCCGCCGCTGAAGGGGGTCATCCAGCGAAGCGACACCGCAGGGGCGGTGGGCTATCTGCCCCAGCAGACTCAGGCTCAGCGGGATTTTCCCGCCACCGTCAGCGAGGTAGTGCTGTCGGGCTTTCTCAGCGCCCATGGACGGCGGTTCTTCTACTCCGCCGCCGAGAAGTCGCAGGCGCTGATGCACATGGGCAAGCTGGGGATATTGGAATTGAAGGATCGGTGCTACCGGGAGCTGTCCGGCGGACAGCAGCAGCGGGTGCTGCTGGCACGGGCGCTGTGCGCCGCCCGGCGGCTGCTGATCCTGGACGAGCCGGTGACGGGGCTGGACCCTGCCGCCGCACAGGACCTGTACCGGACGCTGGCCTATCTCAACAAAAATGAGGGGCTGGCCATCGTCATGGTGACCCACGACCTGCAGAGCGCCCTGCAATACGCCGACACCGTGCTCTATGCCGGGCAGGGCAAGTGGTTCCACGGCACAACGGCGGAATATCTCGCCTCCCCCTACGGGCGGCGGTTCGGAGGTGAGCGGACATGACGCTGCTGCTGGAGATGTTTACCTATCCCTTTATCGTCCGGGCCTTTGCCGCCGGGGTGCTGCTGTCGCTGTGTGCGGCGCTGCTGGGGGTGCCGCTGGTGCTCAAGCGGTACTCCATGATCGGGGACGGACTGAGCCATGTGTCCTTCGGGGCGCTGTCCGTGGCGCTGGCCTGCGGCTGGGCGCCGCTGCCGGTGTCCATCCCGGTGGTCATCGTGGCGGCGCTGGGGCTGCTGCGAATGACGGAGCGCAGCCGCATGGGGGCCGATGCCGCCATTGCGGTGGTGTCCGCCTCTTCGCTGGCGGTAGGCGTCATCGTCACCAGCCTCACCACCGGCATGACCACGGACGTGGACAGCTATATGTTCGGCTCCATTCTGGCCATGACGCAGGCGGATGTGGTACTCAGCGCCCTGCTGTGCGTGGGGGTGCTGGTGCTGTTCGTGCTGTTTTACCACCGGCTCTTTGCCATCACCTTTGACGAGAACTTCTCCCGTGCCACCGGGGGGAAGGTGGGGCTATACAACACCCTGCTGTCGGTGCTGACGGCCCTGACCATCGTGCTGGGGATGCGGATGATGGGCGCTATGCTCATCTCCAGTCTGGTGATCTTCCCGGCACTGTCGGCCATGCGGGTGGAAAAGAGCTTCCGGGGCGTGGTGGTGCTGGCGGGGGTGCTGTCGGTGCTGGGCTTCTGCGCAGGTCTCACCGGATCGTATCTGCTGAGCACTCCGGTGGGGGCCTCAGTGGTGGTGGTAGACCTGCTGATCTTCCTGCTGTGCTGCGGTGTGCGGCGGGTGCGGGGCTGAGACTTAAAACGCTTTGGGAGGGACGCTGCGGGCTGCGGCGTCCCGTTTTCCCGTTGGGGCGGGGAAAATACCGCCTGAAAAAGCCGGTTTCGACGGAAAATCCCCGGAAAAGCTCTTGCAATCGCTGAAAAATCGTGCTATACTTACTGCATAGTAAGGTGGTATTGACTGGGAGTGGACGATTCGTCCGCTCTTTTTGTTGGCCATTTTTGCATCCTTAAAATACGGCGGACAGGAGGTTCCTATGGCAAAGAAGATCACCGAGCTGGTGGCGGAGGTGGCGGCGCCTGTGGCGCAGGAGCAGGGCTGCACCCTGTGGGACGTGGAGTATGTCCGTGAGGCGGGACAGTGGTATCTGCGGCTGTATCTGGACAAGGACGGCGGCGTGGACATTCTGGACTGCGAGGCCGTGAGCCGGAGGGTCAGCGATCTGCTGGATGAGCTGGATCCCATCGAGGCAAGCTATATCTTCGAGGTGTCCTCCGCCGGAGCGGAGCGGCCTTTGAAGCGGCCCTCGGACTTTCAGCAGTTCATGGGCAGCCCCGTGCTGCTGAAAACCTATAAGCCCGTCAACGGCCGCAAGGAGTTCGCCGGGAGGCTGGCGGGCTACGACAACGGAGCCGTGGAGCTGGATATGGGTACGGCGCAGCCCCTGCGGTTTGAAAAGCAGGACATTGCGCTGGTGCGCCTGCGTGTGGAATTTTAAGCAACGACAGAAAGAATAGGAGTTACGATCATGAAATGCGATGAGATCTTTGCCGCACTGGCAATGCTGGAAAAGGAGCGGGGCATCCCTCAGGACTTTATGATGAACAAGATCGTTCAGGCCCTGACCACCGCTTATAAGCGGGACCACGAGGGTGTGGAGAACGTGGTGGTGGAGGTCAACGAGGAGAAGCGTGACCTGAAGATGTTCGTGCAGAAGGAGATCGTGGAGGAGGTGGAGAACCCCGGCTCCCAGATCTCTCTGGAGGAGGCCCGATGCATCTCTGCCAAGTATGAGCTGGGCGGTATGGTGCGCTTTCCGGTGGAGAATGTGGAGTTCGGCCGCATTGCCGCCGGTAACGGCAAGCAGGTCATCATTCAGGGCCTGCGGGAGGCTGAGCACGGCATGATCTACGACGAGTGGGGCTCCAAGCAGCATGAGATCCTCACCGGCACCGTGTCCCGCATCGATCCCCGCAGCGGCAACGTCTATCTCCGCATCGGCACCGGCAACGAGGCTACCGAGGGCATCCTGAGCCTGAACGAGCAGGTCAGCACCGAGAGCTACACCGAGGGGCAGCTGCTGAAGGTGTATCTGGTGGAGGTGCGCCGCGGCACCCGCGGCCCGCAGGTCATGGTGTCCCGGACCCATCCGGGCCTTGTCAAGCGGCTGTTTGAACTGGAGGTGCCGGAGATCTTCGACGGCACGGTGGAGATCCGCTCCATCGCCCGTGAGGCCGGCAGCCGCACCAAGATGGCGGTGTGGTCCGCCGACGAGAACGTGGATCCCATTGGTGCCTGCGTCGGCCCCCGTGGTCAGCGTGTGGCTGCCATTGTGGAGGAACTCCACGGCGAGAAGATCGACATCATCAAGTACTCCGAGGATCCCGCCGAGTTCATCGCCGCTGCGCTGGCTCCCTCCGATGTGGAGGAGGTGCGTCTGGCGGACGAGGGCAAGGTGTGCCGGGTCATCGTCCCCGACGACCAGCTGAGTCTGGCCATCGGCAAGGAGGGGCAGAACGCCCGTCTGGCTGCCCGGCTCACCGGGTATAAGATCGACATCAAGCCCGTGTCCCGGGCGGATGAATAAGTTCGTATCCTGAGAGGAGGCCCGTCATGCAGAAGGTGAAGAAGATCCCCCAGCGCCAGTGCGTGGGGTGCCGTATCAAGCGGGATAAAAGGGATCTGCTGCGGATCGTCAAGACCCCGGAGGGGGAGATCGTACTGGATGCCACCGGCAAGAGATCCGGACGGGGCGTGTACGTCTGTCCCGACCCGGAGTGCCTGCGGAAGGCACGGAAGTCCCGTGGGCTGGAGCGTGCGCTGGAGACGACCATCCCGGCGGAGGTATACGATGGGCTGGAGGCCCGGATGGGGGAGTAATGGAGCATATTTTATCAATGATCGGCCTTGCCAAAAAGGCGGGCCGTGTGGAGATCGGTGAGGAGCCGGTGGGCTCTGCCGCCCGCAGCAAGCACGCACGGGTCATTCTGGTGGCGTCGGATGCGGCGGCCGGCTCTGTGCGCCGGGCGTATGCCTTTGCACAGACGGGGGCCTGCCTGTGTCTGACCATCCCCGCCGACAAGGACGCTCTGGGCCGTGCGCTGGGCCGCAGCAGCTGCGCCATGGCGGCTGTCACCGACGTGGGCTTTGCCGACGCCATCGTGAAAAAGCTGGCAGTCATGGATCCGGAGCACTATGAGCAGGCCTCCCAGCGGCTGCAGATCAAGGCCCGGCGGGCCATGGAGCGGCGGGAGGAGCAGGCCCGGCACGAGAAGAATCTGCGCCGGGGCAAGAAGCGCACGGCTCCCCCGGAGCCGCCGCAGCCGGTGCAGGAGCCGCCCCGTGAGGCGGCGAAGGAAAAGCCCCGGCGTCCGGCCCGTCCGGGCCGCAGGCGCCCCGCTGCTCCGCAGCAGCGGTTTGCCGGTTCCCGGCCGGTGAAAAAGGGCAAGGGCTCCGGCAGGGATCGGAAAAAATCGTAAGTTTTGTGCTCCGGCACATTTCGTAATCACAAAGATGGAGGTGGCTTTATTTGGGTAGCGTAGGAAACAAATATAGAGTGCATGAGGTGGCGAAGGACTTCGGAGTCCCCACCAAGCAGATCACGGAGATCTTGACCAAGTACGCCGAAACGCCCAAGAACCATATGCAGGTCTTGGAGGATCGGGAGCTGTCTCTGATCTTTGAGTATCTGACCCAGCACAATCAGGTGTCCGGGATTCAGGTGATCTTCGCCGAGGGGGCCAAGCCTGCCGAGAAGAAGCAGCAGCCTGCCGCCAAGCCCGCCGAGAAGAAGCCGGAGGGCAAGGGGGAGAGCCATTCTGCCAAGCAGGAGACCAAGCCCGTCTCCCGTGTGCCTCAGACCAAGGTGGTGGACACCCGCAAGGCCACGGCGGTGAATCTGGATAAGTACGACGAGAAGCTGCAGGACATGGCGGAGGGCCGCACCGGTGGCGGCCGTCGGGCCCAGCAGCAGACCCAGGGCAAGGAGAAGTTCCGCAACGGCGGCAAGCGCCGGGACAACGGTTTTTCCAATAAACGCAAGCAGGAGGAGGCGGATCGTCTGCGCCGCCTGCGGCTGGAGGTCATCAAAAAGACCCCCGTTACCGTGCAGATCCCCGATGAGATCAGCGTGGGCGAGCTGGCCAGCCGCATGAAAAAGACCGGCGCAGAGGTAGTCAAGTGCCTGATGAAAAACGGCGTCATGGCCTCCCTGAGCCAGCTTATTGACTTCGACACCGCCGCCATCATCGCCGAGGAGATGGGCTGCAAGGTGGAGAAGGAGGTAGTGGTCACCATCGAGGAGAAGCTCATCGACGACCACAAGGACAACGAGAAGGATCTGGTACCTCGTGCCCCCGTGGTGGTGGTCATGGGTCATGTGGACCACGGCAAGACCAGCCTGCTGGACTATATCCGCAACGCCCATGTGGCCAGCGGCGAGGCCGGCGGTATCACCCAGCACATCGGCGCCTATCAGGTGCAGATCAACGGCAAGCCCATCACCTTCCTGGATACCCCCGGCCACGAGGCATTTACCTCCATGCGAGCCAGAGGAGCCATGGTGACGGATATCGCCATTCTGGTGGTGGCCGCCGAGGACGGTATCATGCCCCAGACGGTGGAGTCCATCAACCACGCCAAGGCTGCCGGGATCCCCATTATCGTGGCCATCAACAAGATGGATAAGCCGGAGGCCAATCCCGAGCGCATCAAGCAGCAGCTCACCGAGTACGGGCTGGTGTGTGAGGAGTGGGGCGGCGACACCATTGTCTGCCCCATTTCCGCCAAGACCGGTATGGGCGTGGACAATCTGCTGGAGATGCTGACGCTGACCGCCGAGGTGGGTGAGCTGAAGGCCAACCCCAACCGTGCCGCTCAGGGTGCGGTCATCGAGGCCCGTCTGGACAAGGGCCGTGGCCCCGTGGCCACGCTGCTGGTGCAGAACGGCACGCTGAAGCAGGGCGATATCATCATCGCCGGTACCTCCGTGGGCCGTGTCCGGGCCATGGTCAGCGACAAGGGCCAGAAGATCACCTCCGCCGGGCCCTCCGTGCCTGTGGAGATCACCGGTCTCAGCGAGGCACCTACCGCCGGCGCCACCTTCAACGCCGTGGCCGATGAGAAGCTGGCCCGTGAGCTGGTGGAGCAGCGCAAGGCCGAGGAGAAGGCCAAGGCCAACGCCCCTGTCACCAAGGTCTCGCTGGAGGATCTGTTCAGCCAGATTCAGGCCGGTGAGATGAAGAACCTGAACCTGATCGTCAAGGCCGACGTGCAGGGCTCCGTAGAGGCGGTGAAGGCTTCGCTGGAGAAGCTCAGCAACGACGAGGTGCGTGTCCGTGTCATCCACGGCGGTGTGGGCGCCATCAACGAGTCCGATGTGATGCTGGCCTCTACGTCGCAAGCCATCATCGTGGGCTTTAACGTCCGCCCCGACAACGCCGCCCGTGACTCCGCCGCCCGTGCCAACGTGGATATGCGGATGTACCGTGTCATCTATGATGCCATCAACGAGATCGAGGCCGCTATGAAGGGTATGCTGGCGCCCAAGTTCCGTGAGGTGCTGCTGGGCCATGCCGAGGTACGCCAGACCTACAAGGTCTCCGGCGTTGGCACCGTGGCAGGCTGCTACGTGCAGGACGGTAAGCTCCAGCGCAAGGACTGTCAGGTCCGGCTGGTCCGGGACGGCATCGTCATCCACGAGGGTGTGCTGGCCTCCCTGCAGCGCTTCAAGGATCAGGCCAAGGAAGTTCTGGCCGGGTACGAGTGCGGCCTGACCATCGAGAAGTTCAACGACATCAAGGAAGGCGACATTATCGAGACCTGGGAGATGCGCGAGAAGCCGCGCGTCTAAGGCTCCCATGCTGATGCGCCCGTGACCCGCACCCCGCCCGCAGGTACCCGGTTCCGTGACCGGAAGCCCGCGAGCGGGGGAGCGGGGGCGGGCGCTTTCCGCATCCTGCCCCTAACCCATAGAATTTTTGTATCTAGAATTCCCTCCTCGAGATACCGACATCTCGAGGCGACCGCCCACCCCGCTTCGAAATCCACCGGAACCAACCGGAACCAACCGGGGCCCGGGCGGCCCCATCAACCGCATACAAGGAGAAACACATGGCTGACGCAGCCCGCGCGGCACGACTTGCAGACCGCATCAAGGTCATCGTGGCGAAGGCCCTCGAGCGCCGAGTGAAGGACCCCCGCCTCGGTTTCGTGACCGTCACCGATGCCCGCGTGACCAACGACCTGCAGCACGCAACCATTTACTACACGGTGCTCGGCTCCGAAGAGGACGCCGCCAACACCAAGAAGGCCCTCGAATCGGCTAAGGGTATTCTGCGTTCGGAGGTGGGTAAGAACATCACCGCGCGCCTGACCCCGACCCTGACCTTCGTGGCCGACGAGGTGCCCGAGAACGCCTTCCACATTGAGTCCCTGCTGCGCGAGACCCGCGAGCGCGACGCCAAGCTGGCCGCCGCCGCCGAGGGCGCGCAGTACGCCGGCGACGCCGACCCCTACAAGAAGGACGAGGACGAAGCGGACGAGGACGCCTAAGTGGCCAAGAAGCAGCCCCAGGGCCCCTCGGGCCTGATGGTTATCGATAAGCCCGCCGGGATGAGCAGCCACGACGTGGTTTCGCGGATGCGCCGCATCGCCGGAACCCGACGGGTCGGCCACGCCGGTACCCTGGATCCGGCCGCGACCGGCGTGCTGATTCTGGGCGTGAACAAGGCGACGAAGCTGCTGACCTACCTGGTGGGCCAGGACAAGACCTACGACGCCACGATTCGCCTGGGCATCGAGACGCTGACCGAGGACGCCGAGGGCGAGCATACCGCTACTCACCCCCGGGCGGTGCAGGCGTTGCTGGGTGAGGGCCTGCAACTGGCGGATGGTGCGCGAGAGCGCATCGGTGAGGCAGTGCGAGCTCTAACCGGCGAGATTATGCAGGTTCCCTCCGCGGTGTCCGCCATCAAGATCAACGGGGTGCGTTCCTACGCGCGCGTGCGCGGCGGCGAGGAGGTTGAGCTTCCCGCCCGCCCGGTGGCCATCAGCGAGTTCACGGTACATTCCGTAACTGCCGGTTTCGCCGAGTACGTCGTCGAGGACCTCGAGGGAGAGCACATGGCGACCTCGGTTCCCGTCGTGGACTGCGAGGTCACGGTTTCGTGCTCCTCGGGCACCTATATTCGTGCCCTGGCCCGTGATTTGGGTAAGGCCCTGGGCACTGGCGGTCACCTGACGGCGCTGCGCCGAACCCGCGTGGGCGCGGTGCACCTGCAGGACGCGGCCGACCTGGCCGAGCTGACGGCGCGCCGCGAGGCCTCCGAGGGGCCCCTCGAGGACCTGCCCCTGCTACCGCTGGAAGAGGCCGCCCGCCGTATTTTCGGGGCCCG
>OIXV01003957.1_pt1 | contig 10494 bp, 6 predicted proteins | sample 1587771 | NCBI WGS metagenome assembly OIXV01 (sample SAMEA3888893, study PRJEB22519) | human gut metagenome | biome: human gut; feature: human-associated habitat; material: faeces | place: Denmark | collected 2010
ATAATATCTATCTTTATAATGAAATATTAGAGGAAAATCAAAGCAAGGGCCAAGCTCTGCAAGGAATGTATCCAATGGATGCTCAATATCTTTTCCAAAAAGAGATTTTTATACCGACATTTGAATTTCAGTATTTCGTTCCAAAAGAAAAAAGAGATCTCTTGTATGATGACTATCTTAAAGAGCTTGAAGCGCTCATGAAGGAATTTTTTGCCAACCAACCCCTACCACGCGGTCTTCATGCTGTCAAAATTGCTAAGTATGAAGAGGATAAACTTGTCAATGATAGTGGTATTTACTATGTGAGGATTGATAATCGTCAAGTTGTAAAGTTGTTGCAAAAATTAGAGTAGGAGTCGCTAGGGATAGTTCCGTCTAACAATATTTTTGCTAAGAAGAGAAGGGAAGTTTTGTAATGATCAGTTTAGAGCTGTTGTCTGAAGAAAATAGTCTAGACGTTTATTCTTTTGAAAAAGAAAATCGAGAGTATTTTGAACGAAATCTACCTCCTAGACCAGCTAACTATTTTGATTTAGAAGGTTTTAAAGAAATCACGAGGGAATTGTTAACAGAACAAACGAATCGGAATGTCTACATGCATCTTATCAGAGATTCGCAAGGTATGATGGTCGGGAGAATCAATTTAAGTGTTTTAGAGAATGATCGAACAACAGCAGAGCTTGGGTATAGGATTGGGGAAAATGTTAGGAACTTAGGCTATGCTAGCGAAGCGGTTAAACTCGTTTTAGACAAGGCCTTCATGACTTATGGTTTCAATAGAATCATTGCAGGAACGGCAACGGGTAATCTAGCCTCTCAGAGGGTGCTTATAAAAAATGGCTTCACCTTTAGTAGGATGATAGAAAATGACTTATACATTCATAATGAGTGGGTTCATACAGCAATATTTGAGATAAGGAGGTCATAATATCATCATTTCCAGTCTATTGATAAGGTTAATGGAGTTATCAATCTTTACGGACATTCAAGAAAGTTTTCTTGGATGTCTTTTTTGTTCAGAATAGATAAGTGGTGCTATTTAAACTTGATTTTCCCAGTGGACAATCGTCCACTTTTTTTATATAATAAAACTAAACTAAATTGGTTGAGTTTTGAAAGTGTAAGCTTAACCATCAATGTGTCTTTCTAAGGGATATAATGTCCATTAAAGCATCACACTAGGAGGTGAATCATGTACCAACCAGAAAAACTCAAGGCTCGTAGGAAAGAGCTAAAACTGACACAAAAAGAGATTGCAGAGGAATTAGGGATTAGTTTTCAGGCTTACTCCGCTTGGGAACGTGGAATTAAGGAACCATCCAAGGAGAAGGTTGCTCAACTAGAGAAGATTTTAAAAGTGGCAAAAGGTTATTTTACTCAGATTGAGATTGTCCGTCTCTACAATAGCCTTTCCAAGCAAGGGAAGGACAAGGTTGTGCTTTATGCTCGCAACCTGGCTCAAGAAGAACAAACTCAGAAGGTGACGACCATGCCAGAGCGTCTCTACGAGTATCATGTCTATGAACGCATGTCAGCAGGGATCGGAGCATCAGTCTACGGTGACCAGAATTTTGATACGGTTTACTTTAATGAGGAACTAGCTCACGATTTTGCTTCCTGGGTGGCTGGGGACTCCATGGAACCTAAATATCAAAATGGCTCCGTAGCTCTGATCCGGGAAACAGGATTTGATTATGATGGGGCGGTTTATGCAGTGGTTTGCAACAACCAGACCTATATCAAACGGGTTTATCGGGAGGAAGATGGCTTGCGTCTGGTCTCTATCAATCCTAAATACAAGGATATTTTCATCTCCTATGAGGAAGATCCTCGGATTGTAGGGATTATCGTTGGGAATTTTGTGCCGATGGAGGGTTAGCCTATGGGCTACTTTGATTATTCCAGAGAGCCCAAAAGTGACATTGCCTTTGTCGATATGAAATCCTTTTATGCCAGTGTTGAGTGTGTGAAAAGAGGCTTGCATCCGCTGAAGACCTCACTTTGTGTCATGAGTCGCGCGGATAATTCAACTGGTCTTATTCTAGCCTCCTCTCCCATGTTTAAGAAGATTTTTGGTAAGTCCAATGTTGGTCGGGCCTATGATCTGCCTTTTGATATCAAAACGCGCAAATTTTCCTACTATAATGCCAGAAAGCAGGGGTTACCTACAGATTCAGACTATGTTCGCTACATCGAAGATTGGGCTCAAGTCACCTTGATTGTCCCTCCTCGGATGGACGAGTACATCGCAGTCAATATGGAAATCCAACGAATCTTTCAAAACTATGGTAGCCCAGATGATATTTATCCCTACTCTATCGATGAGGGCTTTATTGACTTGACTAGTTCGCTCAACTATTTCATCCCAGACAGGCAGATTTCTCGCAAAGACAAGCTGGATATGCTTTCTGCTCGTATCCAGAGGGATATTTGGAGGCAGACAGGGATCTACTCTACAGTGGGCATGTCCAATGCCAATCCCTTACTGGCCAAGTTGGCTCTGGATAATGAGGCCAAACACACCCCGACCATGAGGGCCAATTGGTCTTACCAGGATGTGGAAGAGAAGGTTTGGGCCATTCCCAAGATGACTGACTTTTGGGGGATTGGCAGACGGATGGAGAAACGCTTGCATGCTCAGGGGATTTTTTCTATCAAGGAATTGGCCACCAGCAATCCCGACCAGCTAAAGAAAGCTCTGGGTCAGGCTGGCCTGCGTTTGTGGTTTCATGCTAACGGGATTGATGAGAGCAATGTTCACAGGCCCTATAAAGCCAAGTCCCAAGGGTTAGGAAATTCTCAAATCTTGCCGAGAGACTACGTAAAGCTACGGGATATCGAAATTATTCTCCGAGAAATGGCGGAGCAGGTGGCTATTAGACTGAGAAGAGCTGGCAAGAAAACAACCCTTGTCTCTATCTATGTCGGTTTCTCTAAACAGGAGGTCAGGCCGTCTATTCACACACAAATGAAGGTCGAACCGACCAATAATACAGCTATCTTAACGGATTATGTTTTGAAGCTATTTCATAATAAATACACTTCTGGAGCGGTCAGAAGTGTCGGAGTCAACTATTCAGGATTTGTAGACGAGTCCTTTGGTTTGATTTCCCTCTTTGATGATGTTGACAAGTTAGAAAAAGAAGAAAGGCTCCAGACTGCCATTGACTCCATTCGGGAACAATTTGGTTTTACCTCCCTCTTAAAGGCCAATGCACTGGAAGAAGCCTCTAGGAGTCTTGCCAGAAGCAAGCTGATTGGGGGCCATTCTGCTGGAGGATTAGATGGATTACAATGATTGATCGTTCTTATTTACCTTTTCAATCTGCGCGTGACTATCAAGATCCAGGGATGCAGAAGTGGATGGGCTTTTACCTTTCAGAACACACCAGTTCGATCAGTGAAGAAAAAAATCGTGTTGATTTTTCGACGAATTTGAATTCCGTTGAGAAGCTACTCTTGCTTTCTCAGCTTTATGCTGGTCAATTGAAGGGATGTTTTGTTGTCAAGGAAAGAAAGCAAAAAACGACAGTCATCGGTGAGGTGAGTGAATTATCACCTCAAACTCTATCTATTAGGACAAATGAGGGATATAGGCTGGTAGAGATTGTAGATATCCTCGAAATTCGACTGTGGGAGGAGGAAGTTTATGACTAGAAAAGAGCTGTATGAAAACAAACTACAGATGGATTATTTTTCAGATAGTTACATCCGCTTTGAAGAGGATTTCCCAAAATACTCTGCCATGAATGTTCCCTTGACTTTTTTGATTGATGATATCCTACGAACCATGGCAATGAATCAGAAGAACTACTTCGTCTTGAACAAGGAAAATGCCAAAGATGGGCGGGAGCATCGCTTTTATTTTAGGGTAGTGACAGAAAAAGAGTGCCCTAAAAATCGAACCTATGCATACGCTGGACTCAAAAATAGTAGTCAGTAGAGTTAGATATGGGAGAGGGAAGTCCGATCTAGGAAAGATGGCTTATGAGCGTCAGAAAATCTCATGGTATTGGAATTCGAAACGTTATCCTTTATCTGTGGAGTTCTTGCAGAAACTTATGATAGGTATTGATGATGAGATAAGAAAAGGGCCACTCTCTTTTTAAATGAGCGTTTATTTGAAAACGTGGTTGGATTTGAGAACAGCTATCTTCAATGATCATCTCACTTTATAGAGTCATACCAAAACATCCATGTACATTTGTGGATGTTTTTTAATTTTACAGATAGAAAAAGAGAAGACCAAATGGTCTTCTCAACGGGGGAACTGAATAATTAGAAAGAATCAATCAAAGAGGGTTATTAGTCTTTGAAATTCTTTTGGAAGATAAGGAGAGACAAGATAGAAGTAATAGCTGCCAAGAATAGGAAGGCATTCGCTTCTTGTTCCCCAGTTGCTGGGAGTTGTTTTTCCTTTTCTTCTTTGACCGTAGCTGTAACAGGAGCTTTTTCATCTTTTGCTGATGAATTATCTGTTACGGCTGGAGCAGGTTTTTCAGTCTCTCTTGGTAGAACATGCTCAGGAAGAGTCACAACTGGTGGCGCTTCTGTACCAACTGAGCTTTGTTTGCTACCTACCTCAATCACTCGATCTTGAGCTGGAGTTGCTGCTGTTTGAAGAACCTTGCGATTGTCACCGTCCACTTCAACATACTCGACTAAGAGACCGTCTTTCCCTTCTGATAGAACTTGCTCTTTTCCTTTGTCTAATTGTGGGTTTTCGCGACGAATCGTCTTGAACGGTACGACCTTATTGACGATTTCCAAGCTTGGAAGTGTAAAGACAAGGTCTTTAACCCCTTCCTCAGGACTTGAAGAAGTAATTGGTTTCTCAGGTTGAGCTGGTAGAGGGCGCTCAGGAAGGGTCACAACAGGTGGTGCATCTGTTCCTACTGAACTTTGTTTAGTGCCCACCTCAATCACTCGCTCTTGAGCTGGGGTTGTTTCCGTTTTGACAATCTTGCGATTGTCACCGTCTACTTCCACATACTCGACTAGGATACCGTCCTTACCTTCTGATAGAACCTGCTCTTTCCCTTTGTCTAATTGGGCATTTTCGCGACGGATAGTCTTGAATGGCACGGCCTTATTGACAATTTTCAAACTTGGAAGTGTAAAGACAAGGTTCTTAACTCCTTCCTCAGGAGATGAAGAAGTAATCGGTTTTTCCGGTTGTGCTGGTTTTTCCGGTTGAGCGGGTTTTTCAGGTTGAGCCGGAGTTTCCGGTTGAGTTGGTTTTTCAGGCTGAGCAGGTTTCTCAGGTTGAGCAGGTTTCTCAGGCTGAGCAGGTTTTTCCGGTTGAGTCGGCTTTTCAGGCTGAGTTGCTTCGAGCTTGCTGATTTGTTCGAGAGCAGTTTTTAGCGCTTGATTGACTGCTTCCTGAGTTTTAGCTTCTTGGATTGCAGCAATGGCTTGGTCAGCAATTTCTAATAATTTCTTCTTAGCTTCCTTGTTGGATCCAAGTTCAGCGACTTTTTTCTCGATAGCTTTCGTCAAGCTGTCCATAGCCTTATCGTACTCAATTTCCGGTTGTTTTGGTTCGGCTGGTTGCTCAGGCTGGTCAGGTTTCTCAGGTTCTTCTGGCTGTTTCGGTTGCTCTGGACTAGGCTCCTCTTGGCCTCTTTGATAGTTCTCATCCTTGGATAGGATATCTTGTAGGGCACTGACCGTCAACATGACATCCTGAACATCCACTGCATCAGCACTGAGTTGGTTTCTCAATTTTTCTAGATTTGCTTGGAAAGCTTGGCGTGCAGTGGCCGTATTTTTCAAGCCTGCTGGGTCAAAGTTGGACAGATCATCTTTCCATTTTGAGATAGACTGGATGATATCTGCCTTGCTGTAGAGTTCGCTACCTTCGCCACGAGTGATGAATTGGTCTACCTGGATACCGATATTTCGAGACAAATCGTTTCGATCAGGATCTAGTTGAAGGGTGACTGCGTGCAAGTTTTCGTCCAGACCTTTTAAGCTAACCAGAGTTTGATTGCCTTGGCGTTGGGCTGCACGACCGCTAAAGTATTTCTTGCCATCAATGGTTGAAGCATTTCCCATGCCCTCTTGGTAAGGAACTTCTTTGCCATCTAGGAAGACTTTGTAGATACCGTGATTTGGATCAACATAGCCCTTGATATCAAGTCCAGTACCGTAGAAGTAGGCTGTGACAGTTGTCTTTTTCTTTTGCTCATCAGTTAAGCGACCAAAGGAAGCCCAAGACTCCGTCTTTTGGTATTTATCTGCCGAATTGGTTTCATGGTGCCAGCCAGGACTATAATCCAACTGACTAGCTTGGTCATCATAACTTGTTTGGTCCTTGATCAGCAATTCAGCTTTCATCACTTGGATGGTTGCATCGGTAGCAAAACCGAGCTGGGCACCATCAGTGACAGAAGTGAGCTTGGCTTTGAAGTCAAAGATAGAGTCGGCCTGTTCTGTAAAGTCAATCGTTGGGATGGTCACAGTCTTTTCTGTTTCTCCATCTTTAAAGGTCACATCTTGAGTTGTATCTTGGTAAACTTTACCGTGAACTCCAGTTCCAGGTTCTGTGATGAAGTGCACAGTAGCAGCCCCCTTGCTTCCACCAACACGCTTAATCTTAACAGTGACTGGTTTTCCTTTTTCGACTTCGTAGTTAGTAGACTCGAGTTCAAACATCCCTTTACTATCATTGTTGAGGGTGTAGATTCCTTCTGTAGCAATTGGTTCGCCTGTTTTGTTTACAAGAGTAATAGTGTGTTGGCCTGGTGCTAAATCGCCTGTCTCAAAGACTTTTTGGCTGCGTTTACGGCTAGCATTCTTAGTTTGGACATCGGCAACCTTTTGACCATCAACGTAGACGGACATTTCTCCATGACCAGGATCGACTGTAGAGACGACATAGGCCTTGGTTCCTGTGAAGGTATAGCTTGCTTTGGCATCTTTTTGATTGGTCCACATAGAAGTACCACGAACCCCTTCAGATTCATTGTACCAAGTTGTTCCAGCTGTATCTGCCGTTGTGTTTGAGTGGTATTCCAGTCCAAGAGGGTAGCCATCTGTTTTTTCAATGCTGCTTGGTGTCTTGTAGACTGAGAAGTTGGTTAAGATTGGGGTTGCTTGAGCACCGGTGATGGTTACACGGATTTTTTGTGCTTCTACAGGCTTGCCTTGAACCAAGCGACGGTAACCAACGGTCGAACCTTCGCCGTATGTCACCCAGCGACCGTTGATTTCAACTTCAATCTTGAAACCAGAGATACGTTGACCTTTGGCGATGTCTTCTTTGAGTTCAACGACGTCAAAGCGTTTCTTTTGGCCCAAATCTACTGTAAAGCTACCAGTTGTGGCATCATTTGAGAGCGCCCAGCTGGTGTCATCTTTACCGTCTGTGAGGTGGCTTTCCTTGTAGAGGTGGTTTTGACGAGTCGAACTTGCTGTTACGGTGGCACCTTTGGCAAAGTCAGTGGAATACATTTGGTCTAGGGTTGCTTTGAATTCCTTCAAGCGAGCCACATCCGCATCTGCGAATTTTCCTTCTTTATTTGGTGGAATATTGAGAAGGAGTGGGGTTCCACGACCAACGGACTTGAAGTAGATGTCCATCAACTCTTTGAGTGATTTCGGCTGTTGATTGTCATGATAGAACCAGCCCGAACGGATCGAAACATCAGCTTCCCCTACAGAATACATATCACCATCTGGGTCACCATGGTTGAGGTATTCGTTTTTCACATCGTCTGTGATGTTGGCTCTTTTAACTTTATGCCATACAGGGTCACCTGCGATACCCCGTTCATTTCCGATCCAGCGAACGCTTGTCGGTTGAGCAGAGAAGATAGCAATATCTCCTTCAGCTTCTTTGATGTATTTGAACCATTCATCGAAGGTATAGGTTACTTTTTGGGCACCGCTACCACGTGCACCGTCCATCCAAACCTCGATAAATTTCCCTTTATTACCGTATTTTGGATTACCAAGGATTTCTTTCAGCTGGTTGAGATAGTATTGGTTGTATTCTTTTTCGGTTGCGACATGGTATTTTGGATGGTTGGCATCCCATGGTGATAGGTAAACACCCATGTTCATGTCGTACTTGCTAGCAGATTTGGAAACTTCTTCGAGAAGGTCACCCTTTCCATCTTTCCATGGGCTAGCAGCTACGGTATGGTTGGTGTACTTAGAAGGGTAAGCAACGAATCCGTCGTGGTGTTTAACAACCATAATGGTTCGTTTGAAGCCAGTTTCCTTCAGAGTACGAATCCACTGGTCAGTATCCAAGTTGGTTGGATTGAAGTACCGGGGGTCTTCTTTCCCATTTCCCCATTCAGAATTGGTATAGGTGTTCATTCCGTAGTGGATGAAGGCTGCCAATTCTTCCTTGTGATAATCGAGTTGAGCCTTGCTTGGAAGAGGTCCATGATTGCCAATTTCGGTTTCTTTATCTTCTGGATGAGCCACTGGTGGAGTCGGAGTCGTTGGATTAGCTGTATCAGCGACTGGCTCGTATTCAAAGACGACTTCATTCACCCCCTTTTGCTGGATAGTTGCTTCCAAGCTAGCCTTGACTGGACGGAAGCCAGCAATGTCTTTTGCATGGAAGGTGTTGACAAAGGAAACGTCATACTCTTGACCGTCATTGTTATCAACTGTCGCTTCCGCTAGTTCAGTAGTGGTTCCTTTTTGACGGTAGTAAACTTTGAAGGTGCCTTTGTTGACTTTATAGACTACCTTGATGATACGTGTACCGGCAGGCGCTTTGCTGACAACATTGTGATCTTCAGCCCAAGCATCCTTTAGTTGTTTATTGACCGCTACGCCATCAATGGATACAATTTCGTATTTGTCTTTATTCTTCTGGTAGAAGTCCGTTTTCTCGATTTCTTTTTTGAAATTGTAGTCAAATGGCGAATCAACAGCTGTCTGTTCGATGAAGGTGTCATTATCTTTGACAGGATTTCCTTCTTCGTCTTCGTGTTGGATAACCACACGGCCGTACTCAACTCCCTTGGTCAAGGTAGCAATCCCATCTTGGTTGAAGGAATATTCGTTGCTTCCGATCACAGCTGTTTCGTTTCGAAGCATACGCCCCTCATCAGTAAAGTAGTAACGATTTCCGTTATCTCCTTGGTACCAGCCTTTCACACCATATTTGGCAATCATGTCCTTAACCCATTTCAGTTGTTCAGGTGAAAGGACGAGTCCACCACCAAAGCGATCCTTTTCAGCTACACCATTGTCAACGGTTCCGTGTTGATGGACACCCAGAACTTTTCCTTGGCTATCGACAATCCCGCCACCAGACAAACCAGATACAGAAGTGGTTTTGTAGGTGATACCAGTTGTTCCCTTGTCATCATAGGACTCAACAGATCGGATGGTCCCATCTGCCTTGTAAAGCTGACCAGCTAGGATAGGTTGTTTCAATTCTTTTGAGCTCGAGTCAGTTGGATAGCCAATCGTACTGATGGCTTCTCCCGGCTGATGCGTCTTGTGCTCCGCTAAAGGTGCAAAAGTTGCTGCTTTGTTTGGACTAGCAATCGGAAGAGGAATAGGAGCTTCTACAAGAGCAAGGTCGTTTTTATAGCCTTTTCCAAACTCCTTCTTGTTCCAGAAATGGATGTCCTTTTCTCTGAATAAAACCGTAGTTCCAGAGGATGGCAGTGAGTTTTTCTTTTCGCTGTTTGAACCAACGTTATAGTAGAACTGGGCAGATTTTCCACCACGAATGTGACCTTCGCCAGTTTCTTTATTGGCCTCTAGGAAGTTATGAGCAACGGTAAGGATCAGGTTAGGGGCTACGAAGATACCTGAGCCTGAAACGAGGTAGCGTTGTTCCCCTGCGTTGTAAGTGCTGTAAACCATAGTAGCAGCAGTAGCAGGTTGTCCCTCGTAGTTGATGTGTTTGAGGTCTTGTCCACCGTTAATGATGGCACGGTTTCCGTTCTCAGCTTCTTTTGGAGCTTCTTCCTTGTCCTTTAGAATGCTCTTAGTTTCTACTTTTGGACTAGCTTTCTGGTCAACGATAGTAGTCGTATCGAGTTCTTTGACAGGTGTGTCGGGATAGGCGCGGTCCTGAATGTCTTCAGGGAGCAAGTCAGCACTGTTGGTATCGGCAATAGGTGTTTCTTGTTTTTCAGCTTCTACACGGCCTTCTTCTTTGACTGGTTCAACCTTGGTCTCTTCTATATCTGCGACTTGTTTCATTTGCTGATCTAAATTGGATGTCGTGGTAGGAGACGTTTCGTCTGCACGCACAGTTCCAGAAGCAAAAAATGCCAGTCCGACGATAACAGATGCCACACCTACAGTCAACTTCCGAATGCTAAATGTTTGCCCTTTTTCAAAAAGGTATCGATTCATAATATACTCCTAGTTTTTAGAAAGGCAGTCAGCTACTGCCCAAGCCCAAGTCTGACTTGGTTACAACTTGATTTAATGAAAAACTCTCTGATAATTTGTAAGCCACCTTACCTCCTGTTTATAAAGCGCTTTCATTTTAAGATAAAAAAATTT
>OIXV01003964.1_pt1 | contig 10487 bp, 7 predicted proteins | sample 1587771 | NCBI WGS metagenome assembly OIXV01 (sample SAMEA3888893, study PRJEB22519) | human gut metagenome | biome: human gut; feature: human-associated habitat; material: faeces | place: Denmark | collected 2010
AGGGGGTTCCCTATGAACTTGTAACACAAGTTCATAGGGAACCCAGTCTTCCCCGAAAGGCGGCCAAAGCCGCCTTTAAAAATCGACTTATTCTATCTAACCCCCGAAACCGCCCTGTCGAGCGCGCCCAAGTCCTTGTGAATCCGCACATCGCGCAGACCGACGGCTTCAAACAGCACCTTTACCGCCTGCCCCTGCGTCTCACCGATTTCCACGGCAAGCACGCCGTTCGGGTGCAATTTTTTCGCCCAAATATCGCAGATCGCGCGGTAGAAGATGAGGCCGTCCGCGCCGCCGTCCAGCGCCGTTTTCGGCTCTTTCTGCACTTCGCGCTGCAAAAGCGGCAGCTCGCTTGTCTCAATATACGGCGGGTTCGACGCGATGAAATCGAACCCATCCGGCAGCGTCTCCGCAAAAGCTTTATCTAACATGTCGCCCTTTACCGCCGTCACCGGCAGCTCCGGGTAACGCGCCAAATTCTCGTTTAAATAGTTGAATGCGCCGTCGTACAGCTCCACTTCCGTCACTTCGGCGTGTGCTTCCTTCGCGATGGAAAGCCCCACAGCACCCGTGCCGGCGCAAAGGTCAAGCCCCTTCGGCAAATTCACGGTTTTCGACAAACGCTTGCACACTGCTTCCACCAAAACAGCGGTGTCCTCGCGCGGAATCAGCACGCCCTCTCCGCAGGAAAGCGTCAGGTTCATAAAGTCCCACTCGCCAAGCAGATATTGCAGCGGCTCGCCCGTTTTGCGCTTTTCGAGCGCGGAAAGCACCGCTTGCTCCGCTTCAGACTCCGCCGGCTTATCGCCGTGCAGCAATAACTCTGTGCGGTTCGCGCCGCAGAAATGCTCCAAAAGGCACGCGGCTTCAAACGTCGGGTCTTCCGTGACGGGTTCAAGCGCCGTTTTCGCTGCGCGGTACAGCTCGCTCAGCGTCATCGGATAATATCCTCGCCGTTTTCCGGGATAACCGCTTTCATCGCCGCAATAGCGGCTTCCATCATCTTGTCGGTCGGCTCTTTTACGGTCAAACGCTGAAACCACAGGCCCGGCGCCGCAATGATGCGCGTCAGCACGTTATCGTACTTGCCGCAAAGCTTGATAAGCTCATAACCGATGCTGACAACGATCGGCAGGCACAAGAGCTTACAGAACGTGCGCAGGAACGGATTGGAAAACGGAATGAAAAAGCCGATGATGATGCCGAGCAAAAGCATTAAGATCATAAAGCTGGAGCCACAGCGCGGGTGGAAGCGCTTTTGCTTTTGCACGTTTTCCACCGTGAGCGGCAGGTCGTTTTCATAGCAGAAAATCGTCTTGTGCTCCGCGCCGTGGTAGCGGAATGTGCGGTCAATCTCCGGCATTTTAGAGATGACAACAATGTACAGTACAAAGATGACGATACGTAAAAGGCCCTCAAACACCGAACGCCAACCACTGATGCCGTCGCCCGTGAGCATCATCAGCCCGTTAAAGAGCACCGCCGGCAAAAAGAAGAACAGCAGCACCGCAAGCGCCACGCCCAGCACACCGCCCACGGCGACGACCGCATTCATCACCTTGTCTCCGAATTTCTTTTCGAGCCACTTTTCAAATTTCGAGGGCTCTTCCTCTTCCTCGCCGCCCACTTTATCCGCCGAAAGCGTCAGCGCCTTCATACCGAGGCGCAGGGTATCCACCATAGAGAACACGCCGCGTATAAACGGCTTTTTCAAAATGGGGTATTTTTCGCGCAGCGACGGCGTGGAAACCTCCTCCGTTGTAATATTTCCGGCTTCGTCACAAAAAGCCGCTACGTTTTTCTTCGGGCCAACCATCAAAATGCCCTCAAGCAAGGCCTGCCCGCCGATAGATGTTACGCGTTTTGCCATTCTTTCTCCTTTTGCTTATAAACAATATTTAATCCTGTTTTCTCTCCACGACCTGCACCTGCGCGGTGGCGGTGGGAATCTGCGTTGTATTGGAAAGCTCGGGATTCATCTCAAGCTTTTTCATGGTCGGTATCGTGATGATGACCGTGGTGCCCATGCCTTCTTCGCTGTCAATATCAAGCGAGCCGGAGTGCAGCTCCATGATCTCATTTGCGACGGCGAGGCCGATGCCGTTGCCGCGCACGTTTTGGTTTGCTTTGTAGAACTTCTTTTTGACGTTTGGCAGATGCTCCGCCGGGATGCCGCAGCCACTGTCCTTAATGATGACGCGGATAAACCCGTCGTCCTCATACGCGGAAACGCGCACCGTACCACCGGGATTCGTGTATTTCAAAGCGTTGTCGATGACGTTGATGAACACCTGCCGCAGGCGATTCACATCACCCAAAATCGGCGAAAGCATCGTATCTTCCTCATCGTAAATAAGATTTTTATGCTCCGTTCGCGCACGGTCGGTGAACATGTACACGGCCTCATCGAGCTCCGCCAAAAGATCGATTCTCTTGAGGATCAGCCGCATTCTGCCGCTTTGCATGCGGGAAAAATCCAGAAGCTCCTCCACCATGCCGGAAAGGCGTTCTGCCTCGCGCACGATGACGTTCATGCCCTTATCATACGTTTCTCGGCCGATACCGCCTGTTTGCAGCGTTTCCGCCCAACCCTTAATAGCCGTCAGCGGCGTGCGCAGCTCGTGCGAAACAGAGGAAATGAAGTCGTTTTTCATTTTTTCCGCTGTGCCAAGCTCTGCCGCCATGTCGTTGATGGAGTCGCACAGTGCGCCGAGCTCGTCGTCCTTCTCTTTCTTGACGCGCACGTCAAAATCGCCCTTTGCAATTTTTTCCGCCGTAGCATTGAGTTCCCGAATGGGCGTGATAATAGACCGCACGAAATAAATGCCCGAAAGCGTGACGAGCACCAAAATGAGCACACCGATACCAATCAGGACCAGCACGACATACGTAATCTGCCGGTCTGCGCGCTCCATAGAGACGATGTACCGCACCGCGCCGAGCACCGCGCCGTTTGCGCCGCGCGCCACGCGCGAGACGGCCATGACCTTCTCGCCGCTTGCGAGCTTGCCGATCCAATAGCCGTACCCATTTTCGCTGTGCAAGGCGCTTTCAAAATCGGGCTTGCTCTGGTTTTGGTCCGGCGCAAAGCCGGAGGATGTAGACAAAATGCTGCCCGAACGCGAGACCGCCATGACCTCCATGAGGTCTTTATCCGGGAAATTTTCGGTGTAGCTTCTGGCTGCAGCGTTAAACTCGCTTACGGTTTTCATGCTGCCGGAAAGCACGGTGGGCAGCTCGTCGCTGCGACCGATGAGCGTCATTTGTATGCCGTTATAGGCATAGCTCTGCACAACGAAAGAAAGCGCCGCAATACAGGCTGTAAATAATAAAATCATCACACCGAGGCTGTTAAACAGCCAGCGTCTTGCAATACCTTTTTTGAACACGCGCTTTCCTCCTTTCTGTGCTTCTTTTTGTAGTTACCAGTATTTTTAAATGACTTGCCCTGCAAGTCATCAGAAAACCCATGCAACTGGGTTTTCTGCGGTTCAACAGTCCACCGGACTGTTGAACCTACTTTCCTAGTTTTTTATTAGGCAAAAAGATTTCGTCGTCTGCGGACGACGCCTCAGGGCCTTGCCCCGAGACCCCATAAACTTTCTGAAGAAAGTTTAATCAAAGACTTCATTCGTTTGCTTTCACGCAACCTTTTGATTACTTATCCCACCGATAGCCGATGCCCCACACGGTGACAACATGTCTCGGGTTCGAGGGCTCGTCTTCGATCTTCATTCTCAATCTGCGAATATTCACGTCTACGATTTTTTCCTCACCGACATATCCGCTGCCCCAGACGTGCTTTAGAATTTCGGAACGTTTTAACGCCTTACCGGCATTTGAGATGAAGTATTCCATGATCTGAAACTCCACCTGTGTCAGCTCCACGGGGTTGCCGTCTTTTGTGAATGAGCGGTTGCGCAGGTTCAGCACGAAGCGGCCGGAGCGCAGCTCTTCGGAGAAATTCGGCTCTGCGGCTCTCGTAAACTGTGCCACACGGCGGTAAACGGCGTCCACGCGCGCCACGAGCTCAGAGGGGCTGAACGGCTTCGTCACGTAATCGTCCGCGCCCATCATCAGGCCCGTCACCTTGTCCATTTCCTGCGTTTTCGCCGTCAGCATGATGATGCCGATGGTCGCGTTTTTCTGTCTTAATTCCTTACATACGGCAAGGCCGTCCAGACTGCCGGGCATCATGATGTCCAGCACAGCCACGTCAAAATCGCCGCCGGCCTGCTCGTACACGCGCAAGGCTTCCTCACCGCTTGCGGCTTCCACGCAGTCGTACCCCGCGCGCTTTAAATTGATGACCACAAACTCGCGGATATTCTGCTCGTCCTCTGCCACCAATATCTTTTTCATGTTCGTTTCCCCTTTCTGTCCCCCATTTTCAGTCTATATTTATTCCAGCACTTCAAATCCGCTTTGCAGCGTTTTTTCGTCGCTTTCCGCCATGGAATCGTCCAAAATGCGCAGCACATACACGCGCCCGGCGGAGCTGCTCAACAGAATATCTTCGTCATCCTGTTCTTTTTCCGCCCAGTCTTCCTCCGTATATACCCGAATGGAGAACTTGTCCTCCCGGCCGAGGTAATTGCCGTTAAAGCCGATCTGTGTATACGTAAAGAATGTCGCTGTGCGGGTCACGGTGTCATTTTGGCAGCCGTAGTTATCCTCGCTGCTCGGCAAAAACAGGTTGTAGTTTTCCGCTGTATTCAAAATACTCGTGCACACCGGCGTCAACGTGTTGTCCTGTAAGCTATACGTGTTCCACGTGATGACATACCCGGTGGAATCCGCCGTCGTTTCGCTGCCGTTTATCGTCAACTCCGCCGTTGGAATCTCCAAAATGCCGTCTTTATTCACATCGCGCGAGACCGCTGCGGCCGCCGTTGGCCGATCCGTCGCGTTTTCTTCGTTCGACAGCGGCGAAATGAGTCTGTCCGACGCTTCGTCATACCCGATGACCTGCGTCAGCATGCGCCCGTCCGCTTTCACGCCGTCCAGCACCGCTGCGCGCCGCCAAGAATTTACCTGCGAAAAGCTTACGGAGGTGTAACGCGTCACCGCCGCATCGAGCGGCACGGTTTTGGAGACATACGGCTGGTCGCCGTCAAAGCGGTATAACCCGCCAAGCGCCATAATCTCTTCTCCGCTCGTCTGCGCCGCCTGCAAAACGAACAGCTCTTTTATATTGTCGCTGTCAAAATCTGTCAGCAGAATTTCGCTGTATGAGACCGTTGTCATGGAGAATTCGCGGATCGTGTCTCCGTCCACATAATAAACCGAAACGCTTGCCGTCGCCGTGAGCGGATCGTCGCCCGTCAGGTCACCGAAAAACACCTTGTCCACCTGCGTTGCCGCCGAGGTAAACCGCGCCATAGAGTTCCAAACGCCGTCCGTGTTTTTCTTAAAAAATTCCAGCCGCGTGCCGCCCGCGTCGCCGTTTGCACAGAAACTCACGACCTCCGAAGTGCCGCACCCGTCTAAATCGCGCGAGATGATCGCCGAGCGGTAATCACCGCATTTCGGGTAAACAAGCGTCACGTCACCCACGCCGCCGCCCATCAGGGCATATATCGCTTCTCTGTCTGCCGTCGTCTTTGGCGGAGACATCAGCGCTTGCGCATCAAGACCCGTCAGCTCGCTGCACCCCGAAAAAGAAAGCGCCAAAAGCACGGCGAGCACCGCTGCAAAAAGTTTTTTCAGTTTTCCGCGCATCGCCGTCACCTCCTGCGCAAATTTACAATATCGGTATAAGTATAGCATATCCCCCGCACCGCCGCAAGCAGTCAGGGGCGCTTTGGCGTCATATAAAAATTAAATTTCTGTGACAGCATTGAGAAACCGGCGCGTGCGTGGTAAAATGGAGAAAATATCTCGAAAGGATTCCGCATGAAACAAACAATGCACAATACCCGCGTGCGATGGGTGCTCGGCATTCTCATTGCACTCACGCTTGCGTTCATCTGGAGCAACTCCATGCAGAGCCGCGCGGTCTCCGGCGGCATGAGCGGCTCCTTAAAAACGTGGCTCGAGCAGCTTCTGCACACAGAAATCAGCGAATTTTTGCTGCGCAAGGCGGCGCATTTTTCGGAATACGGCCTTCTGGGTGTGGAATTTTCGCTTCTGCTCGGCTTACAGCACGATAAAAACGGCAAAAATCTCCAGTGTGGGCGCAATCTTCTCGACTTTCCGCTCATCGGCATGCTGTGCGCCGTCACGGACGAGACCATTCAAATTTTCTCCGGCCGCGGTTCGCTTGTTTCCGATGTGTGGATCGACACCGCCGGCTTTTCGACCGGATTCTTTTTGACCGTTCTGCTCTTTCTTTTTATCAATCACTGTAAAAAAAGCCGGGTAACCGGCAACCGGAAAGGATAAATACCATGAAACAGCATATTTTAAAGAAGATTCCTCTCTTCGTCACCGTGTCCGTTCTGCTCGCGTGCATCGTGTTTTCCGGCTGCGCGGGCCGCACCGTCATCACAGATGCGCAATTCAAGTCCGCCTGCGAAGCTGCCGACTGCGAAGTAACGGACGTTTCCGACCAGTTTGACAGCAGCGTCATCACAAAAGCGCTGACCGTTTCGGGTGATGATTACTCCTTAGGCTTTTTCACATTCGCTTCCACGGACAGCGCCAAAACGAACTACGCGCAGATGCTTTCAAGCGTCAGGACCTCCGAGGGCAAGGCGGTCGATTCCAGCGAATACAACCGCTACACGTATAAAGGCGACGACCTCACAACGGTACTCTACCGCAACGGCACCACGATTCTTTTCGCCACCGGCGCGGATAAGGACACTGTAAATAAAGTCGTAACAGCGTTGGGACTTTAACTTTTAAAGGCTCGTCGGCAAAACCGACGAGCCTTTAAAAATACCTGGTCATGCGGGCAGCGGCGTTCGGGATGAATGTTTCCGCCCGCTCTGCTATATAAGCCGCCGTTAGCGCACCCGCGCCGACGTACTCCCCATACTCCGTAAACAGGCTGCGCGCCGCGATGCGCTCTGAAAACCGCACCGTCACGCACAGGAAAAACCGGCTGCCGATCCGCCCCAGTGCCGAAGAAAGAACATGGAGCGTGTGCACGGCACGCTCCACCGCATCCATCAAATGCCCCACGGTCTCAAAGCAAAACGTCAGCGGCACGGGCGGCGAAACGATACGAATGCCACCACCCCCTTTCCGTTCCCAAGGCACACCCGCAGGTGTATCTTAAACCAGTTTACGTCAAAGGCAGGTACACCGTGCCGATTTTTTCTTTGAAACCTTGACATTTTCTTTTTACGTTCTGATCATTACCAAAGTTAGTTATGATCTGACATCGGTGAAACGCTGAACCGGCCGCGCCCCGGTGTGACCCGTACCGTAAAGGAAATAGAGCAAAAAGACTACCTACAAAAGACCGCTTCCGAGGAAGACGGTCGCGTGACCTACATTTCCGCAACGAAAGCTTCAGCGGTAATGTAACCGGCACGCTAAACACCGGCAAAGCTTTCCGTGCTCAAAGCAGAAGCGGCAAAGTGGATGTTCCGTTCGATACCGGCGAAGGCACATGCAAAGTCAGCACACTCAGCGGCAGTATCCGCATTAAAATTGCAAAATAACGTAAAAAATCTCTCTCGGCTGCGCCGAGAGAGATTTTCAATTTCGAACCTTATTTTACTTTATTTCTGAACTTCGGTACCAACACGGTGGCGAGCACCCAGAACAACTCGTAGATAACGAGCGCAAATGCGGAAATCTGCTCCACGCCCGCAACGAATGTGAGGAACGCCACAAGCACAAAGCCAATGACGACCGCCGCGTTCTGCATGGCGACGATGAAGCTGATGTTCTTCTTTTCATCAATGCACGTGGAAACAAGGCTCATCATGGATTCCACACGACCCTTTGTGGCGGCATAGGCGTCCACGCGGTCCGCAGTGTCGTTCACAAGGTGGTCTGCCGGGCCGTCTTGGCCTGCGCCGATGACATTCACCGCCGTGGCGTCAATGCCGAACAGGCGCGAAATGAACTGCGGCGTAAGGTTCGGGTCTGCCGAACGCAGAATGAGCGAAACGCCGTTCATTTCCATGTTCTGCAGCTCCGCTTTCTTCTTTCGGTCTGCGTTATAGGTCAGGATGAACATGGCGTAAAGCTCGCCGCCCATTGCAACGTACAAGATCTGTCGGCTGCCCGTCGTGTACTGACTCTCCACATTTTGCTCCGGCGCTTCCACACCGTGCGCAGTCAAAAGCGTACGGGAGCCGATGAGCACCTCTTTGCCGTCCACCGTGCCCACAACGCCGTTTCCGGCCTCAAATGCGGCCTTTTCGACCTCCGGAAGCTCGCCCTCATGCTCGCTGAACACCTGCTCGAACACGCCGCAAAGCGGGCCGCCGAGCTGCTGCACCAACGTGCCGGCAGCCAAAACGGCTTCTTCAAGGCCCTCCTGCTTAAACGGCTTCACCCCGTTCAAAACGACCGTGCCGCGCGGGAAAAGCTCTGTGGAATCAACCAGAACGGCATTTACGGCGCTCATGCGCTTGATACCTTCATAGCCGGAGACCATCGCGCCGCGGCGGCGCAGGCGGTGGGAAAGACGGCTCACCGGCAGGTTTACGGCCAGCATATTCATCACCGCTACACACACGCAGCAGGAAGCCGCCAAAGCCGTAATGGCAAGGGACGCATCTTTCGTGATGACAAGCGCCACCACGCACAGAAGCAGCGAGGAGATGAGGCCCACCGGCGCCAAAACCTGCGAAGAGGTCTCTGCCGGGTCCGGCTCATAGGAAATTTGTAAGAAGCGCTTTAAGAAGCCCGCTTTCTGCTGATATGCGATTGCAGGCTGCGAAATGACGGAGGAACCCGCCATTTTTAAAGACGTGTTGTAATCGTCAAATACGCGCACCGCATATTTCTGCTCGCGGGAAGACACAAAGCGGAAATTCGAGTGGATGCGGCGCAGCATCGTCAGCTTGCCGACGGTATTCAGGAACAGAATACCTGCCGCAATACCGGCGTAAAGGTGGATTTTACCCATGCTGAGCGCAGCCGGCGCAAACAGCGTGCAGAGCGTCTGCACAAAAACCGCCACACAAGCTACCGCAGCGGCAGAATCCGAATTCGCGCGGAACTCAAACAGTGCCTTCAGACCGTTTAAAATCGTTTTCGCGCAGAAGCCGATGGACACTAGCAGCAGCACAAGCGATAAGATGGTGTAGCCCACTGCACCGGCGGTCTCCGTGTTATTGGCATTGAAGCCGGATTCCGCAATGAGCGACGCCAAAATGAGCACTGCCGTGCTCACGCCCGTTGCAAGCATGCGGATTGTCAGCTCGCGCATCGTCGTGCGCAGGTCGTGCGCCACGCTCTTTGCGTCTGCCGGGCCGGTGTAATCGTCGATGAGCTCGTCGCTGTTTTCGGCGGCTTCCGTGTTTTCGGGCGCTTCGTCCGGCTTTTCCGCAAAGCGAATTTTAAAGCGGTGCGCACCGGCCGCACTGACGTTCTCGTCGTCGGAATACACGCGTGCTTCGCTCAGCAGTGCACTTTGCAAAACATCCGCGTTAATGATGTGCACCGGCAAGTCGCGCTTTCTGTACTGCGTCACGTCCGTTACCGGCACGGAGATCTTCTGCTGCGCAGGCTCTGCCGCTTCTTCGCCGGCGTTCTCGGCGCTTTCCGCAGCCTGCACATTTTCCGCTTTCGGCGCTTGTGCTTCGGGCAGCTGCTCGCCGGAAGCAATGTCCATGCCTTCTTCCGCCTGCGGCTCTTCCTCCGGCTCCGGGCCATTGCTTGAAATATCCTTAAACGCCATCTCGGGCGCGTCACTTTCTTCCGTTTTCGGCGCTGCCGCAGCCTGCTGCTCGGTATTTTGCACCTGTGCAGCCTGCTTTGCCGCGTTTTCCGCCTGCACAGATTCCAGAATGCGGCGCACGGAATCCTCGCTTACCTCCGGCACCACCTTTGCCTGCTGCAAACCAAACGTCTCATTTTCAAGGTCAAGCTTAATCTCCATCGTGTGCGTCTGCGCGTCCTGCAGCATCGCCGTCTGGAAATTCTGCACCTTGTCCTTCGTCTTTTTGTTTTCCGGCACCACAGCGTTCGGGTCATTCATCGCAACGGAGACCGGCACCGGGGCCACAATGCCCAGCTCGTCTTCCACAGCGGAAAGATCCACACCGGCCGTCTCTACGGCCTCGGCCACACGACGGCGACGCTCTTTCTGCAGGCGCTCAAAGTCCTTTGCCACTTCGTCGTCAAGCTCCGCGGTGTTCTCGTCAAACAGCTTGCGGTATCCCTCGTCCTGCGTGGAAATCTCACCTGTGGCATCAAACCCGCGGGTGTATTCGTCAATCGGTTTTAACTGGATGCCGTAGTACATGTCTTCGGCTTCGTTAAAAACCTCTTTCTGCTTCTTTTCGCGGCGGCGCGCCCAAAAACCTTTTTTCTCTTTCTTCTCTTTTTTGTTCTTCTTTTTCTTTCCGGGCTCTTCT
>OIXV01003974.1_pt1 | contig 10477 bp, 7 predicted proteins | sample 1587771 | NCBI WGS metagenome assembly OIXV01 (sample SAMEA3888893, study PRJEB22519) | human gut metagenome | biome: human gut; feature: human-associated habitat; material: faeces | place: Denmark | collected 2010
GATCCATGGCGGCGAGCTTTGCCTCCATCTCGGCAGCCTTGAGCGCGGCCTTGGCGGCAGCCTCGTCATGCTGAGCATCGGAGCCGGCAGCCGCAGCGGGCTGAGCGACGGCAGCGCCCGCAGCATTGCCAGCGCCCTCCCCTGCAGCAGCCGCGGCGGCCTTCTCGGCCGCAGCCTTGCGCGCCTTGGCCTCGGCAGCGGCACGGACCTTCATGGCCTTCTCGCGCGCAGCCTTAACCTCGGGCGTGATGACGCTCATGGGCTCGGCAGTCGAGACCTGGTAGAAAAAGCCCTTAAAGTCAATCTGCATGTCGGTAATGGCAAGCCCAAACAGGTCGTGTGCCTCATTTTCAAACGGGAACACCGCAGGGTAGTACGAGCTGATGGATGGAATCTCCTGGTACTGGTCGATACCATCGACTACCAGGTTCTCAATCGCATAACTGCCGTCCTGCGCGATCTGCTCCTGGGCAGCACGAACGTTGATGAACGTATAGACCAAGCGATACGTGCCGTCGACCACATTGCGCTCTGCGTGCATCTGTACAAAGCGGGCACCGGCACCCTTGAGCGCCTGGACATGCGACAGCAGCGCATCGAGCTCGACGGTGGTATAGATTGCCTTTTGCATTACTCGGCCCCCCTTGCAGCGACGGACGCGGCGGGCGTCCCATCAGGTGCGTCGCCAGCGGCGGGCGCGTCGCCGGCCTCAGCCGCGGCCACAAATCCGTCCTCGCCCAGCTCAACGCCGCCATCCCAGGTAGCGGCACCGCCCACGGTAAGCGGGTCGCCGCCGGCGCGCATCACGGCCTCCTTCTGGTCCAGGATGCCGCACGCCTCCACAATGGCGTCGATCACCGTCTCGGGGCGAATGGCGCATCCGGGCGCGTACACGTCCACGGGAATTGCGCGGTCCACGCCACCGATCACGTTGTACGCATCGCGGAACACGCCGCCCGAGCACGCGCAGATGCCACACGCCACCACGCACTTGGGCTCGAGCATCTGGTTATAAATCTGGCGCACGACGGGCAAGTTCTGGGCGTTGATCGACCCCGTCACCAAAAAGATGTCCGCATGTTTGGGGTTGCCGGTGTTGACCACGCCAAAGCGCTCCGCATCGAACAGCGGCGTGAGCGAGGCCAGCACCTCGATATCGCATCCGTTGCAGCTCGAGCCGTCGTAATGAATAACCCACGGCGAGCGCGACATTTTATGATCCATGGATGCCGCCTCCTAAATAAACACGTCGATGAGGATGGGCATAAGGTTGAGCAGGCCAAACACCAGCGCCACGCCCCAGCCGAGCTTAAAGCAGCTGCGCCAGGTGCTACGGGCGAAGGTGTTATCGATCAGTACCTCGACAAAATACGTCATGATCATAACGACCAGGGCGACGACCCAGCTCACCGGGTTGTCCCAAACAAAGAACATGCCCACCCACATCAAAAACAGCACGGTCTCGCACCAGTGCATAAGGGTCATCTTGGCCAGCGTGCCGCCGCTCATCTCGGTGGCGACGCCCTGGACGATCTCCTGATGCGCGTGATGCGAGTACGAAAGATCGAACGGTGACTTGCGCAGTTTGATGGTAAGCACCGCGAGCAGCGCGAGGAAAATGGGCGCGCTGTACACGATGATGGGGGCCGACTGCCCCGTCACGGCGATGGAATCGAAGCTGTCGGTGGCAAGGTACAGGCCCACACTCATCAGCAAAACGGCGGGCTCGTAACTCATGACCTGCAGCAGCTCGCGGTCGGCTCCGACCTGGGCAAACGGGCTTTGCGTCGAGGCGGACGCCAGCACCACAAAGATCGCAGCGAGGGTAACCATAAAGGCGCATAACAGTGTGTTGGAACCCGACACAAAGATGCCGCCGCCCACCACGGTAAAGATGAGCGCGCACGCCATGTAGGTATCGTCCACGGTGTTTACGCTGGCAGGGGCTTTGCGCAGGAGCTTGGCTACATCGTAGAACGGTTGCAGCAGACGCGGTCCCACGCGGCCCTGCATGCGGGCGGACAGCTTGCGGTCGATGCCGTCGATCAGGCCACCAACCAAAGGCGCCAGCAGGGCAAACGCCACGGTGCCTATAAAGATGCCCACGACGCCCGAGCCTTCGAAATACTTGCCGCGCAGCACCGAGGGCTCGCCCATGGCGAGCGTATCGGGACCAATCCATACGCAGCATAGCAGCGCGAACAGGATGATGCTGCAGCACACGATGCTGCCCGCGGGGCCAATGCGATTCTCGCCAAGGGCATCCTCCAGGTACCAATTGCGCTTTTCGGCCTTCACCTCGTGTCCCATCGAGCCGCGGAAATGACGGTAATTGTCGGTTCCCACACCCGAAAGATATACGTTTACGTGCGGTTTGTCGCTCACGCGGAATGAAGTCAGCAGCACCACGGCGATAAAAGCCACGATAACCACCATTAGATACATGGCATCCTTGCCAATAACATACGGCACGCGGCCAAACACCATGGCCAAGTAAGGCGACACCAGACCGCTCGAGATAATCGGGAACGCTACACAGCACAGAATCAGCAGCGCGGCGATAGTGTTGAGCGCTATCCATTCGGTCTTATGGACATTGCCCTCCACGTTTTCGGCCGTAGAATCCACGCCCGAGAGCTTGGCGAGCCACTTGCCCCAGAAGAAGAACGTCGCGGCCGAGCCAAAGGCCAGCACCATGATCATGAGCACATTGCCGGTCTGCGCAAACGCCACCAGGGCGCCCCACTTAGACACGAGCATGCCAAACGGCGCCACGAACATGCCCATGATGCCCAGCATCATCAGGCGCGTCAGGTGCGGCATGCGGCTGAACATGCCGTCCATGTCCTCGATATTGCGGCTGCCGATATGATGCTCGGCCGTGCCCACGCACAGGAACAGCAGCGACTTTGCCACCGTATGGAACAAGATCAAGAAGATGGCGGCCCACACGGCCTCGGGCGCGCCGACACCCAGGCAGGCACTGATGAGGCCCAGGTTGGAAATGGTGGAGTACGCGAGCACGCGCTTGGCATTGCTCTGCGAGATGGCCATGAGGGCGGCGAGCAAAAACGTGATGGCGCCCACGCTCGTGACCATAAAGCCGGTCACGGGATAGATGGCGTACAGCGGGCTCAGCTTGACCATCAAAAACACGCCGGCTTTGACCATGGTGGACGAGTGCAGCAGGGCGCTCGTGGGCGTGGGGGCGACCATGGCGCCGAGCAGCCAGGTGTGGAACGGCATCTGTGCGGCCTTGGTAAGCGCGGCGATCGACAGCAAGACGACCGGCAGCACCAGCAGCGCGGATTGCGCGGTTCCGGCGCCGGAAAGCTCGATCATGCCCGAGATGGTCAGCGGTACGCCGTTGACGTGCAGGAACATAAGGCCCGCCAAAAACGCGATGCCGCCCAGCATGTTGAGGATGATCTGGGTAAAGGCGTTTTTGATGGCCTCGGGCGTGCGCGTATAGCCAATCATAAGAAACGAGCACACGGTGGTGATTTCCCAGCCGCAGAACAGCCACTCCAGGTTGTCGCTCGTCACGATGACGAACATGGCCGAAAGGAACAGGAACATAAGCGCCAGGAACTGCGGGCGTCGGTCGGGCGCGGTCTGCCCACGCAGCGCGGCCTCGTGCTCATCGTGCGCCTGGAAGTCCTTCATGTAGCCCAGGGCATACACGCAGATCAGGCTGCCGACAATGCCGACGGCGAGCACCATGATCACGCTCATATAGTCCAGGTAGAGCGGCGTGGCGGTGACGACCTCGGCCGTGGGCAGCGTCATGGCAGCGAAGGCAACCGAACCCACCAGCTGCACCACGCCGAGCACACCGGTAAGCGCGTTCCTATATTTGAACGCGTTGTACAGGATGACGGCGCACAGAATTACGTCGATGACGGAGCTGATGATCGAGAGCACATGCGAGGTGCCGGGGGCAACCTCAAAGCCCTGCGGACCCGTGCCAAAAAATAAGACGGCAACTACAACGGTCACCGCCATAATAATGCCGGAGCCTACAAGCCCTACCGCATCGCGGGCTCGGTCACTGCGCGCGAGCAGCATGCCCATCGCCGGTACCAGCGGAAACAGGGTAAGGAAATACAGTAGCGTCATACCATCACTCCCCCATGCAAAAACGCTGCAATTATTTAACGTTATAGCTCAAATTGGGAGTTCAGGCGGCAGGTTTTCGGTCAACTGGGGAGTTTTAGGCGTATGGGGTAAGGACATGTCCGCTTTGGAGTAGAGAGGCAACGCTCCCCCTCTCGTAGCGGCGGGCGCACGGGCCACTGCGCGCGGTTTATTGACCACTTTGAAGGATGTCCCGATAGACTCGCGGCGGTCCAAAAAGTTGGCGCGGCAAGAAAAATGCGCCCCTGCGGACGCACCATCCCGTTCGCTATTCCGCCTTTTTAACGCACGGTTTACGACCCCGCGGCTTATCGACCAAGGCGGCCTCGCCACCGTCGCGATACTGTCGGCACCAAGCTTTAACCGAAGACTCGCTGGGGATCTTGTGCTTGACCATGACCTCACGCACCGTCAGACCATGTTCCAAGCGGTCCTTAACCACGGCAAGCTTAACGTCAAACGAATATGTGTGGTGATGAGAGCCCGCATTGAGAACGGCGTCGGCGCCGCCCACGGCATACGCACGGGCCCACTGACGGGCTGTGGCCTGGGGGATGCCAAGCTCTGCGGCGAGCGCGCGATGGCCGACCCCTTCTTGGAGGATCTCGACAGCGCGCTGCCTAATCTCGGGCGCATGCGTGCGAGTCCTTGTTGTTTCTGACATACCTGCCACTTCTACTTCTTAGCCTTAAACGTTAAATTGCTTTCTTACGTGCAAGTTAGATAGTAGCATTTTACTGTTTGCTCAAAGCAGTTAATTAAAATAGACGCGGCGCTATCTGGGAATTTGACACCAATTTACGACATTTCTTTATTGATTATTTACGCTGGTAACTAGCTCGCAGCTAATCGTCATTCGCTTGCCAGCAAAATTGGCATCTCTTTATGTCCTTTGGAATAGAGGATATGATTATTAACCCCTCCTCCAATAATTTTGAGCAGCCTGCAAGGCAACAGACGCCTCACTCCCCATGATTAGCGCGCATTGCCGTCCACCGGGGCAAAACAAAAAGGGCGGGACCTGCTGCGCTTGCAGGTCCCGCCCCGATTAACACCCGATGGGACGCGGCCGGGCGAGACAGATCCGTGCTACCGCCCCACCTGGCCGCGATGTTCAACTACAGCTCGTTGGCCGCGTGATATGCCGTGCGAATGGCGCTCGCGATGTCGGCGGTGCGCTCGCCCGAGCAGTCGCCCACACAGGTCACGGGCACCGTAACGCCATCCAAGTCAAACGCGTTGGCCTTGGAACCGACGGCCATCACCACGTAATCGCAGGCGATCTTCACCGGCTCCTCGGCGCCGTCATCGGCAGTGCGCACGGCCTCCACGCCCTCATCGGTAATGGCGGTCAGACGGGTCTTAACATGCTGCTCCACGTTGTGCTCTGCAAAGTCGCTCATAATCAGTGGCAGAATGGTCTCGGACTCGCCTGCGGCAATCTTGTCGAGCATCTCCACGATCGCCACTTCGCAGCCGTGCTGCAGCAGGTACTCGGCAGTCTCGGTGCCCACCAGGCCACCGCCAATGACGGCGACGCGGCCCGTAAGCTCCACTTTGCCGGCCAGCACGTCCCAGCTCGAGACGACCTTCTTAGAATCGGCACCCGGAACGGGGATGACCACGTCGTGCGCGCCCACAGCCACAATCGCGGCGTCGGCGGCGTTGAGGTCCTCAGTGGTAGCGACGTGGTTGAGCTCAACCTTCACGCCCAGGCCGGGCAGAATCTTCTCGTAATACTCGACCGAGCGCATGATTTCGTCCTTGCGCGGAGGCGCGGCCGCCAGCACAATCTGGCCGCCCAGATGATCGCTCGCCTCGTAGACGGTCACGTCGTAGCCGCGCTTGGCCGCCACGCGCGCGGCCTCCAGACCGGCAATACCGCCGCCCACAACGGCGATCTTCTTGTCGCCCACGCCCGGCTTAATAGCGATGGTGGCCTCGTCGCCGTTCTCGGCATTGAGCACACACGAGATGTACTTGCGGTTTTGAATCGCATCGACGCAGCCCTTGTTGCAGTTGAGGCACTCGCGGATGGGCTCGCCCGTGGCGGCCTTTAGCGCAATGTCGGGGTCGCACATGAGCGAGCGGCCATAGGCGATGATATCGGCTGCGCCGTCTTCCAGGATCTTCTCGCCGGCCTCGACCGAGACAACACGGCCCACAGTTGCCACCGGCACGGAGACCAGGGCCTTGACGCGCTCGGCCACGGGCAGCGTCCAGTTGTAGGGCATGGCGCCCATGGACGGAATGGTGTCGCCCATATTGCCGGTGTGGTTGGCTTGTGCAACCTGGATCATATCGATGCCCGCGCCCTCGAGCAGCTTGGCGAACTCGCAGGCCTCGTCGGGCTGCAGGCCGCCCTTGCCACGCGGCGTGCCATCGGGGTTCTCCATGATCACGGGGAGCTTATACTCCACCATCAGCTGCGGCGCGGCTTCCTTGATGGCAGCGACGACCTCCAGCGCGTAGCGAACGCGGTTCTCAAACGAGCCACCGTACTCGTCGGTGCGCTTGTTGAGGATCGCGGAGCACAGCGAACCCACCAGGCGGTCGCCGTGGACCTCGATGGCGTCGATGCCGGCCTGCTGCGCGCGAGCGGCCGAGGCAGCGATGGCCTCCTTGATCTGGGCGAGCTGCTCTACGCTCGCCTCGTTCACAAAGTGCTGCATGTCGTGGTGCAGCTTGGCGTATGCCTGCTTGCGGATCTCGTTGGACTCGGCCATCTTGGCGGCAAAGGTCTCCTCGTCGCCGGCGGCCTTGGCCTCCTGCGCGGCTTTGGCTGCAGCCATGGAGCCCATGACCATGCGGCCGACACCGGGCACGTCGTACTCGGGGTGGAACAGCTGCAGCGCGACCTTGGCACCGTGCTTGTGGACGGCGTCGGCCAGTGCCTTAAACGTGGGGATCTGGGCGTCGGTCGCCAGCTTGGGCGTGGGGCTTGCGGTCATGACGGGAGCGACGTCGCCGATGACGATGTAGCCCACGCCGCCACAGGCCAGGCGCTCGTAAAAAGCCAGGCTGCGCTCGCCGATGGAACCGTCGCGCTCCTCATAGCCGGTGGTCAGCGGCGGGAACATAATGCGGTTCTTGAGCTCAAGGGGGCCAACCGTAATGGGCTGGAGCAGCTTGGACGCAGGTACGGTCATGGACATTCCTCTCTTGTAGACGCGGCGGCGATGGTGCCGCGTAGTTGTCTAGAGGATATGGCATGGGGGTACAGCGGCACAACGAAAATCGGCGAATATCAGGTGGCGGCAGGCGGATGGGGCGGGGCGGGGCGTCGGTTTGTCTCAATCTGTAACAGCTACCCAGCAAAACCGGGTCTTACTGTTACAGATCGAGATGTTCCTCTCGACCCATCCTCAACAATCTAAATCTGTAACAGCTAGACCCACTTTTGACCCCTACCTGTTACAGATCAAGACAAACGGAAGCGTTCCGTCGGAAAATCTCGATTTGTAACACCTACAGGCCAAAAACGACCCCAGATGTTACAGATCGAGACGAACAAACTCGGTCCGACCAAACATCTCAATCTGTAACAGCTAGACCCACTTTTGACCCCTACCTGTTACAGATCGAGACAAACGGCAACTGTCCGTCCGAATATCTCAATCTGTAACAACAACTCGGCAAAATCCGTCCCTCGTGTTACAGATCGAGACAAACGGAGCCCCGCTCGCCGGAAATCTCAATCTGTAACATCTACAGACCAAAATCGGACCCACCTGTTACAGATTGAGACAGCCCCAACAACACCGTCCCCGTTCGAGGAAACGACCGCCACACTCACCTTTTTAAACAACCTAATATTGCGCAGCCTGCGATAATAATTTGGTCACGCGTCGACTACGGCGAAGACGCGGCAGAGGGGACACCTATGCAACCGAGTACCACCGATAGGTCCACCGCAAAGCAAGCGCTGCTCGAGGCGCTCTTGAGCGACGCGGGGCTCAAGAGCCTCACGCAAACAGCCTCTACCGTTATGGGCAACCCGGTGCTCGTCGTCGATCCCGTCTACCGCTATGCCGCCCGCGGTGGCTTTGAGCTCGACGATGCCGACGACTCCCCCTTTGCAGCCATCACCCGCGCCGAGCTCTCCGAAGGCGATATGCTGCAGGACGAAGCCGTGCGCTACATCATCGAACGCGATCTAAACGAGAAGATTGCCCGCTCGACAGGCCCGCTCACACGCTATAACGACATGTTCTGCCTCAACACCATGACCGGTGCGATCAAGGTTCACGGCACGTGTCTGGGCCGGGCGACGATGATCGAGCGCAATCTCATGCGAATCCTCCTTTATAGGGCTCTCGGACGAGCCCGGGTTTCATGCGAATTGCATGCGTATCGACAGCCATACTTTCGCTCGAGAACAGGCTCAAAACCATGTGCAGGCGCACCGATGTTTGCCCATAGCGACCATGGGCTTTGTGCGGATGAACCATGCGTTTGGGCAACGCTTTCGAGCGCATGGTCCTGGCGCCATACGCACAAAGAGGGGCGGTGTGCCTTATGGCACCCGCCCCTGATAATCGAGTTTTCTTATGTTTAGTCCTATAAACAGTCCAATATCTTTAGGCAAGATTACCCCGACGACGCTCATCCTGCCTGGAAGGCCAGACTCCACCCGCCCGCTCGATGGGATGAGTCCGCGCATCACCTGGACTCTCTACGCCTCCAATGGATCGGTAGCCTCTTACGAACACTTTCAAAAGTATGACAAGAGAAAGAAAAGTCCGTAGATTATGCATCTTTAGATTCGTGAAAAAGCGCATCGTGCCCGTCAGCGGCGACGCACCGGCCTTCGGGACGCCTGAAAGCTACTGGGCACGGCGGCGATGTTCATAGCGAATGATGCGGACGCTGCAACTGGTATTATATGACGTACTATTGAAAGGATGTTGAAGAGGTTGCGGGAAAAGACTTGCTTACTAGAAGCAGAGCAAGGAGATCCAGAAGACGGATTGCGGATAAATGATATGAATTAAATAGGGCACTGCGCGCTATAGAAGGAAAAGGGTGGTGGGTCCTGATGCTGGTCCTGTCTGCTGTTTTAAGTTTATTAATAAAATCTGGCTGTGTAATCTGTGCAGCCCTTTATTTAATCCTCTATATCGGAGGTCAAAAGAAGGAATATCTGTATATCGCTCTGTTTATGTTAAGCCAGTACTTGATTGAGCTAATAGTTCGAGGATACGAAATTAGTTCGCCCCTTTATTATTACTTTCATAATTTTTTTTCGGTGCCCGTAGTAATCAAGTCGCTATTATATTTCGCCTGCGCCTTTCTCATATGTCATTTATTCAAGGGGGCTGTTGGAGGGTCAAAAACGTGGATATTGACATTGGTGGAAGCGCCATTGTTCATCTGGCTCATCATGTTCCCTTTGTTAAAGGTGCGTACAGGATTCTTGTATATTTGTTATTTATTGCCATTCCAACTTCTGGTTATCGTACTAGCCTTTATCGGTAGCAGGTCCTTTAGCAAAACAGTGCATAAGAGCATGTTTTTAAGGTTAGATATGTTCTTGCGACTGGTTGGAATCCTGGGATTAATGACTGTCTTTGAGGATATTCTTACGGGGTTACATTATGGGCTAAATAATGATGTTGCAAGCCTAGTAACTAGCGGCGCGATTCGAAGCCGCAATTTTGGCGAAAGCGTCTCCCAGATAGTTGTTGCCGCATATCTTATTGTTGTTGCGGCGCGTTTTTTTTGTTGACAAGATCACAGTGAAACCGATTAGCTATGAAGCCTTGACAGGAGAGCTTTCGGAAGAAATCATAGACGCCTATGCGACATCTATTGGCCTTAGTCTCAGAGAGCGAGAGATTCTGGGATTCTTGCTCAAGGAGAAAAGCACACAGGAGATATCCGAACTGTTGTTTATTTCGACTGGCACCGTCAAATCTCATACGCATAACATTTACCAGAAGGCCGATGTTAGCAACAGGATGCAGTTGCTGCAGAAAATCAGATGTTCATAACGTTGATTACGTTGGGCTAATCAATATATGAATCCCACTTCCTTTTGTTTATACAGTTTAGCGCTTTATGAACCCTGGTTCATAAAGCGCTAAACCAGGGTATAGGCTAAGATTGAACATATTTATCGAGACCAGTTCATGTGAAAGCGGATCGGAAAATTACATAATTTTGTCATTAGGTTGTCGGCAACGAGGGGCCTCTGCTTTAGCCATCAAGTTATCGGCAACACGGAACCTCTGAAAGAGAAGGTGACAAGATTATGAGAAGAAAGATAGCCTGCGTATTGTGTTGGGTACCGTCAAGATTCTTTCGCAAATTGATTTAGCCGTCCTCGGCCCCGTCCTCT
>OIXV01003984.1_pt1 | contig 10459 bp, 9 predicted proteins | sample 1587771 | NCBI WGS metagenome assembly OIXV01 (sample SAMEA3888893, study PRJEB22519) | human gut metagenome | biome: human gut; feature: human-associated habitat; material: faeces | place: Denmark | collected 2010
GCAGAGTAGGAAGTCATGTGTTTGCGCCCAACGGGCGCGCAGTGCCGTCGGGACGGGAAGTTGCCCGGCGGACGAAAAACCCTGGTTTGCAGTATGGCTTTCGCATTCCGCTCGCCACTCCAGAAGAGACATGAGACCTCTTTTCTGCGTGGCTCCTGCCGTAAGGGGAGGGGGGTCATCTGTGCCCTCTCCAAGCTGCCACGCTCCGCGCGGGATAATGAATGCCCGCGGCGGAAGCTCATTATTTTTGAGGAGGAATCGTCTCATGTCGCCCACATCCATCATTCTCTGCATGGCCGCCTGCTTTGTCGGGCTGGTCGCCGCGCTCATCGTCGTCAACCGCTTCGGCTCCATGTCCACGCGCAAGCTGGTGGTCATCGCCATGATGGTCGCCGTCTACGTCGTGCTCAATACCGTCGGCACGATCCGCCTCGGCTGGATCAACATTTCCGTTTCCGCCCTGCCCATCATCGTCGGCGCTCTGCTCTATGGCCCCGGCGGCGGTCTGATGGTCGGTCTGGTCGGCGCCTTTCTCGGTCAGCTGATGACCTACGGCGTCACCGCGACCACCGTGCTGTGGATCATTCCCCCGGCGGTGCGCGGCCTGCTCATCGGCCTCTACGCCAAGCGCTGCGGCTATGCGCTCTCGCGCAGGCAGCTCGTCGGCGTGCTGATCGTCACCTCGCTCGTCGTCACGCTTCTCAATACCGGCGCGATCTATCTCGACAGCGTCATCTACGGCTATTACACCTACGCCTATGTGTTCGGCAAGGTTGGCATCCGCATCGTCTCCGGCGCGGTCACCGCGGTCGCCATGGCTTTCGTCACCCCGCCGGTGCTCGATATGCTCAAGCGCTCCCTGCGCGCCGCGCAGAGGGCTTGACCCTTTTCCCGCGCGCAGCCCCAAATTCAGTTCTGTAAGGAGGACCTGTTATGTACGGAAGCAAGATGAAGTCGGAGGAGACCGATCATCTGTTTGAAGCCATTCTCTCGCTCAAGGACCTTGAGGAGTGCTACCGCTTCTTCGACGATCTGTGCACCTTCAGCGAGATCGAGGCCATGTCCCAGCGCTTTGAGGTGGCGTCGCTTCTCGCCGATGGCAAGACCTTCACGCAGATCTCGCAGAAGATCGGCGTTTCGTCCACGACCATCACGCGCGTGAACAAGTGCCTGTGCTACGGCGCGGACGGGTATAAGCTCCTGCTCGACCGGGAGAAGGAAGAAAAGTAAACATCTCCGTCATTTTCACAAGAGCGGACGCGGTGCGTCCGCTCTTTTTTATTCATTCCGCTTTATTATAATGTTATAAAAACATAATGATATGCCATCATGTCATCTTGCTATATCCGATTTGACTAAAATATTTTTGGTTTATGCACGAATTTTATTGCTTTTGCTGAACACGTATGTTACAATTAGTTCACAAATAGATTAGGGCATGGGAAACAGCGTGCAAGAAACCGTTGCCCGACGGTGCTGTTGCCTAAGTTCTGTGTCTGTTTTTCTGTGGGACCCCTCCACAGAAAACGCACGTCCCCGCGTGCGGTGTGCAGCGTGTTCGTCACGGGGAGGAGCGGCTTCCCGCTTCCTGACGGGCAAGTATTTTTATGAAGAGAGAGGTATTTTATCAATGGCAAACGAAAAGAAAGTCGCACGGGAGCCCAGTTTTCTGCTGGCGTTAGTTCCCATTGTGGCAATGATCGGATTCATGCTCTATTGCTTCCTCGGTCATTCCGAATCCGGTTATCATGACGCGCACATGCCCCTGGTCCTGTCCATCGTCGTCGCCTGCATCGTCGGCGCGATCTGCGGCCACAGCTTCAAGGAAATGCTCGCCGGTATGATCGAGCGTCTGAGCGCTTCCATGGAAGCCGTTCTGATCCTCTGCACCGTCGGTTTCCTCGTCGCCAGCTTCATGGCCTCCGGCGCGATCCCTTCCCTGATCGTCTACGGCCTTGACCTGCTGACCCCGAAGCTGTTCCTGCCCATCGGCTGCATCCTCTGCGCGATCGTCGGTATGGCGTGCGGCTCCTCCTGGACCACCACCGCCACCATCGGTCTTGCGTTCCTCGGCATCGGCGCGGGCCTCGGCATCCCTGCCCCCATCACCGCCGGTATGATCATCTCCGGCGCGTATGTCGGCGATAAGTTCTCCCCCCTGTCCGATACCACCAACCTCGCTGCTGCTGTTGCTGAGACCGGTCTTTTCGACCACGTCACCGCGATGGTCTCCACCACCGGCCCGACCCTCGTCATCGCCCTGATCCTCTACACCATCCTCGGCCTGAACGTTGACACCAGCGCCTATGATCCCGCTGTTGCTCAGAGCATTCAGGACGCGTTCCGCGGTTCCTTCAATATCTCCCCGGTTCTGCTCATTCCCATCATCGTCGTTATCGTGATGTGCGTCCTGCGTGTGCCCGGCCTTGTCGGTATCGCCATCTCCGTTGCCACCGCGACCATCTTCATGATGATCTTCCAGTCCACCGACATCTACGGCTCCCGCGCCCTGGGCGACATCTTCAACACGCTGCACTACGGTATCGGCGTTGAGACCGGCAACGAAGTCGCTGACTCCATCCTCGGCAAGGCCGGCGGTATGGACGGCACTATGTGGACCATCAACCTCATCCTCCTCGCGCTCGCCTACGGCGGTGCTCTGGAGCGCTGCGGCTGCGTCGAGCGTCTGTTCGGCGGCCTGAAGCACAAGATCCACTCTGTCGGCAGCCTCATCCTCGCGACCCTGCTGACCTCCATCTTCTGCGACGCCACCATGTGCGACCAGTTCCTCGGCATCGGCGTTCCCGCCCCCATCTATGCTGACAAGTACGACGAGCTCGGTCTCGGCCGCAATATGCTCTCCCGTTCTCTGGAAGATGCCGGTACCCTCTGGGCCGTTATGTTCCCCTGGACCGGCTGCGGCGCTTACCAGACCGGCGTTCTCGGCATGAGCCCGCTGGTGTTCTTCCCGTATGCGTTCGTCAACCTGCTCAACCCCGTTTACGCCTATGTGACCGCTCTGTTCGGCCGCAACATCTTCTGGGCTGACGGTTCCTACACCAATATCTTCGGCAAGACCAAGGCCGGCAAGCCCGCCGGCGCTCCCGAAGAGGCTCACGCCAAGGCCCTTGCGAACCTCGAGGCTCGCCGTGCCGCCGGCAAAGCCCCCAAGATCAACGCGTAATCTCTCCCCCTCGCTTACTTAGAAAGGAATCACCGCTGTGAAACATTCGCTTCCCTGGGAATCCGTCCCGCCTCCGATCTACCCCGCGCAATCGTCGCTCAAGCCCCGAAAAAAGTGGGTGCAGACCGGCGGATGGATCCTGGTCGTCGTGCTGCTGCTGTTCGGTATTTCGACCCGCAGCCGCAACCCGCTGCTGGCTTTCGTCTCGCTCGCGTTTTCCGTGCTGTATCTGCTGACGCTGATGACCAAAAAGGACGCCGCTCTCACGAGCCGCGGTCTTGAGATCTACTACGATATGCAGTTCACCACCAATTACGAGTTCTTCCCCTGGGAGGACATCAACGCGATCGTGTGCGAGGACCGTGGCCATGCCGACATGGTGCGCCTGCACATCGGCCACGGCAACACGGAAAAGGCGCTCTTCTTCCCGCGCAAGAATCTCGACGAGATCTACGCGTTCATCAAGAAGAAGAATCCGGCCATCCGCATCATGGACTACGCCGCTCCCGAGCCGAAGTCCGGCAAGAAGCACAAAAAGTAAACAACTGTGAACTTTCACCAAAAGCTGAAAGGCGCTCCGCGAAAGCGGGGCGCTTTTTTTATCTATTTTGTCCAAATTCATCACTATACCTTGCTAACACAGCATCGCGATATGGTGATAGCGCACAAGAAAGAAATATTTTTAAAGCAAAAAACTATTGATTTTGCACAAAAATATGCTATACTGTTCCCAGAACGATCCTGTGGGACTTTTCCACAGGCGGAGCGCCATCCACGCACGGGCATGCGCGGAAAGTAAGGGGAACGCTTCGACACGTTTCTTGCACTTGGACGGTTCGGGCAACCGGACACGCCGACCGGGTCACACCGGAACTTTGAGAAAAGAGAGGACACTACCATGATCATGAATCCTACCGCGATCAAGCACGTCGTCATCGACGGCCACAGCCTGACGCTGGAATCCTTTGTCGCCATCGCGCGCTACAATGCGACCGTCGAGCTGGCGCCCTCCGCGCTGGAAGCCATGCAGAAGTCCCGCGCTCTCGCCGAGAAGATCGCTGCCGAGGGCCGCGTCGCCTACGGTATCACCACCGGCTTCGGCGAGTTCCAGAAGGTCGCCGTCCCCAAGGAGATGAGCAACCAGCTCTCCACCAACCTGATCCTCAGCCACTGCACCGCCGCCGGCGAGCCGTATGCCGATGAGATCGTGCGCGGCATGATGCTGCTGCGTGCCAACGCTCTGTGCGGCGGCGTGAGCGGCGTTCGCCCCATCCTCGTGCAGATGCTGCTCGAGATGCTCAACAAGGGCGTGACCCCGGTCGTCCCGCAGAAGGGCTCTCTGGGCTCCTCCGGCGACCTCGCGCCTCTCGCGCACATGACGCTCCCCATGCTCGGCAAGGGCGAGGCCATGTACGAGGGCGTGAAGATGCCCGGCGCTGAGGCCATGGCCAAGGCCGGTATCGAGACGCTCGACACCCTCGTTTCCAAGGAAGGCCTCGGCATGACCAACGGCACCTGCGCGATGACCTCCGTCGGCGCGCTCGCCCTGTACGACTCCATCTGCGCCGCTCAGCTCGGCGACGTGATCGCGTCCATGTCCTTCGAGGGCCTGACCGGCCTTCGCAACGCCTTCGACCCCCGCATCCATCAGGTGCGCGGCCAGAAGGGCCAGATGCTCGTCGCTGCGAACATGCGCAAGCTGCTCGACGGCTCCGAGATCCTCGACAACTGCCAGAGCGACCGCGTGCAGGACGCTTACGCCCTGCGCTGCATCCCGCAGCTCCACGGCGCCTGCCGTGACGCGCTCGAGTATGTCCGCGAGAAGGTCGAGATCGAGCTCAACGCTGTCACCGATAACCCGCTGATGTTCCTCGAGGACGAGGCCGTCATCTCCGGCGGTAACTTCCACGGCGAGCCCATGGCCCTGCCGTTCGACTTCCTCGGCATCGCCGCTTCCGAGATCGCCGACGCATCCGAGCGTCGTACCGAGCGTATGGTCAACCCTGCGCTCTCTAACGGCCTGACCGCGTTCCTGACCACCCAGGCCGGCGTCAACTCCGGTTTCATGATCGTGCAGTACGCCGCCGCTTCCATGGTCAGCGAGAACAAGGTCTACGCGCACCCCGCGTCCGTCGACTCCATCCCCTCCTCCGCCAACCAGGAGGATATCGTCTCCATGGGCACCACCGCTGCCCGTAAGGCCAAGATGATCCTGCAGAACACGCAGGACGTCCTCGCCGACGAGCTGCTGACCGCCTGCCAGGCCATCGACATCCGCCGCCGCCTGAACACCCACGGTCAGGGCCTGACCCCGCTGCACGAGGCCCTCTACAAGCACGTGCGCGAGCAGGTCGCCTTCTACGAGATCGACCGCGAGATCTGGCCCGACATCCGCGCGGTGGAGAAGATGATCCGCTCCGGCGAGCTGCTGGATATCGTCAAGGAGTATATCCCCGACTTTGAATAATTCAAAATTGCGTCTACGATGCAATTTTGAGACTTGACATTTGGGCCATAGGCCCAAATGTCATAGGGGGTTCAAATATTTTCGCTCACCGCGAAAATATTTGTAAGGTGTCCCTGCGGACGCACATGTCGTCCTTCGGGACGGATCAAGTTCATTCACGCCGTGTGCGGCGTGAAGAGGGGCGCGAGTCATCCTTCGGGACGGATCCAATTTGTTTACGCTGTGCGCGGCGTGAAATGAATTAGGATACCTAAAAATGGTTATTTATACCGATAATAGGTAAACAACCGGTCAAGATTTGTGTTTTGACACGAATTGACAGAATGAAAAAGAAGGTGTAGAGTTATTTTTAGCTTTACACCTTCTTTTTTAGGAGGATGCTGCATGAAATTGAACATTTTACGAGCCGATCCCGCAGGGAACATCACAGTCTTCGTGCTGGATCAGGTAGAAAAGTCAAAACGCGCCACCATCGCGGAAAAGATCATGGCGATCCCCGAACTCAAGGCCGAGCAGGTCGGCTACGCCTGCCTTGCCGAGGACGATGTGGACGGCCACATGGAGATGATGGGCGGCGAATTCTGCGGCAACGCGACGCGCGCCTACGGCATGTATATTGCCCAGCAAAAGGGCGGCCTTTCCTCGGTCAGGCTGCGCGTGAGCGGCTGCGGCCATGTCGTCACCGCGCAGGTCGACCTGAAGGCCGGCACGGCGCGCGCTGAAATGCCCTGCCCGCGCAGCGTTCAGCGCGTGACGGCAGGCGGACAGGAAGGGACTCTTGTAGACCTTGGCGGCATCGCGCATTTTGTCGTGGAGCACGTTGAACCAAGCGAAGGATCCTTCCGCGCAGCGGAGGGCGTTTTTACAGACATCCCCGATCTGGATGCCTGCGGCGTCATCTTCCTTGACGCGGAAAACCGCAGTATGACCCCGCTCGTCAAGGTCATCGAGACGAACAGCCTCGTCTGGGAGGGAAGCTGCGGCAGCGGCTCCATTGCCTGCGCGGTCGCGCAGAGCGAGGGGATGCAGAGCGGCGGCTTCTCCTGCGAATACACGCAGCCCGCGGGCAAGGTCCGCGCGAGCGTCGAGCGGCAAAACGGCAAGGTCATCGCCGCCGCCATCGGCGGGCTCGTCACACTGGGCGAGGTCATGTGCATCGACCTTCCCGACGCGTGATAGAGCGGCATTTCATTTTTTAGTGCTTCCGCCGTTTTTCTTTCCGTTTTCTCTCCGTGAGTCGTTGATATGACACAAAAAATCCGCTATTTCCGCATTTTCAGATAAGGGCAGAGAACGCTTAATTATTTTAAGTGTTCCGGGCAAAGCAGATATCGAAAAGCGTTTACCTTTCCCCTGTGGTCGGGTATAATTTTATCGTCGAAAGTGACAATTTGAACCGGTCAGATACAGAAAAAACAGGAGGTTTTTAACCATGGCAGTTTTATCCGATATTGAGATCGCTCAGGCTCACGAAATGAAAAAGATCACCGAGATCGCGGCGAACGCCGGGATCGACGAGAACCATCTGGAACTCTACGGCAAATATAAGGCAAAGCTCGACCTCACCGAGATCCGCAAGCTGCCCCGCAAGGCAAAGCTGATCCTGGTCACGGCCATCAGCCCCACCCCCGCGGGCGAGGGCAAGACCACCACGTCCGTCGGCCTTGCCGACGCGCTCAACCGGCTCGGCAAGAACACCATGGTCTGCCTGCGCGAGCCTTCGCTCGGTCCCGTGTTCGGCGTCAAGGGCGGCGCAGCCGGCGGCGGCTATGCTCAGGTCGTCCCCATGGAGGATATCAACCTGCACTTCACCGGCGACTTCCACGCCATCGGCGCTGCCAACAACCTGCTGGCCGCTCTTCTCGACAACCACATCCAGCAGGGCAACGTGCTCGGTATCGACCCGCGCAAGATCGTGTGGAAGCGCGCCGTCGACATGAACGACCGCCAGCTCCGCCACATCATCGACGGCCTTGGCGGCAAGGCCAGCGGCGTGCCCCGCGAGGACGGCTTTGAGATCACCGTCGCGAGCGAGGTCATGGCAGTGCTCTGCCTCGCGACCGATCTGATGGACCTCAAGCAGCGTCTCGGCAAAATGGTCGTGGCCTACACCTATGACGACAAGCCCGTCACCGCGCACGACCTGAAGGCCGAGGGCGCGATGGCCGCGCTCTTAAAGGATGCCATCAAGCCCAACATGGTCCAGACGCTCGAAGGCACTCCCGCGTTCATCCACGGCGGCCCGTTCGCAAACATCGCCCACGGCTGCAACTCCATCCAGGCCACTGAGACCGCGATGCGCCTGAGCGACTATACCGTCACGGAAGCCGGCTTCGCCGCCGACCTCGGCGCCGAGAAGTTCCTCGACATCAAGTGCCGCGCCGCGGGCTTCCACCCCGACGCCGTCGTTATCGTCGCGACCGTTCGCGCGCTCAAATATCACGGCGGCGTGCCCAAGGCCGAGCTGAACCACGAAAATCTCGAGGCGCTCGAAAAGGGCCTGCCCAACCTCCTCCAGCACGTCGACAACGTGAAGAACGTCTACGGTCTCCCCTGCGTCGTCGCCATCAATGCCTTCCCGACCGACACCAAGGCAGAGCTCGACCTCGTGGAGAGCAAGTGCCGCGAGCTGGGCGTCAACGTCCGCCTCAGCGAGGTCTGGGCCAAGGGCGGCGAGGGCGGCCTCGCGCTGGCCGAAGAGGTCATCCGCCTGTGCGGCGAGCCCAACCACTTCCAATTCGTCTACGACGTGAACGACAGCATCGAGGACAAGCTGAACGCCATCGCCACGAAGGTCTATCACGCTGACGGCGTGGTCATTGCCGCTTCTGCCAAGAAGCAGCTTAAGCAGCTCACCGAGCTCGGCTTTGACAAGCTGCCGATCTGCATGGCCAAGACCCAGTTCTCCTTCTCCGACGATGCCAGCAAGCTCGGTGCGCCGCGCGGCTTCAAGATCACCGTGCGCGACCTCAAGGTCAACGCCGGCGCGGGCTTCCTCGTCGCCAAGACCGGCGACATCATGACCATGCCGGGCCTGCCCAAGGTCCCGTCCGCCGAGAAGATCGACGTCGACGAAAACGGCAAGATCATGGGGCTGTTTTAAGTTTTTTACTTTTGCAAACATCAGGAACAGGTGGAGTTTTTCTCTGCCTGTTCCTGAAGAGTTTTAGATTTCACTTTTCCAGGGAGGGCTGCTATGAAAATTGCAGACATGAAAGTTACCGAGCTCATCAACGAAATTGGTCTGGGCACTCCTGCCCCCGGCGGCGGTGCTGTTGCAGGACTTGCCGGCGGTGTGGGCGTCGCGCTGACGATGATGGTCAGCGGACTGACGCTGACGAGGACCGGCTTTGAGGAGAATCACGACCGTCTTCTCGACGCCATCGCCAAGGGTAATGAGCTCAAAGAGCGCTTTATCGACGTGATGAACCGCGACAGTGAGGTGTTCGACACGCTGATCGAATCGCTCGCCCTCCCCAAGGATGACGACGCGCACAAGGCCATCCGCCGCGGCGCGGTGCAGGCCAGCTTCCGCAACTGCACACAGGTCCCGATGACGATGATGGAGATCTGCTCCGAGGCCATCGACCTCTGCGCGAGCCTCATTGGCACAACGAACCCGAACGTCGTCAGCGACCTCGGCATCGCAGCCCTCACGCTCAAGACCGCCATGCAGAGCGCCTGGCTCAACGTGCTCATCAACCTCAAGTCGCTCAAGGATCACGAGTTTGCCGACGAGTGCTGGAGGCACGGTCAGGCGCTGATGGACCACGCCATCCCGCTCGCCAAGGAGAGCTATAAGAAGGTCGAAGCGCTCATTGTCGAAAGCAGCAAGTGAGCCTTTCCCGGAAAGGAAACGATCCGCCCGCCGCATATCTTTGTGCGCTGCGGGCGGTTTTCATCTTCTTTTGGAATTTTTTTGATTTTCAGTGGCATTTTGCAGATTTTGTGGTAAAATACCATAGGTTTAAAACTGTCTGAACATTCAAATACTGCACGAAAGAGGCTTTTTTCATGGATTTTGTTGCCAACAACTCCAAAAATGTTGAGATCGAGACGTCCACCGGCATCTACCTGCGCCACGCCATCCAGACGCATTTTGTCGAGATCGGCGAGGATTACATCGATCTCGTTGAGCGCTACGTCAAGCCCCTCTACGAGGAGGGCGACCTTCTGAGCATCAGCGAAAAGATCATCGCCCTGTGCCAGAAGCGCGTGGTCTACCGCAAGGATATGAAAATTTCGTGGCTGGCGAAGTTCCTCAGCCGCTTTGCCATCCAGCACAACAGCGCCGGCATCGGCGTGGGCGAGGTGTGCAAGATGCAGTTCGCCATCGACCATTGCGGCGCGTGGAAGGTCCTCTGGGCCGCCATCTGCGCGGGCTTCGGCAAGCTCGTGGGCAAGCACGGCATCTTCTACGATATGGTCGGCATGGAGGTCACGGGCCTCGACGGCTTCTATCCTGACGTATTCCCCGTCTACGGCGACTACGGCATCCGCATCCCGGAGGATCCCTCCGGCGTGTGCAACGAGATCTACGAGAAGACCGGCATCCGCGCGATAATCGTCGACGCCAACGACCTCACACGCGACATCCTCGGCAAGGCCGACTGTGTGACCCTCACCGACGAGCAGCTCTGCGAGATCATCCGCGATAACCCCGCGGGTCAGGACGATCAGTGCACACCGTTTATCCTTATCCGGAAAAAGCAGTAATTTCCCCCTGCGGGGGAAGCGTGTTGTTTCCCTGCTGGCAGGGGAACGGGCAAAGGGGGCCATTCTCTCACGTGAGAGAATGGCCCCCTTTA
>OIXV01003986.1_pt1 | contig 10454 bp, 5 predicted proteins | sample 1587771 | NCBI WGS metagenome assembly OIXV01 (sample SAMEA3888893, study PRJEB22519) | human gut metagenome | biome: human gut; feature: human-associated habitat; material: faeces | place: Denmark | collected 2010
ATTACTAAATTATCACAGGAACAACTTGTATATCATTTCTTATTATATATACCAAAATGGGCAAAATAGAATGAAGAGGACGATTGCCTTTTGGCAGTATAGCAAATTTTAGCGAACTTTGCAGCCGAAATGAAAGAATCAAAAAAAGACATATTATTAGCAAAGATTAGAAACGGCTCACCTGTAACGCGCACACAGCAGTTCCACCTCGCTGCCCTATTGAGTGTGCCTGCCATTATGGTGCAACTCTCATCTATCATCATGCAATATATCGACGCATCTATGGTGGGACAATTAGGTGCCAACGATTCTGCTTCGATTGGCTTGGTGGCGGCTTCGCTGTGGCTTTTCAGCGGCATCTGTAATGCTGCCACAGCAGGCTTCAGCGTGCAGGTAGCGCACTTGATTGGCGCGAAAAAGAATAAGGAGGCGAAAGACGTGTTTCGCCAATCCATCACCTGTATTCTCATTTTCTCTGCCACTCTTTCTGCCATCGGCATGGCTATTAGCGGCCATTTACCTGTATGGCTAAGAGGCTCGGAGGAAATCCGTGAGAGCGCAAGCACCTACTTTCTGCTTTTCAGTGCGTGTATTCCACTTCTTGCGCTTGAAATGCTGGCGGCAAGTATGCTACGCTGTACTGGTAATATCAAAATACCGAGTTTGCTCAACATTCTGATGTGTGTGCTCGACATGATTTTCAATTACCTGTTCATCTTCCCCACTCACGATGTCACGTTGTTTGGAATGGTGATTACGATTCCTGGTGCGGGGTTGAGGGTGCAAGGAGCAGCCATCGGTACCATTATAGCAGTGACCATCACTTCGGCTTGCATGATGTATTACGCTTGCTTCAAGTCGAAAGATTTGCAACTCAACACCGTAAAAGGTTCGTTCAAGCCCACACGCCTTTGCATCAACAAAGCGTTGAGAATCGGTTGCCCGATGGGATTGCAGCACTTGTTCATGTGCTCGGCACAAATCTTTATCACGGCGATTGTGGCTCCATTGGGCAGCATTCCACTTGCAGCTAACTCGTTTGCGGTGACGGCAGAGAGTATTTGCTACATGCCGGGTTATGGTATTGCCGACGCTGCCACCACGCTCGTTGGTCAAAGCATTGGCGCATCACGCAGAAAGTTGGCGAAGCAGTTTGCCACCATCACCGTTACGATGGGCGGAATCATCATGGGCATTATGGGCGTGCTCCTTTATATGTTCGCACCGCTAATGATGGGCATACTCACGCCTGTGCCTGAAATCATCGCACAGGGTGCCGCAGCATTAAGGATTGAGGCTTTCGCAGAACCGTTCTTCGCCATTGCTATCGTGTCATACGGCGTGTTTGTGGGCGCTGGCGACACACTTATCCCATGCGGCATCAATTTGACAAGCATGTGGGGTGTGAGAATCACCCTCTCGGCAATGCTTGCACCAACTATGGGACTGCAAGGCGTGTGGACAGCCATGTGCATCGAACTCATATTCAGAGGCATGATGTACTTGATTCGACTTCGTTCGGGAAGGTGGATAAAAATTAAGGAAGCACAACCAGCCACATAAACACTAAAATATTCACATCATTTCAGCCTAACGCCAAGGAATAGCGCAAGCATTGGAGCTGAATGAACAAGGAAATGTGAAATAGTTTTAGTAACTTTGTAAGAAGCAATTATTTATAACACTCAACCATACAAATTAGCATGGCAACTGTTGACGACAAAAAAATTATTTTCTCGATGGTGGGTCTGAACAAGACTATCAAGCAGACCAACAAAACCATCCTCAAAAACATTTATCTATCATTTTTCTATGGTGCGAAAATCGGCATCATCGGTTTGAATGGTGCTGGTAAATCCACATTGCTCAAAATCATTGCCGGCATCGACAACGATTACCAGGGCGACGTGGTTTGGGCACCAGGCTACAGCGTGGGCTATCTGCCACAGGACCCACCACTCGACGACAACAAGACCGTACTTGAGCTCGTGAAAGAGGGCGTTCAAGAGGTGGTCGATGCACTGGAGGAATATGAGGAAATCAACAAGAAGTTTGGACTTCCAGAATATTACGAAAACGAGGACAAGATGAACGAGCTTTTCGCCCGTCAGGCTGAGGTACAGGGCATTCTCGACTCTACCGACGCTTGGAACCTTGAAACTCGCCTCAACCGTGCTATGGCAGCGCTCAATCTGCCACCAGCCGACCAAAAGGCTGAGCACCTGTCGGGTGGCGAACGCCGCCGAGTGGCTTTGTGCCGCCTGCTGCTCAAAAAGCCCGATGTGCTGCTGCTCGACGAACCTACCAACCACCTCGACGCTGAGAGCATCGACTGGCTGGAGCAACACCTCAACCAATACGAGGGAACTGTGATTGCCGTAACCCACGACCGCTATTTCTTGGACGACGTGGCTGGCTGGATTCTCGAACTTGACCGTGGCGAGGGTATTCCATGGAAGGGCAATTACTCATCATGGCTCGACCAGAAGTCGAAGCGCATGGCTCAAGAGGAAAAGGCAGCAAGCAAGCGCCGCAAAACTCTTGAGCGAGAGTTGGAGTGGGTGCGCATGGCTCCAAAGGCACGTCAAGCCAAGGGTAAAGCGCGTCTGAACTCCTACGACCGACTTCTCAACGAAGACCAAAAGGAGAAAGAGCAACACCTTGAAATCTTCATTCCAAACGGTCCACGATTGGGCAACAATGTGATTGAAGCGCAAGGCATCTCTAAATCTTTTGGCGAAAAGGTGCTATACAAGGACCTCACTTTCACGCTGCCACCTGCTGGCATTATCGGTGTGATTGGCCCTAACGGTGTGGGTAAAACCACCCTGTTTCGCTTGATTATGGGACTGGAAACGCCAGACTCTGGAACTTTCTCTATCGGCGAAACTGTGAAATTGGCTTACGTTGACCAACAGCACAAAGACATCGACCCCACCAAGAGCGTTTACGAAGTGGTGAGCCAAGGCAACGAGCTGATGCGCATGGGCGGCCGTGAAATCAATGCGCGTGCCTACCTCAGCCGCTTCAATTTCGCCGGTGCCGACCAAGAGAAGAAATGCGGCGTGCTTTCAGGTGGTGAGCGCAACCGCTTGCAACTGGCGCTTGCTCTGAAGCAAGAGGGCAACGTGCTGCTGCTCGACGAGCCTACCAACGACATCGACGTGAACACACTCCGTGCGCTTGAGGAAGGTTTGGAAGCGTTTGCAGGCTGTGCTGTGGTGATTAGCCACGACCGCTGGTTCCTCGACCGCATTTGCACCCATATCCTTGCATTTGAAGGCGATGGCAACGTGTTCTTCTTCGATGGCAACTATTCTGATTACGAAGTGAACAAGGCTAAACGCCTCGGTATTGAAGAGCCTAAGCGAATTCGCTACCGCAAATTCGACGAACAGTAATTCAGCCTCTGCACAAGCAAGCAAACAAAATAAAGGCAGTGCCGCTGATGACTTGAGCGGCACTGCCTTATTTATTTGAAGATGATTGGGTTACTTGATTTTCATACCCAGATTTTTCATCATGAATGCGTAATAATCAGCGGCTTCGTCGATGATTTTTGAGATAGGTTTGCCGCTGCCGTGACCAGCCTTGCTGTCGATGCGAATGAGTTTTGGCTGGTCGCCAGTGTTGGCAGCCTGAAGAGTGGCAGCGTACTTAAACGAGTGGGCTGGCACCACACGGTCGTCGTGGTCGCCTGTGGTCACGAGGATTGCAGGATATTTGGTGCCATCGTTCTTGATGTTGTGAAGTGGTGAATATGCACGCAAATATTCAAACATTTCCTTGCTGTCGTCGCTGCGACCGTAGTCGGGAGCCCAGTTCCAACCCACGGTGAACAGGTGATAGCGAAGCATGTCCATCACGCCCACCTGAGCGATAACTGCACGGAAGAGGTCGGGACGCTGGTTGGTGACTGCACCCATCAGCAAACCACCGTTTGAGCCACCTTGAATAGCGAGTTTTTCGCTTGAGGTGTACTTATTGGCGATGAGATATTCAGCTGCTGCGATAAAGTCGTCGAACACGTTCTGCTTCTTCATCTTGGTGCCGTCGCGGTGCCATTTGTCGCCATATTCTGCACCACCACGAATATTTGCCACCACATACACGCCTCCATTTTCAAGGAAAGGAATGCGGTTCACGTTGAACGATGGCGTGAGGCTGATGTTGAAACCGCCGTAAGCGTAAAGCAATGTAGGGTTCTTGCTATTGAGTTTCATACCCTTCTTGTGGGTGATGAACATGGGCACACGAGTGCCGTCTTTGCTGGTGTAGAACACCTGTTCGGTGATGTAGCGATCGCTGTCGAACTTCACGTTGGGCTTCCAGAAGAGTTTCGACTTGCCTGTTGCCATATCATAAGAATAGATAGAACCAGGAGTAGTGTAGCTGGTGAAGTTGTAGAACACCTCATCGGTGTCCTCCGATGAGCTAAAACCAGCGGTGCCGATGCCAGGAAGCTGAATTTCGCCCAAATTCTTGCCTTGCATGTCGAGCAGATAAGCGTGGCTTGCGGCATCTTTCTCATAATTCACGATAAAGTGATTTTTGCCTGCCATTTGGAGCGAACTGAGCATTGCATCGCCCTCGGCAATAAACTCACGGCCTTTGCCTACGCCCAGATTGTCGATGTCGAACACAAGCACCTTTGCCATAGGGGCATTCTCGTTGGTGTAAATATAAATATGCTTATCATCGTTGCCCACAGGACTGAAATTATAGTCGTAGGAGTTGTTGAGACGAATGAAGCGAGGGTTTTCGCTCTTAGTGTCTTTCACCAACAGCACATTGCCATCGCCACCGCTCTGATACATATACACAAAGCGCTCATCTTCGCTCACATAAGCCATGTGGAACATCAATGGTTCCTCAAAACTGCGGAACACGAGTTCGTCTTGCGACTGTGGAGTGCCGAGTTTGTGGTAATACACCTTCTGATACTCGTTTTTGCTCGAAAGTTCGCTCTTTGGCGCATCGTAGGCACTGTAATAGAAGCCGTCGCCCTGCCATGAGGCATTGGTGAACTTCGCCCACACGATATGGTCGTCGAGCATTTTGCCATCCTTCATATCCTTCACATATATCTCATTCCAGTCGCTACCGCTGCGCGAAATGGTGTAAGCCATATAGCGACCATCTTTCGAAAAGTCCACCGACTTCAGTGCCACGGTGCCATCGTCGGAGAGTTTGTTTGGGTCGAGAACTTCACGAGGCGTGCCATCGAGCGAGTCCATTTCATACAGCACGCTCTGATTCTGCAAACCATTGTTTTTATAGAAGAAGTATTTACCGTGATGCTTGAAAGGAATGCCCATCTTCTCATAGTTTTGGAGTTTCATCATCTTCTCTTTCAAGGCATTGCGGAAAGGAATCTTCGAGATGTAGTCTTGGGTCACCTTGTTTTCGGCTTCCACCCAAGCGGCGGTTTCGGCAGAATTGTCGTCCTCAAGCCAGCGGTAAGGGTCAGCCACCTTCACGCCAAAATACTCATCTACTTGGTTCACAGTCTTGGTTTTAGGATAAACAATCGGTGATTGCGCAAAACCTTGAGCAGCAATAGCAGCCGTCGTCAATAATAAAAGTTTCTGTTTCATATTTATCAGTATTAATTTTCTGCACTAAGTTACCAATTTTTCCCCACATAACCCGAAAATCCCACACGAAATTCTGTGCCTCACACAGATCCCGCGGATCTCACGGTTTTTGCATTGGTGGGTGGGAAATCTCACAGAATTTTTCCACACCTTTGCTCCAAAGGCTCACACAGATCCCGCGGATCTCACGGTTTTTGCATTAGTGGGTGGGAAATCTCACAGAGGTTTTGCGTAACTTTGCTCCAAGGGCTCACACAGATCCCGCGGATCTCACGGTTTTTGCTTTAGTGAGTGGGAAATCTCACAGAATTTTTCCGCTCATTTGCTCCAAGGGCTCACACAGATTCAACAAGATTCAACAAAACAATGATTCGTGCGATTCGTGAAATTCGTGGTTAAAAACCTGCCACAAATTAGCACAAATTTTCACAAATAATTCAACAGAGAAAAATAGGAACACCAGTTGAGAAATTAGATGTTAGAAATTAGATGTTAGAATAATCCCAACCAAACCCCGACTTCCACCCTGCAAGTTTATTCAAAGCACCTGAAACACCCGAAACACCCGAAACACCCGAAACACCTGAAACACCTGAAACACCCGAAACACCAGTTGAGAAACACGACTTCAAAGAACTTGGTGCAAAAATAATGGTTAGATGGGTGTGCGTAAATGACAAAAGAGTGAAATGAGTTTGCCTCACACAAATTACAAGGATTTTCTTCGTGAGTAGAATAGATAAGAAAAGTGCCACCTCGTGGATGACACATATTCATTCTAAAAAGATACGACTCCATCATATCTATGAAGGAGTGACAATCTCATCTAACAATGCGTATTGTGCATCATAACGCTGAGTTTTTTCTATGTATTTTTTTCTATTGCAATCCACGCGTGAAGCATCTAACGGATTTGTCATATCTGCGGTAAGCAGAACATAGAGAAACTGTGCCTCATCAGGAGTGCCATCAGGATGAGTAGGATTCTTTGGTGACATATAGTATTCATCTGGAACCGCATTTTTCGCGACTATCTGACAATCACCTTCTAAAGCAAACATTTTTTGTGAAGACTTGTCCCATGTATGAAATAGCACATATCCAATATTTGCAAGATTATTGATAATTTCCATACCACGAACATGGTATTTGATGCCCACAGCAATTTTGCCTGATTTTGCGAAACTTTTTTCTGAACGCTTGGCGTAGTCTTCCATCATCACCATCAGCACGCCACGTTTCGATAATTTCACACCACTAAAGGAAACAGCAGATGCGGGCAATTTTGGCCGAGGGTCTTCACCAAGATTACATTCCCTTATTTCAAACGACTTCTCTAGTTGAGAAATAAGATTTTGGTTTTCCTCTTTAAACTCTTTACGATTATCGAGAGCCAAAGCTATAATGCCTTTATCGTCATACGGAGCAAACACTTTTCCCAACACATCACGGAAATGCGCTTCAAAATACTCCTTAGTATTAACGCTGGGCTTTGCACGCATCGCATAGAAATGATAGCGACGTGCCAATTCGTCACGAATTTTATCACGAAATATTTCACGTACCTTTAACTTCCAATTCTTCTTTTGAATTGCATTATTTCGGGCATAGAGCGAAACCACATAGAGAAAATTCACATCATAGTGGGTTATAAGTAAAGTATCACGATCAAAAAGACGATTCTTAAACTGGCGAGAAACGTGGGTTTTTGCCGAGCGTTTTGTTTCGTCGATATTATCTGTATAGAGCAAATTATCAGGGATTGTTGCACTGATAAAGAAATTGGGAATCACATTATAACCCTCTGTTAGCTCGTCACGCAGACAGAAATCTGTTTCAGTTGGTTTCTCATCAGCATTCTCCCCAAAAAATAGATTTAAATTCCATTGAATCACATTTCTCGCATAAGTATATTGCTTAGCAATAGATTTTTGCCCTATTTCATTTTTCTGCTTATAGTATTTGCTATCGCCGATATAGTAAACTTGCTTTTCGGGCTCTACTGTGGTCAAGCTATTCCAAAGGAACATGTGGTCGACCTCTTTGCCATCGTCTTGATTCTTATTCAAACGGTCGGGGAACGAATTGTCACCCACCAGCTCATCAATAATAGCTTCAAAGACAATGTTGAAGTTCTTGACAAGCAAAAATTCATTAATATGCGAGTTCATTCTCACTTGCTTTGATTGCTCAAAGAAAGCATAGCATAATTCCCACAAATGTAGAGCCTTGTCGCTGAAATATTTATATTTAATTTGACGAAGTCGACGAATGCCAAAACCATTATTCAAATATCGGTCAAAACGCTTACCAGTTATTAACTCATAATTCACATTGAGGCACACGTGAAATCCATAAAACTCATGAAGATAGTTAAGTATTGAATAAAAGATTACAAGAAGTTCTTCATCGAAGTTAATATGACGTTTTTTTGTGACCGGGTTTATATAGATAGGCTCATCTTCTTGAATAATCACCTGAGAAGAAGTGATGGTTTTATTCCAATTAATTTTATTAAACCCACTATGGATGTTTTTCAAAATGAACATGAACCAATCTTGGTTCTGTCGGTTAAAGTCGATAAGAGCAAGAAGAATATCAAGAAATGTGTTACTCAACCTGTGGCGACCACGCCCAACTTTAATCAACTTCTGATGACGCACGACGGAGTGGTCTTTACCTTTAGCTATACAGTCGGCAAGATAAACTGATATTGCTCGATAGATCCAGACCGACAAACCATAGACAAATTTACTCTCTCCTGCTGTAAGGGGACTTTTCTGTGTAAGGTCAACGATGTCTTCTGGAGCATATTTACCAAACACTTTATCATTCTGAGCGAGCACAACCTTAGGCAGAACAAAGACACATTCTTGACGAGCAGCATGATAGAAATAGCCAACAAAATTTATGCTCGCTACACCATCAACCACGTCAAGTTCGTCAATGTTAGGAAACAACTCTTTGACGAGGTCAAAAGGATACCTGTATTCCTCTATCAGCAGTTTCATTCACCGAACTTGATTTCAACGCCTAACTCCTTGGCGTATTCCGTAAAAGGACCTTTCAACGATTCAAGTTCTCCCCATTGAGATAGAACAACGAAAGAAATATCTGAGGCTTGTAGCGGTTGTTTAAACAAATAACGGGCGCTCGAGGACTTATCATTCACATGCCCTTTTTTCCATGTATCAATCTCGTCAATGGTTAGGAATAATGGTTGGGAACGTTTGATTACAGACGAGGCTTTTTTTATTGCGTCAAAAGTCAAATCAGAATTATTCTCTACGGCTTGTCTTGTTATCTCGTATAAGGTTCGGCGCAGAGTTGTTACTACATCCCCTACAACTATTGTTACCTTATTCTCTTGAGATTCTTCAATTTCATCATTCTCTTGAGAATCTTCGATTTCATCAGGAGCTAGTCCAAGATTTTTGATAAACTGCTCCACCTGACATTCATTCACATCTCCATTATCGTTAAAGTAAGAAGCGAAAGTCATTATCTCTCCATTAGAATCCTTGAAAAAGTCTTCTTCAAAACCAAAATCTTTGAACACATCATTATAAAGGTAAAAAATAACCTTTGACAAAAACGCTTCAGCAGTAATGATTTTTTTGTCACTTTGTTCCTTAGCCTTAACAAAGAAGTAACCGAGTTTTTTATCCTCTTGCTGAATTTCACCACCCTCAATACGTTTATTAATTGTGTCAACAAATGCCCACCAATCATATTCATGACCATTTGAGAATGAAATTTTGTATTTTTCATCAGCGTCTTTAATCTTCACATACTTCCAATCCCAACGACGTTTGAATGCAGAGTCGATTGGAAATAGAGACTGGTCGCTAGTGTTCATCGTTGCCCAAATAAACATATTATTTGGTAGCAGCAATTTTTCTCCTTTCAGCACGCTACCTACCACATCTTTTCCTCCTTCGTAAAGATTGTTGATGCCTTCGCTGTTTACAATACTCAATTCTGCAAACTCCCTTTTTAATTCTTTGGCAAGGTCATCATCTGCAACAATGGGATAATCAGAAAAACCTGCTGCATTGCGATCAAGCAATTGGAAGATGTCTCCAAATATTTGAGCACAATTGCCTCGATTAATTTCCTCAATTATAAGAAAAACAGGTTTAGGCACTTCGTTCATTTGCTCTTTCCACGCAGCAACATACGCCTTTAGAAAAGACTGAAACACATAGCGATAAGAGATTTTTGTGTCTATTATAGGCTTTCCTTCTTCATCTTTTACAGCTATTGCTTGCGCTCCCATATATGTGTATCTTGGCACAAGTTCGGTAATGGGCTTATACGAGCCAACAAATGACGCATAATCTGTATCGGGATGAAATGTTGTTCTATAATTCTCATGTTTTGCACATAACATATTTATTTCGTGAGACTTTCCTGTTCCCGGTGCACCGAAATAAATTTTCTGTAATGGGTAATCTAATGAGGGTGTTTTTACTTTTTTGCTGACCGATAAAGAATTAATCATTTCAAGAAAGATTTCATTATATTCTTTATCTGTAATTTCAACAAGTATTCCATTTTGATTATGAATTTTACTTTTAATTTCATCTGAAAAAGAATTAATGTTAGCACCGTTTGCAACTTCTAGTTCTTTGATGAATTTATTTTCTCCTTTTGCTATTAGGGACATCGTGCAAGTGTTAATAGGTTCGTCTTTATAAACCAATACATGATCTCCATCATAGAAATCACAAAGATTGCTACCATCCTCAGACTCCATAGGGCAAACAATCTCACAGCCTGCTGTTGCGTATGAAAAAGATACAGAACTGCCGTTTATTTTTAAAATATAATATTTCATGTTTTAGTACTTTATTT
>OIXV01003994.1_pt1 | contig 10443 bp, 12 predicted proteins | sample 1587771 | NCBI WGS metagenome assembly OIXV01 (sample SAMEA3888893, study PRJEB22519) | human gut metagenome | biome: human gut; feature: human-associated habitat; material: faeces | place: Denmark | collected 2010
TAATGTATCCTATAGAGAAGCTTCACTATTCAACTATTCTTACTAGGAAATTAACTCAGTAAATGATGAAATGAATTTTACCATATTATAATGACGGAGGTAGATTGATTATGTTTTCAAAATTTAAAGAAAAATCTAATGCGAAAAAAGAACAAAAAAAACACCTTCAAAGAAAAAAGAATTTTGAACTACGGCAAGCAGGAAAAGATCCTCAAAAAGGCTGGCATAGCATGGTTGACACTGGTATGAGCGGTAGTTGCATGAGAGGTGCTGCAGTTATTGACATCACAGGAGAAAACTTAGAAACATACAACTATTTTAGCGAGAATCAAAAACAGCTTGCTAAAGAAATAGATAAGAAAAATCAGTAAAAGGTAGCACTTTATTAAGTGTTGGAGACTTGGTTGTATATTCAATTATTTTATCCGAAAAAGACGTGCTAAAAACCTCTCACTGTGGAGCAAACAGTTGATATTACACCGAAATCTTGCTATACTTACTATGTAAAGAGGAGTTGCGTCAACAACTCCCCTACAGCACCGTTTAAGACGGTGGCAGATATTTAAGTTAAAAAATAACCGCTGACCTGCTAAAGCTGACGGTTATTTTTTTTTGTCATTTTTCACTGCTGTTAGGATGCCAAAGATGATCGTTGCGATTAAAGAACCGAAACTAATCATTAGCCCTAATGCTTCAGCTACAGACAAAAGGCTTCTCCTTTCTAAAGAGTGAACACTTACTTTCATAAGCATCACCACCTTCCAAAAGATAGCCACCGTCACAAACTTTACTGTACTCATATTATACCATAACCCACGCTAAAAACCTATATTTATCAAGGCTTTTAGCGTTTTTTTATGTCTAAATTCGAGTGAAATGCTTGTTCCTTCAGTCGCTCCAGCCACCACCACCGCTCCTTCAGAAACCGTGTTGCTGACACAACTCCGATCGGTGATTTCTGGTTTATATGGATGGCTAATGGCCGTCAGACCCAAAGAAAACAAGTGGTGAAAGTAAAGAAACTCTTGTTTGAACTGCTGATTTTCTTGAACAAAGCTAGAGTGTTTGATTTCTGGTATATCTTGGTCTAAGAGCGAATACGTTGAATGGATCGGCGGCATTCTCGTCAATCCCATCCTTTCTCTTGAAACAAGATAACTAGAGAGCATCGATCCGATCTCTCCTTTGGTTTTTTCCCAATCGATCACCTCTTTTTCAGGTAATTCAAATTGGTGAACATCAAATAATCGCACATTATTCCTCTTTTCATGATAGGTGATACAAACAGCTGTCGTTTGAACCTGAATTTTATATCAAAAAAGACCTGGGGTTTCCAGGTCTTTTTTCGTCTTTGTATCTCAAAATGGTAAATCATCATCTGATAAATCGATGGCCGAACTGCTTTGTGCAAATGGATCGGTTTCTTGTTTAGGTAGCGGCGGCGGTGTCGGTTTGCTTTTTTCAGCTGTTTCGTTGGTCTCATTCGCACGCTGCTCAGACACCTCTTTTGATTCCATTAATTGAAACGTCTCTGCCACGATTTCTGTGACGTACACTCGCTGTCCTTGTGGGTTATCGTAAGATCTTGTCTGAATACGTCCAGTCACGCCGAGAAGCGTCCCTTTCTTTGCGTAATTGGCAAGGGTTTCGGCTGGTTTGCGCCAAATGACACAATTGATGAAGTCAGCTTCTCTTTGACCGCTTTGATTGGTAAAATTTCGATTCACGGCCAAAGTGAACGTGGCCACTGCAGCACCGTTCGGTGTAAATTTTAATTCTGGATCTCTCGTTAATCTTCCTACTAATACGACGTTATTGATCATGCTTTATTCCCTACTTTCTTCGCTTTTTTTGGCGCATTGACAAATGATACAAAAGTGATCTGTCCGGTATCGCTCAACTTGATTTTTGCATTATAGGTCGTCTTGTCAGCTTTTTTGATTCCTGAAACCACGGTTTCTTTCCCGACTAACAAATCCTTCAGATTGGTTTTCGTCAATTTTTTCTTCCGGAACTGATCAGATAACGTAAACGTACAGTTGGGATAATTCGAACAACCGTAGAAAGACTTTTTCAACACCACATTTCCGCCACATTTCGGACATTTACCGATCGTCTGCTTATCAGCTTCTTTTTTAACTTCCGCTTGGTAGGTATGGAAATTCAACTTCTGCACATCACCTGGCACGTGTTCGATCAAATGCACGATAAATTTCTTGATATTGGCAATAAAGGTCTCTTGATTCCCTTCTTTTTTCCCGATTTTCTTTAAGTACGTTTCCCATTTTGCCGTCATTTCAGCGCTCGTCAATAAGTGCTGGCTTTCGACTGCCTGGCACAGTAATTTTCCTTTTTCGGTGACGATCAATTTATTTTTTTCTACTTTGATATATTCTTTTTGCTTCAGTGTTTCAATAATATTCGCTCGTGTCGCTTCTGTACCGATTCCTTCGACTTCCTGAAGGATCTTGATCGCTTGTTCATCATCTACGGTCTTATTAGCCGTTTTCATTGCTGTAAGCAACGTGCCTTCAGTAAATGGTTTCGGCGGCTGCGTCTCTTTCTGCACGCTTTTTACCTCCGCTTGAATCGTTTCACCGATCATCACAACTGGTAATGTTTGGCTCTCTTCGCTCTCCTTGTTGGTATCGGCTTTGAATAAGATCTTCCATCCTTCGACTTTTGGCACTTTTCCCGTCGCTTTAAAACAGAGAGTTGACACCATGGTTTCTATTACGGTTTCTTCATAAGTGTAATCTGGTAAAAACATGGCGATCGTTGTTTTCATGACGAGCAGATAGATTTTCTTTTGTAGATCATCTAATTTATTAAAGGCTGACTCACTTGCGACTTGCTTCGTTGGAATGATAGCGTAATGCTCTTGCACCTTACTACCATCGACATATCGCTTTCTTGGCTGATCTTGTGCCATGGGTTCATCTATGGATAAAAAACGGGCATAACTGTCGTAATTCGCTTTTAAGTATTGAAATTCACTGTCTGTAATAAATGGTGTATCTGTTCTTGGATAGCTCAACAATTTTGCTTCATACAGTCCTTGCATGGCTTTTAACGTCTGACTGGCTGTTGCTTTGTACAGCTGATTGATTTTTGACTGCAGGCTGCTCAATGAGAACAAATTGGGACTATTCGTTTTCTTCATTTTTGTTTGAAGATCTTTGATCGTTCCTGGTTGTGTTCCGATTGTAGCGCCCTTAGAAGAAACAAAGGAAAGTAGTTCCTCTTTAGTAGAAAAACGTTGTGACGGGCTTAATAGGGCTTTGAACGAGCCGTTCGTTGCCTTAATCAATGATTCGATTTCATAAAATGGTTCTTTTTTAAAATGCTCGATCATTTGTTGGCGTTGATAGATCATGTAAAGCGTTGGTGTTTGTACCCGTCCAAGAGAAAACGTTCCATTTGCCCCTTTTGAACGAAGATTCAACGTGTAAAGCATACTCCCGTTCATGCCAATGAGCCAGTCGGCAATTTGCCGTGTCTGTGCTTCTTGATAAAAAGGATAATAGTCCATTCCTGGCTTTAAATTTTTAAACCCACTACGAATTACATCTTTTTCAAGACTATTGATCCATAAACGCTTGTATGTTTTTTTATTAGAAAAAGCGCCTGATTCATGAATGATCGACCAGGCGATATTTTCCCCCTCTCGATCACTATCTGTTGCAATAATGATCGTATCGGCTTTCTTTAACAGTCCGGAAACGATCTTAAATTGTTTTTTCTTATCAGCTGCGACCTGAAAATCGTATTGTTGCGGAAAGATAGGCAATGCATCCAATGCCCAATTCTTCCATTTTTCATCATAATGTCCTGGTTCTGCTAATTCGACCAAATGACCGAAGCCAAAGGTGATAAAGGTCTCATCTGAAAAAATTGGATCTTGGATCTCAAAAAAGCCATCCTTTTTCACGCTATGCTTTAACGCACCTGCATAGGAAGCTGCTTGACTTGGTTTTTCTGCTAGTATTACGGTAGTCAATACGTACACACCTCTTTTTTTGTGATTGATAATCAGTATAACGAAAAATGGTTTAGATTTCTTATAAACCAGGAATCAGGGCGATAAAATTATAAGCACTATGAACGATCATCGATCCATAAGTATTTTTTGTTTTGAGTGAAACCCATGAATAGACCAGGCTGTTTAAAAAATAGGGCAGTAGAAAAACCTGCCCATGTAAAGCGGAAAAAATGAAACTAGAGAAAAGAACTGCAGCTGGTAAATTCGTACGTCGAATCAAAAAAGGCAATAGTTTGACTCGTATCAAGTATTCTTCAATGATCGGTGCCAATACAATAGAGAACGTTGCGGCGGAAATGGAAATTCCGTGTCTTGCTTCAGGAAGTCTAGGAAGATACGTTGAAAAAAATTGTTCGCCGATCCACATACTAAGAAGGGATAGCACAACGGCCATCCCTATTCCCTGAATGATTGTAAAAATCATTCGTTTCATCCGTTCACCTTCTTTATAAGCTCAATGCTGGTTCAGATTCGAGAGACTTTTTTCTTTGATTTTCGCCCTCGTTTACTTGATAGACCAGCTCATTGTTCCAATCCCATTTTTGCGTTTCTTGTCCGACCGGAGCTTGCGGAAACTCTGCTTGAAATTCAAGCGGTGCTTTTTCTTTTTGATTGAAAGTAAATTGTTGGAACTTATCGAAAAAGGCTTTTCCGGCTTCATCGTTATCGACACACAAGGCAATTTCTTCAATTCCTGAAGGACTGACTTGTTGTGCTTCTTCCAAATAGTGATAAACCGTTTCTGGTTTCAATCCTTCCATAGAAACAAACCAGGTATCTTTAAGATTGCTTTTATTCAAGGACATATAGCTCATAAGATCGACGCCAGCTTCAAAAAACTTCAACTTTTTCGGCTCGCCATTACGTACATTAAATCCGATTTTACTGTCGGATCCTGTCTGAATTTTCTTCCAGGTTGAATCCGGAATCGTACCTTTTTCGCTGCAGCCGGCAATTTTTCCATGATCATTCCATAATAACAAGACATTATTGCGTTTGTCTTGTTGCAAAAGACCCTTATTATGAAGAACAGAAACGATTTCTTCATCAATGCAGCGATCATCGATCAAATACTTCTTCGCACGAACAAAGTCCCGTTCATTATCTTTATTGTAGATAAATTCCCGTTGTTCAGACGGTGCTACATCGGAAATTTCATACTCGCTATCTGTAATATGGTGTACAGCGGATTTAAAATCCTCGATACCAACAACTTTTTGCACGAAATCGATTGGCCCGCCGCCAAAGTTCCCATTATTTTCAATGAACAAGTTCTTATCTGCCGTGATCACTAAGGAATGATTGTCAGCTAGCCGATACTGTTTTTTTGAGTCCTGAATCAAGTCGATTCCATTTTTCAAAGCAATATCTAGGATCGAAACCGTCTTCGCAAAAGCAATCTGTTCCGAGAACGTTTTGTAAGTATTTTGTGATTCGGTCAGCTTTTGTTTTTCTACCGTGGGCGCTTGCTCTTGTTCTTTTTGTTCCAATTCTTGATGGATCATCAGTTGCGTATCGATCTGTTCAATCATTTGGCGAGAGAACACTTTCACCTCTTCCATTTGAGCCAGTTTATCCTCAACGGTCTGTCCATTCTTTGTCCAAGCCGCAATATAAGGAATCGATTCTTCTTTCGTATCAATGCCGTAATGGTGGGCAACGATATACGCAGCCAGCTCCGCTTGAAATTCTTTGACTGAGCTAGAATAATTCGAATTACTCGTTTTTGAGTGAAGTTTTGCATGTGCCAATTCGTGGATCATGGTTGGCACTTGTTCTGCTTGTGTAAACCGAGGATTCATGAAAAGCATTTCTGAGCCATCAATGCCCTGACCATATGCCCCTTTTGCGGTTCCTAACACTGGCGTAACAGTCGTTAGATCATCAATGATCGTTAGGCCTTCTGATAAGGCATAGGTTTCTAATGATTGGTATAACAGTTTCGTGTTTGTGGCCTTCGTCAAATCAAAGTTATAAGGACGATTAGGGAAAATTTTCGGCAGATCATCAGCTGTGGCCGTCGTCTGACTAATGTCAAATACCGGCACGTTTTTGAATGCTCTTCTTTCTTCCGTTTTCAATTCTCCTTTGAGAATCTTCTCTTTTTGTTGCTTGGTGGCTTTCGATAATGATTGTGACCGTCCCTGTTCGTTGATAAAACATTTATACGTTGTTGGCGCCAAAACCCGTATGGCTTTTTCTCCCTTGCGAATAAAAAAGCCAGCTTCTTTGAATTTTTTTGCACCGGCAACAGCGTGAGCATGAGGTAATTGTGACTGAATCAATGCCGTATTTTTTAGTGAGTAATTGTAAAACTTACTCATAAACGCACCTAATTCTAAGACGTCTTCCGGATCATCAAAATGATTCTTGATATTTTCCATGGCGTCTTTGACGAGTTGGTCTGTTTCTTTTTTTAGTTCCTCGGCTGATTTTCTCTTTTTCACTGCATCATTTTTTCCGGAGATCACGGCTTCTTTTGGACGTTCGTTTGTTACGGCATTTGTCTTATCTTTTGCAGCTAACGATTCAAGTTTTTTATAATAGTCTTGGTTACTATTGACCCCGTCCCCGACATCTAAACGAAACGCATCGACGATTTCTCCATCTTTAATTTCTTGAAAGTAAAATTTGTAATACCCACTTTCCATTGGCCGATCTAAACGTTTGATTTCTTTGATCAAAGGTTGTGAAACGATCTCGCCTTCGAAATTACGAATACTTTCCGACCCCTCGTTAAATTCCACTCGATAGAAATGGTTCAAGGCAGCTTCTTGATCTTTTGTAGCGTTGAGTACCTCTGTAGTGTCACCCGTTAGCTCGTTTAAAATATCAGAAATGACCGACTGTTCTGCTTCCGTTTTTGCCGCATACCGTTGAGAAGATTCGAATGTTCCCGACTCCGTTAATTCAACGGCCAGTTTTCGATAGCCTTTTACGAAGTAGATCATTGGATTTTTTTTCCATTGTGTCAGACGTCCACTTTCAATCATTTTTTGTGCTTGTTCATTCATATGTTTATCCGCCCTTTCTGATCGACGCTTCAATTCTTCTAACTCAACCAGTTGCTTTTCGTATTTCCGAATCGTTGCGGCCGAATACATCGAGTTTCCTTGCTTGGCTTGTTCGATTTCTGCTTTGATCATTGGAATATTATCAACGCTCATGATCAAACCGCCTTGATTATTTAGGCCGAGTTCTTTGCGTTCCTTTTGGTGTTCCAGCATCGAGATCCGTTCCTCTTGTGCTTCTATTTCACGAAGCAAAGTTCTAGCCCTACCTTCCAGCTGCTCTTGCCTATTAAAAAAAGATCGGCCATTTGCTTTGTCATTCATCGGCTGACCGTTTGTTTGTGCTTGATGGTCAAAGACTCTTGAAATTTGCGCACTGTATTCTCTCTTCAGACGTTCCAACTTTCTTTTTGCTCTTGCTAATCGACTATTGTCTATTTCTTGTCGATCATTCTCCTGTTGTTCCATCAACTTTCCCTCCAAAAAAAGACCGGCTTTCGCCGATCTTCTTTTTTATTCTGCTATTTACTGATTGAAAGCAGCCACTCTGAATCTGAAAAAAATTTTTCTACGGCTGGTTTTGACTTTATTTTAGATCCAGCTGAACGATCAACGGCTCCCCTTCTTGCGTTGCTTCATCCAACATTAAAGAATAAACATCGGCATCCTCTTTCGTGATACGTACCTGTTGCGCACTCATTTCGCCAGCACCCACTTCTTGAATACGCATCGTTTGGTTCTCCGGATCCACGCTATTGATAAAGTAATAATTTTCCATGACTTTCCTCTTTCTCCTAATTGAATAGGTCTGACTCTTGACTCATTTTTGCTTGTTCGATTTCACGCTGCAGCTTTTCAAAAGCTACTTTATTTTTGAATTGATCAAATTCATTGCTCGTCACCCGTTCCAGGTGTTTGACTTGATTTGTGACCGACCGACGAGACTTGAATGATTCCTTAAATGGTTTGATTCGCTCACTTGGATTTCGCTTTGGCGGTGATCGACTTTCATTCGTCTCTTTCCTCGTGAAGTATTCCTGTTTCATTTTATTGTATATTTCTTTGTTTGGGTTTTGTTGCCCTGATAGTGAAGATGGACGAAAAGAATTTTTTTGCGACGTAGAGTCATTTTCTTTTTTTAATTCCTGAAGAATACTGTTTCCTAATCGATAATAAATACCATCCGGCCCGTACATTCGGCCATCGTAAAATGATTTTTTCTCTTTGTTAGGATCTCCCTCACCATAAATAGCTTTCTTGAAAATATCTTCCTCTTTTGCCAGCTGTTTGAATTCTTCAAAGTGGCCATTGTCTTTCATCAATGAATCAATCAGCTGGTTCATTGTTTCTCGACTTTCTGACGTTAGGTTTTTACTATTCCACTTGCTTTGATTCTCCGGCAGCTGCGCTTTTAATTCCTCAAGCAACAGAACACTTTCTTTTTTTGGCGCAGCCATTTCTGCTTTGATTTCACTACGAAGTCCATTTCTTAAATCATTCAATCGTTCCAATTCGCTTGATCGATCAAAAATAAGATTCGCAAAAGTAGACTTCATTTTTTCTAATGTTTCATCGGAACGTTGGCCTTTTCGTTCATAGCGATTATGCTCTTTAACAAAAATCATTTCACGGGTAGGTTCAACTTCTGTCGTCGCAAAATGCACGTGAAAGTGACCTGTATTGTAATGGATCTCACCTACACTGATTGTTGATCCATTTAATTTTTCTTTCTCGTAAAGGACGTTCATCATTTTTCTACCGGCCATGATCAACGGTTCCCTTTTTAATTCATTTGAATATGGATTGTAAATGCCTGCTTCAATCAATGCTTTTGTATCGAAAGACACCACATCTTGAAACAATACAGATTCATTTTTGTTCGCTCGATCGAATAATTCTTTGTATTGTTCAACTTCTTGTTGCGTTAAATCATCATTGTTGAAATCAAACATCCCTGTATTCAGTGACCATATTTTTTCTTGTGTTTCCTTTTGCATGATCTCTATTTGTGCTTTTGATAAAGTCGAATAATCAGCGAGACGCTTGTTGATCTCACCTAATGATACTCTTTCTTCAGCTGTCAATTTTGATTGAGCGAGTAACGCATTTTTTCGATCCATATAATCCAAATAGCCTTCAAATGATTGACTAGGATCGTCATTTATCATGGCCGTTTCAAAGTCAGAAAGATCTTTTTCTTGATACACTTTCTTATCTTCTCGATCCATATACTGTACATACTCAGAATCAAACGAAATAACAAAACCGCTCATTAAGTTTATATAAGAGCCAGCAGATTGTGCCATATGACCACCTCATTCATTTAAATGCCATCAGATTCAAATGCACGATACAAAAGCGCATTATTCGTGTCGACGTATTGTTGTAAAATGTGCTTAAAATCATCCAAACTATCTTTAATCGCATCAACTTCTCGATTATTCGTTAGGTCATTGATCATTTCATTTTGAAGAATCTGATTGATCACTTCGTTCCGAGTGACTTTCTTTCCTGTATTAAAGGTTTGTTTCTTAGCACGCTGTTCAAGGTACGCAACCAACGGCTCATTTTCAACTATTAAAGTAAATCTTGGCATGAGAAAACCTCCAGCTATTTAATCATTTTGAATCTTATGAGTGCCTAAAAGAGTGAGAATAATGAAAGAGCATAAGGTGAACGCACCACTCTCATGGAGAGAGTGGGAAAATAGGCTGTGCCTATTGCGTTTCAAGACCTTTAGAGAAGTCACCACACCCCTTTTTTTAGTATTCTCCCATGAATACTACTACGAATACTCAGGTAGTCATTTTAGCTATTTTGACTACTTTGCGACTACTTTCGCTGTTACCATTTTCTTTAGAAAAAAATCCTTCTACTAGGTATTTTTGTGAAGAAACGGAGCGACCATTTCTTCGAAACTGAGTTCTTTTTTTGTATCTTCTTTGGCAACATTATTGTCTTTATTTTCCTGATTAATCTGAATTTTTTTCTTATTCTTAAACCGATAATTTTTATTTCGAACAATTTTTTTGCTCATTGTTACCGCTTCTTGATACACATCAGAAGAAAAAAGATCTTGAATTTTTGTATGATCTTGTTCTAGTTTTGCATTCGTCATTACGGACAAAACAGACAAAGAATCCAGCACTTTTTTTTCAAATGATTCTTCTTTTCGCAAACGATTTAACAAATCGATTATGATAAATCGAATCAGCGCACCGTCTTTTACACTCTCATCTACGGGCAACCAGAGTTTTAATTCTTCCAAAGCTTCCCTATGTTCTAGATCGATATAAACTTGTAGTTTTTCTTTTGCCATGGTATTCCACCTTTCTTTATTTTTTTCTTATTAATTCGATTTAGACTACGAAAAGTTTATTTTTTTAATTC
>OIXV01004002.1_pt1 | contig 10431 bp, 14 predicted proteins | sample 1587771 | NCBI WGS metagenome assembly OIXV01 (sample SAMEA3888893, study PRJEB22519) | human gut metagenome | biome: human gut; feature: human-associated habitat; material: faeces | place: Denmark | collected 2010
AGAGAGGACGGTCGCACGTCTCGACCGCTCCATAGAGACGAAGACGAAAAGGCTCAACCTGCTAACCGAATGGCTCCAGGAAGCCGAGAAGAAGCTCGACGAGATGCTCCCGAACCTCGCCGAGATTGCAGACAAATTCAAGAGCTGGCTACCGCTCGAGAAGCCCATCGACATACTGCGCAGGCTCTCCGACAACCCTCTGATAGCAAGGCGCGAGGTCTTAGCCGCTATCGAGAGGGATAAGGAAGGCAGGGCGATTCGCGCGGCAAACAAGTCCGTTGGCGAAGCGATGAAATCCGCATCGGACGAGATTGGCTCCCTTGCAGACGAAGCAAGGGAAATGAAGAGCTCGAGAAACGCGCTCGAAGGCCATACGGACGGGCGAGGAAAGGCCGCAGCCGTCAAAAACAACCATGGACGCGATTGATTCTTGCTCGTTTCTCATCGTGATGGTGAAATACGAGAGAAATACGTTTTGAAATACAGGAGAAATACGTGGCGAAGGTATCGAGAACATATCGAATCAAGCAGGAAACAGCAGATAGAATCACCGAAATTGCCGAGAACGAGAATATGACGGCAACGGAAGTCGTTGAGGATGCAATACGCGCGTATTCCTCCGAGAAATACGTTGAGAATACGGCAAATCAAGCTGGCTCGGCAGACTCGCCTGCGCTCGCCGCGCTCATCGACCAGCTCGCCAAGAAGGACGAGCAGATAGCCAAGCTCATGGACACCGTGGCCGACGGCACCAAGGCAGTGCAGGGCGCTCAGGCGCTCCACCACGAGACAACGCAGGCGCTCGCGCTGGAATCGGCCGAGCAGAAGCGCCGCGGGCCCAAGCACTAGCGCCGCCGCACGGTGCCTTCGGGCACCCTTGGTGGCAGGCGTAAAAAAACGGTGGAGCGGCTGCAAAAGAGCCGCCCCACCGGGTAAAATCAGAAATGAAAGAAGCGGACCCCGCGCAGGTGGCTAACCGGTTACGCGGGCGATGCGGATTTCAGGTTCAAAGGCCGGGGCTGCAACCCCGGCCTTATTTTTTGCTGCGACGTCCCCGCCGCCCTTCATCGCGCACAGTCCGCGCGCGCCTCCGAATCCTGAACTTGATCTCGTACGAGTCGAGAAACGTGACGATAAACGTGCCCACCGCCGCCAGGGCGGCGAGGGCTTCAAAGACCTTCGACATAAGCGACACCTCCAAGGGAAAGCATCGCCCGCGCGCGGGAATCCGCCGCTGTGATTCTACCCCACTGGCCGCCGCGGGAGACGTTCACCGGCCTCAGATCGGGTTGCCACAGGGGTGTACAATAAATGTATTGATAATATACGTCCTGTAAAGGCGGAGTCTTAGCCCTCGGGGGCGGCCCATGATTTCGGGTTCTACGGGTCCGATTTTTTTTCGCCGCAGGGGTGTACAATAAATGTATTGATAATATACGTCCTGTAAAGGCGGGGCCTTACCCCTCGGGGGCGGCTGGCATGGAGGGTGGTGTTCAGTGGCAGATCGTAGGAAGAAACCGGAGCATGATGATGCCTGGTGGGCAGCCCAGCGCCATGCCTACATCGAGAAGAATGACATCCTTCTGTCCGACTATCCGTCCTGGGAATGGGTCAGCCCGTACGATTTCTGGCGGACCATCTTCCCCGAGGGTTTCCTGCAGCCCCGCGGCGAGGAGGTCCCGTGGCACGAGAGGGGCGGCGGCCATCCCAACGGCATCGCCATCCAGATCACCAACGTGACCAAGACGGTCAAGACCAAGACGGGCCGTAAACACGACGTCCCCGTGGTCGAGCGGTTCACGCTGACCGATGACCTCGACGGCGTGATGGAGCGCGTCATCGACTCGAACAGGAAGAACGAGTCCGTCTTCTGCGCTCCCGTGTCGTATTTCGGCAAGAGCCGCGTCGCCGCGAACGCGCGGTTCCTGCACGCGTTCGCAATCGACCTCGACGGCGTCGGCGTGCAGGAACTGAAGAACATGCTGAAGCAGTTCCGCAACGGCCGCGACCCGGCGTTTGCGGCAGATAAGTGGGTGTCCCTCCCGCAGCCGACCTTCCTCGTGAACTCGGGTACGGGTTTCCACCTCTACTACGTGCTTGACCAGCCGATCCCGCTGGTGCCGCGTGTCGTGCCATTTCTGCAGGAGTTCAAGGCGATGCTCACGGACTACATCTGGCGCGACACCGTCTCGACGCTCGAGGAAGTCCAACACCAGGGCATCTACCAGCCCTTCAGGATGCCCGGCACGCCGACGAAGCTGAATGGCAAGACCGAGAGGTCGAAAATCAAGGACAAGTACGAGGCCGTGGCGTTCGTGCACAACGGCGAGGACGGGAAACCTTGGCTCTGCAGCATGGATTACCTGCTCGGATACGCCGGCGTCCGCGGCGGCAAGGACCGCGCCGAATTCATAGAGCTCATGCGCACCGCCGGGCGGACCCCCATCGAGCGCGCCAAGAAGCTCTGGCCGGAGTGGTACCAGGCGCGCATCGTCGAGGGCAAGGCCCCCGGGCGCTGGACCTGCAAGCGCGACCTTTACGACTGGTGGCGTGGGGAGGTCGAGACGAAGGCCACCGACCACCACCGCTACTGGTGCCTCAACGTCCTGGCCGCCTACGCCAAGAAATGCGGCATCCCGTACGAGGAGCTCGAGGCCGACGCGCTCGCGCTCGTGCCGACACTCGAGGGCCTGACGGAGCGCGAGGACAACCACTTCACCGAGGATGACGCACTCTCCGCGATCGAGGTGTACTACGACCCCATCATCCACAAGCTCACCCGCGACCGAATTGAGCGCCGCACGGCCATCGAGTTGCCGAAAAACAAGAGAAACGGGCGATCTCAGGCAAAGCACCTTGAGGGCGCACGGGCTATTCGCGATATTAACAACGACAATTGGCGTGAAGGAAACGGGCGAAAACCGAAGGCCGAGCTCGTCCGCGAGTACGCCGCGGCACATCCCGACGCCAGCCATAGCGCCATCGCCCGCGAGCTCGGTATCTCGCGCACGACCGTCATCAAGTGGCTGAAGGATGTGCCGAAGGACGCCACCGAGCCGGAAAAACCGAAGCCGGATGATCTGTACGAGCTGTACAACCCCGCGATGGTCGAGCTCAGGGCAGCGCTCGACGAGTACTGGTCGAGCGCCAGCGACCGCGGGCACCTGAGCCCGCCGCAGTCCGCCATGACCAGGCTGGAGCTCGCGCAGAAGGCCATCGGTTTGGATACCGGGATCGAGGAGTACTTGAAGCGTGCCGACGCGGAGAACGAGAAACGGGAAAAACGGGAACGGGAAACGGTAAAATCATCGGGAACAGCCGTGAAACTTCCCGATGTTTCCCGGGAAACATTCCCGATTGACGATAGGTTGACCAATGGGCATAACGAAGCGTGAAATAGCATCTGAGCTGGGTGTTTCAAAGCGAACAGTCGCGAACTACATCGAGAAACTGGGACTGGGAAACCATGTTTCACGAAACGGGAACACCGATTTTCTCGATGACTTCGCCGCCGCAGCCATCGCCGACGCCCTGAAGAACCCCGGCAAACCGTCCCGCCAGCCAGCCGACGCGCCCGCTGCACCCGCCCCGGACTCCCTGGTCGACTCCCTGGCCGCCCAACTGGAAATCGAACGGTCCCGCAACGCCGAGCTGATGGAGGCGCTTACGGCCGAGCGCGACCGCGCCGCCCGCGCCGAGGCCGAGGCCAAGGCGCAACTCGCCGAGGCGAACGCCAGGGTCGCGGAGCTCGCCGGAAAGCTCGCATCGCTCGCCGAACGCCAGCAGGCGATCGCGGCCACGCCGTGGTGGCGCCGCGGCCGCATGGCCATGAAGCTGCTCGGCCCAGGGGGAGAATGACGAGAACCCCGCGGACCCTCAGAGGGTCCGCGGGGTTCTCGTAGGTTTTGCTGTGCCGCCGGGATCAGAACGGGTACACGAGCTTGCCGTCGAGCTCGACCTCGACCACGTCGCAGTGCTGGGCAGCGCGAGTCCAAAACTCGTCCAGGCTGCCGCCGGGGCCGAGTGCCGCCGCGGGAGGCAGGCGCAACACCTCGCGGCTGTAGCCTTTTTCGACGCGGGGTTTGGTCCCGTCATCGCCGCCGCCCCTGTCGAACTCGAGGCGGCTCCAGAGCACCGTCGCCGACCCGTCGGCGGTGAGCTCTAGCACGTCCTTGCTCAACGCCGCCGACCCGTCGGCGCGGGTGTAGAAGCTCTCGACCCTGTTCTTAAAAGTGATGGTGACGTTCATCGCTGATCCCCGTCCGGCTCGCCGCAGGCGCTGGCGATGTCCCCGCCGCGGGTAAACGCCACGCCGTTGGAGTAGTACAGCTGCTCGTTCAGTGCCGTGGACAGAGCTCGGCGGCTGTCCTCGGTATCAAAGGTCAGGCCAGTTGCCTGCTCGAGGATCGCGCCGATCTCGACAAGGCGATGCGTACGGGCCTTGCGCTCGGCGGCCGCTTTCTTCTTCTCGAGGTCTTTCAGCTCCTTCTTCAGCGCCGCTGCGCGCGCGGCCTGCTTGTCCGCCGCCGCCCTCTTGCGCGCGATCTGCTCGTCAATCGAAGCTGTCATATCGACCGCCCTTCCTGCTCGTCGGTGTTGTTCTCTGCAAGCAAATATACCCGTTCGCGCTTTAAAATATCGCGAGCCGGGTATATCCCTACCATAGGTAGGGCGCACTTAGTCTCACTTTCTCGCGGCTACGCCGCTGCGAGAGTGAGACATTGCGTGCGCGCCTGGGCGGCGGGCCTCTCCGGCACATCACCGACCGTTCGCCTGACGCGGCTCACGGTTTCTGAAGTGCCTGCGCGCTCGCTCGCGCTCCCTTGCCCTGCGCGCCGCCGCGCCCGTTCGCGACCACGCTCACGGACCGCCGCGACGCTGCGCGCTCACTTCGCTCGCTTGCCTGGAAGGAGGCAGACGCCATGGCCATCTACCACCTCAACGCCCGCGGCATCGCGCCCGCGCGCGGCTCGTCGGCCGTCGCGTCGGCCGCCTACCAGAGCGGCGAGACGCTACGGGACGAGGCCACAGGCGAGCTCAAGCGCTATGCCCGCGCCGAGCGCATCGCCGATACCGGCATCGTCCTTCCCGGTGGCATGCCCGCCCTCGACCGCCAGACCATCTGGAACGAGGCCCAGCGCATATACGCCGGGGGCAATGAACTCGTCGCGAAGCGCTACGAGTTCGCCCTGCCGCACGAGCTCGACCTGGACGGCCAGCGGGCCTGCGTCCTCGATTTCTGCAGCCTGTTCAATGACAGGGCCTGCGACTGGGCAATCCACGATTCAGGTGACGGCAACCCGCATGCCCACGTCCTCGTGAGCGCCCTCGCGATCGGCCCCGGCGGTTTCGAGCGCCCGAAAGCCCAGAAGTCCACCAAGGTCTACCTGTGCCGCTACCCCGACGGCAGCAACGTCATGGTCGAGGCGAGGGACTGGAAGGCCGCCAAGGCCGAGGGCATCGAGAAGGTATACAACTTCAAGGACGGTGAGCGTCGGACCATGTCCCAGGCAGAGGCCCAGGGCCTCACCAAGGACGACCGCAAGACCAAGACGCCAGTGGCCGTCACCGCCAAGATGGACGGCACCAAGGCGTTTGATGCCGAGAAGGCCGAGCTGACGTCCATCCGCGCCGCCTGGGCGGGAATCGCAAACAGGCATCTCGCCCAGGCGGCGGCAATGACGGGCAGCGCTCCGCAGTCAATCGACCACCGTTCCAATAAAGATAGGTATATGGATGAGCAGCCGACCGTCCATGAGGGCGGCGCTGGCCTGATCGGCCATGCCGATCGCGTCAAGCTCAACGAGGAAATCAAAGCAAGGAACGAGCGCCTTCGGGTCCTTCGCGCGGAGCTTCAGCAGGAGGGTGCCGCCCTCGAGCAGCTGCAGCGGGAGGTCGCGGAGCTCGAGCGCCAGCGCGGTCGTATCGAAAAGGCCAAGCGCGGCCGCGTCCAGGGCAGGCACAAGGGCGCGCTGGCAAAGCGCCGCCGCGTGGCCATGGCCACCGCGGCGGCAGCCGCCGAGACCCAGCGTCGCATGGCCATGGCCGCCGCGAATCAGGTCGATACCCGCGTCGAGATGATCGCCCAGCTTGACGAGCAAATCGCCGATCTCGATCAAGAGATGCACCGCCTGCAGCGCGGCGGCACGGCGATCATGATGTCGAGCAACCTGATCAAGGCGACCGAGCTCGCCGCAGAGCGCAAGAAACTCGCCGACGAGCGGGCGCGTCTTGCAGGCGAGGGTGAAACCCGGCGTCGGCGCGAGCCGCCGACGCCCGAGCAGAAGCGCCGCGGGCCCAAGCACTAGCGCCGCCGCACGGTGCCTTCGGGCACCCTTGGTGGCAGGCGTAAAAACTGAGCCGATGGCAAAGGCTCAAGAGGGCTTGGAGGGGATAGCCATGAAGTGGAACGTTTCCGTGCTGCGCAGGTCGGGCGAGTGTGAGCACACCGAGGTCGCGGACTTCGAGCTTGCTGCGTTCCTCAATCGAATCTCGGATGCCGAGGGCAAGGCGTGGGTGCTGTCCATCGAGCGCATCGCCGACGTGGGCGATTCCGCGCTCGTGAGGCCCGACGGCGATGACCTCGTGCAGGAACTCGGCAAGCGCCGCTGGCGCGTCAAGGGTGACCCGGAGGACGATTGGTGGGTCGAGGTCGATTCCGACGGCGGCGAGCTTCCCGGGGATTGGGAATACGACCCGGAGAGCGGATGCGTCTACTGCTCTGTCGGGTGATTCGCCGCAAATGAACGACTGAGAGCCGTTTTAAGGCTCCGAAACGTGGCCGCAGGTGGAAGTCTGCGGCCATTTCCTTTTAAGGCCGATTTTGGGCATCTGGTGGCTCCACAGACGGGTTCACGCCCCATCCGTTCTCACTGCTTGGCGCGAAGCGCCTTGGGCGCGTCGGTTGCCTCCTGGTCGATTTGGGCTGTCGCGCCCTCCGGTTTGGCTGCGGTCAATAAGGGCGGGTGTGGAAAGTTTTCAACAGCGAGCGGGTTTTCAACAGCGAAAAATCCCGACAGAGACATTTACTAGATTTCTCTAATTCTCTCTAATCGTAGGGGGGTCGAAACGAACCATACGTATGCCGTTTTCTATGGTTCGTTTCAAACCATAGCTATGGTTCGTTTCAAACCATAGCTATGGTTCGTTTCAAACCATAGCCCTATGGTTCGTTTCAAACCATAGCTATGGTTCGTTTCAAACCATAGCTTTTTCAACACTATGGTTCGTTTCAAACCATAGGAAAGCCCAGATTTGACCATACGACTGATATTTCGTATACTTTCGTCGTACCGAGAAAGGAAAAGAATGGCACCGGAGATACACCCGAACGCGCTGAAGCACCTGACGCGCGACGAAGTGCTGTCAGCATGGGGAAACGTGGTGAAGAGCATCCAGCGTGCCAGCGATGACGAGCCGCCGCGTTGGCTCTGCGTCGGCTGGCTCCCGGACGGCAGGTCGGTCGAGCTGATAGCGGTCGAGACGATTTTCGGCTGGCTCATCATCCACGCCATGTCCCCGGTTCAACCCAAGTTCGCGAAGGAAATCGCCCAGACGGAAAGGAGAACGCGATGAGCTACATAGCGGCAAACGGTCAGGAAATCACGGAAGCGATGATTGGCAGCTGGTGCGACGCATACGAGCGCGGAGAGTTCCCCGAGGGCGAGCGCACCGTCGGCGAGGTTGTCATGGGCCGTCCCCCTCTGTCGGCCGAAAAGACCACGACCGTAACGGTGAAGATTCCCGTCGGCATGAAGGCCACCTTGACGAAGAAGGCCGAGGAGCGCGGCACGACCATGAGTGCCTACGTTCGCAGCGTCCTCGCCAACGACATTCTCGCGGCATCGTAGAGCGGCAAAAGAAAAGCCCCCGAGCTTTGGCCAGCGGCGGGGGCTTTGCAGACGGTTAAACCAGTCCTTTCTGCAAGGAGCAGTATACACCATGGACAACATCAACGACCTCATAGGCGACGCGGCGAAACAACTCATGGCGCAGGCCGACGGAATCCAGAACCAGAAACTGAAGGCAAGTGCCCAAAGGGTCGCGCGAACCGTCTCTGCGAAAACGCGCGACGAATTGATTTCGGTTGCACGAAGTGACGCATACGGCAGGGACACAAGGTTCATCAAGCACCTCCCAATCACATGGCGGCAGAAGGCCGTGATGGGGCGCGTCTACAGCTTCCAGTGCACGACGAACAAGGACGGCACGCCGGGCGAATTCCGCATGAGCCTTGCGACCGCCGGCAAGGATTTGAACATCACACGAGACAATCTGAAAAACGATTTGCGCCAGCTTGTCGAACTTGGATTTCTCACGAAACGCTCGAACGGTGCACGCAAGCCCGCAACGTATCTCGTCGATGAAGTCGTTTGCGTGACAGAAGCCCGCCGCAATGGCTGGGACGGATAGCCGAGAATCCCACCGGAGTGTTCCGCGAAAGCGGATCGCGAAGGCGGCGATTCAAAGCAATCAGTTTTGTGTGAGCCGGAAAACCAAAAATCGAAAATCGAGAAAACGCCGACGGCAGCTTGTCCGGTCGGCGTTTTTCTTTTTTGCAAAAAAGCGAGCGCCGCCGCGAGCTACCCGGATGTTGAGCGCCGCCGCGAGACGAAGGGTCGGCAAGGGCGAAGTCCGCGCAGCAATCACTAGGATTGCGGAGTGCCCCGCAGGGCGCAGGAGAAGTGGACCCCACTTCTCCAATTGCGCTACTTTCGGGAAAGTAGCAAAGCCGATATACTGGGCGAAAAAAGGAACCAGTGGGGTCGGTGCCGCCGCCGACCCCGCGAACCCCGGAAGGTGATTCCCGATGGCGCTCTCGATGTCGGTATCGGCAGGCAAGCACAACGCCCGCCACAACACGGATTTGGCATATCGCGCGAAGCTCCCGAACGTCGACCCGAAACTGAGCCACCTCAATTTCGCGATTCGTGACGAGCCTATCAAGGATGCCTATGATCGCGTTTTCGGAAAGTCGCTGAGCGACTACAACGAGAAGCAGAAGTCGAAGGGGCACGGCGAGCGGTGCATCGCCGACTACTACGCGAAAATCGAAGGGGCTTGGAAAGCGGATTTCGCAAAAGTCGATAGCCACAAGAAGGGGCGCCCGAACGTCCCGAAGCCGTGCTACGAGTACGTCCTGCAACTCGGCAACCGAGACACGTTTCGCGGGGAGCTCGACTACGAAACCGCAAAGGAGATTTTCAAGGAATCCTTTGATTCCATCAAGGAGAAGACGAAGGGCGCTATCGATTGGTTCCAAGTCGCGGCGCACTTCGACGAGCCGGACGGGACGTGGCACATCCATATGACGGGAATTCCGTACGGAGAGGGCAACAAGCGCGGGCTTGAGAAGCAGGTATCCATGACACAAGCGCTTAAGACGCTGAACCTCAAGCGCCTTCCCGATTTGCAAAACCTGATGATGAGCGAGCTGGAAAAGGCCGCAGCCGCACACGGCATCGAGCGAAGGCTCATGGACTGCGACCGCAAGCATCTCGACGTGCCGGAGTACCAGCAGGCGATGCGCGATTACAACGAGCTGACGGACAGAATCGAGCAGAAGCGCAGCCGCGTCGCGGAGCTTGACCGCGATATCGAAGGCAAAGAGAGGACGGTCGCACGTCTCGACCGCTCCATAGAGACGAAGACGAAAAGGCTCGCTTCGGAACTCGATGGGCGTTTTTATTAGAGAGGAAGTGGAGCCGGTAGATGGATTCACTTCGGAAAAAGGGATTGGAACATGAACCTAATCACCATGGTTCCCGCCACCGCGAGGTTTATCGCGCAGATGCGGGGGATGCGAAGGCACATCGTCGCGAACAATGTCACCGAGTTTGCGGTATTTCAGAATTGGTGCGATGAGAACAACGAGAGGTGGGCAGAAGCTCTTGACAGCGGATGCGCCATTGCTATTGAGAAGTTCATCGCCGACTGGAACGGTCGGGCGGATGCGAACCGTTGGAAACATGCGGCGCAGCCTGACGATAACATCTGGGACAACGAGTTGAAGTAGGAAGTAACGATGACCGAGAAAGAGAACTATCTGCCGAACCTTAGCAGCGAGGAGCGTGCCCATGCGCTAGAGCTTGCCATACAGGCTCGCAGGCGCTATGCAGCACTCAAAGCTCGCGTGAAGTCCGGCGAGCTTACGTTCACGGATGCGATGGACGAGGAGGATGCGAAGCGCATTTTGGTCACATCGCTTCTGCAAAGTGTTCCGGGTATCGGTGCGAGCAAGGCGGTAGTCATCATTCGACTGTACCGGATACCGAAAGGCAGGCGTGTCGGCGGACTCGGCATCCGGCAACGTGAAGCGCTGGTTGCTCTGGAAAGAAATGGATGGAAGCTGTAGCGGTCTGCAATTCAAATTGAGGATGGCGAGCACGAATCAACAGCAACGTAGAAAACGGGCACCTTTTATGGTGTCCG
>OIXV01004003.1_pt1 | contig 10427 bp, 8 predicted proteins | sample 1587771 | NCBI WGS metagenome assembly OIXV01 (sample SAMEA3888893, study PRJEB22519) | human gut metagenome | biome: human gut; feature: human-associated habitat; material: faeces | place: Denmark | collected 2010
TCCAACTTTTAATGGATTTTTCTTTTTCCCACATAGTTTTATAAAGAGGCACTGATTGCAATAATTCATCATGTTTTCCGCAGCCCTGCAAAACACCGTCAGATAAAACAAGTATTTGATCTGCATTTTGGATATAGGACAAAGTGTGTGATACAAGGAACACCGTTTTCCCCTTAATCATTTCTTCTATGCCCTTTTGTATTGCTACGGCATTTTCAGCATCCAGACTGGAAAGCGCCTCATCCAAAAGAATGATCGGGGAATCTTTCAAAATTGCCCTCGCAATAGCGACACGCTGACGCTCACCACCGGAAAGGCTTGCACCGCCCTCGCTGATAACCGTTTGATAACCCTGTGGGAGTTTTTCTATAAATTCGTGACAGTGAGCCTTTTTTGCCGCCTCTATCACCTGCTCGTCCGTTGCGCTCTGGTTTCCCATCCGAATATTATTCATCATGGTATCCTGAAAAAGATATACTTCCTGAAAAACGATACTCACATGACGCACCAGATCACTATGCTTTAATGTTGCCGCATCTTTCCCATTCAACAGAATCCGCCCGTTTTTCGGCGTCACGAATCCCAGAATCAAATTAAGGAGAGTAGATTTGCCGCTTCCAGAAGGACCAACCAATGCAGTGATCGTTCCGGGGTTAGCTGAAAAACTTACATGACTAACTGCTTCACGCTTTCCATCATAGCTAAACGATACATTTTCAAACCGTACATCGGCTTGTGTATCGGCAAACTGTGTAATTCCCTGTTTTTCATTTTCAGTCGGCAGGTTGTTAATTTCCGCTATATTATCCAACGATGCGTTTGCAAGATTCATCATTGCAAAGGAACCCATCAGAGCTTCTAGCGGACGGTAAAAAATAATACCCATGATTGCAAAAAACAAATAGGTTGCCGAGGCTAATGAACCAGAACGAACCATTGTAATGCCAACACCCAAACTCAAAAACAGCCCCAGATTCAGGCAGATCTTATAACCCATACTCCAATTCGTCAGCGTCGATTCATAACGGCCAGAAGCTGTGCAATATCCGTCCACCTGATTCTCTACGAGCTTACCGGTTTGTTCCAGCCGGTATGCCTTGATCGTTTCCATACCCTGTACATATTCCAGCGTGGAATCAATCATTGCCACCTGTGCATTTTTCTTCTGCTCTCCCAGTTGAACCATGCTCTTTTGAAACTGCTGGTAGAGGATATAACCGGGGATGATTCCCACAAACAGAAGAAGCGCCATACGCCAGTCCACACTAAGCAGCATCAGAGCAAATACAACCGTCATGATCATGCTGGAAACGAAACCGGCAATAATCTCCATGATATTCATTTCCACAAAACTTAAATCAGTTGTAAACAAAGATGTAAGCTGGCTGATCTTGTCTTTTGTAAAGTAGTATAGCGGAAACTGTTTGATTTTTGCCGCAATCGAAAGGCGTTCATCCCGCATCATGGCATAAGATACCGGGCGCTGTTTTGCAATCGTAAAGTAATAAAAAACAAAATGCAGGACAGTATAAACCAGAAACATAAGGCTATACTGTATCAGTTTTTCCCTTGTAAACGAACCGCCCAAAATATCTTTTATCGCAAGGAACAGCATGAAATATATCGCGCCCTCACAAATTGAGGTCAACGCCTGAAACAGCCACGCAAGATAAAGCTGCTTTTTACGCTCGCCTGCAAGTTCTAAGAATTTCCGTATCATAGCAATCATGCGTTTACACCTCCCATTTTCCATTGATCGGATTGCTCAAAGGCCGCCCACATATCCTGATACGGGGAGCAACGTCTTATCAATTCATCATGTGTGCCGCAATCAATCACTTTGCCTTGTTCCAGAACCACAATCGAATCAGCTTCCTTGATACTGGAAAGACGGTGCGCTATTACGAGTACGGTTTTTCCCTCTGATAATTTAGCCAGCGCCTTTTGCAGTAAATCTTCATTGTCGGCGTCAATGTAAGCCGTTGCCTCGTCAAGAATCACAATCGGCGCATTTTTCAGAATTGCCCTTGCCAATGTGATTCTCTGTTTTTCGCCACCGCTCAACTTGGTTTCCTTGTCTATCACTGTGTCATAGTCCTTTGGAAGCCGCATAATAAAGTCGTGACATACGGCATCCTTTGCTGCCTGCATCATTTCTTCCTCCGTGGCCTCTTGGTTTCCCATCATAATGTTTTCCCGGATACTCTTTTTGAACAGGAACGTATTCTGGGTCACAAAGGAGATCTGGGACATCAGATCGGATAGCGGAATCTGGTTCAGCGGTACGCCTCCCAGGCAAATCTGTCCCTCGGTTATATCCCAAAACCGGCAGATCAGGCTGGCCGCCGTACTTTTACCGCTGCCGGAAACACCGACGAGCGCATTTACTTTTCCATCAGGAACAGTAAATGAGACATCTTTTAATACCGGCTGTCCTTCCCCATAGGAAAATGTAACGTGTTCAAACACAATCGTGTGGTCGGAAAGTTCTGCCTTCGAGGTCATATCCGCCATTTCATCCAGCTTCAGAATTTCGTCTATCTTTTTTGCAACAGAAGCGTTCATGCCGATATAATCAAAGTTATTAGAAACAGTTTCCAACGGAATCAGCATGGCCAGCCCCATAAACAGATACATAATATAGCTGGCCGCTGGCACGCTGCCGGAGAGGTACATCAAACCAGCAAGTGGAAACAAGAACACAAGGTTGCTGTTTAAGTCGGCATGATTGAAAGCAACATATTTCAAGCAGCTTTGAAACCACTCTGTTACAACGGTGCTGTAAGTGCGGATGCTTTCTGACAGGCGGCCATAAGTGGATTCGTCGGCGGCAAATATCTTCAGTTCTTTCATACCGTTGACATATTCCACCGTCTTAACGCTGACGTCGGCAAACGCCTGATTAAATTCGTCCATTTTTTTCATCTGAACGATAATCATAAGAATACCGACAAGAATAAACAGAACGACCGGAATCAGCATGATACCGGCTACCCTAATGTCCAATATCGCCAGCAGGATTTCCATACATAGCGGTACAGCGAGACCAGAAATAATCTCTGGAATGTTATGGGCGTAAAATGTCTCCAACTGTTCCATATTGTCCATAATGATCGTTTTGACCTGCCCGGATGCTGTTGTTTTCACATAGCCCATTGGTAAACGGGCAATTTTACGGAACAGCTTTTTACGGGTTTCCCCCAATGTCTGGTAGGCTACCTTGTGAGAGATTTTTGTGCCGGTTCCAAACAGCAGATGTTTCAAAATGATTGCTACGGCAATCAGGCACACATATTGAAAAAGGTTCTCTGTCCGTTCATCCAGGAAACAGGTCACAATACCCCAAACGCCTAAATAGGGCAGGATGCCGCACAAAACAGACAGGACGCAACAGATCACCGCACCAATCAGGCGGCGCTTATTTTTCTTATCAATTAGTCCAAACAGGGCTTTTACATCACTCATTACAATTCATCTCCTCCTTGCGGAATAGTGAAATTCCAAAATCTGTCCGATACTCCATTTTGCCAACCAGGTATAGCAATAGTTCCATGACTTTAATACGCATAAGGTAATTGCGGTACTGTTCCGGCAGCAAGAGCAGTTCGGTAAAAATATGCTCCACACTTTTTGTTGCGGGTGCTATAAAGCATCCGCCCGCTGTAAAAAGTCCTTGAAAATCCATGTCCTCGTCAAACGCGATTGTTCCCAGCATGATATTCAGGCTGTTTATGATCTGCGGCAGATAAGCCACCACTGAAACACCAACAAAAGGTTCTTCTCCAAAATCACAGCTTTTCAGGTGGCTTGCACCATTGAAAACAGAAATATAATGGTCGCTCATAATCATCTCCGGCTGGTCGCTGAACAGCATATTCACTCGCCCATGAAAGCAATAGGTGACTTCAATAAAACGATCTATACATTGGATATTTTTTTGAATTGGAGTTGTGATATGAACATTGCTATAAACAATTTCAGCACCAGGCATCACTTCAAAGCTCTGCATGGTGCCTTTCCCAAATTTGGGAGAAATTGTATATATCTTTGAATCCTTTTCAACGGAACAGTTACCAATCAGCTCATGGAAGAACAGGAGGTCATTTTCCATTCTCCTCAAGCTTCTGCCTCCTTTCTGACCGCAAGAAAAAATCATGTAGTCGATGCAGATTGTCGGGGGAAAGTGGGTAATCTTCCTGCTGTTTTCCGTTATCTAAATGAATCACTCTTGTACAGGCTGCCGCTAAAAATTCGTAATCATGGGTTACAACAAAAATTACCTTTCCCATTTTGGAAAGCGTTTGAAATAACCCCGCAACCTGAATCATGCTGTCATAATCAAGTCCGCTAGTTGGTTCATCAAAAATTAAAACATCCTTACAGCATACCATACTGACCGCCACGGCTGCACGCTGCTTCTGCCCCCCGGAAAGTGTATTGGGATGATGAGTACGGTACTCATAAATACCCAGCCGTTCCATTGCCTGTTTTGCTGCATCCAGATCAGGATGCTTAATTCCAAATACACATTCCTTTTCCAATGTATCGGCAAATAACTGATAGCTTACGTCCTGCATCACCATATAGGAGCGTTTTAACCGGCTCTTTGCGTTCAGTTCTTTACCATCCCAAAGAATTTGTCCCGTACAGTTTGTGTGCAGGCCGCATAGTGTTCTGGAAAATGTAGATTTCCCGGCTCCGTTATGGCCGATAATTCCTATGATTTCTCCCGGTGCCGCACTCAAATTCAAATCGTCTAGAACCGGCTTTTTTTTATAGAACAAGGATAAGTTCCTGACTTCCAAAATCGGCTTTTGAGAATTTTCAGCAAAGGCTCTTGGCTGTACCTTTGACAAATCTAAAGCGCGAAGTCCCATACTATGCCGCTGTTCTTCAGGAATAGAAAGAAACTGGCTTGGAGAAAACACAGCAGATATAGCCCCGTTTTCCATATACGCAATGCGGTCAACTAATTCCCTCAGATAATAAATCCTATGTTCTGCAATTAGAATGGTCTTGCCTTGTTTCTTTAGGAGTTCAAGTGTACGCCGCAAATCCTCAATAGCATCCATATCCAGATTGGACGATGGTTCATCTAACAAGTAAATACTCGGAGACATAGCATAGATGGACGCAAACGCCACCTTTTGTTTTTCACCGCCAGACAATTCAAATATGCTTCTCCCGGTCAGATGGGCTATATCCAAATCCGCAACTGTCTTTGAAATGCGTTCTTTCATTTTTTCTCTTGGATAAGTCAGATTTTCCATTCCAAAGGAGATTTCACTGTCTGTATCTACATTAAAAAATTGAGAGCGTGGATTTTGGAATACAGACCCCACATACTCGGACACTTCGTATATGGGATAATCCTGTATATCTTTACCGTCAACATAGGTTGTGCCGGTAACTTCTCCCGGATAAAAGTATGGAATCAGTCCATTCACAAGACGGGTCAATGTGGTTTTCCCACAGCCGCTTCGCCCACACAACAGCACACACTCGCCTTTGTTGATTGTCAAATCAACATCGCGCAGTCCGCCATTTTGTAATGATTCCTGATAGGTAAAAGAAACCTTGTCAAAACGGATCATTAGCCTGCACCCCCTTTCAATTTCAGCCAGATTGACACTGACATAAACAAAGTGAACAGGATAAAGCATACAGCATCCGCAACATTAAAGTGGATTTCCTGCAAGCAGGTTCGGGGCTTCGGATTTTCCAGCCCCCTTGTAACAGCCGCCGCCGATAATTCATCCGCCACTTTCAGTGCTGACATCATCATCGGAACATAGATACATTCCACTGTTCGGGCCGGATGGGTTAGCAGACTTTTTACGGTTGGAGCTACATCGCGCATCCGCATGGCATCGCTGATATAGCCCCAGTCCTCATGCACCATAGGAAAATAACGGAGCATGACCGTCAGAGGAATAACCATTGCTTTTGGCATATGAATACGGTTCATGGTCGCCATAAATTCATTTACCCTTGTCGTGCTGACTAAAATACCTCCGAGCATGGCACAAGGAAAGATTTTACGGATAAATACGGTAAATGTTACAATCGCAATCTGCAAAGTCCCTGTCAAATAATTTGTTCCAATGATATGCAGAACAACCATTCCCGCATAGATAGCAGCCATTCTTACCGTAAACCGCTTTGCTCCTACAAGGACGCCGAGAATCACAACGCATACAACCAGCGCAATCTCATAGAGTAAAGAGGGCGCAAGGAACAACGCAACATTTCCGACGATCAACAGATATAGTTTTGTGCGAGGGTCTAAATGTAATGTGGCAAGTGTGTCTTTTGTTTGCAGTTGCATCTCCATTACACTACTCCGGCCTTTTCAAAATGCTTTTTCAATAGTTTCTGGCCTACAAGACCGCTGATAGCAGCACAGATCAACACGCCGATAATCATTGCCGGGAGCATCCAGTTTTGCGCGGTTGAAACCATTGTGTCCATATAGGTCTGTTCTGTTCCCTTTTCTACCAAATATTGCACATAGGCGTCGCGGTCAAACCAAAGCATACCGTAGGAGAAAACTGGGCTGAGAACAAAAATCATGTAGGACAACAGGTTACGCCCTTTGTTTCTAAAGTTCCCGGAACCGGCCAGCAGATCGGCCACAACGCCGAGAATACAATATGCCAAACACATAGACCAGTACATACCGAGTACGAACAGTACACCTCCTACCAAAATACCGGTGACAATGATTGGGCCATGCTTCGGCACCTTCGCCAGTATCAGCATATAAACCGGGCCGCACAGCAGCGCAATAGACAGCGGGCAAAGGAAAGTCAGTACAGGGAAGAACCCAAAGATAGCTTCGCCAATCATGGCGCATACCATGTACAAAGCAGCAAGGATGCCGGTGGTAATCAAATCACGCACAGATAGCCCTTTTTTCATTTGTTGTGAATTAGACATTTTCAACGTCCTCCTATTTATTATTTGCTGGCAGAAGCCTCATTGACCTACGCACAAAATCGTGATAGAATTGCTGTGATTAGAGTCAGCTAACCAGCCAGTAATGCCATTCTACTCAGTGATTTTTTTGGTGTCAAATCCGGAAAAAAAGGTCAAAACAGGAGTTAAAAGTGGAAAAACAACCGGATATATCAGTGCTTTTTGTGGTTTTGCTGACAGCCTTTGCGACATTTTGGAGCATAAAAAAAGATACTGCGGATTATTCCGACTACATAAGAAACGGGGGTGAGCAGGATGCAGACCGATTCTACACAGGCCGCGCACGAATTAGGGGATGCTTCTTTTTATCTGCATGATTATCATTTTCGACAGGATAATCATAATGGAATCTGCACCTTGCAGCCGCAAAACAGACAAGGCTATGGAAATATCTATCAGGTTCAACCGACAGATGGATTATTCCTGTCAACCGGAAGCTGGATACCATACGCCTCAATGGAACGTAAATATGAGATCAATCAAAAGCTGGTGAAAATTTATTATTTGGAATCCGGCGGTGTTACCCTGATCCAGAATGGGCGGAAAGCCCAACCCATCACAGAGGGAATCCACCTTTATCTAAATAAGCCGTCACAGGGGCGAGTATTATATCAACCCAATATACCAATCAGCTATGCGTCAGTTTTGCTGTTTGAAGATTACATAGAGAAAAATCTGCAAGACCGTTTTACCCCGGACGATTTTGACTATGCAGAGGTTTATGATTGGAAAGCTTTTGATTATAATACCCCGGAAATTGGAACCCTGTTTTTGCAGATACGGGATAAACTGATTGCTGGCGAAACCTCCCGTCTTTACTACGAAAGCAAAGTGGGTGAACTGCTTTCTATTGTGGCAGGCAACTTTCATAAACAGCGACAGGAGATAGCATCTAAACACCAGTCTCTTTCCAAACAAGAGAAAAAGGCGCTGGAATCTGTACGTCTGGCTATTGAACAGAATATTTTAAACCCACCAGAACTCTCGCAGCTTTGCAAAATAGCAGCAATGGGACAAACTAAACTTCGAGAATCATTCAAAAAAATGTATGGTGTTCCTATTGGGACATACATTCGACAATCCAAAATGAAATATGCTTCACTGTTACTTAAAAAGAATGAATTATCAATTTCATCTATAGCCAAACATTTAGGGTATCAAAACGCAAGTAAATTTTCTAGCGCTTTTAAAAACTATTTTAATCAATCGCCTGAAATTTACCGAAAAAACAATTATAATATGCGTAAAGATTAGAATCACTTGCCATTTTTTATATTATCACAAAAAAGAGGCGCTAAGTTTGCACCTCTTTTTATTGTAAAATTCATACTCATTCTCTAATTTGTTTTTAAAGGTAATCTAAACTATTGAATACGCTCTAAAAATCAACATATTAATTTTCAAAGTATACCATATCCCATGATTGTTCCGTTATTAATGCTATAGCTTCTCTGGTTCACGGCATTACTGGAGTTTCCTTCCACGGTGTATACGGTACTGCCTTCGGTTTTCTCCACGATTCCCACATGGTCTGAGGTTCCGTCCCCGTTCCAGTCAAAAAAGATCAGGGTTCCGGGTGCTGGGGAATATCCCCGGCTTTTCCACTTTCCCTTGCTCTGGAACCATGCGATTCCATCATCGCACAGGGAGAATTTTGGCATCTTGCCGCTCTCGATGAGTCCTGCCTGATCCCCACACCAGCTGGCAAAGCAGGCACACCATGCCACATGGCTGTCAAAGCCATACCACGACCAGAACTTCTGGCCTCCCTCATTTCCAAGCTGGGTAAGTGCCACCGATACGATCTGGCCGTTGCCTCCAAACAGGCCGGCAAACAATCCGCCGCTGGAATAATACCGCAGGACATGTGGGACGTACTCTGGGTCGCCATAGGCACTCCATCCATGCGAAGCCGCCTGCTCGTTGGAAAACTGCAGGGCATTTTCGGCACTGTAACCGCCATACTTCCGTATCGCCCACGTTATGTATCCGTTGCCGTAGTTATATCCTTGCAGGGACAGTTTCAGCTTATCCATATCCTGTGGACTGGTGCATCCGGCTTCCTTCAGGCAGTCTGCATAATACTGGATTCCTACCTGTATGGAGTAATCTGCGTCCTGGATGGCATTGGGACTGTTGGAGTACCTGGTGTTGTATGGGCACTCACTGCTCTGCATGGGATCGGTTCCCCGGCCGCCGGATTCCTGCATCATGATCGCCTGTATCACGGAAACGTATTCGGGGATTCCGTACTGGTTGGCATATTTCTGGATAGCTGTTGTATAGGAAAGGACTTCCTGACTCAATGCTTCGTTGCTCTCTGAGCTTCCTGAAAATGCCGCACCGCCAATGATTCCGACCATGATAACCAATAAAAGAACGATAACTGCTCCGGCGGCTCCCAGTGCAGCCATCATGGACTGCACGGTTTTCGCTGCCGCTTCCACGGCGGCTTTGGCTGCCTTGAAGGTATTCTGCCCTGCCCTTGCCGTTTTCTGCATCCGGCGGACGTTGTTGGACGTCTGCATGGCAGCTTTCTTCGCCGCCTGCTTCGCTGCCCTTCGTTCCATCTGCTTCTGCATCCGGGCTGTCAGGGCGTTGGAGCTGGCCGCACGGAGCTTCTGCTCTGGCTGGACGCTGATCTTCGCAGACTGGGGAGCCGTCTTGATGATACGCTTCTGTATGGTTTTCGGCTCCGGCTGTTTCCTTGGTTTTTCTTTAATCCGAATGGTTTCCGGCTGTTTCTGTCGGATGGCGGTCTGCCTTACTGTATCTTTTGCTTCCTTCTTCTGGCTCTGTTCTCGGATGGAGAGCTGCTTCATTTCTGCTATTTCCTGTCTGTTCTGGATTCTTGGTGTCTCCCTGGCAGCCCGGATCTTCTGCTCTTTCGTTTTGACGGCATCTGAAACCACCTTTTGCCGCTGGGCTTCCTGGATCTGTACTTCCCGGATCTGTGCTTCCTGAGCTTCCCGGCTGGCAGGATTGGCGGTCTGTGTGTCCCCTGTTCCTCTGGCGGTTTCTTTCTCCGCTTCTTTTTTGCCAGCGGCTCTCTGTTTGATCTTCTCGTAGGAAGTCTGTGCGGCTGTCTTTCCGGCTCTGGTTACAGTTCTGCCTGTCTTTCTTGCAGCCCATTCCTCTGCGGATGTGACTTTCCCACTGGCATATTCGGATAGGGACTGTTCTCCCATGTCATTGTCCCTGGCATTTGCGATGGTCTGGGATTTTTCCTTGCTCTCCAGTATGGCCGTCCGCATCAGCTCCTTGGGGATTCTGGAGGCAGGATTTTTGGTCTTTGGTTTTGTTGTAACTTCTTTGGTTTTGATATCCTTCATCTCTCACCTCCAGTCCCGGCTTGTCCCGCTCTTACGCTTCGCCCGGCTTGGTCGTCATCAGGCGGTACAGCTTTGTATTTCTTGGAAACGAATTTTCAAACGGCACCAGATTTCCGG
>OIXV01004007.1_pt1 | contig 10424 bp, 8 predicted proteins | sample 1587771 | NCBI WGS metagenome assembly OIXV01 (sample SAMEA3888893, study PRJEB22519) | human gut metagenome | biome: human gut; feature: human-associated habitat; material: faeces | place: Denmark | collected 2010
ACAAAAAAAGCGATTGTTTCCTTCACAATCGCCTCTTTCATTATTGAACCCATTCGCCATTATAGTTGACGTAGTAGCCATCTACAGTGGTATTCACTGCTAAAGCACCTGAGCTATAAGCATAGTACCATTTGCCATTGACTTGGAACCAACCTGTCTTCATATCTCCATTACTTGCATTGAGGTAGTACCAAGTTGAGCCGTCTTGAAGCCAGCCGGTTGCCATAGTTCCTGATGAACGGAGATAGTACCACTTGTTACCAACATAAGCCCAACCTGTCTTCATATCACCATTTTGAGCATCTAGATAATACCAAGATGAGCCTACCTGATACCAGCCAGTCGCCATTGCTCCTGATGAACGAAGGTAGTACCACTTATTGCCAAGTTGCTGCCAACCAGTTTGCATGATGCCAGTTGTTGGATCTAAGTAGTACCATGGAGCAGGTTTGCTTCTATCAATGCCAAAAGTAACATGGAAATCTTGAGTCCAACCCTTAGCAACTTCACCAATTGGTAGTGGATTGTAAGAATCATCGCCAGAAATTCCTAACTTATTTAAATAATACCAATTGCCGTCTTCATAAGTCCAGCCTGTCTTTACAGCATAATTATTATCAAAATAATAAGTTCTCTTTTCAGCAGATGGAGTATATTGTTCACCGTATACTTTTCCTGTATTTTCAGACGTTTTTGCCTCTAGTACTTGTTTATCTGTTTGTTCTAGCAAAGCACCATCTTGTCCAAAATAGTACCACTTCTGTTGAAGGCCAATTTCTAAGACTGGACGATTATTAAATAAATTATCACGATAACCTGTTCCATGAATTTCTACGTATTGCCAACCGACAACCATCTCTCCTCTATCACCAAAATAGTAAGTTTTACCGTCTATTTTATGCCAATAGATTGCTTTATGATCATCTTTTATATAATATTTTCTATTATCCTTATCAACAAACTGTCCACCCGTGGTATCTGCAGATACAGTATTTGTCGCTAGCAAACCAAAGAAAAATGTTGCTAGTGCGACTTGCATCATTTTTTTCAAAAGCTTCATTTGTATATCCTCCAACATTAAATCCACTCACCAGATGAAGCAAAGTTATAAACTTTACCATCGATAGTTTGGCTACCTGTAACCATTGCTCCAGAGGAATTGAGATAATACCAGTTTCCATTTACTTTTGTCCAACCTGTCTTCATATCTCCATTACTTGCATTTAGGTAGTACCAAGTTGAACCATCTTTCACCCAACCAGTTGCCATGGCTCCTGATGAACGAAGGTAGTACCACTTGTTACCAAGATATTGCCAGCCTGTTTTCATATCGCCATTTTCAGCATCTAAATAGTACCAAGTTGAGCCTTCCTGATACCAGCCAGTTGTCATAGCTCCTGATGAACGGAGGTAGTACCACTTATTGCCAATTTGCTTCCAACCAGTTTGCATAATGCCAGTTGTTGCATCGAGATAATACCAAGTTGAATCATCGTTTATCCAACCTGCACGTCTTTCACCACCAATATAGTTTTCTCCATTAATTTCCGTTTTAGCTAAATAATACCAATTAGACTGGTCATAAAGCCAACCTGTCTCTAAAGAATGATCTTGATTAAAGTAATAGTTCGTGTAAAAACTCTTCTCTTCTTTATCTTCTGGGTTTGTACGTTTTTCCCCATACTTTCTTCCAACACTGTCTTTAGTTTTAACCTCTAATGCTTTCCAACCAACAAACTCTTGTAGCACTCCATTTTTGTCAAAGTAGTACCATTCTGGCATTGGGGAACCTTCTAATCTGATACCATTTGGGTAAGGACCAATTGTATATCCTTTAACTGGCATTGGAATATATTGCCAACCAACAACCATTTCACCATTATAATCAAAATAATAGGTCTTGCCATCAATCACTCGCCAGTCCGTTTCTTTGATGTCACCCTTCTTGTAGTAGGTTCTACCATTTTCTTGGACAAATTGCCAGCCTTCTGAATCAACATCATCCGCAAAGACGGTGCTTGTCGCTAACAAAGCAAAGAAAAAGACTGTCAGTCCAACTTGCATCATTATTTTAAATTTTTTCATTAGATCTTTCCTCCATAACTGATTGTAGCAAAGACTTTATTGTATGTCAATATATAGAAACTTCTCAAAAAAAGCAGTTACACAACTGCAACTGCTTTTCTATTCTTGCATGGTGTAACCAACACCACGCACGGTTTTAATGTAGCTTTTTTGACCTTTTACATCAAGCTTGCTACGTAGATAACGGATATAAACATCCACGATATTGGTTTCTGTCGCACTTTCGTACTTCCAAACACTTTCCAACAACTGCTCACGAGTCAAGACCTTCTTGCTTCCCATGAGAGTGGCCAAAAGGTCATACTCACGGCGCGTCAGAGCAATCATCTCCTCGCCACGATAAACGGTATGATGTTCTATATCCATACGCAAATTGCGGTAAGACGTTGGGACCTTCATCTGACTACAATGTTGGTCGATAAAGTCCCGACCTCGGAAAATCGCTGAAATACGAGCCACCAGCTGATCAATAATCACTGGCTTATAGATGTAAGAAACGGCGAAGCGCTGGATTGTCTCAATCTGGTCTTGCAATTCTTCGCGATGGTCCAAGACCATGATCACTGAGGCAGGTTTTGTCCGACTCAGCCTCTCTGCAAAATCCTGGGCCGTCATATCCCCCAGACGAGCATTCAGTAAAATCAAGTCATAATCTGTCTGGAGAGCCATGGAGAGGGCTTTTTGCCCCTCCTCGACCAGATCAACACGGTATTGCTCTTTTTGGAGTTCCAGACTGAGAAAATGAGCGAGATTTCGTTCTTTCTCAAGTAATAAAATCCGTTTCCCCATGGCAGACCTACTTATTTTTCGTCATACCAAGAGTAGTGGAATGTTCCTTCTTTGTCTTTACGTTGGTAAGTGTGGGCACCAAAGTAGTCACGTTGCGCTTGGATCAAGTTAGCAGGAAGGTCAGCTGAACGGTAGCTATCAAAGTAAGTAATAGCTGCTGAGAAGGTTGGCACTGGTACACCAGCTTGAACAGCAAGAGCTACGATATCACGCACTGCTTGTTGGTACTTGGCAGTGACATCCAAGAAGTATTCATCCAAGAGAAGGTTTGCAAGGTCTGCATCACGGTTGTAGGCATCTGTGATCTTTTGCAAGAAACGAGAACGGATGATACAGCCATCACGCCAGATAGATGCGATGTCCGCAAATGGCAAGTTCCAGTTATTTTCTTTAGAAGCCACATGCAATTGAGCAAAACCTTGTGCGTATGAGATGATTTTTGAGAAGTAAAGGGCTTGACGGATCTTTTCAATCAACTCAGCCTTGTCACCTTCAAATTTGAAAGTAGCTGGTTTTGGAAGCACCTTGCTAGCATGTACACGCTCTTCTTTGTATGTAGAGATGTAACGCGCAAATACTGACTCAGTGATGAGTGACAATGGCACACCAAGGTCAAGAGCTGATTGGCTAGTCCATTTACCAGTTCCCTTGTTGCCTGCAGCATCAAGGATATAGTCTACGATTGGTCCATCTTGACCTTCATCATCTTTACGGCTCAAGATATCAGCTGTGATTTCGATCAAGTAGCTGTCCAACTCGCCCTTGTTCCACTCAGTAAAAATTTCTGCCATGTCTTCTGCAGAAAGGCCAAGCAAGTGTTGCATGAGGTCGTAGCTTTCTGCGATCAATTGCATGTCACCATACTCGATACCGTTGTGGACCATTTTCACATAGTGACCAGCTCCATCAGGACCGATGTAAGTCACACATGGTTTTCCATCTTCTGGTGCTTTAGCTGAGATTTCTTCGAGAACATCCGCAACCAATTCGTAGGCTTCTTTTTGTCCACCAGGCATGATAGACGGACCTTCAAGGGCACCTTTTTCACCACCAGAAACCCCCGTACCGATAAAGTTGATGCCTGAGTTTGCCAATTCTTCATTACGGCGGATGGTATCTTTGTAGAAAGTGTTTCCTCCGTCAATCAAGATATCTCCCTTGTCAAGGTGTGGAAGAAGGGCTTGGATAGTTGCGTCTGTACCAGGTCCAGCTTGAACCATCAGCATGATACGACGAGGTTTTTCGATTGAGTTTACAAAGCTTTCCACGTCATAGCTTGGCACAAAGTTCTTTTCAGGATGGCAAGCAATTACATCTTCAGTTTTTTCTTTACTACGATTGTAGATAGCAACTGTGTAACCACGAGATTCGATATTTAGGGCAAGGTTACGACCCATTACGGCCATACCAACAACACCAAAGTTAGCTTTTGTCATGTGACACTCCTCTTGTTTAATATGTTTTATTTTATCATTTTTACCTATGAAAGGAAAGAATTTTGTAACGGAGTCCTAGTAGTCCAAGTCATCTGCATGACCAGAACCATTCCCTACAAAGTAACCTGTCTTACAGTTGAGGGTGAAGAGATAGGTTCCATCTGGTTTATAGAGGTTGTAATAACCATTTCCGTTTACGATATTGACACGTTCTAGGATATATTGATTTCCAGTGATATAGCCACGAGCACGTGATGTTGCTAGGACTTGTTCCAATACACCATCCGTAAAGGTCCAAGCAGGGTTATTGCTATCATCTACAGCTGATTGGTTGTACGGTACACGACTAGCACTTCTTTGAAGATTAACCCCATCGCCAGACAAACCACCATTTGTGTCTCTAGCTGGTGCCGTAGTGCTGGTTGAAGGTGTCGTACTGCTTGCATTGCTTTCTGTAGCTGAACTTGAGCTTGCTTGACTCGTGCTAGAGCTCGAACTTGAGCTGGAAGCACTGGTTTGTTGACTCTTGCCAAGACTAATGGCCTTATCCAAGAGTTTGTCTAGTTCTGTGTTCCCTGTCTTGATTTCTGTAAATTTAGCATCCGCTTTGGCTTTCGCATTGGTATCCAAGACACCGTCAGTGATTGCTGGGCTTTCAAAGAGGGCATTAACATCTTGAATGGCCTTAATTTGAGTTGCTAGACTATCATATCTTGACTTAGCTAGTGTATAATCACGGCTACCTTCTAACTTATCTAGCAAGGTTTTCAGTTGGCTCAATTTATCAAACTGGCTGTTTTTCAGAGCTGTCTTATTAGCATCTGTATAGAAAGTATCATAGAGATCATTGAAGTCTTTCAAAGCTGTTTGTGTCCCTTGATCATCCGAAGAGGCTGCTTGAGAAGACTGGATTTCTTGGTTTGAACGAGATACTTGACGGTAGACATAATATGTTCCAGCAAGCACAAGGATTGCAGCTACTACAGAAGCAATGATGATGACACCTTTCTTCTTAGAGCCTGCTTCAGGTTCTGTTTGAGCCGAACGTGATAGAGGTGTATAGGTCGCCTCTTCTTGTTCCTCATTTATTTCCTTGGGCTCTGTTTCTGTTAAAACGAGAGGCTCTATTTCAGCACCTTCTTCATCTTGAAGTGGTGGAACAAACTGAGTAGTCTCTTCATTTTCTATCTCTTCAATAGATTCCTCAGCAACCAGGTCTGAATCGTCTACCTGATCAGAAGTCTCACTAGATTCTCGCACTTCTTGGATCATTTCCTCTAGGTTTTGAGTAGAAGCCAGTTCTTCTTTTTTAAACTGACGAGTTTCAAACTTGTCAGCTTCAATCTCTTCACGGTGTTGTTTGATGTATTTGTCTAAGATACTGTCCTCAGGCAATACTCCTGCTTCGACCTCTTCATTCTTACGAATGACTTGACCAACAGTCAAGTCTTTTGCTTCGTCAAAGTCGAATTGTGGTTCTTGATGTCCTTTTTTATGACGATCACGTCTTTTCTTACTCATGAGTTCACCTTTCTATTTTACCTCTTGGCGTTTGACACGCTGACCAAAGTATTGATACAAATCCACTTTTAAGGTCCCGTTATAGAGTTTTCGTTTTTTATCAGCTGGACTTCCGTACTTGCTTTCAAAAGCTTCGTCACTCGTCAGGATAAACTTACTCCACGTTTTCAGTGGTGCAAAGACTTGTCCCATCTCAGCATAGAGCTTGGTAACTCCTGCATCATCAGACAAGCGTTCCCCATATGGTGGATTGGAAATGATAACGCCATTAATCTTATCTGTGCGCAAGTCCTGTACCCGCATTTGCTTAAAGGTGATATCACCTGCGACGCCTGCTGCTTGAGCATTTGCCTTGGCAATTTCCACCATGCGAGCATCGATATCACAGCCCATAATGTCCAGCTCAAGTTCACGATCAATTTTCTTAGCCGCCTCTGTGCGAACTTCCTGGATTAACCGATCGCTGACCCAGTTCCATTCCTCAAAAGCAAAGGAACGGCGAAGTCCTGGAGCCATCTTTCTAGCAATCATAGCCGCCTCGATACAGAATGTTCCTGAACCACAGGTCGGATCAATCAAGGGCTTGTCTGGATACCAGTTAGAGAGTTGTAAAATGGCCGCTGCCATATTTTCCTTGATGGGTGCTCCACCCTTTTCCGTACGATAACCACGTTTAAAAAGGCTAGAACCTGTCGTGTCAATCATGACAGTTGCCACATCTTTCAGGATAGATACCCCAATCTTAAACTCGGGACCAGTTTCCATCAAGGGAACTCCTTCTGGACGGGCATAGTGTTTTTGTAATTTCTTGACAACAGCCTTCTTAGAGATAGCCTGAACACTGGGCTCGTTGTGGAGTTTAGACTTAACACATTTTGCCTTTGATATCGGGAAACGTGCTCCTAACGGGAGATAGTTTTCCCAATCTAGAGCAAAAACACCTTGAAAAAGCTCTTCAAAAGTCTTAGCTGGAAAACTTCCGACTACAATCTTGATGCGATCCGCTGCGCGAAGCCAAAGATTGGTCTCGATGATTGCCTTCACATCTCCTTGGAAGCGGACACGCCCATTTTCAACCTGGCAATCATAACCAAGGTCTCGCACCTCACGTCCAACGACAGCCTCGAGACCCGCCGCAGCAGTTGCGATTAAATTAAATTGTTCTTTCATTTCTAGTCTTGCAAGACCTTTCTCTTGTTCACTTTAAAAAATGAGGTTGAGAAAGATTTCTCAGCCCCAACCTATATGCAATTTTCTATAAGCCATGTTTTGTTCCAGAAGTGACTAGGACCACTTCCTTCGATAATCATCTGTCTACCGCTAACAGCATAAATCTGCTAGCAGTCAGAGTACTACGTTCGTTTCCGTGCACTCCATGCCCCGACCAAAATTTGGGTTGCTAGCTTGAGGGGTTTACCGCGTTCCACTCTCTCTGTTTCCAGAAAGACTCCGTCACTGTGGCACTTTCAAGCCTATTCTGACCTATCCGAAGACTTAGCCATTTCGACTGCCGTAACGATTTCTCGTCCCTAGGCTTATGGATTCGCCTAGCACAAACACTACAGGCATCACAGCCTGTGCTAGCATGGACTTTCCTCATGAGAATATTCTCTCACGCGATTATCCAAAAATTGCACAATCTATGGGATTAATAATCGCGATCTACGATCTGTTTCCCAAAAACTTCTTTTTCCAAACGATTGAGACGTTTGAGAATATCAAAGTTCGTCGCTGTTGTCACTTGCGGGTATTCTTGCGTAGCAGTGCTAGCAATCGGAGATGTTTGTGGTGTTTCCTGTGCTTTTTGGGCAAGTTCTTCACGAAGGCGGGCGTTTTCTTCACGCAATTCCTTCACCAAAGCAGCATAGGTTTCATAGTCTTTTATGACATCATCCAAAAATTCATTTACTTCATCTTTATTATAACCACGAACTTCTCGTTTGAAATCTTGATCAAAAATATCTTTCGCAGTAAAAATAATACTCGCCATTACTCTCTCCAATCTAGTTCATCATCTCAATTATATAAAAAAATGGTAAGAAAAATCAAGGTATAACACTTAGTTTTCGTAAAAATTTTCAGCAAGTTCATTTAAGTCATCAAAACTTAATTGTTTGACATAAAATGGTTCTTTTTCTACCATCATTTTGTAAAGATATTTTAAATTGGTTTCATTTTCTGGATCATAAAAAACATAAGCTCCATCCGCGTTATCTATCAAAAACTGATTGTATTCTTTTAGTTGACCCGGATTGCTATAGTGTGGATAGGCATATTTCACGAAATCCACCTGTTTGAAGCGTGCTAATAATTCCTGATTGCTTTCATTCCAATTTTCGCCAACATTCTCAAATAGGAAGATCGTCGCCATTTGAAAATCGTAATCTTTTTTTAATGCAAAGGCGACCTCTAGTACCCAAGCCTCAAATCCCAAATTACCAGAAAAGACCAGCCATTTCACTCCTTCTTCAAATAGACGACGAAGATCTCTTTCAATGGCTTTTTTGATAATGGTCAGTCGAGGGTCTTTATTGGAAAAGACTCCCACATCAAAACTCTTATAACCTGCAACAAGTATGGTATTCATTTTTTCCTCATTATTCTAATTTATGATATAATAGAGTGATGTAATTGTACCAATAAGGAGAACTATGGTCAACTATCCACATAAAGTAGCCAAAAAAACCTTGGTCTCTACACAAAGGAAACATCCAGTCGACTTTGCGAATCGTGGGATGACATTTGAAAAAATGATCAATGAAAGCAATCAATACTATCTTTCTCGAGGTCTAGCAGTCATCCATAAAAAACCAACACCGATTCAAATCGTGAAAGTGGATTATCCACGTCGCAGTCGGGCAAAGATTGTTGAAGCCTATTTCAGGCAAGCCTCAACGACGGACTATTCTGGAGTATACAAGGGACGCTATATCGATTTTGAAGCGAAGGAAACACAGCAAAAGCAATCCATGCCGATGAAAAATTTTCATCAACATCAAATCGATCATATGGAGGCAGTTGTTCAGCAAGGCGGCATCTGTTTCGTTCTCTTGCATTTTGCAAAGTTGAGTGAAACCTACTTACTTCCTGCTCCTGCATTAATTCACTATTACAACATCGATCATGGTAGTAAATCCATGCCCCTCTCCTATATTCAGGAGCACGGCTTTCTAGTAGATAAGAATCGTCTTCCAAGCGTTCCTTATCTTGATATTATCGAACAGAAACTTCTAGGCGGTATTTAAATGAATAAACAAACAGTCATTCAATGGTTGAAATATGTTGCCATCGCAACCATTTCATTTTTCTTACTTTTATTTGTCCTCGGTGGACTGATATTTAGTTACTATGCTATGAAAGCACCAACCTTGTCTGAAAAAGATTTGGTTGCAACAACATCTAGTAAGATCTATGACAACCAAAATAACTTGATCGCGGATTTGGGAGCTGAGAAACGAATCAATGTCACAGCCAATGAAATCCCTACTGATTTGGTCAATGCTATCGTTGCGATTGAAGACCACCGTTTCTTCAATCACCGTGGGGTCGACATCATTCGGATCGGCGGTTCCTTCCTTCACAACTTACGAGGAGGAAGTCAAGGTGGGTCAACCTTGACGCAACAATTGATCAAGTTAACCTATTTCTCCACTTCAGCCTCTGACCGTACCCTCTCTCGTAAGATCCAAGAAGCTTGGTTAGCAACCCAACTAGAAAAGAAAGCAACCAAACAAGAAATCTTGACCTATTACGTCAATAAAGTATTTATGGCGAATGGGAACTACGGAATGCAGACAGCTGCGAAAAGTTATTACGGAAAAGATCTAAAAGATCTTTCGCTCCCTCAATTGGCACTCCTTGCGGGGATGCCCCAAGCACCAAACCAATACGATCCATACTCCCATCCTGAAGCAGCGCAACAGCGCCGAAACTTAGTATTAAAAGAAATGCTCGATATGAAGACCATTTCTAACAAACAATACGAAGCAGCGGTCAATACACCTGTTACAGATGGTCTGCAAAGTCTTAGTTCTTCAAGCAGTTACCCAGCCTATATGGATAATTACCTGAAAGAAGTGATCGAGCAGGTCGAAGAAGAAACAGGCTACAATTTGCTCACAACTGGGATGGATGTCTATACTAACGTTGATACCGAAGCGCAAAAGAAATTGTGGGACATCTACAATACAGATGAATATGTCAACTATCCAGATGATGAATTGCAAGTAGCTTCAACAGTTATCGATGTTAATAATGGTAAAGTCATTGCACAACTTGGCTCTCGTCACCAATCTAGCAACGTTTCCTTTGGTACAAACCAAGCCGTTGAGACTAACCGTGACTGGGGTTCTAGTATGAAGCCAATCACAGACTACGCCCCAGCCCTTGAGCATGAAGAATACACTTCTACTGCAGCTACCATTACAGATGCACCATATAATTTCCCTCATTCCTCAACACCAGTCTACAACTGGGACCGTTCTTACTACGGTAGTATTACTATGACTTATGCAATCCAACAATCTCGGAACGTTCCAGCGGTGAAGGCCCTGGAAAAAGTTGGTCTTAAACAAGCTAAGAAATTCCTCAATG
>OIXV01004013.1_pt1 | contig 10416 bp, 14 predicted proteins | sample 1587771 | NCBI WGS metagenome assembly OIXV01 (sample SAMEA3888893, study PRJEB22519) | human gut metagenome | biome: human gut; feature: human-associated habitat; material: faeces | place: Denmark | collected 2010
AGCATATTCATATAAGCTAAGTCAACACCGAATGCCGTCCGTTTTGCCTTTTCGAACGTACAACGCCCATACAAACGGACATCTCTACGATACGTCAAATTTAGGATCTTCAGTGCGTTAGCGGCAAAAATCTCAGCAAAATATGTTGACAAGAAAACTTGGCGCATTTATAATCTTGACAAGAATACTTGGCAGTGAGGTATCCTATGGAAAAAGAAGATATTTTGGCGATCAGCCGTAGAGAAAACAAAAACAGAGACCTTGCAGAGGCAGAAATGTCCGTGCAAGCCGGCAACATTGCCAGCCGCATCGGAGCCGGCATGTGCTGCCTGATCTCCGTTCTATTTATTTGGGCTACTGACACGATACTTTTCAGTCCCTGGATCATCTACTTCAGTATTCTTGGTACGCATTATCTGGTAAGATTTACCAAAGCAAAAAGTAAAACAGACTTAACGATCACCGTCTTGTATTTTGCAATGTTTATTCTTTGCTTCGCCTTTTTTATTTTGCGGCTTATTGAGGTAAAGGAATGAACGATGAGTTGAAATTACAGAACAGATTGAAAGAGGTGCGGTTTGAAAAAAAGCTCTCGCAGTCTCAGCTCGCAGAAATGGTAGGCGTCTCACGAAACACGATCAGTTCGATCGAGACCGGACAATTTAACCCAACTGCCAAGTTGGCTCTCATTCTCTGTATCGCTTTGGATAAGAAATTTGAAGAATTATTTTATTTTTAGGAGGTCACCATGGATCACTCATTGCTTCTGATATTGGGCATATTCCTGTCAACTCTTGGCACCGTAAATATAAAGGGAAATATCAGCACCATCCATTCCTACAACCGTCGGAAAGTAAAAGAGGAAGATGTTCCAAAATACGGCAAGGTCGTTGGCACGGGAACGCTTGTCATTGGTGTTTCCCTCATATTATCCTATCTCGTCACATTCCGGAATGCAGATGCCATCGATTATATCGTTCTTCCGGCGCTGGTGATCGGCTTAGCTTTCATTCTATATGGACAAATCAAATACAACCACGGTATCTTTTAACCGTTCACCCTCTCATAATATCCTGCCCTTACAAGAGAGTTCTTCTTTCACGCACCGAAAGTTGAAATAGAAAAAGAGCTTGAGAATATCTTCTCAAGCTCTTTTTGATTTCTGTGATGTATGTCACAGCTGCGCGCTCTTCCCTGCTGAAAAAGTCAGCATTTGCAAGGGGTTTAGTCCTGGTCCCAGTTGTGGTAGGTGTTCTGGACATCCTCGTTGTCGTCGAGCATGTCGAGCAGCTTTTCCATGTTCTTGATGTCCTCGTCGCTCTCGAGCTTCACGTAGGTCTGCGGGACAAGGCTGATGTCCGCGCTGACGAAGGCGTAGTTCTTCTCCTCGAGGGCCTTGACGACGTCGTTGAACGCGTCGGGGTCGGTCGTGATCTCGAAGACGTTATCCTCGGCGTTGAAGTCGTCGGCACCGGCGTCGAGCGCGTCCATCATGACAGCATCCTCGTCGTAGTCGCCGTCCTCATTGTCGATGATGATGACGCCCTTGCGGTCGAACGACCAGCTCACGCAGCCCTGCGCGCCCATACCCTTGCCGTACTTATCGAAATAGTGGCGGACCTCCGGCGCGGTGCGCTGGCGGTTGTCGGTCAGCGCCTCGACGATGACGGCCACGCCGCCGGGGCCGTAGCCCTCATAAGTAACGGACTCGTAGTTATCGGTGTTACCCGAGCCGAGCGCCTTATCGATGGTGCGCTTGATATTGTCGTTGGGCATATTCGCGGCCTTGGCCTTGGCCACAACGGTAGCAAGACGGGAGTTGTTATTGGGGTCGCCCGAGCCGCCCTGCTTGACGGCGACGATGATCTCCTTGGCGATCTTGGTGAAGGCGGCGCTGCGCTTGGCGTCAGCCGCGCCCTTCGTCTTTTGGATATTGTGCCACTTGGAATGTCCGGACATGATGTGATCTCTCCTTACAGATAGTATTGAATGACGTCTCTGTGCGACGTTGATATTACGGTTTTCACCTCAGGGAAATGCTCCTCCAAATACGTCTTGACCGCCGGGCAGACGACGTTCTCCGTCGGAAAATGCCCCGCGTCGATCAGGTTGAGTCCCCGCGTATCCAGAAAATCGTTGTAGCGCAGATCGCTCGTCACGAACGTATCGCAGCCCTGCGCAATGGCCTGCGGGATGTACTCTCCGCACGCGCCGCCGCCGACGGCCACACGGTGCACCCGCCCGCTGCCGCGGCAATAGCGCAAGCCGCCGCAGCCGAGTAATTCTATCACATCCCGCAGGAACTCTTCAAGCCCTTTTTCGCAGGAAAGTGTGCCGATCCGGCCGATTTTTTCGTCGTTGAGCAAAAAAACGTCGTTCAGGCCCAGTTTTTTCGCCAGACAGTCGTTCACGCCGCCGTCTGCGGCGTCCAGATTCGTGTGCATACAGATCGCGGAAATATCATTTTTGACGAGCATCGTCAAAAGACCGCCGAGGCGCGTATCAGGCCGCAGCGTCTGCATTTCGCGCTCGTGCCAGTGCACGTTCATCACCGGATGATGGGACACGATGAGCTGCGCGCCGCAGTCGATGGCCTCCTGCACCACGCGCTCGGTGATATCGAGCGCGACCACGATGCGCCCGACTTCCCGCTCGGGATCTCCGACGAGATGGCCGACGTTGTCCCAATCCATCGCGCTCTCGCGCGGCGCCCAGGAAAACAGGCTCTGCTCGATCTCACGTACCGTTGCCATGTTCCCACTCTCCTTTTCTTCTCTCGATTTCTTTGATGAGGTTTTCAAGATGCGCGATGCGCGCGTCCTTATCCGCGAGCGACGAGACAGCAAGGCCGTCCCTCGCCCGTTTGAGCTTTGTGAGGTGCTGCGACAGGTATTCGCCGTACAGCGGGTCGGACCGCAGCAGAAAACCCGCCAGCGCGTCCGCCTCGCTCAGCTCCTGTCCCGTTCCCGCAGTGACGCGGAAAACGACGTAGAGCTGTTCCTTGTCGCGCACGAGCGTTTCGCTCAAAAAGCGGTAGCCGTGCCCGCAGAGCCAGCGGCGCAGAAGGTCGACCTTCGTCTGCGGCTGTAAAATGAGCGTGTGCGTACCGTCGTGCGTCCACGGCGCGGCCTCGAGGATACCGAGGATCGTCTCGCCGCCCATGCCGGCGATGGCGATGGCATCGCACTCCTCCGCTCTGATCTTCGCAAGGCCCGGACAGAGGCGAAAATCCATATGCTCCGTCACGCCGTATTCCCGCGCCGTCGCGCGCGCGTGGTCGAGCGGCAGCGCGTTGATATCCGACGCGATGGCGCTTTCAATGCGCCCGTGCTGTAACAGCCACACGGGAAGATACCCGTGGTCGGTGCCGACATCGGCCAGTCTCACGCCCTGCGGCACAAGTTCCGCGATACATTGCAGCCGCGGCTGAAGCTGTAATTCCTTTTCCACCGCCGCCCTCCTTTCGTCTTTTCGTTCGACCGAATAAGACGCATACGGGAGACCCCGTATGCGTCCTTTTCTTATTGTTCGACGGGCTTGTTAGCTTCCTCGTTCACGAGGGCCAGCAGCTTGTCCACATCGATCCCGTGGACCATGCACGCTTCCTCCACCGTCTCACCGCGGGAGCTGGGGCAGCCCAGGCAGTGCATTCCGATGGACAGGAAGATCGGCGCGGTCTGCGGTGCAACATCAAGGATATCCCCGATGATGGTCTCGCGCGTGATCTCGATCATATTGATTCACCTCCGTGAAAATTTGCTTATTATAGTTTATCCCATTTTCCGCACTTTTTCAATAGGAAATACACAAAAAACACCGCAGCGTAAAACGGGCCTGCGCAAAAAAGGAAAGTGCCCGCAAAAGCGGACACTTTCCGAATCAGCAGTTACAAGAGCTTACTGCTCAGCGCGCATCTTGGCGAAGCACTCGCTGCAGTAGACCGGACGGTCGGACTTGGGCTCGAAGGGAACCTTGGCCTCGCCGCCGCAAGCTGCGCAGACTGCGGTGAAGTACTCACGGGGACCGCGAGCGGCGTTCTTGCGAGCGTCGCGGCAGGCCTTGCAGCGCTGGGGCTCGTTCTGGAAGCCGCGCTCCGCGTAGAACTCCTGCTCACCGGCGGTGAACACGAACTCTTTGCCGCACTCCTTGCAAACTAAAGTCTTGTCTTCGTACATGATTTTACCCTCTCTTTGAATCAGAAAAAATATATTGCGTTCAGCGTTTGCTGATATCGCCGGAGATAATGTGCTGCGCGGCCTTACGGCGCACGCGCTGCACGGCGTTGTCCACCGACTTTGGGGACTTACCCACGGCCTTAGCGATCTCGCGACAGGAAAGGCCTTCCAAATAGTACCCTAAGATCTTCGCCTCGAACTCGGACAACTGCTTGCGGGTACTTTCGAGCAGGCTCTCCACATGGTCGCGCTCCGCGATCAGGAGCTCGGGGTCCGTGTGGCTGGGATCCAAAGTACCGGGGGTGTAAGAAGTACTGTCAAAGAAAGGGGTATCAAGGGATATGGATTCGTTCAGCGGATAATGCTTGCCGCGGGAAGCGGCACGGAGCGCGGAGAACAGGCGATTGCGGATGCACGTTTCCGCATATGTGCGAAAAGATGCTGCCTTGCCCGGTCGGTACTCCCGTATCGCCTGAATGAGACCGAACATACCCTCCTGGATCAGGTCCTCCCCATCGCCTCCGACGAGGAAGAGCGGTCGAGCGCAGGCGCGCACCGTTCCGTAGTAGCGCGTGACAAGAAGCTCTTCCGCTTCCCTGCTGCCGCCCGCCGCCATGGTACACAACTCGTCGTCCGGGCAGGCTGCTAAAGCCGTATGATGATTCTCATTCTGATGATACTGCATGTATTATACCTTCTGCGCTTATGATTTGTCAAGTATTTACGAAAATTCAGTATTCAGTCTAATGTTTTTACAGCATCTTTATCACATTGACCAAATTCTCGGCCACCTGACGGGCAATTTGTTCAGTTTTTGCCTCAACCATCACACGGATCAGGGCCTCCGTACCGCTCGGACGTACCAAAACGCGGCCTTCGCCGGAAAGAGCCCCCTCCTCCTTCGCAATGGCTGCGCTCAGTGCGTCAGACGCCATGATGGCATCCTTCACACCGCGCTCATGCGAAACGGCGACGTTGAGCAGCACCTGCGGGTACTGCGGGCAGACGGACGCGAGCTCGGAAGCCTTCTTCCCGCTGCGCGCGAGCACATCGAGGAATTGAAGCGCCGTGAGCTGGCCATCGCCGGTCGTGGCAAAGTCGATAAAGATGGTGTGGCCCGACTGCTCACCGCCGAGCTTGTAGCCGCACTCGTTCATCTTTTCAAGCACGTTGCGGTCGCCCACGCTCGTGCAGACGATGCCGATGCCGTTTTCGCGGCAGAACTCGTGCAGGCCGAGGTTCGACATGACCGTTGCGACGATCGTGCCGCCGGAAAGCTTTCCGCGGCGTTTCATGTCCGAGCCGCAGACGGCGAGCACCTTGTCGCCGTCGATGACGCCGCCCTTTTCGTCGACGAGCAGGCAGCGGTCGGCGTCGCCGTCGAATGCAACGCCGATATCGTAGCCGCCCGCAACGACCTTCGCCGCAAGATCGTCCAGATGCGTCGAGCCGCAGCGGTCGTTGATATTCACGCCGTCCGGCTCGCGGTGGATAAAGTCGCAGAAGCAGCGGAAACGGCCGAAGAGCTCCGGCGCCGTTGCCGACGACGCGCCGTTCGAGCAGTCCACGAGCACGCGCAGGCCGGAAAGGTCACTCTCGATGGAGCCTGCAAGATGATCAATGTACGCCTCGCGCGACTGGCGCAGGCCGTGGCGCAGCACGCCGATCTCGCCGTGCGTCGCAGCGGGATAGATGTCGGTCAGAATTTTTTCTTCGACCTGCTCTTCGATGGCGTCGGGCAGCTTGTAGCCCTTTTCGTTGAAGACCTTGATGCCATTGTGCTCGTAGGGGTTGTGCGAGGCGGAGATCACAATGCCCGCATCCGCGCCTTTGAGCACGGTCAGGTACGCGACCGCCGGAGTCGGCAGCACACCGAACGGCATCACGTCGCCGCCGACGGAGCAGATGCCCGCGATCAGCGCGCTTTCGAGCATATCGGACGAAATGCGCGTATCCTTGCCGATGGTGATGACCGGGCGCCTGCCCTTTTCCTCTTTCAGAACGGCCGCGATGGCCTTCCCCGTACGAAATGCGAGATCGGCGGTCAGATTCTCACCGACCACGCCGCGGATACCGTCGGTACCAAACAGTTTTCCCATAATTTTTTATTCCTCGTCTCAAAAAGATTCGTGATTTCCGTAAAATTGTTTTCCTTTACAGGCTAAGCTGCTCCGGCACTTCATCCATACTCTTAGGCACAGAAAGCCCCAAGTGCTCATACGCCTTGCACGTCACGCAGCGCCCGCGCGGCGTGCGCTGCAAAAAGCCGAGCTGCATCAGATACGGCTCGTAAACGTCCAACAGTGTGACGGCTTCCTCGCCGATGGTCGCGGCCAGCGTCTCGATGCCGACGGGGCCGCCGCTATAGTTTTCGATGATGGCGTGCAGCATCCTGTGGTCGATGGGGTCTAATCCGAGGTCGTCGATCTCGAGCGCGCGGAGCGCTTCGTCTGCGACCTCCTTCGTGATGACGCCGTCGGCCCGCACATCCGCAAAATCGCGCACGCGGCGCAGCATACGGTTTGCGATACGCGGCGTGCCGCGCGAACGGCGCGCGATCTCGAGCGCACCCGTCGGATCGATGTCGACATTCAGGATGCTTGCCGAGCGCGTGACGATCTTGGAAAGCTCCTGCGGCGTGTAAAGCTCCAGACGCAGCGTGACGCCGAAACGGTCGCGCAGCGGTGCGGAAAGCTGGCCCGCGCGCGTTGTCGCGCCGATGAGCGTGAAGTGCGGCAGGTCGAGGCGGATGGAGTTCGCGCTCGGCCCCTTGCCGACGATGATATCGATGGCATAGTCCTCCATCGCGGGGTACAGGATCTCCTCCACGCTGCGGTTCAGGCGGTGGATCTCGTCGACAAAGAGGATATCCCCCTCGCTCAGATTCGTCAAAAGCGCTGCAAGATCGCCTGCCTTTTCGATGGCGGGGCCAGAGGTGATGCGGATGTTGACGCCCATTTCCTGGGCAATGATGCCCGCAAGCGTCGTTTTTCCAAGGCCCGGCGGGCCGTGCAGCAGCACATGGTCGAGCGACTCGCCGCGCTTTTTCGCCGCCGCGATAAAGACGGCAAGGTTGCCCTTCGCCTTCTCCTGTCCGATGTATTCCCGGAGCGTTTTCGGGCGCAGCGAACCCTCCTGCGCGTCTTCGCTCAGGAAGGTCTTGGCCACGATCGGCTCTTCATAAATGTCGGTTCCAAAATCAATGCTCAAAATATCACATCCCTTTTCTTCCGTCCAACGGGAAAACACTCAATACACAAGCACAAAATAAATCACATATAGCCAGCTCATCAGACCATGCACAATCGCCCAACCCACGCTATGCCAGTTCACATAAGAGATAACCATTGCAAGACAGGTTCCAAAGGTGATGCCCTTTTTAGCAGCCTCTTTTGTATTCTCGTTCATTTATCGTTTCTCCTATTTTACCATTTTCTTTAAGCTCTGGCGCACGATCTCTTCGAGCGGCAGGTTCTCCGCGTCAATGCCCTTCATCGCCACTGCGATATCCTGCTGCGTGTAGCCCAGCACCGCGAGCGCGGCGGCAGCTTCGGCCGCCTTGTTTTTCTCGCCGGCCACAACGCCGGGGGCGGCGGGCATGCCGATCTCCTGCTGCTCCTTGGCAAGCTTGTCCTTAAGCTCTAAGATAATGCGTTGGGCGATCTTCTTGCCGACGCCCGGCGCGGCGATGAGCGCTTTCTCATCGCCCGTGATAACGGCCATCGCCAGTCCCTGCGGCGTGCAGACCGAAAGGATCGCGAGCGCCGCCTTCGGCCCAACGCCCGAGACGCCGATGAGCTGCTTGAAGCTTCCAAGCTCGCCCTGCGTTGCAAAGCCGTAGAGGTCGAAAATGCCCTCTGCGACGTGCAAATAAGTGTAAAGCTTTCCAACTTTACCCACCTGAAGCTGTGAGATCGTCGTGCTGGTGGTCTTGCAGGCATAGCCCACGCCGCCGCAGTCGATCACGGCAAGGTACGGCTCCACATGGGCGACCGTACCGCTGACATAATAAAACATAAGCTGTCCCTCTCTCCTACTCAGACGGTCTGCTTGACGTCGCTGCCGTTGACGCGGCTCAAAAGCGACGTGGTGCTGCGCGCGTGGCAGATGGCAATGGCCAGCGCGTCGGCCGCGTCGTCGGGACGCGGCACAGCCCTGAGCTTGAGTAACCTTTTGACCATGTCCATGACCTGTCTTTTTTCGGCAAGGCCGTAACCCACGACCGCCTGCTTGACCTGCATGGGCGTGTATTCATAGAGCGGCACGCCGCTCTTTTCCGCAGTGCACAAAATAATGCCGCGGCCGTGCGCCACGGCGATGCCGGTGGTGATGTTGTTTGAAAAGAAGAGTTCTTCAACGGCGATGGCGTCGGGCTTGAGCTGCGCGATGAGCTCGTCCATGTCCTGCTCGATCTGCACAAGGCGGCGCGCCAGCGGCAGCCCGGCGGGCGTGGTGATCGCGCCGTAATTGAGGAGCCTCGTCTGCCCGCGGTCAGCTTCGATCAGCCCAAAACCGACGATGGCGATGCCCGGATCGATGCCGAGTATCCGCATGCGCATCACCTCCCACGATACTGATTTTGAAATTATATCAAACATTTGTCCGAAATGCAACGAGAAATCACCACATGAAAAAGGCCGCTCACCGAGCGGCCTTTCATTTTTCTCTTTACGCCCGCGGGTGCGCCTTCTGATAGACGTCCTTAAGGTGCTTTTTCACGACGTGCGTGTATATCTGCGTCGAGGAAATGTCCGCGTGGCCCAGCATCTCCTGAATGGAGCGCAGGTCTGCGCCGTTTTCGAGCAGGTGCACGGCAAAGGAATGGCGCAGCGTGTGCGGCGTGATGTCCTTCGAGATGCCCGCGGTCTCCTGATAGTGCTTGACGATCTTCCAGAAGCCCTGGCGGCTCATGCGCTCACCGTTCATGTTGACAAACAGCGCCTCTTCCTCCGGGTCGGCCAAAAGCTGCGGACGGACCTCCTTCATGTAGTGTGAGAGCGCTTTGACGGCAGCGGGATAGAGCGGGATGATGCGCTCCTTGCCTTTGCTCTGTGCGCGGATAAAGCTCGCGCTCAGGTTGACGTCTTCCTCGTTGAGGGAAATGAGCTCGGAAACACGGATGCCTGTGGCGTACAGCAGCTCGAGCATCGCGTGGTCGCGGTAGCCCTTGGCGTCCACGCACTGCGGCTGGTCGAGGAACAGTTCGACCTCCTTGCCGGTCAGGATCTCCGGGAACCTGCGCTCGACCTTGAGGGCAGCGACGCCCTTGGCAGGATTGGTCTTGATCTCGCCGCGCTCGGCAAGGAAGGCATAAAAGGACTTGATGGAGGCCAGCGCGCGCGTGACCGTCGCGGCGGACTTTCCCTTGCCGCCCATCCACGCGACGTAGTCGCTGATAGCGGCGGTCTTGACCTTGCGCAAATCGGTCACCCGCTGGACGGCAAGGTGCTCGGAAAACTGGCGCAGGTCGCGAAGATAGGAGCTGAGCGTATTTTCGGAAGCGTGCTTTTCCTCGCGCAGATAATCCTCATAAAGCTTCAGATAATCGGACGCCATCCGGCACACCTCCTTCCGTAAGATCAGCGCAGCAAAAGCGACAGGATGCGTGGAATGAACCACAGCTCCAGCGCCGCGCCAAAAAATAAACACACACACGCGATCCCAAAGCGGGACCAATACCGCTTTCCGTAGGTCACGCCCTTCGCCCGCTTTCCGCCGCCGACCGATAAGGCCGCAAGACCGCGCGAGGTCTCCCACGCGGCGCTGCCGAGCAGCAGCGTGCAGGGCAGCACAAGCATCAGCCGCAGCGCGAAGAGAATGGGCAGCAGGAAAAATCCATCCTGCCCCAGACCCGAGGCGAAGCAAAGAAGCGAATAGGCGTACAGGAAGCCCTGGGCGGCACACACCGCCGGAATGAGCGCCACGCCGACGGAGGCAAAGCCCAGCAGGAACACCGCCGCGCTCGCGCGGAAAAAGCAGACCATCGTCTGCCAGACCGCCGCGGAGGAGGGCGCGCCCTCGATGCGCAGGGCGAGGTAGCCCTCAAGATACCGGCGCAGCTCGCCGCCCATTGCCGACGCGCCGCGCGCGGCGACCATGCCGCCGAGGACCGCGCCGAGAAGAAAAAAAGCGGCAAGCGCCAGCATGGAAAGCGGTATTTTCCGCAGACTGACGCATCGCAGACGCGCCGCCGTTCGTCTTTGCTTCAATGTAAATCCCTCACTGTTTTCCGCCGAGGAAA
>OIXV01004023.1_pt1 | contig 10396 bp, 9 predicted proteins | sample 1587771 | NCBI WGS metagenome assembly OIXV01 (sample SAMEA3888893, study PRJEB22519) | human gut metagenome | biome: human gut; feature: human-associated habitat; material: faeces | place: Denmark | collected 2010
TGGAAACCGCAGGTGTCTACCCTCTTGTGCGCCCGCGCGGCGTCAGCGCAACTCCTCGCTGAGGTTCAGCGAAAAACTCGCCGCCCGTTAGGGACGAACACGCTTACGCAGTTCGCGCACCCCGCTCAGCCGGTGCAGAGAAAAAGGCTGCCGCCCGGACAGGGCGAACCCGCTCACGCAGTTTGTGTCCCCCGCCTAATTACTGCCAGAAAACACAAAAACCTCCGTACGAACCATACGGAGGTTTTTTCTATGTCTTATCTCGTCTGCTGGGTGATAATAAACACCGGAATGTACCAAATAAGCTGATACAGCAGGATATTCATCACCGGAAGCGCGTCTGCGGCGTTCTGGTACAGCAGGTAGAACACGATCAGCATACCGAGCAGGCCGGCGAACGTGCCGAGCGTCAGCGCCGAGCGGACGGCGCCCGCCAGCTTATCCGCGCCGCGGAGCACCTGCATGAACGGACCGGCACCCTCGCGGGTGAGGATAGCTGCCGGTGCATCGCCTTTGGCGTAATTCGGATTCAGCAGACGATCCACGCCTGCCGGGTCCGGCTGGTCGGCAAAGCCGCGTCGGAGGTCAAACTCCTCCTCGACCATCGCCGGGGAGATATTGAAATCGCGAACGGCGAGGACCGCATTCATGTGCATGCGGCGCATGAGGCGCATCGCCTTATAGGTATTCTTGGTGGTCTGGTAGCGCATGGTCAGCACGCCTGCAAGCGCGTTATCCACAACCAGATACATATTGATCTGACCCTTATGACCGGATTCGATCGGAATGCCCATCTTGACCATGAGCGCCGCCGTGCCGAGCACGATACGGCTGGTGCCGACAGCGCCGGTTACACCGCCCTCGACCAGACGCACGTCACGCGCGGTGAAGGTGATGCCGAAGCGCTCCTTCGTAGTATCGGTCAGCACGCGGCCCAGCTCCAGACCGGCGGATTCGGTCAGCGCAGCTGCACAGCCGAGAATCTGCTCGTCCGTGATGCGGCCCAGATTGTCGATGGCCTCAAGCTCGATCGAGCCGGTCGGGAACAGATCGTTCTCGAGCAGCATGACCTTCTCCGTGCCGCGCAGCAGGTTGGCCTGACGCGCACCCGCAATGGCTGCACCCGAGCGCAGCAGGCGGCTTGCGGTGTTCTTGTAGCTTGCGCCGAACGCGCACAGCAGACCGACAGGCGCGGACACCGACAGGATTGCCGAGAACGCCCAGAAGAAGCGCACCGGCTCGCCGCAGTTGAACGAAGCGACCAGCGACAGGATGATTGCGAGCGCCAGTGCAATCGGCGTATAGATGAGCGAGAAGCGGTCAACCGTGTCCGGGCGCTCGATCTCGGTCAGGAACGAGCTTGCGTCGTACAGCGGGCACTTGACGGCGTTGCACGCGTCAATCTCGCTGTCGTAGTGGCTGTAAACCGCCAGCGGCTGCTCTGCCTCGCAGACAGCACGATAGGAACGCGCCTGCGCCAGACTGCGGCCGCGTGCCTCACGCATTTCGGCGTAAAGCAGAAGGATGGAAACCGCCGTGTACGGTACGGCGACGCCGCCCTGATCCGGAAATACCAGCAGAGAGGCACAGTGCAGCAGCGATGCCAGTTCCGCAAACGACACGAGCGTGCCGCGTGCCGGACGGCCATGCAGCAGCGAGGAAAAGCCGTTGCCGAACACGTCAATACCGATCAGCAGCGCCAGGATCTGCAGGGCAGCCAGTGCGCCGATGCCGATGGTCGGGTTCTGCAGAATATCGAGCACGACCGGAAGCGGCAGTGCCTCAAAGCTCGGTGCAAAGCTGAGATACGCGGCAGCTGCGGCAAGGATCAGCACCAGCAGCGACCGGAACGACAGAATGCCCGAACGGCGGCGTGCCGCGTGCATAGCCACCTCGGGATCGACCAGCTTGATATCTTCTTCTTCCTCGGCCTGATCGGCGGCAATGCGTGCCGCTCTTGCCTGCTTGCGCGAGATGCTTGCCTTGCGGCTTGCTTCCTCGGCAGCGGCTTCTTCCACGATCTCCTGCTGCTCGGCAGCCTTCTCGGCAGCTTCCTTTTCTACCAGCTTGGCCTCGCGGCGTGCCTGCCGCTCAGCGATCTTCTGCGCGGTCCTGCGCTCACGCTCTGCCATTTTCTGCTCGCGCGCCGCGATGCGCGCTTCGCGCGCTTCTTCAACAGACTCGTGTTCGGCTGCGGTCTCTGCGGCCTTCTTTGCCGTTTTATCCTTCTTATTTCTGGGAGCCGTCTTTGGCTCCTCTGCCTTGGTCTCTGCCGCCGGTGCGGGCTGCGGCTCGACCGGCTTTTCCGGCTCTGCCGTTATCTTTGGCTCTGCCGCCTTTGCGGGCGCCTGACCGGACACCTCGGCGATGATGGAATCCAGATCAAATTCATCGGTATCCGGTACGTCGCTGAGCATATTTTTCAGCGATTCCAGATCCATATCGTCTTTTCTATCCATGTTCACTTCCCCCTTAATTGCCCTGTGTGCGTCGGCGAAGCGCCTCAAACAGCAGCACAGCCGCCGCGTTGGATGCGTTCAGCGAGTTGACACGGCCTCTCATCGGGATGCTGACGATGTAGTCGCACTTGTCGCGGGTCAGGCGGCTGAGCCCCTGTCCTTCCGAGCCGATGATGATGGCGGTCGGGCGGTCAAACGGTGCGTCATACAGGTCGACCGTACCGTCAGCCTCTGCACCGAACAGCCATACACCGCGTTCCTTGAGTTCATCGAGCGTGGACGCAAGGTTGTTTGCCTTGTGTACGCCGACATACGCGAGTGCGCCCGCCGCCGAACGAGCGACAGCCGCGGTCAGACCGACAGCTCTGCGCTTCGGGATGATAACGCCGTGTGCGCCTGCGGTCTCTGCCGAACGGATGATGGCACCCAGATTATGCGGGTCCTCAATGCCGTCGCAGACAACGATGAGCGGCACCTCACTGCGCTCCTCGGCGACGCGGAAAATATCGTCGAGTGAAACGTACTCCTGTGCCGCCGCCTGTGCGATAACGCCCTGATGGTTGCCGGTCGGGCTCATGCCGTCCAGCTTGCGCCGGTCACAGGTGACGACCGGAACGCGATGCCTGCGCGCTTCTGCCGCCACATCACCGATGTGTGCGCCTTCGGCCACAAACACCTTATCCACTGCACGGCCTGCGCGCAGCGTTTCGAGGACGGCGTTGCGTCCCTCGATCAGCGTGCCGTCATCCTCAACCGGAGGACGGCGTCTGTTTTTTTCATATGCCATAAATTTTTACGCTCCAAAATGAGAAATAACTTTGCATATCCTCAGATACTTTCAGTTAGTTTCATTATACACACTTCCCGACTGTTTTTCAATGTTAGACACGAAAATTATACAAACATCGCCGCAAAAGTGCTGCCATAAGTTCGACAGATATCGACAATTCGCTCTGCCGCATTTACACAGCCAGATTTTAGGCGATACAATGAAACCGAACTGAAAGGAGCGAGGACATCCATGGATGGCAGAAAATTTGACAAAAACACGCTGAAAACACTTGTAATCGCGGCTTCTCTGCTGCTGAACTGTGTTTTAGGCGGTGCATCGTACACCTATTATCATCATCTGGCGGAGCAGATGAACGAGACCGCTTCCCTGCAGTCGCAGGTAAGCCATCTGGAAGGCTCGGTCTCCGACCTGCAGGCGCAGGCGGACGAATCCCAGCCGACCATTGACGGTTTGAAAGCGCAGGTGGCTTCGCTCACCGAGGAGAAGAACGGCCTGCAGACGCAGGTGGACACGCTCACGAGCCAGAAGGCGGATTTACAGAAACAGGTGGATACGCTCAAAGCAGGTGCATCGAGCGGTTCGTCCTCCGGCGGTTCCTCGAGTGACAGTTCGTCCGTCCCGGCAGCTTACAGCAGCTCGGACGACCAGAGCGAGACCGTTTACGTCACGGACACCGGCTCCAAATATCACAGCGCCGGCTGCCGGTATTTGAAGAAAAGCCAGATTCCAATGTCGCTTTCCGAAGCCAAGCGGCAGGGTTACACCGCCTGCTCGGTCTGCGGCGGATAACATAAAAAAGAAGCTGAGATTTTGTCTCAGCTTCTTTTGTTTGCCTGTTAAAACAGTCTATCCATATTCTGACGCAGCATGCGAACCATACGTTCGCAGTCAAGCATGGTATCATCCGCGCCGAACATAACGGCGGTCTGATCTACTACGCTCGTATCCGGATTACTGCTGCCGACTACGACCCGACCGTTCTTCACGCGGTCCATCACGGTATCCGCGTTATTGATGAGGAAATCCAGTTCGTTCATCAGGCTGCTGTTGTAGTAGCGGATCGGATTCTCCTGCTCGGTCATGCCGCTGCGGATGGTCTGCGCTTTGCGCTTGATGGAGTCCAGCGCCGCCATGGCGGTTGCCTTATCGGTAACTACATAGTCGGTATAGCCGCCGTTTTTCACCGCAGACGCACAATTCTTGATCTTCTGCGTATCCGTCCGCATATCAAGCAGCTGCTTCATGAGATTTGTCGCGTAGGTTTCCATTTCGGCGCGTTTGCTGTCCGAAAGCGGCATGCGCAGGAAGATGGCGTTCACGTCATTCTCTGCCTTGGCGCTGTACCACGTTACGTCCATGCCGGTCAGCTCACCGATGTTGCGCAGCGGCAGATAGATGGAGTTTGCGTAGAAGAGCGGATAGATGGTCTGGCCCTTCTGGTTCTTGAAGGTCTGCTGTTTGCCGTCCACGAGCACCTTCACGCCCTTATCGAGCGTAGCCGTGCCGGTCGCACCGACATATTTCACGCCTTCCTTGTGGTACGCATCGTCATCCGCACACGGATAGGACTTTTCCGTAGTACCCGACAGGAACACCGTGCGCGATGCACTGTCCCACGAGATATTTTTGCCCATCCAGCGGCCAACCGTGCGCAGCGGCATGTAGGTCGAGCCGTTGTAGCTCAGCGCCGTGTAAACCGTCTTGCCGTCCTCGCTCGGGAAGGTGGCCGGAATGCCTTCTGCATAAATGTCCGCGCTCTGCGGATTGATTTTTACGGCGGTGCGGGTCTGCTGGGCGGCAGGCGCAGTTGCGAACGCATACGTCAGCGAACCTGACAGATTACATGTGCCGTCCGTGTGGATATCCACATAATTTGCGCCTTCGGTCAGCGCAACGCCTGCGAACGACTTGCTCTCTCCGGCTTCCACGCGGAACGCGCTGCACGCTAATGCACCGGTCGGCGAACCCTCGTGAATCGAGACTGTAACGTGTCCCTGTGCCTTGTTATTTACCTTCAAATCGCACACGCTGAAGCCGCTATACACCGGCAGCGCCACAATCTGCGATGCCATGCCACTGTTAAGTGCAACCGTATTGCTGTAAGTCTGTGCAGCTGCCTGCACCCCCGCCTTGGAAATCACGGTGGTCTGCACATTTACTGCGCCTGCGCTCATCATCAGTGCGGACGCCATCAGGCAGCCCGCGAGTGTGCCGCTTACGATTTTCTTAAACTTAGTCATAATTGCCCCTCCACATAATAACATACAGATTTTTCTATCCATACCTATGGTATACAACAAAAATCATATTCTGTCAATCTATTTTCCTGATACTATTATAACGACCGGGAGCGCCGTTTTGTGACAACAAACCGCTAAAGATTTTTTTCAAAAAATTTGCCACAGAAAATCCCGCTCAGGCGTTGTATAATTGAATGGTATCATTTCCAACCCAAGGGGGAACCAAATTGACACAGGAGCAAATCCTCTTTTTCGAGGAATCATATACAAAGTATTACAGGATGATGGTGCAGACCGTTCTGCCCATTGTCGGCAGCCGCGATATTGCCGAGGACATTGTGGCCGACACCTTTCTCATCCTGCTGGCAAAGATAAACAGCGTAATGGAGCACGAGCAGCCGGTCAAGTGGCTGTTCCGTGTGCTGAAAAACAACGCCATCAGCGAATACCGCGCGCAGTGCAGACACGCGGCCGCGCCGCTTGAGGAAAGCATTCTGCGTGCAGCCGAACCCGAGCTGATACCGTTTTCCGGCATGCTGCCAAAGGGCTTATCCGCGTCCGAACAGCGCATTCTTACCCTGCGGCTCGCTGAGGACATGGACTATTCCACCATTTCGGAAAAACTCGGCATTTCCGAGACCGCCTGCCGCAGCCAGTACAGCCGCGCACGGCGGCACTGCGCCGAACTTATGGAAAGGAGTGACGACAATGCAGGATTCTAAGCGGATTGACGAGCTGTTCCGGCTGATGGACGACGTTTGCGAAAACGGTGATGCGGCTCTGCCTGCGCTCGAGCAGTATTTGCAGACGCAGACGGACGCGCCGGAAATCGACACAGAAGCGTCGCTCAAAAAGTTCAAGGCCGACCATAAGGAATTTTTCGTCAAGCCGCACCGCGGACGGCGGCTGTGCTACCGCGTTTTTGTTGTCGCGGCGGCTGTTTTCGCCGCAGGAACCGTGTTTGCGCTGGCTACCGGTCACAATCCGTTCGACTATGCGGCGATGTGGGGTGCGGAAACATTCGGCTTTTATCGGGATGATTTTCCTACGTCGAAAGACGGAAAGATCATCTATTATCCTGATGGTTCATGGGATGATCGCACTAATATGCCGGATTATGACCATGAAACGTATACTGCGTTGCCCGAGAATAATACTTCTTCAATAGAAGAGTATGCTCAAACCTTAGAGCCAGCAGAAAAGAGTGAGCCATTACCGGAATATGCCGATTTGCCGGATACAGATTTATCGAATGTTGGTTTAGAAAAGAGCGATTCTGCTTGGGACGATGGACATATGACTGAATGGTTTAATATCGAAAATGCGACCTTAGCAGATACTTTATCAGCATTGGGAATTAAAACAAAAATGGCTCCATTATGGCTGCCGTATGGATATGAGCAGGCGTATATTAAAATGACAAAGGATTATTTGTTAGGTGAAGATAGCATTTTTGCAAAGTATGAGGATCATACTAAACATTCTGAAATGTTTTTGATGATTTCCAAAGTCACGGATTCGTCGAGCGGAACGATTGAAAAAGACGATCGACCCGTACTTGAATATGTCAAAGAAAATACAACATGGTATATTATGCATAATTTGCAGCAGATCAATGCCGTTTCCTTAACAGAAAACTATCAGGTGCTCATCTCCGCTCCTGTATCAGTGGACGAAATGAAATCCATCATCGACTCCATCTACGAATAACAAAAACCCGATCTCCAACAGACACAATGGAGATCGGGTGCTTTTTATGCGAAAATTTTATGGTACGCGTGCAAGACGTAACCGCCGACAGCGGCGGTCATTTCCTTGGACGCCACGGCTTTATCCGCCACGGTGACGATCCACGCGATTCGCGTGCGCGGCATGGCCGCCAGCGGAAACATATGCCGTGCAATGGCTTCGCACTCCCGCTCGGACAGACCGAAGGTATGCTTGGCGCGGTCGGCTGCGATGTGACCGTGAATGAACCCGTGCATGTGTGCAATGCGGTGCACGCCGGAAAAATGGCTCAGATAACGACGGAAGCGCTCGCCGTGCCAGTCATAGCCGAAAAAGTCATGCAGCAGCGCGGCACGGACAACCGAGGTCGTTTCGCTCTCCGACAGACGCATCAGGCGGGCGATCTGACAGGCTGCTTCTGCTACCGCAACGGAATGGTCATACACAGAGTTATCCAGTCCGTGGTGACAGAACGTGCGAAGCTGCTGAAAACGCGGATGTGCAAGGATATCTCCCGCGTACTGCTGAATTTCACTGTCCATCGGACCCACCTTCCTTCCTTTTAATACCTTTATTATAGTGCGCTTAGTGCACAAAATCAAGAGGTAATTTGTAACAAGTTTGTGACAAAAATACCAACAATCTGCTTAGCCGAGCGGCGGCGTGTCCAGTATCATCTGCCTGTACTCCAAATCCTCAAAGCCGAGCATGTGATAGAGGGCACTTGCCCGCACGTTGCTTTCCGTTACCTCCAGACGATACCGCGCGGCTGTGTTGTATTTTTCGTGCACCGCGGCGATGAGCCTGCTGCCGATGCCCTTGCCGCGCCGCTCGTCATCCACCATGATTTCCTCCAGCCAGACGCACAGACCGCCCGCCTCATTCGACCAGGTGAGCGCCAGCAGGCAGTACGCGCACGGCTGTCCGTTCTCGTCCTCGGCAATCAGGCAGTCCGCATACGGCGTGCCGTGCAGGAGCAGCTCAAACGTGCGTTCGGCGTTCTGCTGCGGGATTTCATGGTCGCAGGCAGGCGTTTTATAGAACGCATGGCAGCGGTCGATAAAAAATTCGCGGTCGGATGCCTCGATAGAGCGAATACGCATAGTTTAACCTTTCTTTTTGCGCGTAGCGCGCATTTAATAGAATTTCGCAGAAATTCATAAAAAGTCAGGACATGTGCCTGACTTTTTATACAAGAAAGAACATCGGTGTGCCGCCGTGCGACGCGCCGATGTTCGTATGGGACGTATCCGAACGTGTTCGGTACGTTCTCTTCGATTAAGACGATGAAATCGTCTTAATCGAGGGTGTCAAGAGCCTGCTTGAGGTCAGCGATAATGTCCTCAACATTCTCCAGACCGACCGAAATACGCACCATGCCCGGCTCAATGCCTGCGGCAACCAGCTGCTCATCGGTCAGCTGACGGTGGGTTTCGGACGCCGGATGCAGCACGCAGGTGCGGATGTCGGCAACATGAACCTCATTGCACGCCAGCTTGAGGCTGTCCATGAACTTCATCGCCGGAGCGCGGCCGCCCTTGATGTCGATGGACATAACGCCCGAGGTGCCCATCGGCAGGTACTTCTGCGCACGCTCGTAGTGCTCGTTGCCTGGCAGTGCGGGATAGCGAACGGATGCGATCTTGTCGCTCGACTCGAGGAACTTGGCAACGGTCAGCGCGTTCTCGCAGTACTGGCGCATACGCACCGGAAGGGTCTCCAGACCGAGGTTAAGCAGGAACGCCGAGTGCGCCGCCGGATAGCAGCCGAAATCGCGCATCAGCTGCATACGCGCCTTGATGATGTATGCCATCGCGCCGAACTCGCGGGTGTAGACCACGCCGTGGTAGCTTTCGTCCGGCTCGGTGAAATCCGGGAACTTGCCCGATGCCGCCCAGTCAAACTTGCCGCCGTCCACGATCACGCCGCCGCCCTGTACGGCATGGCCGTCCATGTACTTGGTGGTGGAGTGGATGACGATGTCCGCACCCCACTCGATCGGGCGGCAGAGAACGGGCGTTGCGAACGTGTTGTCCACGATGAGCGGCACGTTGTTCTTGTGCGCGATGTTCGCCCACTTTTCAATGTCGAACACGGTCAGAGCAGGATTGGCCAGCGTCTCACCGAACACAGCCTTGGTGTTGGGCTTGAACAGCTTCTGCACTTCCTCCTCGCTTGCCTCCGCGTCCGCCCAGATGCACTCGATGCCCAGCTTTTTGAGCGTTACGCCGAACAGGTTGATCGTGCCGCCGTAGATGGTGGAGGCCGCGATGAAGCTGTCGCCTGCCGAGCACAGGTTGAGGATGGACAGCAGGGATGCCGCCTGACCCGAGGAAGTCAGCATCGCGCCGACGCCGCCCTCGAGGGACGCGATCTTCTTCTCTACCGCATCGCAGGTCGGGTTGGCAAAGCGCGAGTAGATGCACTCTGTCGGCATATCGAACAGGGACGCGATCTTTGCGGTCGAGTCAAAGCGGTAAGTGGTGGACTGCACGATCGGCATGACGCCCGGACCGCCGTTTTCCGGCTTGTAGCCTTCATGCAGGCATTTTGTTTCGATTTTCATATAAACTACCTCTTTACTATGATTTAACACAGAAGAATCTTCATTCATTGTAGCATGCAGAAGCCTGTCGGTCAAGGCAGTTCGGTTGAACAAACGGTGATATCATGGTATGATAGAGGCAGTACGAAGGGAGGCAAACCGTATGAAGGATCTGCTCATTACCCTGCTGAATACAGCGTTCTGGTTCGGACTGCATTTCGGTACGGCTGGCGCGGTGTGCGCTCTGCCGAAGGACGTGCAGACGCGATGGTTTGACCCAAACCGGCGTTTTTTCACGGTTTCCGACTGGGAAATGCGGGTTTTCCGCAAGATCGGTCTGCCGAAATGGAAGGACCGGCTGCCGCAGTTCAATCCCGAATTTGACAAGCGGCACCTCAAATCCGGGCGGGATACGGCATACCTCGACCGTTTTCTGTTCATCACCTGCCGTGCGGAGGTGATTCATTATGTGATCGGCGTGCTCGGCTGGGTATCGCTCGTTTTTTGTCTGCTGAGCGCCGACCGGACGGCGTGGCTCATCCGGTATGCGGTCATTGCGCTTGCGATTCAGCTGGCGAACCTGCCGTTCGCGTGGATTCAGCGGTATAACCGGAAACGGCTGCTCAGCGTC
>OIXV01004027.1_pt1 | contig 10389 bp, 10 predicted proteins | sample 1587771 | NCBI WGS metagenome assembly OIXV01 (sample SAMEA3888893, study PRJEB22519) | human gut metagenome | biome: human gut; feature: human-associated habitat; material: faeces | place: Denmark | collected 2010
CTTACAGTCAGGCAATGCGACCTGTGTTTGGACTGCGAACAATAAACTATCATGGAAAGGAAAAACATGGAGAAAAAAACGAAAAACACAGTCGGTAACAGAAACGGGAATCCTACACCGCAGGGAAGTAACTGGCCGGACGAGACGATCATTCGTTATATCACCCGTGCGTTGGTGTTGCTGATTGTATTTGCATGGGCGCTGGTAAACCTTGACGCTGTTTTGCGTTTTTTCGGCAAGGTGCTTGCGCTGTTTACTCCTTTTCTGATCGGCGGAGCAATTGCATTTTTGATCAACGTAATCCTTCGACCGTTGGAATGCTGCTGGAACAAGGCTTGCCGCAAGGTTCCTGCAAAGCTGACCCGCCCTGTGTGCCTGACAATAAGCACCGTGCTCGTTCTTGGAATTTTGTTTGCCGTAGTGTTTATGATGATTCCGAGTCTGCGGGAATCCGGCGACGAGTTTATTCAGAACATTCCGCTTTATGTTGATGAAATTGGGTGCTGGTGGGCAGATACTGTTCACTTTGCAGCAAAGTACAACATCGTTTTGCCGGAATATGCAATCGACTCCGATCTGCTGATTGAGAAAATTACGACCTTTATCAACGACGAAGGCAGCGGAATTATTACAGTAACATGGGGCGCGGCCACATCCATCCTTTCCGGCTTGGTTGACGTGCTTTTGGCGTTCGTTTTTGCTTTGTATCTGCTGGCAAAAAAAGAAGTGGTTGCAACCCACTTAAAAAAGCTGATCACAACGGTGCTTCCACAAACGAGGGCAAGGCGACTTCTGAGCATCGCTTCGCTGACGAATCAAACCTTTACCAACTTTGTCAGCGGACAGCTTACCGAGGCTGTCATTATTGGAGTCCTCTGCTTCTTTGGGATGCTGATTCTGAGGATTCCCTATGCCGGTGCCGTTTCCGCATTTGTTGCTGTTACCGCGTTAGTGCCGATCTTCGGCGCATGGCTCGGCGGCGGTCTTGGTGCATTTCTGATCCTGTTGGCGGAACCCATCAAAGCGGTGTGGTTCATTGTTTATCTGCTGATTCTACAACAGGTAGAGGGCAATTTGATTTATCCAAAAGTTGTTGGAAAATCGGTCGGCCTACCCGGACTGCTTGTGCTAATGGCTGTCACGATTGGAGGCGGGGCGTTTGGTGTCTTGGGGATGCTTTTCAGCGTTCCGGTCTGTGCGGTGCTATATAGTCTTTATCTGGAGTTCATGAAGAAAGCAAGCGCCCGGCACTGAATGATTCATAATCGGATACCTTCTGAACATCGGGCTGTACGCCAAATGCAAAGAGCTTGGGATACTCCCAAAATCGCCGTGTGTCCGGACACCGGCTGTGCTTGCTGTTCTCTCAAATCTCAATATCCGCAGATCGTGATGTCCCCGCTTTTTCGAAAGCGGGGACATTTTTTCTTCTCCGATACTTAAAAAACGGCAGAAAAATGTCCGTTGTATAGTAGAAGGCTTTTTGAAAATATCGCGCAGCTTTTTTCGGACAAAAGGCAAAAACATGTCCGTGTGTTATATGGAAGGAAAATTTTTCGCGCTACCCCCTAATTTGCAAGAATTTTGTCCGTTGTAAAGTGAGAGGAAACCACTCGCGAGACAAAGCCGTGACAGACCGCATCATTTTGCCCGTTGGAATGTAGAAAGGGCAATTTGGAGCAGCGCACAGAGATTGTTTCGCCGTCCTCGAAACTTTTTGAGAAATCTGGGACAAAACCGGAAAATGTGTCCGTTGGTTAAGCACCACGAAAGGAGACATTTCCATGGACAACATCCTCACCGTCCCCATCCACCTCAAAATGACGCTGACCGCCAGAGAAGCGGCAGAATACAGCAACATCGGCATCAACAAGATCGACAGTATGCTCCGCAGCCCCAACTGCCCCTTTGTCTTGTTCGTCGGGACGAAAAAGCTGGTAAAGCGCCGGGAGTTTGAAGAGTACATCAGCCAAAAGCTGGTGATCTGACGGCAAAAGATAATTTGTAAAAACAGCTTGAGAGAAAAGAACCTATCTGCTATAATTATGTCGTTGCAGTAGGCTCTTTTCTCTCTGCGGGAAAGGAGTATACAATAGGCAAAAACTTAAAAGGCAAAGAATGCGGTAAGTCTCCCGGCTGGTCATGCGTGATCTTGTCTTTATCAACTGGCGTACCGGGGAACCGGCAAAGAACAGTTCCTATGATACCCACCTTTACAAGCTATGCGACGAAGCAGGAATTGAAAAATCCTGTATGCACGCTTTGCGCCACACCTACGCCACAAGAGCGATTGAATGCGGTGTACAGCCCAAGGTGCTGCAAAAGCTGCTTGGTCACGCAAGTATCAAAACAACGATGGACAGATACGTCCATGTCACATCTGAATCCTTGGATCAGGCTGTGCGGCAATTTGAATCAGGCAGGGTTTCCTGGCATATAAGTCCATGCGAAAATGGCGTAAAAATGGCGTAAGCCAAACACGCCGGATTCCGGAAGCCCTTGAAAATCAAGACTTTTTAAGGAGAGCGAAAAAACTATGAAATTAGGTATCGTGGGGCTGCCCAACGTGGGAAAGTCCACTCTGTTCAACGCCATCACCAACGCCGGTGCCGAGAGCGCCAACTACCCCTTCTGCACCATCGAGCCCAATGTGGGCGTGGTGGCCGTGCCGGATGAGCGGCTGGATAAGCTGGCGGAGATGTACCAGCCCGATAAAAAGACCCCCGCCGTCATCGAATTTGTGGACATCGCCGGTCTGGTGAAGGGAGCCAGTCAGGGAGCGGGCCTCGGCAACAAGTTTTTGGAGAATATCCGCCGTACCGACGCCATCGTCCATGTGGTGCGCTGCTTCGATGACGAGAACATCATGCACGTGGTAGCCGATGCCGGTACCAACGTACCGGTGGACCCGCTGGGGGACATCGAGACCATCGACATGGAGCTGATCCTGGCGGATCTGGAGATGGTGAACCGCCGGGTGGAGAAGGCCGCCAAGGCCGCCAAGGGCGACAAGAAATTCCTCCACGAGGCGGAGGTGTTCAAGGCACTGGCCGAGCATCTGGACGCCGGGAAGTCCGCCCGCACCTTCTCCTGCGGCGATGACGACCGGGCGCTGGTGGAGACCTGCGACCTGCTGAGCCTGAAGCCCATCATCTACGCCGCCAACATGGACGAGGCGGGCTTTGCCGATTACGAGAACAACCGCTACTTCCGGCTGGTGCGTGATCTGGCACAGAAGGAGAGCGCACAGGTGCTGCCCATCTGCGCCAAGCTGGAGCAGGACATTGCCGAGCTGGACGATCCGGAGGAGCGGGCCATGTTCCTGGAGGATCTGGGCATCGAAAAGTCCGGTCTGGATCGCCTGATCCAGTGCAGCTATGATCTGCTGGGCCTGATCTCCTTCCTGACCTACGGCAAGGACGAGTGCCGGGCGTGGACCATCCGCAAGGGTACCAAGGCCCCGCAGGCGGCGGGCAAGATCCACTCCGATATCGAGCGGGGCTTCATCCGGGCGGAGACCATCAACTTCGACGAGATGATGGCCTGCGGCGGCAGCGTGGCCGCCGCCAAGGAGAAGGGCCTGCTGCGGTCCGAGGGCAAGGATTATGTGGTCAAGGACGGCGACATGATCTACTTCCGCTTCAACGTATAAGCATGACCTACAAGGGACACGGTTTGCCGTGTCCCTTTTTCACCCCCGGCCAATTCCGCCGTTTACAAAGGATGGTTTTTCTGGTATGATTATGGTTATCCATACCAGAGATGGTGGACTATCCACGCACAAAACAAAGGGAGAACATCTTTTCTGTGCGGATAGAGCGTGCCTTTTTTATGAAAGGAGACAACTGTTATGAACCAAGAGATCCAATCTATTCTGGCCAGGGTAGACCACACCCTGCTGGCCCAGAGCGCCACTTGGAACGAGATCAAGGCCATTTGCGACGACGGCGTCAAGTACGGCTGCGCCAGCGTGTGCATCCCCGCCTCCTATGTGAAGCAGGCGGCGGAGTATGTGGACGGCAAGATTGCCATCTGCACCGTCATCGGCTTCCCCAACGGCTATGAAACCACCGCCGCCAAGTGCTTCGAGGCGGAGGACGCCGTGAACAACGGCGCTTCCGAGGTGGATATGGTCATCAACATCGGCTGGGTGAAGGACGGCCTGTACGATCAGGTGCTGGAGGAGATCCGGGCCGTGAAGGCCGCCTGCCACGGCAAGCTGCTGAAGGTCATCATCGAGACCTGTATGCTCACCGATGCCGAGAAGATCGAGATGTGCCGTGTGGTGTCCGACTCCGGCGCCGAGTACATCAAGACCTCCACCGGCTTCGGCGGAGGCGGCGCCACCCGTGAGGATGTGGCCCTCTTCAAGGCCCATGTGGCTCCCCATGTGAAGATCAAGGCTGCCGGCGGCATCGCCGACCTCAACGACGCCCGTGACTTCGTGGCCCTTGGGGCCGACCGTCTGGGCACCAGCCGCATTGTCAAGGCCGTGAAGGCCATGGAACAGGAATAAAAGGAGGAACCATCTATGCCTACCCCCCATAATAACGCCGCCCCCGGCGCCTTCGCCAAGACCGTGCTCATGCCCGGCGATCCCCTGCGTTCCAAGTTCATTGCCGAGACGTTTCTGGAAAACCCCGTGCTGGTGAACAACGTCCGTGGCGTGCAGGGCTATACCGGTACATACAAGGACGTTCCGGTGTCCGTCATGGCCTCCGGCATGGGAATGCCTTCCATCGGCATCTACGCCCACGAGCTGTACACCCAGTACGGCGTGGAAAACATCATCCGTGTGGGCTCTGCCGGAGCCATGCGGGCCGATCTGGAGCTGGGCAGTGTGGTGGCCGGGCAGGGTGCCTGTACCAACTCCAACTTCGCCGACCAGTACGAGCTGGGTGTCCACTATGCCCCCATTGCCGACTTCGATCTGCTGATGGCCGCCGTGGAGTCGGCCCGTGAGCTGGGCGTGAAGATGCCCGTGGGCAACCTCTACTCCTCCGATACCTTCTATGACGCCGCCGGTCGCAACGCCCGGATGCAGAAGATGGGCGTCATGGCCGTGGAGATGGAGGCCGCTGCTCTGTACTGCACCGCCGCCTATCTGGGCAAGCGTGCGCTGGCCATCTGCTCCATCAGCGACAATCTGGTGCTGGGTACCGAGCTCACCGCCGACGAGCGCCAGACCACCTTCACCAACATGATGAAGATCGGCCTGGAGGTAGCGGTAAAAATGACTAAATAAAGCCGTTTTGCCCACAAAGCATCCGTTTTTTCGAACCCTGCCATGGTGAAAAAATGCAGCAGACCCTGCAAATAGGGCTTGCCCTTTTCTGCCGTATCTGTTATAATGCACCTGAACGGGCAAGCTTTGCCCGAATAAATGAAGGAAGGTAGAACAATCATGAAAAGAGTTCTCGCTATGATCCTTGCGCTTGTCATGGCTCTGGCTCTGGTTGCCTGCGGCAACAAGAACACGGACGATGACAAACAGAACGACACCCCCACCGTCATCACCAACCCCGATGAGGTTCAGGATGAGATGACCTCCTCCGACGGCAAGTACGAGGTGGCTTTCGTCACCGACGTGGGTCAGTTGAAGGATAAGTCCTTCAACCAGGGTACTTACGACGGCGTGAAGCTGTACGCCGCCAACAACAACCTGTCCTACAAGTACTATCAGCCCGCCAACGGCAGTGAGGCCACCGATGATGACCGCTTCACCGCTATGAAGGCCGCCGTGGACAACGGCGCCAAGGTGGTTGTCTGCGCCGGCTTCATGCAGACCACTGCTCTGCGTATGGCCGCTTCCCAGTTCACCGATGTGTCCTTTGTCTACATTGATGGCGATGTCATTCGTGCGGATGCCAATGACAACAACTCCGCTATCCTGACCAACGTGGCCGGCGTTGCCTTCAAGGAAGAGCAGTGCGGCTATCTGGCCGGCTACGCTGCTGTCAAGGAAGGCTACACCAAGCTGGGCTTCACCGGTGGTGGCGGCGGCACCAACCCCGCCTGCTGCCGTTACGGCTATGGCTTCGTGCAGGGCGCTGACGCCGCTGCCAAGGAGCTGAACGAGAAGGTAGAGATGAACTACTCCTGGCAGTATGGTGCCACCTTCTCCGCTTCCCCCGAGCTGCAGACCATGGCCGCCGGCTGGTATCAGGCTGGCACTGAGGTCATCTTCGCCTGCGGCGGTTCCATGTTCGCCTCTGTCGTCGCTGCTGCCGGCGCTGAGGAGGGCAAGGTCATCGGCGTGGACGTGGACCAGTCCTTCGAGTCCACCGCCGTGATCACCTCCGCTATGAAGGGCCTGGCCGACTCCGTGCAGTGGGCTCTGGGCAAGTTCTATGCCGGTGAGTTCGCCTCCATCGGCGGTGTCCAGACCTCTCTGGGTGCCAATGAGAACGCCGTGGGTCTGCCCACTGCTACCTGGTCCCTGACCAAGTGGAGCGTTGATGATTACAACGCCAAGCTGCAGGAGATCAAGGACGGCAAGATCGCCATCGACAACAACTACGACAATCTGGCCAGCACCGAGAATGTCACTCTGAACATCGTCGGCTAAGCCTCTGCGTGTCGAACTCTACAGCGCCCGTGCTCTGCACGGGCGCTGTTTTTTGCTCCAAAGCCCCGGATGCCTCCCGTGGAGATTTGCGGCATCCCGCTTGTCAACCGGCGGCCGTCATGCTATAATTTTCCCAGGAAGCCGGAAGGGGGGAGCACACATGGGACTGCACGACGGACATCGCCAGCGCAAGCGGGAGCGCTTCCTGAAGCAGGGAGCCGACGGTCTGGCGGATCATGAGGTGCTGGAGCTGCTGCTGTACTATGCCATCCCCCGCCGGGACACCAACGAGCTGGCCCACCGGCTGATCCAGCACTTCGGTACGCTGGACGCCGTGTTCCAGGCCCCGCCGGAGGCACTGATGCAGGTGCCCGGCATCGGGGAGAATGCCGCCGTGCTGTTGAATCTGGTGCCGGCGGCCCAACGCTGCGCCCGGCGCAGCGTCTCTGCCGAACGCATCCTCAACTCCGTGGAGCGCTGCGGTGCCTACTTCATGGACCTGCTGGATGGTCAGCGCCGGGAGCTGCTGTATCAGGTGTGTCTGGACGGCAAGGGGAAGGTGCTTTCCTGCAAATGCCTGTCCCAAGGCAGCGCCGATATGACCTCCCTCAGCATCCGGCAGGTGGTGGAGAACGCCCTGCTGTCCGGCGCCGCAGGCGTGGTGCTGGGCCACAATCACCCCAGCGGCGTGGCTCTGCCGTCGGCGGAGGACCGGGCCGCCACCCTGCAGGTGCGGGACGCTCTGGCCACCATGGACATCCGCCTGCTGGACCACATCATCGTGGCCGACGGTGATTTCGTCTCCATGGAGGCCAGCGGCCTTCTGTACGGCTGACCCACTCAAAGAAAATTCCCCCAGCGCCCCGCTCCATCCGGAGCGGGGCGCTGCCATGTGTTCCCTCTACAAAATCAGAACATTTGTTTCAAAATTCATATTTACATATGGGATTTTTGTGGTAAAATAAAGTGATATACACTGAAATTGCAGGAGGCGCTTTCCATGCCCCAGTTCAAAGTTGTTTCGGAATATACCCCCTCCGGCGACCAGCCGCAGGCCATTGAAAAGCTGGCGGAGGGACTGGAGAACGGTCTGCGCCAGCAGGTGCTGCTGGGCGTCACCGGCAGCGGCAAGACCTACACCATGGCCAAGGTCATCGAGAAGGTACAGCGCCCCACGCTGGTGCTGGCCCACAACAAGACGCTGGCGGCCCAGCTGTGCGAGGAGTTCCGGGAGTTCTTCCCGGAAAACGCCGTGGAGTACTTCGTCTCCTACTACGACTACTATCAGCCGGAGGCGTACATCCCCCACACGGATACCTTCATCGAGAAGGACGCCGCCATCAACGCCGAGATCGAGCGCCTGCGCCACAGCGCCACGGCAGCCCTCTTCGAGCGACGGGACGTCATCGTGGTGGCGTCGGTGTCCTGCATCTACGGCTTGGGGGACCCCATCGACTACGCCAACATGGTCATCTCCCTGCGGCAGGGGAAGGAGTACCCGCGGGATCAGCTGCTGCGGAAGCTGGTGGAGATCCGCTACGACCGCAACGACGTGACCTTCGAGCGCAATATGTTCCGGGTCCGGGGGGACACGGTGGAGATTTACCCGGTGTACGCCAACGGCTACGCCATCCGGATAGAGTTCTTTGGGGACGAGATCGACCGCATCTCGGAGATCAACCCCGTCACCGGTCAGGCCCAGCGGGTGCTGCAGCACGTGGCCATTTACCCCGCCAGCCACTACGTCACCACCAAGGAGAAGATGGAGCGGGCGGTGCAGGAGATCGAGCGGGAGCTGGCGGAGCGCAAGGCCTACTTCGAGGATCACGGCAAGCTCATTGAGGCCCAGCGCATCGACCAGCGCACCCGCTACGACGTGGAGATGATGCGGGAGTTGGGCTACTGCACCGGTATCGAGAATTACAGCCGGGTCATCTCCGGCCGGGAGCCGGGTTCCCCGCCCACCACGCTGCTGGACTACTTCCCGGAGGACTTTGTCCTTTTTGTGGACGAGAGCCATGTGACCCTGCCGCAGGTGCGGGCCATGTATAACGGCGACCGGGCCCGGAAGGAGAGCCTGGTGGAGTACGGCTTCCGCCTGCCCTGCGCCTATGATAACCGCCCTCTGAAGTTTCCGGAGTTCGAGGAGCGCTTCCGTCAGGCGGTGTTCGTCTCCGCCACGCCGGGGGAGTACGAGCGGGAGGGCGCCGACCAGATCGTGGAGCAGGTGATCCGCCCCACAGGCCTGCTGGACCCCCGTGTGGAGGTGCGGCCCGTCACCGGCCAGATCGACGATCTGGTGGAGGAGATCCGGGTCCGTGCCGCACGGGACGAGCGGGTGCTGGTGACCACCCTCACCAAGCGCATGGCGGAGGATCTGACGGACCACATGAAGGGCCTTGGCCTGCGGGTGCGGTATATGCACTCCGACATCGCCACCATCCAGCGGATGGAGCTGATCCGGGACCTGCGGCTGGGGGAGTTCGACGTGCTGGTGGGCATCAACCTGCTGCGCGAAGGTCTGGATTTGCCGGAAGTCGCGCTCGTCGCCATCCTCGACGCGGACAAAGAAGGCTTTCTGCGCAGCGAAGTCAGCATGATTCAGACCATCGGCCGCGCCGCGCGAAACGCCAACGGCCGCGTGATCATGTACGCCGATGTGATGACCGAAAGCATGAACAAGGCCATTTTTGAAACCCAGCGCCGCCGCCAGCTTCAGCAGGCCTACAACGAAGCGCACGGCATCGTGCCCAAGACGGTCATGAAATCCGTCCGCGACGTGCTGCAAATCGGCCACGCGGCGGACGAGAGCGACAAAAAACGCGCCGTAAAGCGCGTAAAGGAATTGAGCGAAGACGAGCTGCACCTGCTCATCTGTTCCACGGAGGAAAAGATGCTGCAAGCCGCCGCAAACCTCGATTTCGAGCTGGCCGCCAAACTGCGCGACAAGCTCTTTGAATTGCAGGGCAAAAAACCCGAAGAACTGCCGGAGGAAACCGTCGCCCTGCCCCAGCGCAAGCGGCGGCGGCAGCGGAAACCGGGCAAGTACCTCAAAGCTTAATGCACCCAGTAGACGTGATATTGATGCTCGAAGAGGAGTTCCGCGCTTTCCAGCCCGGTTTCGCGCAGAACGGTTTCCACGTTCGCTTCGTCGTGATAGCGTTCAAAGAGAATAAAGCCGTCCGGCTTTTCATCCAGCGCCTCCAATGCGGGCGCTACGCCCTGCGCGTCGTCCGCATTCAGCATGTAAACGCGCTCAAACGCCGCGAGTTCCAGCGTGTTCTGCGTCATATCGTTGGTGCCGAGCAGGACGCACGGCAGCGCGGCGTTCTCTTCGCAGGCGGCGACATAGGCGCTGTCACCCGGATAGAGATAATGCACCTGCTGATCGTGGTTCACGCGCGCGCCGCAGGCCGCCAGCACCGCACAGGCCAGCAGGCACGCCGAACTGCGGCGCGAACCAAACCGGCAACCGCCGCGCGCAAAGAGCATGAACAGCGCAACCGTCACCAGCGGATAGACGCAGAAGATGTATCGATCCACCTTATACGGCGAAATAACCGAGATCACCAGCACTTACGCGCCGCAGGCCAGAAGCGCCCAGAGGGAAAACGCCGCGCCGCGTTTCAGCCCCTGCCCCGCTTTTTTGAGCGGCCAAAAGGCCAGCGCCGCGCCAATCAGCACCAACGCCAGCAGAAAACCGCCGAATTGCTGCGCGTCGAGCGTCTGCCAGAGGATTTTGAACCAGCGGATCATGTCGTTCAGCCGAACGCCCGCCGCGCTCTCGATGGCGCCCCGGCCGCGATAGCCCCCGAAAATGT
>OIXV01004029.1_pt1 | contig 10384 bp, 7 predicted proteins | sample 1587771 | NCBI WGS metagenome assembly OIXV01 (sample SAMEA3888893, study PRJEB22519) | human gut metagenome | biome: human gut; feature: human-associated habitat; material: faeces | place: Denmark | collected 2010
CGTGAGCCTCGTCGATCTTTGCCTGCTGCTCGCCCAGCGCCGTGTAGTTGGTGGGGTCGACCTGAGCCATCGCGGCCTCGGCCTCCTCCACGCGGGCGCGCTGCGTCTCCATCTTGCGCTCGAGCGAGCTCACCTCGCGGCGGAGCCTCTGGCGCTCGGCATTGGAAAGGCCATTGGGCTGACCGCTCGCCTTGGGCTTTTCGGCCGCAGCTGCCGCGGCACCGGTGTCGAACGTGCCGGTCTTGGCGCTCGGCGCACCCACGGGCTCGCCCTCGGCGGTGGCATTGCACAGGCGCAGGTACTGGTCGACGCCGCCGGGCATGTGCGTCAGGTGGCCGTCGAGCAGCGCCCACTGCTGGTCGGTCACGCGCTCCATCAAAAAGCGGTCATGCGTTACCAGAATCAACGTGCCGGGCCAGCCGTCGAGCAGGTCCTCGACAATCGCCAGCATGTCGGTATCCAGGTCGTTGCCGGGCTCGTCCAGGATGAGCACATTGGGCTCGTCCAGGATCGTCAGCAGCAGCGACAGGCGACGGCGCTGTCCGCCCGAAAGATCGCCGATACGACTCCAGAGCTGCTGCGTCGTAAAGCCCAGACGCTCGCAGAGCTTCTCGGGCGAGGTCTCCTTGCCATCGATGACGTAATACTTCTTGTAGTTGCTGAGCACCTCGCGGATCGTGTCGCCCATGTAGGGCTCGAGCTCCTCGAGCTGCTGCGACAGCACGCCAAAGCGCACCGTCTGGCCAATCTTCACGCGGCCGCGCAGGGGCGCGATCTTGCCCTGAATCACATCGAGCAGTGTGGACTTGCCGGCGCCGTTCTCGCCCAAAAGACCATAGCGGTCGCCCGCACCAATGAGCCAGGTCACATCGGAGAGCACCTGCTTGGGCGCGCCGTCGGTATCGGCATAGCCGGCGTCCACGTCGACCACGTCGATAACCTGCTTGCCCAGGCGACTCACCGCCAGGCGCTTGAGCTCCAGCTCGTCGCGCACGGGCGGTACGTCGGCGATGAGCTCGCGAGCGGCCTCCACACGAAACTTGGGCTTGGTGGAGCGCGCCTGTGCGCCGCGGCTCAGCCACGCGAGCTCCTTGCGCGCCATGTTGCGACGGCGCTCCTCGGTAACGGCGGCCATGCGGTCGCGCTCTACGCGCTGCAGGATATATGCGGAGTAGCCGCCCTCGAAGGGATCGACCTGGCCGTCGTGGACCTCCCACATGCTGGTGCAGACCTCGTCCAAGAACCAACGGTCGTGCGTGACCACGAGCATGGCGCCCTGGCCGCGCTGCCAGCGGGCCTTTAAGTGGCGCGCGAGCCAGTTGATGGTGCGCATGTCCAGGTGGTTGGTGGGCTCATCGAGCATGAGCACATCGTAGTCGCCGATCAGCAGGCGCGCGAGGTCCACGCGGCGGCGCTGACCGCCCGAAAGCTCGCCCACCATGCCCTCCCAGGGCACATCGCTAATAAGGCCGGCCAGAATCTGGCGCGTACGCGGACTCGACGCCCACTCATACTCGGGCGTGTCGCCGACGACGGCATGATGCACGGTGTCGGTATCGACCAGGTTGTCCTTTTGGCCGAGCAATCCGATCGTCGTGTCGCGGCGATGCGTCACGCGGCCGTCGTCGGGCTCCAGTGTGCCGGCGAGCACACTCAGCAGCGTCGACTTGCCGTCGCCGTTTTTACCGACGATGCCAATGCGGTCACCCTCGTCCACGCCGAGCGTCACGCTATCGAAAATATGCTTGGTGGGAAACTCTAGGCTGACGGAATCGCATCCCAAAAGAATCGCCATATGCCCTGCTCCTTCGTAGAAATTCAACGTTGTCCATGATAGCAGCGAGCCCCACCCCAAACCACCACGAAGGTGCCTGTCCCCTTTGTGGTGGTCGTTTCGGTCGCAGAGCAAAAAGGCGGGCCATCTCCCGTAAGAGATGACCCGCCTCTCCAATCAGTCCCGCGGCAACCATGGCCGCCGCGGGCCTCAAGCATGTCCCGGACTAGGAGAACATGCCGGTGAGGTAATCATTCAGCCGCTTATCCTTGGGCCGTTGGAAAATCTCGTCGGTCTCGTTGTACTCGACCATATCGCCCATGTAGAAAAACGCCGTGCGGTTGGACACGCGCGCCGCCTGCTCCATGTTGTGCGTCACGATGACGATGGCGCGGTCGGCAACAATCGATGACATAAGGTCCTCGATCGCCAGCGTCGAGATAGGGTCGAGCGCCGAGCAGGGCTCGTCAAACAGAATCACATCGGGATTGAGCGCCAGCGTGCGCGCAATGCACAGGCGTTGCTGCTGGCCGCCCGAAAGCGCGTAGGCGCTCTTGTCGAGCTTGTCCTTGACCTCGTCCCACAGCGCCGCGCCGCGCAGGCTTTCCTCGACCATGCGATCGAGCTCGTCGCGGTCAGTAATGCCGTGGCGTTTGGGCGCAAACGTGATGTTGTCGCGAATGGACTTGCGAAAAGGGTTGGGCTGCTGAAACACCATGCCAATGGAGCGGCGCAGCTCGTAGGTGTTTTCGGTCTTGGTGTTCACGTTGCGCCCGCGGTAGTTGATCTCGCCTTCCACGCGGCAGCCGCGAATCTCACGATTCATCAGGTTGAGGCTGCGCAAAAAGGTCGACTTACCGCAGCCCGAAGGCCCGATGAGCGCCGTGATCTCGCCCTTGTGAAAGTCGAGCGACGTATCGTGCAGCGCATGGTGGTCGCCATAGTAAACGTTGACGTCCTTGGTGGAAAGCACGACCTCGTCGCTCACGGCTTTGCCGCTTACGCGCACGCGCTTCTCGCTCTCCCCCACGCTCGACAAAAAGTCCTGGGTCTCGGACGCGGCCGCCTCGGTTGCGGGCGTTTCATTTATCTCGCTCATTCGGCCGTCATCCTCCTTGCCAGTTGCTTGCCCACGATACGGGCGACTACGTTAAACAGCAGCACGCAGATCATCAGCAGTGCCGCGGTACCCCAAACAATCTGCTGTGCCTCGGGGCTGCCCTCGCCATAGATCTTATAGATGTGCACGGCGAGCGACTCACCGGGGCGGAACACATTCCAGGCGCAAGTGGGACTCGACAGGTTAAAGCTCAAGAAGTTCAGACGCACCGGCGAGCTCATGCCCGAAGTAAAGAGCAGTGCTGCCGCCTCGCCAAACACGCGGCCGGCCGAAAGCACGATACCGGTCACGATGGCGGGCATGGCCTCGGGGATCAGGATGTGCAGCGTGGCCTCCCAGCGGGTGAGGCCCATAGCCAGGCACGCATCGCGCTGGGCCTGCGGCACGTCCTCGAGCGCCTGCTGGATCACGCGCACCAGGATGGGGATGTTGAACATGGTGAGCGCGACGGCGCCGGAGATGATGGAGTACTTCCAGCCCAGCTGCACCGAGAAGACCAGAAAGCCGAACATGCCGACGACGATGGAAGGCAGCGAGGACAGCGTCTCGATGGCGGTGGAGGCGATGTCACGGATGGGTCCGTCCGGCGCGTACTCAACCAGGAAAACCGCGCCGCCCAAGCTGATGGGCACCGAGATACCTAGGGTGATCAGCAGCAGATAGAACGAGTCGAACAGCTGGTAGAGCACGCCGCCCTGGGTTCCGTTGGCGCGCGCGGGCTGCGTGAGAAATCCCGGCTGGAACAGCGTCGAGATGCCCTCGAACAGAATATAGGCCACCATGGAGACGACGATGAGCATGACGATGGCGACGATTGCCGTCAGCACGCCCGTGGCGATGCGGTCCTGCTTTTGGACGCGCCTGAGTCTCGCCTCGTCGATATGAATGCGCGTGCTAGCCACGAGCCTTCGCCCCCTTGCGGCCGATAAGGTGGATGATCAGGATAAAGATGAGGCTCATGCCCATCAGCAGCAGACCGAGCGCCCACAGGACGTCGTCTTGGGCCGAGCCCTCGGCATAGACCGCCATAGACGTGGTGAGCGTGGTGGTGATGGTGGAGGCCGGCGACAGCAGCGACGTCGGCATGGCCTCGATACCGCCGATAACCATGCGCACGGCGAGCGTCTCGCCAAAGGCGCGGGTCATGCCGAGGATGACCGCGGTCATGAGCGACGGCATGGCGGATTTGAGTACCACGTGCCAGATGGTCTGCCAGCGGGTGTAGCCCAGCGCGAGCGAACCCTGACGGTAGCTATCGGGCACGGCACGCAGGCCATCGACCGAAAGGGTGGTCATCGTCGGCAAGATCATGACGGCCAGCACAATGGCGCCGGGCAAGATGCCCAGGCCCGTGCTCACGTGGAAAACGCTCTTCATAAGACCGACGACCACGTGAAAGCCGATCAGGCCAAAGACGACCGAGGGAATGCCGGTCAAAAGCTCAATAAGCGGCTGAAACACCTTGGAGCCAAACTTAGGGCTAATCTCGACCGCAAAGATGGCAGAGCCGATGGCGATGGGCAGCGCGATAAGCGTGGAGAGCACCATGACCGCAAACGAGGTGACGATCAGGGGCAGGGCGCCGGTATAGGGCAGGCCGTTTTCGGCCGTGTTGGCCAGGTCCCACTTGGTGCCGGTAAAGAACTCGACGACCGAAACGCCGTCCTTGAGAAAAGCCGAGAGGCCCTTTTGGGCGACCATAAAGATGAGCGCGGCAACGACAAGCGTCACGAGCGCTACGCACGCGCCCGTGACGCCCAGGCCCACGTTCTCAAGGTCGCGCTTTGGCAGCTGTTTTGCCATTGCAAACCTTTCCGGGGCGATTACTTATTTAGCGGAGACCTTGCCGCTGGCGTCCTTGACGACCTTCATGGCAGAGACGGGGATAAAGCCCTGCTCCTCGACGAGTTTGCCCTGGACGTCGTCGGAAAGCATGAACTCCAAGAAGGCCTTGGTGGCATCGTCGGCGTCCTTTGCGCAGTACATGTGCTCGGTCGCCCAGATCTTAAAGGAGTCGTCGGTGACGTTTGCGCTCTTGGGCTCGACGCCCTCAACCTTGATGGCGTTAAACTTGGAGTCGTCGAAGTGCGAGAAGTCGAGGTAGGAGATGGCGTTGTCGGTGCTGGCCATCTGAGTCTGGACGTCGCCGGACTTGTCGAGCTCGGCGTCGCCCTTAAAGTCGACGGCCTCGTCACCAAAGACGGCGGCCTCGAAGGTGGCGCGGGTGCCGGAGCCGGCCTTGCGGTTGAGAACGACGATGGTGACGTCGTCACCGCCGACCTCCTTCCAGTTGGTGATCTGGCCGGAGAAGATGCCCTTGAGCTGCTCGAGGGACAGATCGTCGACCTTGACGTTCTTGGAGACAACAGGACCCATGCCCACGACGGCAACCTCGTGGTCGACGAGGTTCTTGACCTGGTCGGCCTCGAGCTTGGTCTCGGCGAAGACGTCGGAGTTACCGATGGTAACGGTACCGGCGGCAACGGCGGTCAGGCCCTTGCCCGAACCGTTGCCCGAGCCAGAGACGGAGACGTCCGGGTTGGCGTCCATAAACTTCTCGGCAGCGGCCTCGACGAGTGCCTGGAACGAGGAGGCGCCGTCGTAGGTCACCTCGCCGGAGACGGACTCGGCAGCGGCGCTGCCCTTGTCGGCGGCGTTGGAAGCGCCTGCGCCGCCGCAACCAACGAGGCCGAGGCCCACGAAGCTGGCAAGACCACCAGCGAGGCCGAGGAACTGACGACGAGAATAAGCCTGATCGAGCATGATCTTCCTTTCATACATGCGACTCGCGGGCACCCTGCCCGCTTTGCTGTTTGGAAAGATACGGCCTCGATCGGGCGGTGCCCGCGCCAACTGCGGTTTCTTACGGGCATTTGATAGACCCTTACCGCAAGCGCGACTCGGCTTTACAAACGAATAACAAACCCGCCCCCAAGCATGGCCCGCCTTTTACACCAATAAAAACAAAGTTGCGGTGAAATAGTTCCTGCTTGGCCATCAAATGGCCCATTCTGGGAACTATTCCATCGCAACTTAGATTAGGAAACCGCGAAACCTTAAAGCTCCAGCTCATTCAAGCGCAAAATCGCCACGATGTAGATCTTGAGCGCCTGCTTGAGCTGTTCCTCGTTGGCGCACTCGTTGGGGCCGTGCATCTGGCCGCCCCATGCGGGCAGCTCCAGGCCGGTTTCCTCGGGGCCAAACGACACGGCGCGGGCAAAGTTGCGCGCGTACGTGCCGCCGCCCATGGCAAAGGGCTCGGCATGCTTGCCCGTAAACTCGTTATAGGTATCAATAAGCGCCTTCACGGCCGGATCGTCGGCAGAGACCGAGAACGGCACCTTCGCATGGCCCACGCGACACGTCACGCCAAAGCGCCCCACGAGCGGCTCGAGCTGCTCGCAGATGGTATCGGCGCTCGTGCTGTCGGGGAAACGTACGTCGATGACCTGCTCAATATGGCCATCCATCACACGAATAACACCGGGGTTGCACGTGAGCGGGCCAAACGCCGGGCTCGTCGCGTCGATACCCAGGCCGTGGCCATAGGCATCCGCATGTACAAAGGTCAGAAACTTGACAAACTCGTGCTCGGCGGGCGTCAGCAGGCGCTCGTCGCGTGCACCAAACGCGTCCTCGGCCTCGCGCAGATACGCCACGATGAGGCCGACGGCATTGATCGTTCCCTCGGGCATCGAAGCGTGACCGCCAATACCGTGGGCGAAAATCTGCGCATGCCCGTTATCGAGCGCCGTGATCTCCAGGCGGTCGGCGTTCTCAACGGGCGCCGGCAGCTCATCGGCGGTAATCGCGAGCTCGCAGATAGACTGCGACGGAATGGCGTTGCTCGCCTCGGCACCGCTCCACGATACGATGCGCCCGCCGTCGATCTTGGAGCTCACAAACGTCGCCCCAAACTGGCCCTTCTCGGCATTGCAGACCGGGAACTCGGCATCGGGCGTAAACAAAAAGTCGGGGTCTGCGTGGTTCTCCAGATAATGGTGAACGTCGGACATGCCCACCTCCTCATCGCAGCCCAGCAGCGCGCGGAAGGTATAGCGCGGCACAATGCCGTGCTTGATCAGGTAGGCACCGGCGTAGAGCGACAACACGGCCGGGCCCTTGTCGTCGATCACGCCACGACCGAGCAGCCAGCCCTCGCGGCGCTCCATCGCAAACGGGTCGGTGTTCCAACCGGGACCGGCAGGCACCACATCCACATGGCAGATGGTCGCAAGCTGCTTATCGCCGCGGCCGGGAATGTCGGCGATGCCCACATAGCCCTCGTCGTCGCTCGTCTGATAGCCGAGCTTTTGCGCAATGCCGAGCGCACAATCGAGCGCATCACGGACCGGGCGGCCAAACGGCGCACCGGGCTCCGCATGGGCAGCAACGGCCACGGACGGATAGCTCACCAGCTGCTCGATATCGGCAACGACATCTTCCCAGATCTCGTCGACATACTCGGTAACGCTCTGCTCCACCTGATTCATGGACGACCTCCTTACCAATGAGCGACGGCCACACCCGCCCCTCGCATAACGTCATTAGATGGCGAAAAGTTTAGCAAGCTCGGCCACCGAGTGCACCACTGCATCGGCACCCGCCGCCTCGTGCTCGCCCGGCACCGCCGCGCCCGAATAGATGCCAATGCACGGCACGCCCCTTGCGTGCGCGCCCTCCACATCGTTAAAGCGATCGCCGATCATCACGGCATCGTCCGTCGTCGCGCCGAGCGCCGCCAGGGCATCGCGAACCGAATCGGCCTTGGTCTCGCGCCCTTGCGGCGGATTCATACCGACCACCGCCTCAAACTGCGAAAGCCCCAGCTCGCCCACCATGTCGATGCACTTTGCCTCCATGCGCGACGTCGCCACGGCCAAGTGATGCCCCTGGGCGGCCAGGCCATCGAGCAGTTCGGGGATTCCATCGAATACGGGGTACTCTTCCGGTCCCAGCTCATCAAAAAAGGCACGGTACTCGTCGGCCACCACAAGCGACTCCTCGCGCGAGAAGCCGTAAAAGTCGTGGAAGCTCTTCCACAACGGAGGCCCGATCATACGGCGCAGGTCACCCATCTGCGCCTCAGAAAACCCGCGCGCAGCCAGCGTCTTACGCGTCGAGGTCATCACCGCACGGCCCGTATCGGCCACCGTGCCGTCAAAATCAAACAGCACGACCGGCCGCTTGCATATCTCCAGCGCCTCCATCGACATCCCTCTTCCCCAGTTGAAGATTTCCACACCGACACTTCAAACTGTTGACTATTCAACAATTGAGCCTAGCAATGTGGAGCGACTCTACTATACTTGTCGCACTTTGCTCTCAGAAGGCGGCGCCGTCGCGCCCCAACGAAAGGTGCAATTATGTCTTTTGCCATCATAACCGACTCCACGTCGGACATCTCCCCCGCCCGCGCCCAAGAGCTCGGCATTTACGTGATTCCGCTTCATGTAATTATCGAAGGCGAAGACCTGCTCGACCAGGTGCAGATTACCGCCGAGGAATACGTCGTCCGCATGGCCGGATCCGAGCAGCTGCCGCACACCTCGCAGCCAAGCGCCGGCGAGTTCAAGGCACTCTTTGACCGCGTGCGCGCCGACGGCCACGATAGCGCCATCTTTATCTCACTGTGCAGTGAGTGGTCCGCCTGCTATGCCAACGCCAGCCTGACGGCCGAAGCGCACGAGCTCGACGTGCGCTGCATCGATTCGCGCACCGGCTCGGGTGCCGAGGGCCTGCTGGTGGAGTACGCGCTGGCCATGCGTGAGGACGGCCGCAGCCTGGACGAGACCGAAGCGCAGATCCGCGCGACGCTACCCGAAGCCCATCTGCTGCTGATTCCCCGCACGCTCGAGAACCTCGTTAAGAACGGCCGCGCGCCCAAGCTCGCCGGCCAGCTCACGCAGATGCTCAATATTCGCCTGTCCGTTTCTCCGGAGTGGAAATCGGGCGAGATCAAGGCGATCAAAAAGGGTCGTGGCGCCAAGCGCATCGTCACCAACACCATGGCAGATTGCCTCGCATTTTTGGCCGAGCACCCGGGCTCCAGCGTACGTGTGCTCACGACCGGCGCCGCCGAGGAGCAGGAGCTCGTCAACCAAGCGCTCGCAGGCCAGAACTACGTAGACGCCGGCACCGGCCCCATCGGCTGCACCATCGCCACCCACGTAGGCGTCGACGCCATCGCCATCAGCTACTGTCCCCGCTACCAGCCCATCCACTAGGGGCACCTTTACCACTTGCGGTGGAATAGGGACTGTTTTTGGCTTATCAACCGCAAATCAATCCCTATTCCACCGCAACTTGGAAGCAGTTCATTTGGGACGGGGCCAAAAAGACTGATATCAAACGTTTCAGACCAGTCTTTTTAGCCCCGTCCCATTTTACCTACCCTACATCAGCCCGCTCAGGACAATATCGACGGCCTCGTTGAGGTCATCGGTGATGTGGACGAGGTCTGGATCGAGTGGGCTGATCATGCCGGCATCCATCACCGGGCCGTTGAGCCAGTCGAACAGGCCCTGCCAGTATTCGCTGCCCACCAAAACAAGCGGCATGCGCTTGACCTTGTGCGTCTGCACCAGCGTGAGCACCTCAAACATCTCGTCGAGCGTACCAAAACCACCGGGAAACACGATGGCGCCCGAGCTGTATTTGACAAACATGGTCTTGCGCACAAAGAAGTAACGGAAGTCCATGCCGAGGTTCACGTATTTGTTGAGCCCATGCTCGTGCGGAAGCTCAATACCCAAGCCGACCGACTTGCCGTTGGCGCTCGCCGCTCCCCTGTTGGCCGCCTCCATAATGCCAGGACCACCGCCGGTGATAACCGCCACGCCGCGCTGCGCGATCTTGCGGCCGACCGTGCGCGCCGCCTTGTAGAGCGGATCGGTCTTGGGCGTGCGGGCACTGCCGAAGATGGTCACCGCGGGCCCGAGCTCGGCAAGCGCGCCGAAGCCATCGACAAACTCGGCCTGAATGCGCAGCACACGCCACGGGTCGGCGTGCAACCAGTCAGTCGAGTCCTCGGGCGCCAGCAGGTTGGCGTAGGTGTTGTCCTTAGGAATCATAGGGCCGCGCATAACCACGGGGCCGCGTCGGTACGTCTCGTCGTAGGCCGGCTCGCCCTCGACGTTCTCATTCTTAATCATGGGATACTCCTATCGAAAATAGAAACGGGCGGGGTCGACGCCATGCGTCAAACACCCGCCCGAACATCAACCATTCGGTATGGTACCCACGATGCATCAAGCGCTTGCAAGGCATCGGTCAGAGGTCGTGCAACCGATGCCGACGCATGCGATGCCCGGCGCCGGCTACGCACGGTCGATTGGCACGTAGCCTCGACACCGCGCAAGCGCCCCGCAAGCGCGTCCGCGGCTCTTAGTAATCCACTGCCGCGGGGCTGTTCATCCAGTCGCTCACGAACGCACCGTAACGGCCCTCGATAATGGCCTGGCGGGCACGCTGCATAAGGTTGAGCAGGT
>OIXV01004037.1_pt1 | contig 10372 bp, 9 predicted proteins | sample 1587771 | NCBI WGS metagenome assembly OIXV01 (sample SAMEA3888893, study PRJEB22519) | human gut metagenome | biome: human gut; feature: human-associated habitat; material: faeces | place: Denmark | collected 2010
TGCCGCTGCGGCCGGAGCCGCCGCCGCCCGAGCAGGCAGAGCTGCCGCCTCCGCTGCTGTCAGACGATTCGTGTTCGATCTTCGTGCGCGTCTCGGTGGTGTGCGTATACTGGTCGCGGCTGGCCGTCAGGTTCAGGCTGCCCGTGACGTAGGCATCGGCGTGCGTGCCCTTGCGGACGGACTTCATCTTGCCCCGCAGGATCAGGCAGACAATCATTGCGATGACTGCGGAGATGCCCAGGCAGACGAGAATCGTCGTCCCGATGCCGCTGACGCTGGAGCCGCCCGCCGAAGAATCGTCCCTGCGGACGGGGTCGCCCGCCTCGGCTCTGGCCAGATATTCGTCGCAGACCTCGAGATAATCCTCGAAGCCGTCGTACCAGTCGTCGTCCCGGAAATCGTCGAGGAACTCCTCCTCCATCAATTCCTGTCCGTAGGCGTCAAAGGCGTATTCTGCCTTCGGGCCGTAGAAGAACGTGGCATATTTCCGGTCGGACATGCTCATCAGCAGGATCACGCCGTCCCGGTCTTCGCCCATCCCCAGCGTGTTTTGGTGGTAAAGCTCATACGCCGTCTCGTAGGGGTCGTCATAGTATTCCGAATAGTCCTCGAGGATCAGCAGATAGATCCCGACGCCATACTGCGCGGAGATTTCCTCCGCCGACGGTGTCCGTGATGTTCCAGAGCTGCGCTTCCGTCGCGGCCGGAGCTTCTGCAAACGCCGTGCAGCACAGCCCCAGCAGGAGCAGCGCGGCCAGCACGATACAGGCAAGTCTTCGTTTCATTCCGTCCACCTCCTTACGCCAGCAGGAAAAACGCCGTAAGCGCCGCCGTCAGCACACCGGTGATGATGCCGAACGTCGCCCAGAACTTTCCCCAGCTCGTCGGCAGGTCGCCGACGAGTTTTCCGGTCTGCCCATTCATTGCAAACAGATAGTCCTTATCCTTCCACTTTGTCGTCAGCATCCAGACCGGCAGCAGCGCATAATGCACCTTGCCGCGCTTCAGCTTGATGTCCTGATTTTCCACGAAGCAGCCGTCATAGCCGACGACCGTGTCGCGCATCGCGTCGACCAGCGTGCCCGCGCAGCGGCTGTCCGCCCGCTCCTGGCTGTCCTCGACGCTGACGTCGTATTTGTCCGCGAGGAAGCCCGGCAGATAGGCCGTGGAGAACGGCTTCAGCTCTTTGTAATCAAACGGCTCGATCGAGTCCATGTGATCGTCCGGCATCTTGCTCGACGCATCGACCGGGATCTTCTCAAAGGCGAGCGAGCCCTCGCGGTAGACGTCGAAATGCTCCGTCCGCGTGACCTCATAGTCGCCCTCGCGGTGCGTATGCGAACGGGATGCCTTGTAGTTGGCCCAGCCCTCGGCCTCGCCGTCGAACATCCAGAACGGGACGTAGACGCCCTTGATCTCCTGCACGTGGTTCTCGGCCGAGAACGCCTTCGGCAGGAAGGGCTTTCCCTTGTAGTGCGCCTTCAGCGCCTTGACGGCGTCCTCCTTTGCAAGCTTGAACGGCAGGACATATTCCGGCTTCAGCGCCCCGGAGAACTTTCCGGGCACGACCGTCGGATTTCCGCAGTAGGGGCAGCTGGTTGCCGCCGTCGTCTCGTCGCAGATCAGCTCCGCCCCGCACGACGGGCAGGAATAGGCGCGCATCGCGTCCGCGTCGTCGCCCCAGTCGTCGCTCATGTCCGACGTGTCCCAGCCGCCCTCCGCGGCCTCCTGCTTTCTGGCGGCCTGCTTCTGCTCTTCCTTCTGCTGGGTTTCAGCGGCCTTTGCCTCTTTTTCTGCATAGAGCGCCTCGATCTCGGCCACGTCGTAGGTCGAGCCGCAGTAGTCACATTCCAGCTTTCCGGACGCGCCGACAAAATGCAGCGGGCCGGTACACGCCGGACACTGGTAATTGGTCACCTGTGTTGGCATGGTGTCTCCTCTCTCCTTTCACGCGCTGTGCCGTTCGCTCAGGCGAACGGCTTGCCGCACTCGGGGCAGAACTTCGGGTGCTGACCCTCCGGGGCCTCCCAGCCGCAGCCGGCGCACTTCGCCGGGCCCGCGGGGCGCGGCTTGCCGCACTCGGCACAGAACTTGCCGTGATTCACCGCACCGCAGCTGCACGTCCAGCTGTCGTCTGCCGGCTTCGGGCTGCCGCATTCGGCGCAGAATTTGCCCGTGTTGCCGGTCTTGCCGCACTTGCACGTCCAGCCGTTCGTGGGCGCTGCCGGTGCAGCGGGAGCCGGGGCTGGCTGTGCGGCCTGCTGCTGCGCGCCCATCTGATAGAGATTCTGCGCGTTCATGCCGCCCATCTGTCCCGCCATGTTCATGCCCATGAACGCCATCGCGGGGCCTGCGCCCTGATTGGACGCGGCCGACTGCATGGCGGCCGCCTGTGCGCCGACCAGATGTGCCGCCGCCCGCGTCGGGTCCATGAATGCCGCGTTGCGCTGCATCTCCTTGAGCATCTGCTCGTCTTCCTCGCTCGCCTTGACGCTGGATACGCCGAACGAGACGATTTCCAGACCACGCAGATTACGCCACTTGCCAGACAGCACTTCATTCAGCGCGTCGGCCAGTTCCATCGTGTGGCCGGGGAGCGCCGAATAGCGGATGCCCATGTCGGAAATCTTCGCAAATGCGGGCTGAAGCGCGGTCAGCAGTTCGGTCTTGAGCTGGCCGTCGAGGCGGTCCCTTGTGTAGTCCTCACCGACGTTGCCGCAGACGTTCGTGTAGAACAGGATCGGGTCGCAGATGCGGTAGCTGTATTCGCCAAAGCAGCGGATCGCGATGTCAATGTCGATGCCGGCTCTCTGGTCGACGACGCGGAACGGCACCGGGCTCGGCGTGCCATACTTGTTGCCGATCAGTTCCTTGGTGTTGAAGTAGTAGACTCTCTGATCCTTGGGCGGTTCGCCGCCGAAGGTAAAGCGCTTGCCAATGTTCTTGAACGTGTCGAGGATGCTTGTGCCGAGCTGGCCTGAGAAAATGGACGGTTCCGTCGAAGAATCGTACACAAATTCGCCCGGCTCCGCGCAGAGCTCGGTGACCTTGCCCTGATCGACGATGATCATGCACTGGCCGTCAGCCACCGCGATGACGGAGCCGTTGGAAATGATGTTCTCGCTGCCCTTGTAGTTGCTGCTGCGCCCGGAAACGCGGTGCAGGCCCTTGACGGCCATCACGTTCTCCGGAATGGATTCACAGTAAAAATACTCTTTCCACTGATCGGCCATCACGCCGCCAGCCGCACCCAATGCCGCTCTAATCAGTCCCATGTTATGTACTCCTTTTCCATTTCTTTGATGTTTTTCAGACGTGCCGGGAGAATCTTTTGTTCCGCGCCGCGTCAAAAAAGCCTCCTGCGCGGGGGATTCCTGCGCAGGAGGCTTTCAGTGTTTCTGCTCCCGCCCGGCTTTTGTCACGCCATTTCCGCGATGTCGCAGACAATGTCGACGCACTTGTCCACGCCGAGCGTACCGCTGTCGAGGCAGACGTCGTAATTCCCGGCCTCGCCCCAATTGCGGTTCGTATAGTGCTTATAATAGACCTTGCGCTTGCTGTCCTTTTCCTGCAGGCGCTTTTCCATCGGCTGCTTCGTCTCGCCGTAGCGCTCGCGAATACGCGCAGCGCGGTGCGCGTTGTCGGCATGGATGAAGACATGCAGGCAGTCGGGCCGGTCCTTCAAAATGAAGTCGGCACAGCGGCCCACGATCACGCACGGCCCCTTGTCTGCAAGATCGCGGATGACATTCGTCTGGCAGACATAGAGCTTATCGGAGACGGACATCGTGTCGATCAGGCCCATCGGATGGGACGAGACAGCGATGTTGAACAGAAAGCTGCTCGTCACTGTGGCGTATTCGCCGATCTCTTCGATGAATTCGTGCGAGAAGCCGCTCTCCTTCGCGACCGCATCGACCAGTTCCTTATCATAGTAGGGAATTCCAAGTCTCTCTGCAACGGCCTTGCCGATGGTGCGGCCGCCGCTGCCAAACTGACGGCTGATGGTGATAACTTTGTTGGTCATATGGACTCCCCCTTTTCTTGGTGGCTCCATTATACACCAATTTCACGAAATTGACAACGAAATTTTTTTGTGCGATTCTGTTAAAGATAGCGCCGTAACTCGTTTGACAGCTGCTCCTCCGCGTCGATCAGCTGCCCGGCCAGCGCACGGGCGTGGCCGCTGGCGGCGGGATACTGATTCTGATAGCGCGTCAGGGATTTGACGCCCATGTTGCAGCCGTCGACGATCAGGTCGGCAACAGTCTCGTCGCCGGGGCGGACGGTCAGCTTCCAGTTCGTTTTCAGCCATGCCATCGACTGCGCGACGGGATTGGCCGCCTTGCCCTCCTGGCCCTGCGCGCGGAGCAGACTGCGCGTCTCGCCGCCGATGCGGTCGTGGACGCGGCGGCTCTCGGTCAGGGCGTCGCGCAGCGCCGGATCTTCCACGCCCTCCAGCACCTGATCGATCGCAGACATTGCCATGTTCGCGCCCGCGGAACATTCCTGCAAGAGAGAAATGGTATCGTTGTTCATAAAAATCGGCCTCCTTTTTCCAATAGGATGTGCAGAGGCGGCCGATCTATGTTATACTATACGAAAAAAGGAGGGCTTACCATGATTTTTGAACGAACCGTCAAAGAGATCCGCGGCGACTATGCCGTGCTCGTCGGCGAGAGCGGCGTGGAGACCGAGGTGGCGCTCGCGCTGCTGCCAGACGGCGTGCGCGAGGGCATGGTGCTCATCTGTGAAAATTTCGAATATCGTATCAAATAGGGAGGAACAACAATGATCCGTCATATTGTCATGTGGAAATTCCGCGAGGGCGAAGAAGAAAACCGCGAAAAATTCCTGTCCGGCCTACAGGCGCTGGACGGCGTGATCCCGGAGATCCGGCACATGGAGATTCACCGCAGCTGCAAGCCCGACAATACCTACGACGCCTGCCTGATTGCTGATTTTGATGATCTGGAGGCCCTGAGCCGCTATAAGAACGACCCGCGCCACGTTGCCGTCTCCACGCTCTGCAAGTCCATCCGCGAATCGCGCGGCGCCATCGACTACAATCTTTGATCGCTCCCACCACAGCGTGAATTTGTGGGAATTTTGCGATATCTTCCGACCTTGCACTGGACGCTGCGCAGCGCCGTGTGATGGATGCCAAGCAGCGCGTCCATCTCACGCGCTGCGTTTTCATACTGCCCGCGCGTGTGATGTACCAGAATATAGTCCGCCGTGCGGATCTTCCCGGCGGCCTCGCCGCAGAAGGCGCAAACACCCAGATTGGCGAGACGATCGTCACGTGCGCATACTTCGCGAGATCAACATCGATCGGCGCAATCGGCATTGCCCAGCGGTGCATGCCGTACCGTCCACACCACCAGAAGCCGAGCGTCCCTTCCGTCCGCTCTGCGGCGCGGAGTTCATAGACTGCCGCGCCCGTCCGAAGCGGGAGTGTGGTTTCTCTTCCCGCTTCATCTTGTTTTTCTCCGACGCAGCGCGCGAAGCGGCGACCAAAGCTCCTTCTGTGAGACACTGCGCTCCAGTTCCTCGTCCCGCGCCCAGATGGGGGTCTGCGGCCGTTGCTGTGCAATGCGGGTCCATTCCATTTCAAAACGTTCCATGACCTATCATTCCTTTCATTTGGATTACGCGCATACTCTACCAAGCGCTCCGCCCTATTTCCAGTCTGATTTTTCGCCTCTTCGTGTCGATTTTTCAGGTGCGGCGGTTTTCTCCGTGTTTTTTGCGGAAATAAGGATTGACAGGGCGCACGATTTATGAAAAAATAGAAAAAACAAAAAACGCAGAAAGCGATTGGTAATACTATGGAACAGGAATTTCTGACCGGAAAATGCCCAAAATGTATGCAGGAGCTGAGAGTCCCGGCGTCGCTTGCCGAGTTTTCCTGCATGTACTGCGGCGCGCGCCTTGCGCAGAGCGACCTTGTGACCGAAGCGGCAGAGACGCCTGCTGCGCCGGATGCGGATGCCTATGCCGCTGCGCTGGAGGAACTGTCCGGATGTATCCGGAACTACCGGGGCTTCCACAAGCGGGTGACAAAGACCGATTATGTCCCTGCCTTTGACGAATATGAGGCGGGCTGCCGCGCCGTGGTCGTCCGGCTGGATGCCGGGCTGGCCGGCCTTCCCGCCGATGCGCGCGCGGCGCAGCTCCGCTCCGCAGCCGGACGGATGATCGACGATCTGGCTGTCGACTGGGCCGCCAGGAAGGGCAGCCGCTTCCTGTTCGACGAAGACAAATACGTCGTCGCGCTCTTCTTCGTGCCGATGGTGCTGCGGCAGAAGCTGCCGTCCGGCCGTGAATTTGCCGACACACTGCAGGCCGTCTGGGTCGAGCGGTATCCAAAGTCGCCGTTCTACGTCGGCGATTACGAGACGCTGGCCGGCGGCTTCCGCAAGAAAAAGTTCCTCGGCCTCTGCTTCATCACGACCGCGGTCTGCGAAGCCGAGGGCAAGCCGGATGACTGCGCCGAGCTGACGGCGTTCCGCGCCTTCCGCGACGGATACCTCAAGGCCCAGCCCGACGGCACGGCCCTGATTGAGGAGTATTACCGCATCGCGCCGACGATTGTTATGTGCATCGACGTCTGCGGAGACCGGGACGCACGCTACGCCGCCATCCGCGAGCAGTATCTCCAGCCCTGCTACAACGCATTGCAGGCGGGCGGTCTCGCCGGATGCAAGACGAAATACGTCCGCATGGTGCGCGATCTCGAGCGCGAATATCTCAGCTGAATCACAATGCGGGCGGCGAATAGCCGCCCGTTTTGCGTCCTGTTTGACCAGAAAATAAATGTAGCTTTTTTCTCCGTTCTCGCGTATAATAGGGATACTCGCAGAAGGGAAAGGAGGATATGGACCCGTCCATCAGCAAGCGCCAGCGCCGGGGAGATCCCCGGACGACGAGGAGAGACGTGATCGAAGATTCGGCGGATGCGTCTCCGTGCTCGCTCTGTGCGCGTAACACAGTCAGAAATATGCGGGCGACCGCAAAACAGAGGGGCTGTGAGCAGAGTGTCAGACAAAAGGACTGCGAGGTTTGTTCTGAGAAGAAAATCGACCATGCAGCAAACGGCCAGGCGGACACAGATCGCCCGGCTGGATCGCTGCGCATAAATTTTTGATCAGGAGGCCTTTTTATTATGTGTGGAATCGTTGGATATATCGGCCGCGAACAGGCGGCGCCCATTTTGCTGAACGGCCTTGGCCGTCTGGAATACCGCGGCTATGACTCCGCGGGCATCTGCGTCGCGGCGGACGGCGTGCTGCATGTGGAAAAATGCAAAGGACGTCTCGCCAATCTCGAAGAAAAAACGGAACATGGTGCGCTCCTGCCCGGCACGCTCGGCATCGGGCACACCCGCTGGGCCACCCATGGCGAGCCGAACGACATCAACTCCCACCCCCATCTGAGCCAGAATGGCAAGATTGCGCTGGTTCACAACGGGATCATTGAAAACTATCTCGAAATTCGCACCTTCCTTGAGGAAAAGGGCGTGAAATTCGTCTCGCAGACCGACAGCGAGGTCGTGGCGCAGCTGCTCGAATACTGCCTCGGCCTGCCGGAGACGAACACCGTCCCGGATGCGATCTACATGGTGCTGCACCGCATCGAGGGCGCATACGCCTTCGGCATCGTCTGCGCCGACGAGCCTGACCGGCTCTATGCCGCGCGCAAGGACGCGCCGCTGCTGCTCGGCTTTGGCAAGGGCGAGAATTTCCTTGCCTCCGACGTGACGGCCCTCGTGCAGTACACGCGCGACGTGGTCTACATGGAAGACGGCGAGGTCGCCGTCCTCTCGCGCGACGGCATCCAGGTCTACAACGCGATGGAGCAGCCCATCGAAAAGGAACACCACCACATCGACTGGGAGATCTCGGCGGCAGAAAAGGGTGGCTATGAGCATTTCATGCTCAAGGAGATCATGGAGCAGCCGGAGGCGCTGCGCCGCGCGATCAGCCCGCGCATCCACAAGGGCCGTATCGTCTTTGAGGGCCTGTCTCTCGACGCGACGAAGATCAAAAAGATCGACATGATCGCCTGCGGCTCGTCGCTGCACGTGTGCATGGTCGCAAAATACACGCTGGAAAAGCTGACGCGCATCCCCGTTGAGGTCTGCCTTGCGTCCGAGTTCCGCTATTCCGATCCCATCGTCGAGGATGGCACGCTTGCCATCGTCATCAGCCAGTCCGGCGAGACACTCGACACCATGGCCGCCATGCGCGAGATCAAATCGCTCGGCGCGCGGGTGCTCTCGATCGTCAATGTCGTCGGCAGCACGATCGCCCGCGAAGCGGACGACGTGATCTACACCTGGGCCGGGCCGGAGATCGCCGTCGCCACCACGAAAGCATATTCCACGCAGTTGGCCGTCGTCTCGCAGCTGGCCATCTACATGGCCGACCAGCGCGGCACCATCACGCCCGAATATTACGCCGCGCTCGTCGCCGAGCTGGAGCGCCTGCCCGACAAAGCCGCACGGGTACTCGAGGAGCAGAGCGAGATCCAGCATTTTGCCTCGCGCTTCTTCAACCACAACTCCATCTTCTTCATTGGCCGCAATCTCGACTATGCCACCGGCATGGAGGGTTCGCTGAAGCTGAAGGAGATCTCCTACATCCATTCCGAGGCCTATGCCTCCGGCGAGCTGAAGCACGGGACGATCTCGCTGATCGAGCCAGGCACGCTCGTCATCGCGCTTGGCACCTATGCGCCGCTGTTCGATAAGGCGATGAGCAACGTCGTCGAGGTCAAATCGCGCGGTGCGAGCGTCCTCGCCCTGACGACCGAGCTGGCGCTCACCACGGAGAGCCACCGCGGCGAAATGGCAAAGACCGTCGATCACGTCCTCACCATTCCCGATACGGCGGCGATGCTGCTGCCCTCGCTCGGCGTCGTGCCGCTCCAGCTCTTCTCGTACTACATCGCGCTCCAGCGCGGCTGCGACATTGATAAGCCGCGCAACCTCGCCAAGAGCGTTACCGTAGAATAATACACCACAGGGGGCGGGCAAAGCCCGTCCCCCTGCATCCGTCATCGATCACAGCTGCCATGGGGCAGGAGGAACACTATGCAGAATTTTGATTATGATGTCATCATCGTGGGCGCTGGCCCCGGCGGCATTTTTTCCGCCTACGAGCTGACGAAGCTCGCCCCCTCGCTCAGGGTCGCCGTTTTTGAAGCCGGCCACAGCCTTGAAAAGCGCCATTGCCCCATCGACGGCAAGAAGGTCAAAAGCTGCATCGGCTGCAAAAGCTGCTCGATCATGAGCGGCTTCGGCGGCGCGGGCGCGTTCTCCGACGGGAAGTACAACATCACGAACGACTTCGGCGGCACGCTCCACGAGCACATCGGCAAGAAGAAGGCGCTCGAGCTGATGCACTATGTTGACGAGATCAACATGACCCACGGCGGCGCGGGCACCAAACTCTACACCACCGCCGGCTCCCGTTTCAAAAAGCTCTGCATCCAGAACAAGCTCAACCTGCTCGATGCCTCCGTCCGCCATCTCGGCACGGACATCAACTTCGTTGTGCTGGAAAACCTCTATGAGGAGCTGAAGCAGAAGGTCGACTTCTTCTTCGATGCCCCCGTCCACAACATCCGCACCATCGAGGGCGGCGGCTTCCGGATCGAGTGCGAATCCGGCGCGCATTCCTGCCGGGAATGTGTTGTTTCCGTCGGCCGCAGCGGCAGCAAGTGGATGGAGAGCGTCTGCCACACACTCGACATCCCCACCAAGTCCAACCGCGTCGACATCGGCGTGCGCGTCGAGCTGCCCGCCGTCGTCTTCTCCCACCTGACCGACGAGCTCTATGAGAGCAAGATCGTCTACCGCACGGAGAAGTTCGAGGACAACGTCCGCACGTTCTGCATGAACCCGAACGGCATCGTCGTCAACGAGAACACCAACGGCATCGTGACCGTCAACGGCCACAGCTACGAGGACAAGGCCATGCAGACGGAAAACACGAACTTCGCCCTGCTCGTCGCCAAGCACTTCTCCGAGCCGTTCCACGATTCCAACGGCTACGGCGAGAGCATCGCGCGTCTGTCGAACATGCTCGGCGGCGGCGTGATTGTCCAGCGCTTCGGCGACCTCGTGCGCGGCCGCCGAAGCACGGTCAAGCGCGTCGAGGAGGGGCTGGTCACGCCGACGCTCGCCGCGACGCCCGGTGACCTGAGCCTTGTCCTGCCCAAGCGCATCCTCGACGGCATCATCGAGATGATCTACGCCCTCGACAAGATCGCCCCCGGCACGGCCAACGACGACACGCTGCTCTACGGCGTGGAGGTCAAGTTCTACAACATGGAGGTCGCACTGAACGACCACCTCGAGACGCCG
>OIXV01004038.1_pt1 | contig 10368 bp, 10 predicted proteins | sample 1587771 | NCBI WGS metagenome assembly OIXV01 (sample SAMEA3888893, study PRJEB22519) | human gut metagenome | biome: human gut; feature: human-associated habitat; material: faeces | place: Denmark | collected 2010
ACATCTGCAATCAAAGCAAGATACATAAGCCCACCTCCTTATGTCTATTATAACGAAAAAAAGCAAAAATGTCTATTATAACAGACATTTAAGAAAATTGCCGTTATAATAGACATCGAATCATTTAAAAGATTATTTCACTTTTTCTTCTTCGTAGTCACCGTTGCTACAAACGACTTGTTTGCCACCGCCACGGACTTTCTTCTCAACTAAGTAATGACCACATTTTGGACAGTCACGGCCGATTGGCTTGTCCCAAGAAGTAAATTCACAGTCTGGGTAGCGATTACAGCCATAGAAAATACGATTTCGTTTGGTTTTACGCTCGATGATTTGTCCCTGATGACAGTTTGGACATTCCACCCCGATTTCTTTGACAATGGCTTGAGTATGACGACAATCTGGGAAATTACTACAAGCATAGAACTTACCAAAACGTCCTAATTTAATCACCATCGGGCTGCCACAGACTTCACAATCAAAACCAGCTGGTTCGTCTTTGATTTGGATTTTTTCCATCTCTTCTTCAGCCTTGGCGACTTCTTTAGAGAATGGTTTGTAGAAGGCATCAATGACTTTTTGCCACTCTTCTTTTCCGAGTTCGACATCATCGAGTTTCCCTTCCATCTCCGCTGTGAAGGTCACATTGACAATATCTGGGAAAAACTCAACAATCAGTTTATTAACGATCTCCCCTAATTCCGTTGGTTCAAAGCGTTTAGCTACCAGCTTCACATAATAGCGTTTTTGAATGGTCTCAATCGTCGGAGCATAGGTTGAAGGTCGTCCAACACCGTTCTCTTCCAAGGTCTTAATCAAGGTTGCTTCAGAATATCGAGCAGGTGGTTGGGTAAAGTGTTGCTCCGGCTTGCTATTGACCTGCTTGACGATATCGCCTTCTACCATGTCCGGCAACATCTTGTTTTTGTCTGAATCATTATAAATCGCCAAATAACCGTCAAACTTTACCTGACTCCCATTCGCTGTATATTGAACCCCATTTTGACCTAAACGGACATTCATAGTATCAAAAACAGCTGCCGTCATCTGGCTAGCGACAAAACGATTCCAAATCAAGGTGTAGAGTTTCAATTGGTCTTTGTCCAAGTATTTAGCAATGCTCTCAGGAGTATTGAAGACGCTAGACGGACGAATCGCTTCGTGGGCATCTTGGGCACCAGAAGCATTCTTCACACGGCTTCCATGCTTAGAATATTTCTCACCGAAGCGATCCACGATAAAGTTAGCTGCCTCATTTTGCGCAACCGGACTGATCCGTGTGGAGTCGGTACGCATATAGGTAATCAAACCTTGAACACCAGAGCCGATATTGATTCCTTCGTACAATTGCTGAGCGACCATCATGGTCTTGCGTGTACGGAAGTTGATCTTATTGGCTGCATCCATCTGCATAGAAGAGGTGGTGTAAGGAAGTGGTGCATTCCGACGACGTTCTTTCTTTTCAACTTTTTCAACAGTAAAATCTTTGCCATCTAAGCGTTCAAGAACAGCTTTCACCTCTTCATTGGTGTTGAGCTTCATCTTCTTGCCATCAATCCCATAGAAGCTAGCTTGGAATTGTTTGGTCCCTTTTTTGAAGACACCATCAATGGTCCAATATTCTTCCGGCTTGAAATCATTAATTTCGTTTTCACGATCAATAATTAATTTGAGGGCAACTGATTGCACGCGCCCTGCAGAAAGTCCTTTTTTAACCTTTTTCCAAAGAATAGGCGAAATTGAATACCCTACAATCCGGTCCAAGACACGACGGGCTTGTTGGGCATCGACCAAGTCCATATCGATTTGGCGCGGTTCTTTAAAGGCATTTTTTACTGCATCCTTGGTGATTTCGTTAAAGACCACGCGGTTCTTTTCTTTGGCATCCAAGTTCAAAATATGCGCTAAATGCCAAGAAATAGCTTCTCCTTCTCGGTCCGGGTCACTTGCGAGAAAGACTTGTTTGGCTTTTTTAGCTTCTTTTTTCAAATCATTGATCAAGGGACCTTTTCCGCGAATATTGATATACTCCGGTTCATAGTTATTGTCGAAGTCAATAGACATCGTAGATTTTTTCAGGTCCCGAATATGACCAACACTGGCCATGACTTTATAGTTACGACCAAGGTATTTTTCGATTGTTTTGGCCTTCGCAGGAGACTCCACAATCACCAAATTTTTCTTGGTTGTACTGCTTTTCTTTTTTGTTACCACGTTTTATCCCTCTGTATTGTATAAATCTCATTGAGTTTAATACATTTTAAGAAAGATGTCAACTAGGAACTTCTCCTATAGGAAAATCACAATTCGTATTTCAATTCATCAAGAATGTCCTGGCCTGAGGTGACAAGCTTTGCACCTTCTTGAATCAGATGATGGCAGCCTGCAGATTTTCCATCTAAAATATTTCCTGGAATAGCAAAAACGTCTCGGCCTTCTTCCATAGCACGCTCACAAGTAATCAAACTCCCTGAACGGAGTCGCGCCTCTGCCACAATCACTGCCTGACAGAGACCTGCAATGATGCGATTTCTCTCAGGAAAATGAAACTTAAGTGGGGCCTGCCCTGGACCATACTCGCTCAAGATCAGATGGTTTTCCCCCATATGTGCCTGCAGTCTTTGATTGCTTTTAGGATAAAAGACATCCAGTCCCGTTCCTATCACTCCGATGGTCTTGCCACCATTTCGTATACTGGCATAATGAGCGGTCGCATCAATTCCCTTAGCAAGTCCACTAACGATAACCAACTCATTCCCAAGTTCCTTAATAATCTTCTCCACAGAACGAACCCCTTCTCGCGTGGTCTCGCGAGCTCCAACAACTGCAATCTTCGGTCTGCTTAACAATTCCAAATCTCCCTGGTAAAAAAGGAGTACAGGAGGATTGTAAATCTGTAGCAATTCCTCAGGGTATTCAGGATCAAAAATGGATAGAGATGGGAACCGTTCAAACTCCTTGTGTAAATGGTCTTCATCCAGTTGCCGGTATTTGTCTACAAAATGAATAATACTGCGACAGCGAGCGATCCTTGCTATCTCTTCTAAGCTTGGTAAGACTTGCTCTTTCCTACAGTAGTCCAAGACTCTCAAGACTTGCTCATTTGATAAACCGGCTTCTTTTAATTTAAAGATTTCAAATTTCTCCATGGTCACCTTCTACTTCCTCTCACTTATTTATTCGAAAAAGAAAAGAAAAAAGCTCTATTTCTAGAACTTTTTTTGATATGTCGAAGAATAAAAGTAAGATGCGGCACCAATCAAGTTGCTTTCATTATGGAAGCGAGCCGCTTGGATGGGCAAGGCCTCAAATTGTTTATGCCCTTTTTGAGAGAGCAGGTCATGGTATTGTCGACTGATCTCATCGATCAGTAGTGGTTGACTACTAATGCCCCCTCCAATCGTCACCCTCTCAACCAAGAGCAAAGATTGAAGATTAAAAATCAGAATAGCAATATCGTGGCAATAAGCCTGAAACAAGGATGTCAGCTCATCGTTGCCCCCTTGATCAAGAGCCTTGAAAACAGCTATACCATCTGCCTTTTCTAGGTTTAAGATGTGACTAGCCTTCTCAACAAATTGAACAGCTGAACCGGTGTTTTCCAAAAGATTGGAAATGCCTTGCAAAAAGAGTTCACGATGAAAGCGGCGATTTTCTGGTGTTCTTTCTGCCTTACCAATAGACCGAATGTATTCTGTCAGTTGCCATCCTCTCAATAGGTCACCATTAGAAAGAAGAGCGAGACCTACTCCTGTCCCCAAGACCAAGGTCGCACCACATGGACAATCTTTTAGATTACCAAGCCTTGCTTCTGCTAGACCAGCGGCTTCTCCATCATTGAGAACAGTGACGGGTACTTGAAATGTTTGTTCGAGTCTACTTGCTAGAGGAATGCCGCGCAAATATGGAATGAGACCACCTCGCAAGACAAAGCCAAGGCTCTTTTGGATCTCACCAGGGCATGAAATGGCGATCCCCTCGATTTCTTCCCTTACGGGTGTAATGATTTCTTCTAATCCTTGCCAAAACTCTTCAATCGTAAGTGGTGTTGGGATCTTGTCTGTATGAACCAATTGATAGTCCGCATCCATCAGACCATATTTTATAAAGGTTCCTCCGATATCGATGGTAAATAGCATGACCTAATCCTCACACATTGATTTGACGGGTTCAAATGAACGCCGATGGATAGGCGTCACTCCCAGTTGGTCGAGGCCAGCCAGATGCTTAGTAGTCCCATAACCAGCGTTCTGAGCAAAATCATAACCCGGATATTCGCGATCAAACTCTTCCATCATCTGATCCCGAGTCACCTTGGCTACGATAGATGCTGCAGCAATGGATAAGGAGTTGGCATCCCCTTTGATGATACTAGTTTGGGAAATAGGAAGATCTAACCTCATGGCATCAATCAAAAGATGTTGGGGTTGAGGATCTAGCTGACCAATGGCCTCCCTCATGGCTAGCTTCGTAGCTTCATAGATATTAACCTGGTCAATCACTTGATTGTCCTTGACGCCGATTCCGATCGCAATGGCGTTTTGGAGCACAGCCTCATAGATTTCCTTGTGTTTGGATTTTGGAATCTTTTTACTATCGTTGAGTCCTGGAATTTTACAATTTTCCGGCAGAATGACGGCCGCTGCGACGACAGGGCCAGCCAAAGGACCTCTCCCTACTTCATCCACTCCTGCAATGAGCTGAATCCCTTGAGTATAAAGTTCTTTTTCATAGGCTAGCATTTTTTCCAAACGCAAGTCTTCATCCACTTGTTTTTGGAGTTCGCGTTTTCGTTTGCTGATAGCCGCTTGAACCCCCGCTCGACCATCAATGATCAATTCTTCAAATAAGGGATGATCTAGATCGTCAATCGTTGCCAAACGCTCTTTGATTTCTTTAATCGTTGGCATCTATTTCACCTACACGATCAAGGGAATAGCGTCCCAAACGACCATCACGTACATCCTTGACAAACAAACTGTAAAAACGGTCGTAATCCTCTCGAAATCCTAATTTCTGGGTCATTTCCATAATGATTTCAGGAGCTTCTTGTTCCAGATCCATTTGTTTAAAACGTTCCTGCAAAACAGCTGGATAGTGCTTTTTGAAATAGTTAAGACCAAAGATGGTCACTTCATCCATTGGAAGCAACTGGTCCTTGATGGCGCCTGTTAAAGCAAGCTTTAAGGCCACTTCTTCATCTTCAAACTTGGGCCAGAGAATCCCTGGAGTATCCAAGATTTCAAGGTCTTTATTGGTTTTCAACCATTGTTGCCCCTTGGTCACCCCTGGTTTATTTCCAACAACAGCAATCTTTTTCCCCGCTAAGCGGTTCATCAGAGTTGATTTCCCGGCATTAGGAATCCCGATAATCATGGTCCGAAGGGTTTCAATCTGAATCCCTCGTTCCTTCTGACGAGCAATTTTATCGGCCATCAAAGACTTAGCAGCATCTGTGACCTTCTTAACCGTAGATTGCTCTTTGGAGTTGATAGCCAAGGTTTTAATGCCTTGAGACTCAAAATAGTCCTGCCATTCTTTTGTTGCCACAGGATCTGCCAAGTCTACCTTGTTCAAAATCATTAATTTAGGCTTATCACCAACAATTTTCGTTAACATAGGATTTTGGCTTGATAGGGGTAAACGAGCATCTACCAGAACCGTCACAAAATCCACAAATTTTAAATTTTCTTGTACTTGTCTTCTAGCTTTGGACATGTGTCCAGGAAACCATTGTATAGTTGCCATGTTCTCCATTCCTTTCCAGTTCAATCTCTTCAATTATACCATGTTTTCTGAAATCACTGTGATTAAGAAAAATACTAAAAAGAAGCTACCGAAGTAACTTCTATTAGTATTCTAGCGAATTTGCTCAAAATGCAAATGCACGGCAATGTGGTCACCATAGCCGCTCCGTTCCAAATCTCGTTGCAAGCGATATGAAATGTAGTGTTCTGCAATGGTAATATAACCTGCTCCCAGCAAGCGTTGTTCCACTAGTGATTGGATCATACTAATGGTTGCGCGTTCTACTTGTGCTTCATCCAAATCCATGGCAACTTTCTTGGTCACTTGAGCTAGATTTTGTCGCAAATCATCTGTCAAAACATAGACAACTTGCGCAGCTTTCAAAATAGCTTGGTAAATTTTATCTGGGTTGAATTCAACCACTTCTCCACTACGTTTAATGACTTCCATCTTATTCTCCTTGATCATCAATATACTTCTATTATCTTAATAAATAGGGGATTTGTCAAGAATCTAAGACATCAATAATCCGGACGAAGAACTCCCGTAATGATTTCTTTGGTCGCGTGGTAATCCCCATCCACTACAACCTTGATAATGCGCTTCGCTTCCTCAGCAGGAGCTGGTACTAATGGTAAACGAGTTGGCCCTGCTTCAAAGCCCATATAGTTCAAGACTGCTTTGACAGGAGCTGGGCTTGGATAAGAGAAGAGAGCATTGACTTTAGGGATAAATTGACGTTGGATAGCCGCAGCCTTTTTAATATCGTTGTGCTCAATGGCTTGAAACATCTCATACATCTCATCTCCATTTGTATGAGAGGCTACTGAGATTACCCCATCAGCTCCAAGATTCATAGCGTGGAAAGCATCTCCGTCTTCCCCTGTATAGACGAGAAATTCTTCGGGCTTGTGTTCAATCAAGTAGGCCATATTAGCCAAGGTTGTACACTCTTTGACCCCAATGATATTTGGGTGTTCTGCCAAACGAAGCATGGTTTCAGGTGTCATTTCCACTACCACGCGCCCTGGAATATTGTAGATAATAATCGGAAGATTGGATGCATCCGCAATAGCTTTAAAGTGTTGATACATACCTTCTTGGGATGGTTTGTTATAGTAAGGAACGATAGCCAATCCTGCTGCAAAGCCACCAAAAGCATCCACTTCTTTAACGAACTCAATCGAGTCACGGGTTTCATTGGTTCCGACACCAGCGATCAAAGGGACCCGTCCATTGACAATCTTTTGAACGGCCGCAAAGAGTTGCAATTCCTCATCGTGGGTCAGAGTTGGACTTTCTGCAGTCGTTCCAGCTAAGAGAATCCCATCTGTATGATGTGCCAAGAGGTGCTCGATCAAGGCAGGAAGAGCGTCAAAATTAATGGTTCCATCTTCATGGAAGGGAGTGATAAATGCAGTGATGATTTTACAATCTTTCAATTCATTATAAGACATAGAAAAAACCTTTCTCTATATAAGAAAGAGGCTGGGGCCTGCTTGCCTTTGCCTCATGATCTGTTTATAAAACAAGTTGATTTGCTAGTTAGCTAAGGAGAAATCAAACTCTTCGAGTTACTGATTTCTGTTTTGCTCCCTATTTCAATTCAAACTTCAATTCAGCTGTTGGTCGTACGAGTCCACGTTCATGAAGGGTTTCTGCGATTTGGACTGAGTTCCAAGCAGCTCCTTTAAGCAGGTTATCTGAAACCACCCACATGTGGAGCCCTTTTTCAGCATCCAAGTCTTTACGAATCCGTCCAACGAAGGTATCACGTGAACCGACCGCATTGACGGCTTGTGGGTAGACTTGGTGAGCAACATCGTCTTCAAGGACTGCACCTGGGAATTCAGCAATAGCAGCTTTCACTTCGTCAATTGGTGCCACTTCTTTTGTTTCGATGTAGACTGACTCTGAGTGAGCTGACAAGACTGGAATCCGCACACATGTTGCAGAAACGGCAATGCTATCATCTTCCATGATTTTCTTGGTTTCATTCGTCATCTTCATTTCTTCGTAAGTATAGTCGTTTTCTGTGAAGACGTCGATTTGTGGAAGAGCGTTGAAAGCAATTGGGTAGTGTTTCTTATCACCACCTGAAGGCAAGATTTCCGCTTTGACATCACGTGGGTTGACCCCATCATTCAAGACTTCCTTCAACTCACGTTGGGTTTCAAGAATAGCTCCCATACCAGCACCTGATACAGCTTGGTAAGTAGACACGATGATACGGTCCAAGCCCCATTTTTGACGAACGGGTTCAAGCGCTACCATCATTTGAATGGTCGAACAGTTTGGACAAGAGATGATTCCGTTGTGAGCATCAAGAGCGTGGGCATTCACTTCAGGCACTACCAAAGGTACATCCGGATTTTGACGGAAATATGAAGTGTTATCAACCACTACTGCGCCTGCTTTTACCGCATAAGGTGCATATTTGGCAGATGTTGAACCACCAGCTGAGAAAAGAGCAATATCAACGCCTTCAAAAGCATCTTCAGTCGTTTCTTCGATGGTCACGTCTTGCCCTTTAAATTGCAAGACTTTTCCTGCAGAACGTGCTGACGCAAGGTAGCGAATTTTATCGATTGGAAGAGTAGATTCTTCCAACATTTTGATCATTTGAGCACCAACGGCACCTGTAGCACCGACAACAGCAACTGTGTATCCCATAGTAAATCCTCTTTCAAAATTTTCTAAAAATTGAGTATTTGTACTATTATACAATTTTTTGGCATAAATGAAAAGTACCAACAGTAGGAAAAAATCCTGATTCTAAGACCAGGATTTTTAATGGTTATTTATCATAAAAGCTCTTTAATTCAGGTCATAGTTCAAATCACTTAAATCTTTCTTACCTTGTGTTTCTTCAGCAAGAAATGGAACTTGATGGATCCCCTTTACACCTGCTACGATAGACGCTGGAAAGGAAACAATTTCTTGATTGATGTAGCTGACATTACTGTTAACAATTCGCTTCGCTGCAGCAAGATCTTCATTTTCGTCAGCAATTTCCTTTTGTAGGGCCAAGAATTGGTTAGAAGACAAGAGCTCTGGATAGTTTTCACCCACTGCACGAATTTGTGCCAAGACATCATTTTGATTGGTAATGACTTGGTTGGATTCTTGAATAGTTGCTCCTTGGCGTAAAGCAACTAAATCAGTGAAAATCTGTTGCTCATGTTTGGCATAAGCTTTGGCTACTTTTAGCATTTCCGAAATGGTATCATAGCGTTTTACGAGAACGATATCGACCGTTCTCTTTGATTCTTCAATGGTCACTAGATAGCGATTGAGACGATTTCCTACACTAATAAACCAAATAGCCAATAGGGCAACAAATATGATTAAGCCGATAATGAGATTCATGATGCTTCTCCTTCAAAAATTGCTGTTATTTCTTTAATTAAAGCTAGTTCTCTGCATAATTTATGATATTCAGATACCAAAGATAGTTGATCAATATCTTCTGGTTTTTGGGGCGTCGGAAAGATATAGCGATCGGTATACAAAGAAATAAATAGTTTCTTGTCTTTCAAAAATACACACATGGCATTTTGAGAAATTTGTTGATCAAACCATTCCAACATCTTAGGGGTGAGAAATTTACGGGCAGACAGTTCATCCGTGCAGTAGATATTGTAATTTTCGTTATTGCGAATATCCTCGGTTTCAATCTGAACTTCATCTCCTCTGGCTCCAGGATAAACCCCATTCACCTCCCTCTTAAAAAGAAATGATTTCTTGGTCGGAACCACCCGAAGATGACCAGAGAAATTGATCGGTAGACATAAAGAGAACACTTGTCCAAGGAAATCTGTAACTTCCACATGTTCCGTCCTCGTATGTCCATTAGATGTCCGGTAACGAGTCTCCGTATGATGGGCATAGAGATTTGACACCGTTAGCTCTTTGTCATCATGAAACGATAGTTCTTTGAAACATAGAAAATCAGTCGACCGAGGACATAAATGCGAAAGAGCTTCAGAAGGGATGGAACCGTCCTCTTTAATCGAAGCCTTAGGAAAAACTTCCTTTAATACAGGCGACAGAATATCATCAAGATAGATCTCATCGTTTGAACGAATTCGATCCCCAAACAAGGCTTTTCGTTTTTTATATTGCGGCCAATAATACAAACCAACAACTAAAAGGATCAAAGGAATAGCTGCAAAACGCAATAAAATGAGAGACAGTATGGCGCAAATAATACCAAAAGATCGCAAAACATTCCACTGAAGATTGTTCTTCATCTGTTCTCGGATCAATCCGATAGCATCCTGAAATTGTTTGGAGTTTTCAAGCTCCTCAATTTTCTGCGAATAGTCTGTAGATGCTGAATCATTAGAATGATAGAAATCTCCCAATCAACTCCACTCCTTTCTGACACGAGGCACTTTACTATATTATAACACCAACATAACTTTGTAGCAACTGTATTATAATAGTTTTCATTTCTTAAAAGGTACAAAAAAATCCTGATCCGAAGACCAGGATTCGAGGCACCTTTCAGTGAGAACAGCCGGTTCACACAACTGTTCAAGGTCCGCTCCTGCGTTACAATTGAATGTAGACCTCCTCAGCGCAAAAGGCTCCTAAGAGCCAATCGACTCATCGCAT
>OIXV01004041.1_pt1 | contig 10363 bp, 10 predicted proteins | sample 1587771 | NCBI WGS metagenome assembly OIXV01 (sample SAMEA3888893, study PRJEB22519) | human gut metagenome | biome: human gut; feature: human-associated habitat; material: faeces | place: Denmark | collected 2010
TTCAGTATATTTTTTTCTATTTATCCGTTCGCCTCTTTTATTTCAAAATCCAATGTCCTAAATTAGGACCAATATAAAACGCCATTGCTATTATTTCGGAGGCGAGGCCGAAGAGGGAATTTAAAATGAATCTGCCATGAACAAAACCGAGCTGAAAGTGTTTCTCAAAGGATTGGCTAATTTCTACGTCGTTCTGATGATTATAGCGTTTCTGCCCACACCCGGAAAAGATTGCTCTCCGGGACGCCTCGTGCGGTGCATCATCATTTATACGATCGTAAGCATCGTGATCTTTTCGGCCGTCTATTTTTGGAACCGAATCAGAAAGGGTCCGGATAAACGTCCCGATACGTGTCCGGTTCCCGATGCAAAAGAGACGAAAGACGACGATTTGAGTATTTCCCGGTTCCTCTCCTATTTCCTTTGTGTCTTCGCGCTTCTCTATCCGGAAATGTCTCTCGAAAGCATGCTCAAAGCCAGCGCCCGAAGCACCGGCTATTGCATCCTTGTCCTGCTCGTGGCCGGAATCGTTTATTGTGTCTATCAAAGTCATGTAGGCAAGAAAAAGTCGATCCGGGAAAAGTAGTTGCAGCATCGGGAGGCCATCGCGCCTCCCGTTTTTTCGGATACGCCGGAATCCGCCGCGACGGCCGCGCGGAAATCGCCCGGAGAAAGAATTCTCCCGGCTTAATTTTTTATTCTTGATTTTTAGTTGTATTTTTGCGGCCGTTAAAAATCGTTCTAAAAAAATGTTGAGCAGAAGATTACTCCGTATAAAGGTCGTCAAGGCGCTGTTCGCCCATCTCAAATCGGGCGCGGATAACATGATGGCGTCGGAAAAAACGCTGATGGCGTCCGTCGACAAGGCCTATGACCTCTATTTCCAGATACTGATCCTCCCCGTGGAGATCGCGCGTTACGCCGAACAGCGTCAGGAGCTGGCCAAACAGAAGAAACTGCCGACATTCGAAGACCTCAACCCCAACACCAAGTTCGTGGACAACGCCGTGATCCGCACCATCGCCAACAGCGACGCGGTGAACGATCACGTGGCGGCCCGCAAACTGGGATGGGAACGCTATCCCGAACTGATCCGCACGCTCTACGCGCAGTTGACCGAGAGCGACTACTACAAGGACTACATGCAGCGCGAGGAGCGCTCGTTCGACGACGACAAAAAGCTGCTCGAGGACTTCTTCAAGGAGTTGCAGAGCTGCGAGGCGCTGGACGACGTGCTGGAGGAGATGTCGATCCTCTGGACCGACGACCTTCCCTACATCGTGATCATGGTCCTGCGCACGCTTTCGAACCTGCGCGTCTCGCACACCGAACTGAAGGTTCCCGCGAAGTTCAAAAGCAGCGAGGACCCCGAATTCGTCAAGACGCTGTTCGAAAAGTCGCTGGTCAACTACTCCGCCTTCCAGGACTACATCGAGAAGTTCACGGCCAACTGGGACGTGGAGCGCATCGTCTTCATGGACAACCTGATCATCGGCACGGCGATGGCCGAGCTGACTTCGTTCCCGTCGGTTCCCGTCAAGGTGACGCTCGACGAGTGGATCGAAATTTCGAAATACTACTCCACCCCGGGCAGCAGCACCTTCATCAACGGCGTGCTGGACAAGATCGTCGAGTCGCTGACCGCGGAAGGACGCATCAAAAAGGCCGGGCGCGGCCTGATCTGACCCCTGCCGGCCATGACCCGCATGCTCGCGATCCTCGCCCTGGCGGCACTCGCCGTTGGCTGCGGCACATCTCCCCGTGCGGTCGAACGCAAGGGCCGGATTATCTCGCTAACGGATTCGATTCTCACCACGGGAGGCACGGACACCGTGCGTTTCGGACGCCTCGGGTCCGGCGAAATCGCCGTGCTGCGCCTCTGGCTGGCCAACGACGCGAGCCGTCCCGTGGCCGTCGCCTCCTACCGGCGCAGCTGCGGATGCACGACGCTCGAATTTGACGCACAACCGATTGCACCGGGCGACGCACGGCAGGTGACGCTCACCTTCGATTCGCGCGGCGAACGGGGCTGGCAACTCAAGGCGCTGGACATCACGCTGGCGGGAGGGCAGCGGCCCCTGCGGCTGTTCGTGGAAGCGGACATAAAATAAATCCTTGTTTATTCGGCAATAATTTGTACCTTTGCTTCGTTCAATGGAATAAACACTTAAAACGAATACAATTATGATTAATTTTCTTCAGACGGTCCCCATAGAGCCTCAACCGGGATTCATGCAGCAGTACAGTTTCATTATTATGATCGGCCTCATGGTGCTGGTTCTCTGGTTGTTCATGTGGCGTCCCGAAGCCAAGCGCCGCAAACAGATGCAGGAGTTCCGCAACGGTCTGAAAAAAGGCGACAAAGTCATCACCGCCGGCGGCATCTACGGCGTCGTGAAGGAGATCAAGGAGACCACCCTGCTGATCGAGGTCGACGGCAATGTGACGCTGCGCATCGACAAAAACATGGTCGTAGCCGACAATTCGGACCTCCAGCGTCAGTAGAGATAACCCGCGCATAAAAAAGAGCTGCAAGGATTTGCAGCTCTTTTTTCACACACCTATCCGAACAGGTGCAAGGCCCCGACGTCGATGATCCGCTGGTTGGAACTCCCCCGGAAATCGAGCGACAGATCGCGCAGCGCCTCGACGTAGCGTCCGTCGACCAGTGTGTCGATCCACCGCAAGCACTCCCGGCGGGCCGGGTCGGCCAGACATTCCTCAAGCGTATAGCCCGTATAGCACCAGACGTTCTGCCCGGTGCGCTCCTTCACCAGCCGCAGAAAGGCCGCCATGGCTTCGGGCTGCAACAGCGGATCGCCGCCGCTGAGCGTCACCCCGTCGAGAATCGGATTCGCGGCGATTGCAGCGCAGATGGTTTCGGCACGCTCCACGGTCAGCGGCTCGCCCCGCCGGGGATCGTGGCTCTCGGGGTTGTGGCAGCCGGGACAACGGTGCGCGCACCCCGCGAAATAGATCGCATAGCGCAGCCCGTAACCGTCGGAGATGGTTTCGGGATAGATGCCGATGATTCTTAATAATTCCATTGCGTTTTCATAACATGAATACAACACCGTCGGTCTCGATTCACGGCGGAACGCCGTGTTTACAAATCTGATCCACCTCTAAACTTTAGGCGGGGACTTGCCGCACGCGACCGGAGACGGCGGCAAAAAGGAATTCTTCCGCCGGGTGAATTTTGATTTTAGGCGGGCGGACAGGGGACCACCAACGATTATCGCAGAGCAGTTTTCGGGCTTCGTAAAGTGGGGCGAAGCAGGAGCATACGAACGTATGTAACTGTTTCGCCCCGCAAGGGAAGTGCAAAAGATGCCGGTGAGAATCGAAATTACCGGTGCTTTACCCGATCGCGCTCCTCGGCCTGCTTGGCCGAGTTCCACGATTCGAGGCTGCCTGTCAGGTAACCCGTGATGCGGCGCATGCGCAGGATGTCGTCCGAACCGCAGACGGGACATTTCGAGTAGATCACCCCGCGGTGGCCGCACTTGCGGCAGGTGTCGATCGGATGGTTGATCGAGCCGTAGCCGATCCCCTCGTCCTGCATCACCTTGACGATCTTGAGGATCGCCACGGGATTCTTCCGGGCCTCGCCGTCGAGTTCGACGTAGGTGATGTGCCCGCCGCGCGTGATGGCGTGGAACGGCGCTTCGAGGCGGATTTTCTCGACGATGGAAACCGGCTCGCGCACGTCGACGTGGAACGAGTTGACGTAGTAGTCGCGGTCGGTGACGCCCGGAATCTCCCCGTAACGCTTGCGGTCCATGCGCGTGAAGCGTCCGCTCAACCCCTCGGCCGGGGTCGCCAGCACCGAATAGTTCAGCCCGTATTTGGCCTTGTACTCCTCGACCACGCGGTTCATCACCGTCACGGCGTCGTAGAGCGTCTGCCACGCCTCCTTCGAGGTCGCATGGCCTTCGCCGTAAATCGCCACCATCGCGTTGTGTCCGCCGATGAAGCCGATGCCCAGCGTGCCGTGCTTGAGCACGTCGCCCACCTCGTCGTTGGGCTGCAACCGGCCGCCGCCCTTCCAGACATCGTTCGACATCATAAACGGGAACTGCCGCGCGAGGGCCGTGCGCTGGAAGCAGTAACGTTCGTAGAGCTGCTCGGCCATCATCGTGGCGGTCTTGCGCACCGATTCGAGGAAAATTTCGCGCGCCTCCTTGCGGATCGCGTGTTTGTTGCCGTCGGGAATCATGTCCCCGGCCTCGCGCATCGCCTCGATGGCCAGCCGCGGCAGGTTCATCGACGTGAAGGAGAGGTTGCCGCGCCCCCACGACGACTTTTCGCCGTGCAGATTCTCGAAGACGCGCGTACGGCACCCCATCGTCGCCACCTCGTAGCGGAAGCGGTCGGGGTCGTCGATGCGCCACTTCTCGTGGCGGTTGAACGGTGCGTCGAGAAACATGAAGTTGGGGAACAGCGCCACCGACGTGGTGCGGCACGCCTCGATCAGCAGGTCGAAGTTCGGAGTTTTGAACTTGATCTCCCCGGCCAGCGCCTTGTCGAAGTCCTTCACCGCTGCGGCATAGTCCTCTTCGGACCACGAAACACCCTCCTTGACCTTGAAAATCTGGATCGGGAAGACCGGCACTTCGCCGTGCCCCAGCCCCTCGATCGTGGCGGAAAGCAGTTCGCGGATGACCATGCGGCCCTCGGGCGAAAAGTCCGTGCCGTAGTTCACCGAGCTGAACACCACCTGGTTGCCGCCGCGCGAGTGCATCGTATTGAGGTTATGGATGAATCCCTCCATCGCCTGATGGGTCTCGCGGCGCGTCGTGTCGTAGGCCTGCCGCCAGATGCGTCGGATGTCCTCATCGGCGACCTCCACGCCCGACTGGCGCAGGGCGGCGAACAGACGCCCCACCGCCGTCTCGCAGGGTTCGATCGTCGGCACGTGTTCGGCGACCAGGGCCTTCAGCTCGGCGCGCTCCAGCGTCACGCCGCCCCGCACGCCGCACAGGAACAGCGTCATGTCGGTCAGGTGACGGCGGAAGGTTTTCAGCACGCCCGGAGCCATGAAATGGTCGAACGCCGGGATCGACTGCCCGCCGTGCTGCTCGTTCTGGTTGGTCTGGAAGACGATCGTGGCCAGCGTGGCGTAGCTCTGGATCGACTGCGGCGTGCGCACCGAGCCGTTCTTCGTCGAGAATCCCCGTTCGTAGATGTCACCCAGATCGTACTGAATGCACGTCGTGGTCTTGGTGGGATAGTAGTCCAGGTCGTGAATGTGGATGTCCCCGTCGCGGTGGGCGCGGCCGTGGCGCACGCCCACCAGATATTTCAGGGCGTAGTCCTTGGTGATCTCCGAGGCGAAGGTCATCATCTGCCCCGCGGGCGTGTGCGACGACATGTTGGCGTTCGAAAGGTTGATGTCGTTCTTCTCGACGGTCACGATGCCGTCCATGACGCTCTTGATCGACGAGCGGCGGTCGCGTTCGACGTTGCGCCACTCGCGGTAGATGATATAACGTTTGGCGATCGAGGGGTTGCGTTTCATCAGCCGCTCCTCGACCATGTCCTGAATCTCCTCGACCGAAATCTCGGCCTTCGTAATTGCCGCCGCCACGTCGGATGCGATCTGCTCGATGGCCTGCCCCTCGTCCGTTATGCCGCCCGCGCGAAAGGCCTTCGTGATGGCGCGGACGATTTTATCCAGAGAAAAAGGCTCGGTTTTACCATCACGTTTGATGATGGAAATCTGCGTGTAATCCATTGTAATATGAGTATATACGTTTCACAACAGGCCCCGTTTCCCCGCAGGGCCGACATTGCATGCGCAAAGGCAGGTCTTCTGACTCGCACCGACCCGCAGGCGGCCTTCCCGTCCCCAGCGGGACAGTGGCTCGACGATTCGCCTGCGGCATTGAAGTGCATACAGCAGCGGGAACTGTCCGGGATTCGCACCCGATTCCCTCTTATCCTCCGCCCCGGCGGGACGAAGGATACCTTTGCGGGTCACAAAAGTCTCCATTATTCCCCGACTTTCAAAATTCCGGAGCAGGAAGTTTTCAACATTTTGTGAAAGGCTCCGAATTTCGTATCTTCGCCCCCGCAAACCGGAAAATCGTAACTCCATGACACAGAAAATAACACACGTCTGCCAGGGAACCTGCTCCCGGCAAATCGACGTCGAACTCGAAAACGGCGTCGTCCGAAGCGTCTCCTTCACGGGCGGCTGCCACGGCAACCAGCAGGGAATCGCGGCGCTCGTGCGCGGGATGACGGCAGCGGAAGCCGTCGCCCGGCTCGAAGGCATCGACTGCCGGGGCCGCGGCACGTCGTGTCCCGATCAGCTGGCAAAAGCGCTGAAAAAGGCGTTATAAAACGCCCCGGCCCGGCCGGGTACGGATTTTGCACTCCGAAAAGCGTTCCAAAATGCAAGACTATGTATTTTCTATGGTATCTGCTGATCGGACTGGCCGCCGGATGGATCGCCAACCTGATCGTCAAGGGAGGAGGTTCGGGACTCTTCGTCAACCTGATCGTCGGGCTTATCGGAGGCGTACTGGGCGGCTGGCTCTTTTCGCTCTTCGGATGGGTTCCCGTCGGCACGCTGGGCAGTCTGGCGACGGCCGTCATCGGCTCGGTCATCCTGCTGTGGATCGCCGCGCTCATCTCACACCGCAAGATCCGCTAAACAAACGTATGCACGAAAAAGGCGGTCGCATGACCGCCTTTTCGTGTTGAGCTGCCGGGATTCGAACCCAGAACGACAGAACCAAAATCTGCTGTGTTACCATTACACCACAGCTCAAACATTCGCTCGAAAGCGACTGCAAAGATAAACAAAAAATCGCAAAAACCAACCCCCGGATGCAAAATTGGCAGGGACAAAACCGGACCTCTGCCGGATTTTTCGTATCTTTGCTTCAGTTACCCTGTAAATAAACGCAAACGATATGATTCCGACAATGATTCTGCTCTTCGTGGTGGGCTATCTGTTCATCGCGCTGGAGCACAAAACCAGGATCGACAAATCGGCCGTCGCCCTGCTGATGGCCGGAGCGATCTGGACCGTGTTCAGCCTCCTGGGCAACGACCCGCACATTCAGCACGAGCTGGTGGACCAGCTGGGCGACACGTGCGAAATCCTGGTCTTCCTGATCGGGGCCATGACCATCGTGGACCTGATCGACAGCTACGGCGGCTTCAACGTCATCACCGACCACATCACCACGCGCAACAAGCGCAAACTAATGTGGCTGCTGGCGATCATCACCTTCTTCATGTCGGCCGCACTGGACAACATGACCACCACGATCATCATGGTCATGCTGCTGCGGCGGTTGATCGCCAACAAGAAGGAACGGTGGATTTTCGCCAGCGTGATCGTCATCGCCGCGAACAGCGGCGGCGCCTGGTCGCCCATCGGCGACGTGACGACCATCATGCTGTGGATGCGCGGCAACGTCACGGCCGCCAACCTGATCGCCAACCTCTTCCTGCCGTGCCTCGTGTCGGTCGTGATCCCTGCGGCCATCGCCAGCCGCTACGTCGCCGACCGCCCCGCCGCCGCGGTCAGCGCCAAGGCCCTCGCATCGGGATGCCCCGAATGCATCGGTCCGCGCCTGCGGCTATTCATCCTTATCGTGGGCGTCGTAAGTCTGCTGTTCGTGCCGGTGTTCAAGAGCCTCACCGGACTGCCGCCCTACATGGGCATGATGGTGTCGCTGGGATTCATGTGGATTCTGACCGAAATCATCTACGACCGCAAACGCAGCATCCGCAACATGGAGGAGTCGATCCAGCCGCGCGTATCCAAAGTCCTCAAGCACATCGACATGCCGACGATTCTCTTTTTCCTCGGCATCCTGATGGCCGTGGGTGCGTTGCAGACCGGCGGCGTGCTGACCGACATGGCCGACTGGCTGGACAAGAATGTCCACGAAGTGTTCACCATCGCGGGCGCCATCGGCATCCTCTCGTCGGTGGTCGACAACGTGCCGCTGGTGGCGGCCTGCATGGGCATGTACCCGGTGGCCGACGTCGCAACGGCTGCGGCGAGCGCCGACCCGGCTTTCGCACAGAGTTTCGTGGCAGACGGGCTGTTCTGGCACCTGCTGACCTACTGCGCCGGCGTGGGCGGCAGTCTGCTGATCATCGGCTCGGCGGCCGGCGTCGTGGCGATGGGACTCGAAAAGATCAATTTCGGCTGGTACCTCAAACGCATCTCGCTGCTGGCCCTGTCCGGCTATCTGGCGGGCATCGCGGTGATCTGGCTCGAACACGTCCTGATCGGGCTTTGACCGAAAAGTTCCGGATGCGTCGTGCGCCCAGAATATTGCCGATCACGGGTTTGCCCCATAACAGTATAATCAGAGGTTGGATAAAATATTTTTATCCAACCTCTGATTTACAGCCAAATTATCAGCAGTTTGTAAGTCAGGAACTCCAATATCAATTTAGTAAGAGTACCCTTGCGGAATCAATGCCAGATGTACCCCGGAAGATGTGGATAGACCATTTTTCAACACCCGACATTCGATATCGTGAAGTACGGGTTCATCGGTATCCGACGCAAAATCAACGGTAAATGTGAAGCCCTCACCCGTGTACGGAGGCAGGGTGCTGCTCCATACATAAGTGACAGAAGAATCGTAATTTTCAATAGAACACGTTGCTTGCCCTTCTCCACGGGCCAAATACGCTATATTCCATTTATCATACCCCAAACCCATCATCGAAAGATCGCCGGGTTCCACCTCCGACAATGAAGTCCCGATGTTTGGAGCGGTGGGAGCGGACCCCGAAACCGCTGATACAGCTGCATAGGCATTTACCAGACCATAACCCACAAATTGGTTCCATAATCCGTTCAATCGAAGCGGATCGACACCATAAGTGTTGCCGCCGATCTTTCGGGTAGTTTGTTCGATAATATTGCGTACCCGCCATACCGAAAGATCGGGATCCGTTGCCCATATCAAAGCCACGATGCCGGAAACATGGGGAGCAGCAAAAGATGTGCCCAGCACACAAGTATATCCACCGGTCACATCTGTTGTCCAGATTTCACGCCCGGGAGCGACAACATCCAATGAAGAACCATAACCGGAGAAATCCGATTTGTACCCATTCCGATCTATTGCACCTACTACTAACGTTGCAGAAGGTGCTCCCGCTGCCGGCTGTGATACAGCACTGCCTTTATTGCCCGATGAAAAAACAACGATGCATCCTTTACCATGAGCATATGTTATAGCATTATTGATTTCGGATATTGGAGAAGATGTATCAAATGACCATGAATTATTAATTACGCGCGCACCATTATTTGCGGCAAACCGAATTGCATTCGCAAAATTGGTCGTGGTGGAGGCAGCTATGCCAAGCTCGTTATCAGTATAACAAATACTGATGGGCATGATTTTCACTCCGGATGCAACGCCTGCAATGCCTTTGCCATTATTAGCCGTGGCTCCGATAACACCGGCAACCTTTGTGCCGTGATCTCCGTATAGCCCACTTGGAATTCCTCCCGTGTGAGCGTTGTAACTGACATTATACAAATGTAAATCATCATGGTTATTATAAACACCGTTATCGACAACCGCAACGATAATATCGTTGATATATGGAAAAGCAAAGGCATTCCTTGCGTTCACATAATTGATATCGATCCCCGGATAAGAGACGTTTTTCAGATTCCATTGATAGCTGAAATAGGTATCGTTCGGAGCGGCGTCGGGCATCGACTCAACGATAAACTCGGGTGTTGCATACTCAAACGCGCCCGATTCATACATAAAATTCGCCATTTCGAGCGCATTCCCTTTCGACTCCTTTGTACACGAAAGATAATAGATACTCGGGTCGAATTTGTTTTCTCCCAATATCTCCAGATTATACTCTTCCGCGATTTTTTGAAGTTTGGCAAGGTCTTGCTCTCCTGTCAGTTGTACGCTGAATACATTCATTATGCCGAGATCGGCTCCATCGCTTGTTTTAAAATAGGGAGCCTCATACACTACATCCTGCGGATTAATCGATTTTTGTTGGGCGTTATCCAGCGTAAACGACGTAAGACTTTTTTGCATGCGGAACTCTTTTGACGATCTTATGCCCAGCGCAGCATAGTTATCAATAGTTCTGGTATTTCCCCCACGGATATTTACGGCCGATTTGCGAACACTTTCAATTTTTGCGGTTTCAACCAAAACATACGACTTGTTCTCGTTGACCGTTAGTGGGATTTTCACACCGTCACACCAAATAATAATAATCAGACGAACCCACAGACGCACGGGTCGCGGGAACGTTTTCTTGATATTCCTCTGACAAAATGTCATCCTGGCAACCATAAAATGTTATGACTGCAATGATAAGAGAAAGCAGCTTT
>OIXV01004044.1_pt1 | contig 10358 bp, 10 predicted proteins | sample 1587771 | NCBI WGS metagenome assembly OIXV01 (sample SAMEA3888893, study PRJEB22519) | human gut metagenome | biome: human gut; feature: human-associated habitat; material: faeces | place: Denmark | collected 2010
TGTCGTTCGGGGATTCACTCACATCCGGGGAAGGCGACGCAGACTGCGCGGGCTTTTCACTTGCGGCAGATGAGGAGGACGAGCTTTCGGTCGTTCGGCTTGCGCAGCCCGTGAATGAAAGCACCAAGAGCAAAGCAAGCAGAGCGGGAAAAATTCTTTTCATATCGGATCGATCCTTTCTACAAAAATAGCGTGCGCGGCGGTATGCCGCGTTACCCATAGAATGCCCGTCTTTTTGCGGAATAAACGCCGAAAACGATGCGTTTTCTTCGGTTTGCCGGAAATGATTGAAAAGTTCAAGCTTTTATAGTATACTGTGAACAAAGCGGCTGAAAACAGCACGTTTCGCATTTGGAGGTGGGAAGTATGGCGCGGCATCAGGCTGCGGAACGGGAGAAAAGCGTCTCGGTTTTGGCATCGCTGCTTCCGTTTTTATCGGTTTTATACAGTGAATTTATTTTTGCATATTTTGCGCATATGCCCATAACGCCCGTGAAGGTATGGATGGCGCTGGGACTTGGCGGCATCGCGCTGGCGCTTTCGCGCACGACGCCGTTAAAAGGGCTGAACTTTCTGCTTTTAACCGTGTGGACGGTGGGCCTTTGGGGCTTTACGTTCGTGCAGTTTTTATACCGGCAGATGTTCGGCGTCTGCATGGGACTGAAGGCCGGTATAAAAGGGCTGGAATTTTTAGCCGGGCTTGTGCAGATCATCGGGCAGAATTGGCTTTTTTCGCTTTTGATGATTGTGGTGCCGGTGCTGCATTTTACACTGACGCGCAGCCTTTTAAAGAGACGCGTGAGTGTACTGGGCAAGCTTACGGGTGCAAACTGGATGGCCTCGCTCGGCGCGTGGCTGCTTTCTGCAATCCTGATTTTCGCGGGCGTTGTGCTTGGTCTGCGCGGCACGGCGGGCGAGCCCTCCGACCGGCAGCTTCTAATGACGCGCTTTGACGCGGAGGCGTCATTACAATCCTTCGGCGCGGCACCGGAATTTTTGCTGGATGTAAAGTACAACGTGCTGCGCATAGCGGGTGAAGAGACGATGGAATATTACCTTGTGCAGGACGGAAAAGATCCCGTGCAGGTAACGCCGACCCCGGCGCCGGAGAATTCCTGAAAAAACTCTGAAATTCACCCGGAAGTTCTTGACCCGGGTTTCAGAAAAACGTACAATAATAGAGTAAAGTCGAATAAGTGGGTGTGTCCCGGCTTTGCTGGGACACACCACAGCAAAAATGGAGATTTATGAAGCATTACCGTTAGAAAGGCGGTGCCAAAAACGAACACACAAAATCCGAACGAACAAAACAGAAACACGAATACGCCGAACGGCGCGAATTACACGAATCCGCTCCAAAACGAGTTTGAAAACTCCGCGACGTACCGCGTTATCCACAAGGTGGGCGACAAGGTGACGGAGAGCGTGAATAACCTCGACGGGGAGAAGATTTCCCGCGAGGTGCAGGGTGCGGTGAACGGCGTTGTAAACGAAGTGAACCGTGTGGCGGAGACCGTAAACCGCAAGTTTAACACGAACGCGCGGACGAATTATCAGTCGCCGCAGGGGCAGAATCCGGACGGTACGTACCACTATTCCTACACGCAGACGGCGTACTCGAATTACAAGCGCCCGAATACAAACCCGAATCAGGCTCCGAGCAGCGCGCCCGGCGGACCGTATAATCCGCCGCGCGGCACAGCGCCGCGAAATACCGTTTCGCAGAACGGTGCGCCCGTGCAGCAGCCGAAAAAAGCGCCGCGCAAGCAGGACATGATCGAAAAGTACAAGCCCTCAAACGGCCGCTATTGGCTGACGGGCATCGTGTGCATGCTGTATGCGCTGAACGGCCCGCTTTACCGCTGGCAGGACCTCATCACGTTTGTTGTGGTGGGTGCAGCGGCGTTTTTCATCGGCGGCAAAATTTTCAAGGGCAAAAAGGATTATGTGCCGGCGGAATCCGTACAGCCAGAGAAAAAGCCCGAGCCCGAAAAGAAGCCGGAGCCGAAAGCGGAGCCGCAGAAAAAGGTCTCCACCGGCGATCCCGAGGTGGACAAGATCATTGAGGAAGGCTACAAATATCTGCATGAGCTGCGCGACGTGAACATCCGCATCCCGGAGGTGATGACAAAGCGCATCGACCGCATGGAAGTGGCTTCTGCCGATATTTTTGCGTATATCGCGGAGCACCCCGAAAAAGCAGCGGAGATCCGCCGGTTTATGAACTACTATCTGCCGACAACGCTGAAGCTTCTGAACAGCTATGATAAGCTGAGCCGCCAGAGAGTGAAGGGCGAGAACATTCAAAAGACGATGTTTGAGATTGAAGGCATGATGGAGACGATCGCGGGCGCGTTTGAAAAGCAGCTGGATAGCCTGTTTGATGACGATGCGCTGGACATTGCAGCAGACATCAGCGTGATGGAATCCATTTTGAAGCAGGAGGGCCTTTCCGGCGAAGACATGAAAATGCCGGGCCTTGACCCGAACGACACAAGCAAAACACAGACAAAGTGATTTTTGACCGTGTGACGCACACGGTGAATATAAGGAGGACGAACAACATGAGCGACGTGAAATTGACCTTAGAGCCCGAGCTGGAGACCCCCGCACCCGGCATTCCTACCCTGACGCTGGACGGCGTGGAGGAAGAAAAGCCCGTAGCCCCTGAGAAAAAAGAAGAGGAACAGCCCGAAGTGCAGCTTACGCCCGAAGAACAGAAGGTCGTAGACGACTTTGCGGAAAAAATTGACATTACAAGCTCTGCGCTCGTGATGCAGTATGGCTCCGGCGCACAGAAGAAAATTGCAAACTTCTCCGACACGGCGCTTGCAAATGTGCGTACGAAGGACCTCGGCGAAGTGGGCGATGAGATCGCGAACCTTGTTGTAGAGCTGAAAAGCTTTGATGCGGGCGAAGAGGAAAAGGGCTTCCTCGGCTTCTTTAAAAAGCAGGCAAACCGCCTCGATGGCATGAAAGCGCGTTACGACAAGGCCGAAGTGAACGTGAATAAGATTGCGTCTTCCCTTGAGGGCCACCAGGTGCAGCTGATGAAGGACATCGTGATGCTCGATAAGCTGTACGAAACGAACCTTGCGTACCATAAAGAGCTTTCCATGTACATTCTGGCGGGCAAAAAGCGCCTGAAAAGAGAGCGCGAAACGACGCTGGAAGAGCTGAAAGCAAAAGCACAGCGCTCCGGCCTGCCGGAGGACGCGCAGGCGGCAAACGACTTTGCACAGCAGTGCGACAGCTTTGAAAAGAAGCTGCATGACCTCGAGCTGACCCGCATGGTTTCCGTGCAGATGTCGCCGCAAATTCGTCTTGTGCAGAACAACGACCGTTTGATGGCGGAGAAAATTCAGTCCACCATTGTGAACACCATTCCGCTTTGGAAGAGCCAGATGGTATTGGCGCTTGGCGTGGCGCACTCTGCAGATGCGGTGCGCGCACAGCGTGAAGTGACCGATATGACGAACGAGCTGCTGCGCAAGAATGCAGAAAAGCTGAAGATGAGCACCATTGAGACGGCGCGCGAATCCGAGCGCGGCATTGTTGACATGGAGACGCTGCGCCAGACAAACCAGTCGCTCATCTCGACACTCGATGAAGTTGTGAAAATTCAGGAAGAGGGCAAGACCCGCCGCCGCGAAGCGGAGCAGGAGCTCGGCCGTTTGGAAAACGAGCTGAAGCAGAAGCTTTTAGACATTCGCGCGTAAATAAAGAGAACACCGGCCGGGTTGTGCTTGCAGTGCTGCCCGGCTGTGCGTTTATAGACTTTAAATTTGCGTGCCATAAATTTACATGTAGACAGAAAAAGCAGAAAGGAAATTTTAATGAAAAAGAAAAACGATGGCGTAAAAGCCGTGGGCCGTGTTTCGGCGGTCATTGCGATGGTGGTGTTAATTTTGGCGGCGATCCCAGTCGGCGCGTGTATATCTTTGTCGCGCGAGCGCAACAATGTGACGGCGGAATACTACGGCTCCGACGACGTGTACGGCGTTTTGGATCAAGTCTCGATGATGGTTTCCGAAGCATCGAATCTGGTGACGATCGCGGAAAAATACAGCGAGACGGACTTGACGCTTGTAGATGCCGTGCGCACGGCGCAGAACGCGGTGAAAAAGGCCGAGCGCCCGGCAGACAAGTACACGGCTTTAAACGACCTGACGACGGCGGTGAAGGCGATGTATCGCCAGATCAAGAATATCGACATGAACGAGGAGGACGCAACGTACCGCGAATCGCTGATGTCGAACTACAATTCCGACTTGGATTATCTGATGCGTGACGACTACAACGATAAGGCCGCCGCATTCAACGATGCGCTGCACAACTCGCCTGCGTATGCACTGGCGAAGCTGGTGGGCATCGGTGATGTGGAGCTGTTCGCGTAAAAGTTTGAAACGGACAGGGAAAGGAAATGCTTATGACAAAGACCGTACATCCTGTTTTGAAAAAGACGGGCGCTGTGCTGCTTACGGTGCTGGTGCTCGTACTTATGGCGGTGCCGGCGTTTGCCGTGGCGTTGCCGGATGCCCCGACGGGCTATGTGTATGACGGCGCGAATGTGCTTTCGTCCTCGACGGAAAGCTATATTGAGCGCACGGGCAGCGCACTTGCCGAAGCCTGCGGCGCGGAGGTCGTGGTGGCGACCGTGGATTTCACCGACGGCGAGGACATTGCCGATTATGCGTATGACCTCTTTAACAAGTGGGGCATCGGTGACAAGAAAGCGAATAACGGTCTCTTGATTCTGCTTTCCGTCGGTGCGGAGGATTACTACGCCGAGCCGGGCGTGGGGCTGACCGATGTTTTTACCGGCGGCGTGCTGGACGCGATGCTGTATGACTACCTTGAGGACGATTTTGCCGCGAAAGATTACGACAGCGGCGTGAAAAAGGTCTACGCCCGCGCGGTGGAGATTTTGGAAGACCACTACAATGTCTCGTATTCCACGGGTACAACAAACAACGCGAATGCGAACACCAATTATAATTATGCGAATAATAATACATCCGGCGGGATTTTATACGGATTCCAGCGCTTCTTCTCGCGGGTCTGGCGGTTCTTCTTTGTGGTTCTGTTTGTCATTTTGATTATTGCGCTGAGCGTGCTGCGTCCGCGCAGACGGTATTACCGCAGAGGTTGGGGTGCGCCGCCCCCGCCGCCTCCGATGGGCGGCTTCTGGCGCGGACCCCGTCCGCCGCGCGGCCCGGGCGGTCCCGGATTCGGCGGCCCGAGACCGGGTGGATTTAGCGGCTCGCGTCCCTCGGGCGGTCCCCGTCCCGGTGGCGGACGCTCCGGAGGCTTTGGCAGCGGCCGTTCGGGCGGCGGTGCGCCGCGCGCAGGCGGAGGCTCCACGCATGGCGGAGGTGCAGGCAGAAGAAGATGAGTATTTGGGTTTTGTTTGATTTAGACGGCACCCTTGTCGATAACAGCGAGGGCATCACGAAAAGCACGCAGTTTGCGCTCGACAGCTACGGCTATCCGAACCAGCCGATGGAGACACTGAAAAAGTTCATCGGTCCGCCGCTGCATGAATCCTTTATGGAATTCTACGGTTTTTCCAAAGAGCAGGCGTTTGAGGCGGTAGACCGCTACCGCGTGCGCTATAAAGAGAAAGGCGTGTACGAAAACCGCTTGTACCCCGGCATGAAAGAACTGTTGGAGGCGCTGAAAAGCGCAGGTGTGAAATTGAGTGTTTCCACCTCAAAGCCGACGGTGTTCACGGAGAAGATCTTGAAGCAAAACGGGATCTTTGAACTGTTCGACCAGATTGTCGGCGCGAATCTCGATGGCTCCATGACGGATAAGACCGAAGTGATGCAGGAGGCCATGCGCCGCGCGGGCGGAAAGGAAAACAATACGTTTTTCATGGTCGGCGACCGAAGCTTTGATATGATCGGCGCGAAAAACTGCGGCGTGCCGGGCATCGGCGTGTACTTCGGCTTTGCGGAACCCGGCGAGCTGGAAGAAGCGGGCGCGGATTACACCGTGGAGACCACGGAAGAACTGAAAACACTGCTGATGAAGCTTGTGACGGAAGCCGAGAATTGAAATCTGCTGACACTCCGTTCGCTTTTTGATAGAGTGTAGTTAAGAAGAATAAAATGACTTTGCGGGGAGGGAAAGCCGTGCAAAAGCGAGTTTGGATGACCGGGGTTATGCTGCTTGTTTTAATTTTTGCGGCGGGCTCTGTGTTTGCAGCAGAAAGTGCGCACACAAAGGAGGAAATTGTGCGGGCGTATATGGAGCGGGTTGTTCCCGAAAACGCGGAGGAAGTATCCTCTGCCGTGCAGGTGACGGTGAAAGAAGCGGGAAAAGAAACCGTTGATGCGGCAAAAGCGGCGGCGGAAGCATATACGTACCGCTATGCGGAAAACGGGGAAGAAAATTACCGCACGGTGCTCGTTTTGCAGCTGAATAACGTGTCCGTTACGGAAGACGATGAGATCACCGTGGCCGTGAACGACTATCTCAACCCTTTCAGCCCGCAGGATGGCGTGGAGTACACGCGGAAAACGTCCGATGATTTGTGGAGCGGTGAACATGCGGTGACGGTCATGCCGAAAGACCTGCAAACGGAGGTGCTGCTTGGCAGTGAGCTGAAAAACGGCGCGAAAAGCCGCTTGATCTGCATGAGCTTTCCGTCCTCCGGCAACGCGAAAAGAGAAAGTGAGATGCCGGAATATGTCGTCACGGTGATGAGCTCGCCGCGGACGGTGACGGTTCCCGTTTGGGTGGTTATACCGGCGGGTCTGGTGATTGCTTTAATCGTAGTTTTTGTAAGAAAAAAGCGCGCAGCTTGAGGGCTGTGCGCTTTAATACTATGTTCCATTTTGAAGAACTCGCGTGGCGAGTCCTTCAAGAAACCCCTTGATAGGGTTTCTTACGGCGGAAACGTCCACTGGAAGTTTCCGCCTATCTTCCTGATCTATGGTAGGCAAAAGAGTTTCGCTTTCTGCGGAAAGCGACCAAAGGCTTTGCCTTTGGAAACCACCACCTTTGAAAAGGTGGACGAAATTTTATTCGTCGCTTCGCTAAAGTTGCCGGAAGCTTTAGGTTTCGCTTTCCATACCCGGAAACGTGCGCTCGGGGTGGATGGCTTTATACGCCGGGCGGATGATTTTACCGGCATTGATGAGCTCTTCGATGCGGTGGGCGCTCCAGCCGGCAATTCTGGCGCAGGCGAAGATGGGCGTATACAGCTCCATCGGCAAATCGAGCATGCTGTAAATGAAGCCGCTGTAAAAGTCTACATTTGCGGAGACGCCTTTATAGATGCGGCGCTTTTCGGCGATGACCTGCGGCGCGAGCCGTGCGACGCGCATGTATAGTCCGTACTCGTCCTCACGGCCTTTTTCTTTGGAAAGGCCCTCTGCAAAGCGCTCCATGATGCGTGCTCTGGGGTCGGAGACGGAATACACGGCGTGGCCCATGCCGTAGATGAGCCCGGCGTTATCGAATGCTTTTTTATCAAGCAGGCGGGTGAGGTAATCGCAGATTTCATTCTCGTTCGTCCAGTCTTTGACCTGCTCCTTCATGTCACGAAACATGCGTACGACCTTGATGTTCGCGCCGCCGTGCTTTGGGCCTTTTAAAGAGCCGAGTGCTGCGGCAATGGCGGAATACGTATCCGTGCCGGAGGACGACACGACATGTGTTGTGAACGTGGAGTTGTTGCCGCCGCCGTGCTCTGCGTGCAGCATAAGCGCGATGTCGAGCACCTTGGCTTCCAGCGGGGTGAACTGTTTATCGGAACGCAGAATACGCAGAATATTTTCGGCGGTGGTAAGCTCCGGCTTCGGCTGGTGAATGTAAAGGCTTTTGCCGTCGTGATAGTGGCGATACGCCTGATAGCCGTAGACGGAAAGAAGCGGAAAAATGGCGATGAGCTGAATGCACTGGCGCAGCACGTTCGGGATGGAGATGTCGTCCGGGGCGTCGTCATAGGAATACATCGTCAGCACGCTGCGGGCGAGGGTGTTCATCATGTCGCCGCTCGGCGCTTTCATGATGATGTCGCGCACGAAATTTGTGGGTAATGTGCGGTAGAACGAAAGCTGTTTGATGAACCCGTCAAGCTGTTCTTTATTCGGCAGTTCGCCGAAAAGGAGCAGGTAGGCGGTCACTTCAAAGCCGAAGCTGTGGTCGCTCGGCATGCTGCGGACAAGATCTTCAATGCTGTAACCGCGGTAGAAAAGCTGCCCTTCGCAGGGAATTTTCACGCCGTTTTCCATGCGGCTGGAGCGGATCTCCGAAATATCGGTAAGGCCGGTCAGAACGCCGTTGCCGTTAATGTCGCGCAGGCCGCGCTTTACGTCGTACTTTGCATAGAGCTCCGGGTCAATCTTACCGTTTTTCACGCAAAGATTGGCGAGGGCTTCCATTTCGGGGGTGATTTCTGAGAATACGGATCTTGCCATGCAGTCCATCCTTTCTTCGTTTCCCGTTTGGGGTTCTGCGAGTTTTTTAAAATCGTTCAAAACTAGGAATGATATATTTTATTATAGCATATTGGTGCTGTGTGAAAATGTCGAATTTGTGAATTTTCCGCGTCAGAACCGTGTACATGTGCATAATTTTGTATGCCGTATCATAAGCATGATAAGACGGATATGCCACACAAATGGAGGCAGTGCGATGCGAAAGGAACGGATCGGAAAAATCGGATACAGAATTTGCGCGGTGCTGGCGGCGGCCGTGTCACTTTGGTGCATGGGGGATAATTTATGGCCGGTTGTAAAGGAAAACGGCGCGGCGTGGGCGCTTAGGGCGGCGGGCTTACAGGCGGCAACAAGCCAAGAAGTGCCGCAAGCGGAAGCATCGCCTGCGCCCCAAAAGGAGGCCGTAAAAGAAACGGAGCCGGAAGCAACATCGCTCCCCACGGCGACACCTGTGCCCGTACAGGAGGAAACAGACACGGAGCTGCCCGTACTGCCGGCGCCGACACCTGACCCCGAGCGTGAAACGGCAGCGGTCGCCGCGACCTTTATGGGCGGAGGAGAAGAGATAAACGGCTTTTTTGTGAAGGATACTTCGGACTCGGGGCTTGATTTATCGGAAGAAATTTTAATTGACCCCGATGTGCACGTGAAGCGCGACGGCTCGCCGGTGGTGCTGTTTTACTCCACGCATACGTCAGAAGCGTACTTGCAGTATGAATCGGACTGGTATTACCGCGACGAGAGCTTTCGCACGGAGGAAGAAGAAAAAAGCGTTGTGGCGGTGGCAAAAAGGGCGAAAGACGTGATAGAAGCAGGCGGGTTCGGCGTGATCCACGACACGACAAGGTTTGACGAGACGTATTCCGGCAGCTACCAGCGCTCAATGGATGCGATGCAGGAAAATTTGCTGAAATACCCCACGATACAGATCACCGTGGATGTGCACAGAGACGCGTTCGGTGAGGAGGACGACGGCACACGGTATAAGCCCGTGGCGGAGGTAAACGGGGAGAATGCCGCACAGATCATGATCATGGCGGGGTGTGACCTTTCGGAAGACCCGCTGTTCCCGGATTGGCGGGAAAACCTGCATTTGGCCTTGCGCTTGCAGCAAAAAGGCGATTTATTATATCCGGGGCTGTTTCGACCGCTGTTTTTCGCGCAGAGAAACTACAATATGCACGCCACGCACGGCTCGCTTTTGGTGGAGGTCGGCACGGAGGTGAATACGCAAAGGGAGGCGGACTACGCCGGGGAGCTGCTGGGCGAGACGATTCTGGCGGTTTTAAACGACATAGCGGAGGAATAGCGGAAAACGGACGGGGCATACTGCATGCGGAGGTGTTTTGCATGCGCAAATGTGTGTGTTCCCGCGCGTTTTTGATGTCGTTTTTCTGCACCGTGCTGGTGCTGCTGTTTGTGTTCGGTATGCTGATGGTGGACGCCGAGGGAAGACGGTTGAGCTTTAATGACAACGCCCCGCCGGCGGAAATGCTGTATCAGGCGGACGGTAAGGCGTTTTTGAAAATCAACGCGTTTGAGCTGGACGCGAGAATCCCCGTGACCGGGGCAGTGAAGGTGTGGCGGTTCTTTGAAAAGTTCTTTTGTTTGCCGCAGAGTTCTAACGGCGAGCATGGTTAAAAGTCTTTAGTCAAGTTTTCTTCGAGAAAACTTGAAAGCGAACATAAGCGTTCGCTTGGATTCATCAAGGCAGAGCCTTGAGTCGCCATTCGCAAATGGCGAAATCCTTTTGCCTACCCAAAGATCAGGAAAATAGAAAAATCGTCCGGTGGACGATTTTTCGTAAGAAACCCTATCAAGGGGTTCCTTAAAAGGCGGCATTGCCGCCTTTAGAAAAAATAATCCATGTGAAATTTAAATTTAAACCGTTCTTTTTTTTAACCAAAT
>OIXV01004053.1_pt1 | contig 10343 bp, 8 predicted proteins | sample 1587771 | NCBI WGS metagenome assembly OIXV01 (sample SAMEA3888893, study PRJEB22519) | human gut metagenome | biome: human gut; feature: human-associated habitat; material: faeces | place: Denmark | collected 2010
AAAATATTGCGATTTGTAATCGGTAGAGATAGTATTTATTTGTTACCTTAATAAAGGGTTTATGAATTTCGCCGAAGAACTTCTTTTTATCAAAATAGCCAATTAAGCAGCTTATTTTTGCTGCCTGATGTCCTGCGGACGGAACGCGAATATTATTAACATGGAGGATCTGCACGCAGATTTGCCCGGGGCTTAATCCCTCGCGCGCAATCTGTAGAAAATATAAGTTAGAGATGAGATGAATAATGAAAACGCAATTTCGTATTATGGCAATGTTTGTCGGTGCTCTGGTGTCCGCTAGCGCATTATCCTCGCCTTCACAACCCGCCAGATCGTCAATGACCGTTAATCCCGGTTCTAATGCGGGCACGCAGGGGACGGGTGGGCAGGTAGAATTTACCGGATCGATTACCGATTCCTCCTGTAATGTTGATAGCACCAGCGCAAATCAGAGCGTCGATCTGGGGAAATGGGCGAGCAGCTATTTTACCGGCGCAGGTTCTGAAACGACCAAAACCGCCTTCCATATCAAAGTGAAAGATTGTCCTTCTACCGTTACCACCGTCTCGGTGCTGTTTGACGGTACCCGCGATACCAACAATAGCGATCTGCTGGCGATAAACGGTACCGCAAGTGGGGTAGCGATAAAGCTGTATGAAGATGATAAGTCGACGCCGGTTGATCTCGGCGCCGTCTCACGCGGCCACAGCGTTACCGCTGGCGCGAGCGGCGCGGCAACGGGTACCGCCGATCTGGAATTCTTTGCTGACTATGTCTCAACCAGCGCGGTTTCCGCCGGTTCTGCCAACGGTACGGCCAACTTCAATATGGTTTACAACTAATACCCTGGAAGCGGGTAAAACTGCGGTTATTCATGGCTTCCCACGCCGGGTAAGCCGCCAGCCGCCGCCCGGCTGAAATAGGGTCGGCATAATTAATGCAGATTATTTATCAGCTTCAGGCAGTGATACCCGCTTTTATTATTCCCGGACGGTAGTCATTATGAAACGAACGATCGCCGCGATAGCCTTTTTATTGCTATCAACTGCGGCACAGGCCGGTATTGTCATGGGAGGAACCCGTGTTGTTTATCAGGAAGGGAAACGTGAAGCCGCAATATCGGTCACCAACGCTGATACTCATTCACCTTATCTGGTGCAATCGTGGGTAGAAAACTATGCGGAAAACAATAAAAGCCGGGTGCCTTTTATTGTGACGCCGCCGCTTTTCCGTCTCGATCCTGAACAGCAGAACGTATTGCGTATTAACTATATTGGTGGAACGCTGCCCACCGATCGCGAATCCGTTTTTTGGCTCAATGTGAAAAGTATTGCTCCAACGAAACAAGATGAAGTGAACAAGCTTCAGGTCAATATTAAATCAAAGTTTAAGATCTTCTATCGCCCGAATGGTCTGGCGGGCGAGCCTGACGATGCATGGCGCAAGCTGACGTTTAACATTGAAGGTTCCAGGCTGGTTGCCCAAAACCCGACGCCCTATTTTGTCTCCTTTTTTGTTATTTCGGTTGGCGGTACAGATATTCCGCAACCCGGCATGATTGGCCCCTTTGACCATAAAGCGTGGCCGATTACTCATTCCGGGGTAGTTAAATGGCGCGCCATTAATGACTTCGGTGGTATTACGGATTACGCGCAACAGTAATTAATTTGCTTCGCCTGGTCAGGATATTGTGAAAAATAACACTTCGGATATGACTTCCGTTTATTCGGCGATCGCGGCGCCAACCGGCGGGATTTTATTATTGCCGACGGCGCTTTTTCTGCTGTACCAAAGCGGTATCGCGCGGGCGGAGGACTACTTTGATCCGGCGGCATTAGAATTTGCCAATCCGCAGCAAAAGACCGCTGATTTACACTATTTTGCTAAAGCAGGCGGCCAGCAGCCCGGGACATACCCGGTCAGCATTTGGGTGAATAACCAGGAGATAGCCCAGGGCGAGGTGACATTTGTCGACAGCAACGGCGAACTGAGGCCGCAGTTAACCCCGGCGCAGCTGGCGGAATATGGCGTCAACGTCAGCGCTTTCCCGGCGTTTAATACCCTGCATGAGGGAGAAACGTTTACTCGCATCGAGCGCTACATCCCCGATGCCAGCAGCCGTTTTGATTTCGCCACTCAGCGTCTGAACTTAAGTATTCCCCAGGCGGCCATGAACGCCCAAAGCCGCGGATACGTGGATCCGGCACGCTGGGATGATGGTATCCCGGCGGCGTTTGTTAACTATAACCTGACCGGGTCGCAAACCCGGCAGACGGATGACAGCAGCCGCTCCAGCTACCTGAATCTACGCAGCGGGGTTAACCTCGGCGCCTGGCGCCTGCGTAACGTCTCGTCGATGGAGTATGACCGGACCCGGCGCTGGAATTCACAGAGTACCTGGCTACAGCGCGACCTGAAGTCACTCAAAAGCCTGCTGCGGATGGGCGATACCTTTACGACCGGCGACGTTTTCGACAGCGTGCAGTTTCGCGGCGTTCAGCTGATGTCCGATGATGAAATGCTGCCGGATAGCCAGCGCGGCTTCGCCCCGACGATCCGCGGAATGGCGCACAGCAACGCCAAAGTCACCATCTCCCAGCATGGCTACGTTATCTATGAAACGTTCGTCTCGCCGGGGGCGTTTGCGATAAACGACCTCTATCCAACGGCGCAAAGTGGCGATCTCGAGGTGCAGGTAAAAGAGAGCGATGGTTCGGTGCGGACCTTTACCCAGCCCTTTTCAGCCGTCCCGTTTATGCTGCGGGAAGGACGCGTGAAATTCAGCCTGAGCGCCGGACGCTACCATTCGGAGCAGAGCCAGGCGCGCTCGCCGACGTTTTTGCAGGGTACGCTCTTTTATGGGCTACCGGCTGAATTCACGCTCTACGGCGGTAGCCAGCTGGCGCAGGATTACCAGTCGTGGGCGCTCGGCGTCGGGCGCGGTTTTGGCGAGCTCGGATCGCTTGGAGGCGATGCGACATGGGCGAACACCACGACGCCGTCGGGAAAGCGCTCGGCCGGCCATTCGGTACGGGTGCAGTACCAGAAGGATTTTGCCGGCACCGGCACCTCATTTAGCCTCGCCAGCTATCGCTACTCCTCAGGCGGTTATTACGACTTCAGCGAAGCCAGCGCGCTTGAGAGCCGCAATGGCCTGCTGGATAACAAGCGCAGCCGCGAAGAGGTCTCCCTTTCTCAGGCATTTGGCGGTATGAGCAGCCTGGCGATTTCCGCCTGGTCGCAGGAGTACTGGCACCGCCAGAGCCGCGATGAAACGATCCATCTCGGTTTTTACAGCGCCTGGCGAGGCGTTTCGTGGGGCGTGGGTTATTACTACACCCAGTCATCCGATCGCCAAAAAGACGATCGCTCGTGGTCCTTGAACCTGAGCATTCCGCTTGGCGGCCCGCTGTCCGAGAGCGCGGTTAGCTACAGCACTACCTCCGACAGTAACGGACGCACCTCGCAGCAGGCGTCGCTGTACGGTTCGCTTCCGCGCAATCCCAATCTCTACTACTCCCTTCAGCAGGGCTACGTTAACGGCGGCCAGGGCAGCAACAGCAGCGCATCGCTCGATTACCACGGCGGCTATGGAACCGCGCAGCTCGGCTATCGCCGCGATAGCGCAAGCCATCAGCTGACCTGGGGCGCATCGGGGTCCATCGTCGCCCATCCTCATGGCGTGACGCTGGGTCAGACCGTCGGCGAAAGCTTTGCCATCGTACGCGCTCCGGGAGCCGCCGACGTGGCGATTCAGAACGGCAGCAACGTGCATACCGACTGGCGGGGCTATGCGGTGGTGCCCTCGCTGACGGCGTATCGCAAAAACACCATTACGCTCGATACCGAATCGCTGGCCGACGATGCCGATGTTGAACTTGAAGGGCAGACGGTGATCCCCGGCGGCGGGGCGGTGGTGCAGGCAAACTATCAGACCCACATCGGCAGCCGCGTGCTGTTTACCCTCAGCGATAGCCACGGCCCGCTGCCGTTCGGTGCCAGCGTTCGCTTGCGTAAAGCAAAAGACGATCGGGGCGCGGCGCCGGGCGGCATGGTGGCGGATGGCGGGCAGGTCTATCTGAGCGGTATTCCGCAAGAAGGGACGCTCGATGCCGCCTGGAACGCCGACAATCTCTCACGGAGATGCGCGCTGCATTTCCATCTTACCGATACCGTACAGCAGGGGCAGAGTCCGGTTAAAACCGTCTCTGGCCTCTGCCAGTAGGTCTGCACAGAGGTGATTTTGCGCATAGTATCGTTTTTATTCCTGCTGATGGCGGGGATTTATAGCCACTGCGGCTGGGCGGAAACCTGTAGAGGAGATATCGGTCAGATGACCGTGAACGTCCAGAATATCAAGTACCTGCCCACGCTGCCGTTGAATACCCAGATGACCGGTATGATGGCGGATAACGGCAGCGGGATTCATTTCTCCTGCGATCTTCAGGTGCCGAAAGCGGCGGCAAAGCGTCTGGTTTATCGGCAGCTAAAAACGGCCTCAACGCCGCTGTCAATCGGCGGTCAGCACGTGTTCCCCTCGGCGCTGGACGGCATAGGATACTCGCTGGGCTTCCAGTGCAGCGGCGGCGCCGTTCGCTTTATTGATGGCAGCCATGCGGCCGGTAATGGGGAATCCGTGACGGTTTGCGACAGCAATGAGATGGCTAACCTGCTTAATCAGCAGCAGATTGTAGTGAAAGTCTTTGTGACGTTTTATAAGACCGGCAATGTCGCCCTGGTCAGCGGCAACCACGCAAACGTTCCGGCGCAGCCGCAGATTGGCGAACTCACTATCCAGCAGCAGGCCGACAGCCGCAGCGGTTTTGTCGCCAGCTCGCCGGTCACGCTCGATATGGCGGCGCTGAATGTCGATATCGGCAGCAGCGGCAGCTGTCAGGTTTCAACCGCGAATATTCACGTTAGCCTCGGCACGGTAAATAAAGCGGAGTTTAAGGGCAAAAACACCACCGGCGGCGTCGCGAAGCGCTTCTCCATACCGGTCTTCTGCTCCACGCCAACCGATATCCGCATCGGCTTTTTTGGCGTCACCTCGCCATCCGGGGGGACGGATACACTGGCGCTAAGTAAAGCAAACGCCTCCGCGAGCGGTGTGGGCGTCAGGCTCACCTACGGCAATAACAGTGCCCCAGCGCCCGCCGCCGGAACCGGCGTCAAAATCAATGAGGCCAGTAACTTACCTGTACTCAAGCGGATTACCGCCAGCAGCGCGGGTGCGGCGGAAAATATCAACTTTAACGCCCAGTACATACAGACGGATGACGCGGTAACCGCCGGTACCGCCAATAGCATGGTGACGTTTGCGCTGGAGTATAACTGACCGTCGCTTTCGCGCTGTCGCTCACAAAAAAGAGAAGTCATAACGATTTTTCGCACGGCGAGCGGATCGGTACGCTATCAATGATCGAGAGATTAAGCGGCTGTCCGGGAATACTTTTGTGCGGGAAAATCGATAATGAAAATCGCCTTTGGGGAGCTTAAGCCACTATTGCAGGCGCAGCGGATTTTTGTCGGCGGGCAGACGCTGGCCTGTAGCCACGCCTTTTACCGTGACGACCTGTCGATTGAGATACCGGAAAACTTAGCCACCGAGGCTTATACCACCTACTGGGGGCGCTGCGGCGAACGGCTGGCCTCGCTGGGCGCCTTTAGCTATACGCGAACCCTGCTGCCGGCGCTGATTAACGTGGGGCGCTACACGTCGATTGCCGATCGGTTACAGGTGCTCGGCGACCGACATCCCCTGGAGTGGGCCAGCGCCAGCCCGGTGTTTTATGCCCATCATTCCGGCGTGATGGCGACGCTGGCTGCCGATAGCGGCAGGCCCAACCAGTTTTATCCTTTTGCGAAAACGCCCCGGCCGATAACCATCGGCAACGATGTGTGGATTGGCCAGAATGTCACCCTGGCGCAGGGGATCACTATTGGCGATGGGGCTGTCATTGCCGCCAACGCGCTGGTGGTCAAAGACGTCGCACCGTACGCCATCGTCGGCGGTAATCCCGCGAAGATCATCCGCATGCGCTTTAGCGAGGCGATTATTGAGCAGCTGATGGCGCTACGATGGTGGCGTTACTCCGCCCAGGATATTGCCGGGTATCCGGTTAATCAGGTTGAGCGCTTTTGCGAGCAGCTCGCCGGGCGGGTGGCCGAAGGAACGATGCCGCCTTTCTCGCCGCCGGTATTGACGATATCCATGATTAAAGATTTTATAAACAATAAACAGCATCCGCTGCGCAGCGCGGTGTAATCATAAACGGTTCACATTTGAACAAGGATATAACGATGAAGTTGAAGTCAGGTCTTGTTTTCGTCATCGCTGCCGTCGCCTTTGGCGCCCAGGCGCGCGATATGAACAGCATTCAACAAAGCGGCGAACTGAAAGTCGGCGTCCCGGGGGATTACGCGCCGCTGGCGTTTCATAATAAAGCCGGGGAGCTGGTGGGCTACGATGTTGATATGGCGAAAGATCTCGGCAAGCGGCTTGGGCTAAAGGTGAGCTTTGTGACGACCAGCTGGCCCACGCTCTCCGCCGACCTGAAGGCCGATAAGTTTGATATCGCCATGGGCGGGGTGACGGAAACCGCAGCGCGGGCGAAAGATTTCGCGTTAAGCCAGCCGGTGGTGCCGAACGGCAAGATTGCGCTGGCTAACTGCGCGGCGGCGCCGGCGCTCGGTAGCCTGGAAAAAATCGACCAGCCAAACGTGAAGGTGGTGGTGAATCCGGGCGGCACCAACCAAAGCTTTGTCGATGAACATATCAAGCAGGCGCAGATTATTCGGGTGAAAAACAATATCGATAATCTTGAAGCGCTGCGGCAGAAAACGGCGGATATGATGGTGACCGACCTGATTGAGGGCGTCTATTACCAGAGCAATGAGCCGGGCGTGTTTTGCGTGGCCAATGAGCAGCCGTTCCCGGGCACCGCCAGCTTCAAAGTCTATATGATGAATAAAGATAACCCGCAGCTGCTGGACAAGGTTAACCAGTGGCTGGCCAGCCAGGACAAAAACGTGCTGAAACAGAAATGGCGCATTCATGACCAGCTAAAACCATAAAGCAATAAAGGTTTTCTATGCGGGTGTGGCGGAAGATATTCAGCGCATCGGGTTTTCCGCCAGCACATCGTGAAGCAGCCAGTCATAAAACACCTTCACTTCCGGGCGCATGACCGCATGCTGGGGCGTCACAATATAGTAGGACCAGGTGAGCGGCCAGCGGCGGGCCGGGTGTAGCTGAACGAGCTGGCCGGTGGCGAGGAGCTGTTGTACCAGCGCCCGGCGAACAATAGCGACGCCGCGCCCGCTGAGCGCGGCCAGGATGACCGCCGACGTTGAGTTAATGTGCAACCCGCTATCGCGCGCCGTTGGCGCCTGAGCGGCCTCCAGCACTTCCGCCCATGATGGAAAACTGGCGCCGGGATAGGGCGTATCATCATGAATCTGCTTTTGCGCCGCCAGCCACTCGCCGCAGGCGGTTTTGTCTGCCGGGACGATTAGCGGGCTGCACACCAGCACCGCTTCTTCATCCATCAGCCAGGTTTTATTGACCCCGGGCCAGTCGCCGCGACCGCAGCGTACCGCCAAATCCGCTTCGCCGTGGGCCACGTCCATCAGCTTTTCCGTAACGTTGAGGCGCAGGTCGATATTATCATGGACTTCAGAGAAGCTGTTTAAGCGCTCCATCAGCCAGTTCATCATCAGCACCTGCGAGGCGGTAATCACCACCACGGAACGCGCCCGGCGGCCGCGAAGCTTATTCAGTCCGCTCTCCAGCTTATCCAGCCCCTGAGTAATATCCTGCAGCGCCGCCTGCGCTTCGCTCACCAGGGTGAGACGCTCTTTACCGCTACGGGTACGGTGCAGCAGCGGATGGCCGACCCACTCTTCCAGCGCTCTGACCAGCTGCCCGACGGCGGCGGGCGTCACGCCCAGCTCGCGCGCCGCGCCGGTAAAGCTGCCGTGGCGGGCGGTGGCTTCAAACGCGTGAAGCCATTTCAGTCGGTTAAGCGAACGCATGATCAATATCCCTCAATGAATTTGCGTCTCAGTATAGGCCATCAAGATAGATTTTCTTTGTCGTTGGGCTATTTCTTCTCATTCGTCAGCGCGCTGCAGGAAAGGCATGCTTAGGCCACACAAATCAAGCGTGAAGAGGTGAATGATGAATACGGCATTTATGGGGAAAAAACTGTTAGTGGTTGGCGGGACCAGCGGTATGGGGCTGGCGACGGCCAAACGGGTGGTGGAGAATGGCGGCAGCGTGGTGCTGGTGGGCAATCGTCGGCAGAAGGCCGAACAGGCGCGTCAGGCGCTGGCGGCAGCGGGGAAGGTGGATGTTATCGTCGCTGACCTGACGAGCGAAAGCGGTATGCAGCAGGTTATGGCCGCTATTAACGCGGAACATCAGGATATCAGCCTGCTGGTCAACGCCGCCGGCGTTTTCTTCCCGAAGCCGTTTATCGAACATGAAATGGCTGACTACGATCGGTATATGCATCTCAATCGCGCGACGTTTTTTATCACCCGTGAGGTGGTGCGCAATATGCTGGCTAATGGCATCAAAGGTTCGATTGTGAATATCGGCTCGATGTGGGCGCAGCAGGCCATCGGCGCAACGCCGTCGTCAGCCTACTCCATGGCGAAAGCGGGTCTGCATGCGCTGACCAAAAATCTGGCGATTGAGCTGGGCGGCAGCGGGATTCGGGTCAATGCGGTATCGCCGGCGGTGGTGCATACGCCGATATATGAAGGGTTTATCCCTAAAGAGGATGTGAAGGATGTGATGAACAGCTTTGACGGCTTCCATCCCATTGGCCGCGTCGGCACGCCTGATGATATCGCGCAAACCGTGGCGTTTCTGCTCAGCGATAGCACCCGCTGGGTGACCGGCGCGGTTTGGGATATTGATGGCGGCGTGATGGCTGGTCGTCATGCCTGATTACGTTCATTATGTCAGTCAGGGTATTGGCATAACGCAAACGAATTCAGGATAAAGAGAGTCATGAGCGCTGAGATAACGCTGCCCGTCGGACAGCAAAACCAAAATATTGTTCGCCTGGCGACGGCGCAGGCGCTCGCAGGGGCAAACTCGGTGGTGTTTTACGCCACCGGGGCGATTGTGGGCAACGCCATCGCGCCCTCGCCGACGCTGGCCACGCTGCCCATCACTATTTTTGTGCTGGGGATGGCGGCCTGTATTTTGCCGTTTGGCGCGCTGGCCAGAAGACGCGGGCGCAAAACGGTCTTTATGGTCGGTACCGGCGCCGGCGTGTTGACGGGAGCGCTGGCGGCGCTGGCGGTCGCGATCGCTTCGTTCGGGCTGTTCTGTCTCGCGGCCTTTTTCGGCGGCGCCTATGCGGCGGTGGCGGTGTCCTTCCGCTTTGCCGCTACCGACGGCGTCAGCGGCGAGCGGCGCGCGCGGGCGCTCTCGCTGGTCATGGGCGGCGGCGTGGCGGCGGGGATCATCGGCCCGATGCTGGTTACCGCGACCATGAATTTGTGGCCGCCGCACACCTTTGCGATGACCTTTATCGCTCAGGGGCTGGTGGCGGCGGTATCCGCGCTGGTCTTGCTGGGAGTAAAAACCCCCGAGCCGGCGGCGCAGGCCAAATCGGGCGGGCGCCCGCTGGGCGAAATCGTGCGCCAGCCGGGGTTTTCCCGGACGGTTTTTAGCGGCGCAATATCCTATATGGTGATGAACTTCCTGATGACCGCGGCGCCGCTTTCCATGCATATGCACGGGATCTCCCAGCAGGCGTCGAATCTGGGCATTCAGTGGCACGTGATCGCCATGTACGGTCCCGGATTTTTTACCGGCAAGCTGATTAATCGCTTCGGCGCCCGGCGTATTAACGCGGCCGGTTTAGTTCTGCTGCTGCTGTCGGTGATGGTTGGCCTCGCCGGTATCGACGTGATGCACTACTGGCTGTCGCTGATCCTGCTGGGTATCGGCTGGAACTTCGGCTTTACCGGCGCGTCGGCGCAGATTATGGATTTCCACCGGCCGGAAGAGAAAACTCAGGTGCAATCGCTGAATGATTTTATTGTCTTCGGCGTCATGATGATTGGCTCATTTTCCTCGGGCGCGTTGATGAACCTCTTCGGCTGGAATGCCGTGCTGTGGGGTTCGCTGGTGCCGGTTGCGGTTGCGCTGATCGCATTGTTGGCAGGCCGACGCCCAACGCTAAGGGGTTAATCCTCTTAGCTTTTCAAACGCAGGCGGAATTATTTTTCCGCTTTTTATTTCTGCCGCGAGAGCAAATTTAAAATATGAATTGGTAAGGTGAGATAAAATTCATCTCTCTTTTTTACTGCTTAATGGA